>Ga0207156_10153_pt2 | contig 16163 bp, 12 predicted proteins | sample Alteio_BWMinHeat_24_FD_153514 | JGI IMG/M metagenome (GOLD analysis project Ga0207156, IMG submission 153514) | Enriched cells from forest soil in Barre Woods Harvard Forest LTER site, Petersham, Massachusetts, United States -... | ecosystem: Environmental > Terrestrial > Soil > Temperate forest >...
CCTTTTGTAATAATTCACAATGCTGACCATCCAGTTTTATATGCAGAATCACAGAAGCTGGGTGCTTTTGTGCCGCCTGAATCCTGTCCTGTACCAAAAAATATTCAAGATTATTTACAGTCAGCACAAGTTCAATTTGCAGTGGAAGAGAACGAGCTTGCGATTATAAATCCATCTTTTAGCGGTGATTTATCCCTCCAAGTTATGACCACAAAAACCTTTAGAAAATGTAACAGGAGAATTAAAAGAGTTGATCGATAAAAATAATCAACGTGCCTTGAGCGCAGGATTTAAGCTTTATTGTAGGGAAACAGGGTATGGATTTAATGCCGTTAAAGATGGCATGAAACATGCGCATCAAGCGATTGGGATGTTAAGTACGCATTGTGAATTATTACAAAAGAAACGCTCATTTTGGCGAAAACTATTCGGCATTTCAGATTGTTATAGTAAGCAAATTGATTTGGTTCGTGATTTTCAATCAAAACTATACAGGCTCATTAGCTATAGCCAATATATGAAAGACACTTTACCTACTGTATTGGATAATTTCACATCGAAAATACAAGCGCTTAAAAATTCGGAGGCTTTGATTGAGAAAATAAAGTGGATTAAAAATGATTTCTATCCTAAGCAAACCTTGAATAACGAGCACTCGACAAGATAAATGATTTAGTCATTAGCATTTTCTTTAATGCAAACAAGTCGTTTCCTTATTTGTAGGGTAGTGGTACCAAGAACCCACAAAATATTTTCCTGATTATACCATTAGACATTTACGGCCTACAAGCTTACTCTATACAAATCATAAAGATATAAGCTAACGTTATGACATTTAGGCTGACATCTCTGTTCTTACTCTGCTGTCTCCTGATCGCGCCTTTTGTGTTTGGTAAATCAATATCTGCTGGCCATCCGCAGCAAGCTAATGTGGTACCCCAGAGTGAAAAAATCAAAATTTTTGATCCCAGTGTAAAAGCCCCCGCTCAACCTGATGTGGTTTTATTCGGTGTTTATCCCATCTTAATAAGCGATCTCGATTTATATAAATCCACTTTTAACATTAGTTTTTATGCATGGTGGCGCACCACGAATAAAGATTATCATCCCAACGAAACGCTAGAAATTGTCAATGCTAACTCCTACTATTTTAAACATCCTGATAGTGGTCAAAATGGTAACGAGTACTATACCTACGTCCACTATTACGCGAAAATTCATCAAGACTGGGTGATGGATTATTTTCCCTTCGACCGCCAATTTCTTGAAGTGGCGTTGGAAGATGATTCTGGTTCCGATTGGATTATCTTTGAGCCCGATTTTGAGCAAAGTCACATTGATCCGAATTTATCTATCAAAGGCTGGAAAATTTTGAGTCTCACTTTAAGAAACTCTATCACTCATTACGACACTAACTTTGGTGACATACTCAGTCCTAAAGGCATGTATTCGCGCCTAACTTTTACCATAGAAATTAAACGAGAAGGCTGGCGCCCTTACTTCAACTACTTCATAGGATTTTTTATCGCCGCATTTTTGGCCATCATGATGCATTTCATTAAACCCGAAAAATTAGAAGTGCGTTCTGCATTATTAATTGGCGCTATTTTTTCCTGGGTAGGCAACAAATATATTGTCGATCAGGTGATGCCCATTACGACGGACTTTACTTTAGTTGACTATATTCAGATAGCCACTTTATTCGCCATTGTTTTTTCAGTTTCAAGTTTTATTGTCATAGACTCATTCGTTTCAGAACCCAGAAGAAAGTCCATTAGCGATTTATCAGGCATATTATCATTTTTAGTTTATGCTGGATTTATCGCCATTTGCACTTATCAAGCCATCATATCGTAACCAAAGGGACGAGTATGCGCACATTTTTAAATCCGATTATTAAATTCATGGATGGTATGCAATTTCCCATGAAACTCTGCATCATCGGTGTCATTGCAACTTTTGCAGTCGCCATACTTTCTATTCAATTAGTGGTCCAATCATTAAAAATTATGGATTTTTCGAAGAAAGAATTAACTGGCGTTGCCGTTATCAGTCCGCTATTTAATATCATGCGCAATATTCAACTGTATAGAAATTTAGAAGATGAATATTTTTTGGGAAATGTCAGCCTTAAAGATCAATTACTCGCAATGCAAGATACGATTGATCAAGCCATCAATACGATGAACAACAAAGAAGGTGATTACATAAGAAATTTAGAGCTCACTGAAGATTGGAACTCAGTGAAAACGGAGTGGGAGTTGATCAAAAGTAACATTATCATTGACGATACCAAATCGAATGTTAGCACTGAAACCCATCTTATTGGCAGCATTCAAACCTTAATCATAGAAGCTTGTGATAGTTCTAATTTAACCTTGGATCCCAATATTGACACTTACTATCTCATGGATTCTAGCTGCACAAAAATACCTTTTTTTGTTGAGAAAATTTCCGAGATCCGCAACATGGGCATTCATGCGTTGCTCGCTAAAAAACTAACGCCTGATGATAAACAAAAAATGATTATTTATAAAACGCTGCTAAATGTGTATATCAAGCCGGCAATAAAAACTAACTACGATAAAATTTCAAGTGCCATAGAGAACAAAACTTCGACGCCTTCTGAATTTAGGCCTTACATTGAAACATTGTATACGCAAACGGGTGATCTCATGACCGCTTTGGATAATACTGTGTTAAGTGACCAATATACTGTAGATCCTCAGCATTTTTCTGAACAATATTTAACATTGCTTTCCTTAACTTATAAGCTCAACACTTTAACAGATCAAAAACTATATGAGTTAATCAACGATAGAGTGCGAACCACTGCACGTGATTTATACATCAACATCACGATCTCAATCATCAGCTTACTCGCATTACTCTACTTATTTTTTGGTATTTACTTTTCAGTTATCAATAGCATTAAAAAATTAGTTCAAGGATCAAATAAATTAGCAGGTGGCGATTTTAATGCCGCGGTTACACTCAGCACACAAGATGAATTGGTGTTAGTGGCTTCTAGTTTTAATATCATGCTTGATTCTATTTCCAGAATTGATGGCGAAATTTCTCGCGCACTTGCCAGCGCTTTAAAAGGTGATTTATCGCAAAGAATCACGGGTGCTTATCGTGGCTCATTTGAAAAATTGAAAAATTATGTCAATGATACGCTGGATCATATAAATAAATTGTCCAAAAAAATAAAGATTCCTGCCAGCCTGATAGACACTTCAGTGAAAAAATTTTCAGCCTACAGAGAATTAAAGAAACAATTTGACCAGCAAATTATCTCGCTAAATAAAATCGCTAGCCATATGGAGCAGGCTCATACGCTGAGTCGTCAAAATAGCGGCGTCGTGAAACAAGCCGCGCAAGGTGTGCAATCTATTGATCATTTAGCAGCGCAAGGTGACGCGCTAACGCTAGAGTTGAATGACAAACTAGCCAATTTATATGAAACCCTACAAAAAATGGCAGACCGTATTTTTACCGAGATAGATTCCTATAGAGCATCGACTTCTGCGAGCGACATTAAAGATTTGACGCATCATGCCATCAATGAAGCTGTCTCTACCGTAAAAAAAATAGATGAAATCATGCAATGTAACAGAGAAAAATTAAGGGCAATTAAGCAAACGGAAAGTGTTTTTCCCGACATTGAACGACGCATAGAAGAGCAATCTTATAGTATAGAAAAAATTGTCCAAGAACTTGGCAATATGAATACCTTAACTGACAAAGATATACTTTTATTGGAAGAAGTAATGGCTACCATACAAGCGATCGAAATGCAGGTGACAAAAATGAATGTGGCACTTCGGGAATTTTCGGCAACTGAATGAGAGACGGGAAGCATGGTAAAGGATGGATAATGAATCAGTATGCATTCTCAAGGAATTCTTTTAAGATAAAGCCGAGCTTAAAAAAGGACACCGCTTTGCGTTTTTACTTTCTATGTTGTTTATGTCTCGCAACATTGACCGGATGTGTCAACTATTACGGCATGAAAAGTCATGCCACGTTGCAGGATGCAGAAACTCTCTCCAAGCCTACTACCTATAAAATACCTAATAGTAATGCAAGTGCCGCGACTAATGGCTGGTGGCGTCGGTTCCATGATCCACAATTAAATCAATTGATTGCCGTAGCATTGGCAAACTCCCCCACTATGCAGATGGCAGCCAATCGTTTGGAAAAAACTCAGCAGTTGCGGACGGCAGCATCAGCATCATTATGGCCATCAGTTGATGCCAGTGGTTATCTCACACGTGAGCGTTTCGCAAAATTCGGAATAGTACCACCGCCCTTTAATGGCAAAATATTTAACATAGGCGATGTGGGTTTAAATTTTAATTATGAATTTGATTTCTGGGGCAAAAATCGGCAATTAGTGGCTGCGCAAGTCAGCGAGCAATATGCTGCACAAGCAGATTTAGCACAAGCTAGACTAGTGTTATCTGCCGCCGTGGCCAGTAGTTATTTTCAGCTGCAAAATAATAAGCGGCAATGGCAGATTGCTCAACAGATTGTTCACAAGACCAAAGAAATTTCAACTGTCATTCAATATCGCACTCAACACGGGGTGGATTCCGATTTACCCGTTACCACGGCCCTGACAGATGTAGAGTCTGCACAATTAATTGCAGCTCAATATGAAGCCGAAGTGAAATTTTCCTTAGCTGAATTAGCCGTATTACTAGGTAAAAATCCTGCCGTCACACAAATTGATACTAGTGCCCTAGCCAAGCGCCCAGAGGATGTTACTCTACCGTCAACATTGCCCGCAAACTTATTGGCGCAACGACCGGATATTCAAGCTGCACGATCACGAGTAGAAGCAGCAGCACACCATATCAACGTTGCTAAAGCCCGCTTATTTCCCAATATCAATTTAACAGGCTTATTTAGCTATCAATCCATTTTTTTGAACAATCTCTTTACTCAACAAAATCAAAACAATGCTATTTCTGGGGCAATTGATTTACCTCTCTTCGACGCGGGAGCACGCCGTGCTAATGTTGGTGTGCGTTATGCAGAATATGATCTCGCAGTAAACACTTACAATCAGACACTATTAAGTGCCTTACACGAAGTCATAGATCAAGAAACACTGTTAAATTCCCTACGCAAACAATTGCAAGCACAAAATCGCGCAGTGCTTGCTACTAACAAAAAATACCGATTGACTACTTCACGCTATCATCATGGCATCGTAGATTATGTACAAGTGTTAGAAATCAAAAATACTTTATTACAGCAGCAAGCGACGCAATTGGATTTACAAGCCCGACATTTGCGCGCGATAGTCGCGATGTTAAAAGCATTAGGTGGCAATACAACCTAGGGATATGCGCTGTTATGACAGAGACACAGCCGGAAACTAACGAGAATAATAGCCAAAAACGGCGTAAAGCTATTATTATGCTTACGGCCTTTTTTTTAGTGATTGGCTTTATCTGGTTATTGTATTGGTTAGTGTGGGGCCGCTTTCACGAATATACTGATGATGCTTATGTCGGTGGCAATATTGTTGCAGTGATGGCGCAAGTTCCCGGCACAGTCATTGAAATTACTACCGATGACACCCAACTAGTCACGCAAGGCCAACCCATCGTCAAACTCGATCCTACAGACACCACCATCGCACTACAACGCGCAGAAGCCACTCTCGCAGAAACGGTGCGGGAAGTGCGGCAATATTTTGAGAATGCAGAACGCGCACAAGCAACACTCATTTTGCGCAGCGCCGATTTAATGAAAGCCCAGCTAGATTTAAAACGACGCGTGGGATTAGTTGGTGAACGCGCTATTTCGCGTGAAGAAATGCAGCATTACACGACTGCCGCTCAAGGTGCGGAAGCAGAGTATAAAGCAGCATTACATACTCTGCGCGCTGCAGTCGCCTTGGTTGAAAACTCACACATTTATACACATCCACTAGTCGAACGCGCCAAAGCTAATCTGAAAAGTGCTTATTTAAATAAACAACGCACAGTGATAGTCGCACCGGTGACGGGCTATGTTGCTAAACGCAGCGTGCAAGTCGGACAAGAAATTTCTATGAAAACGACTTTATTAGCTATTGTGCCGCTGAATGAAATATGGGTGGATGCGAATTATAAAGAATCGCAGTTAAGCCGTATTCGCATCAATCAACCCGTAAATTTATACGCTGATGCAAATTCTGATGTCACTTATCATGGCAAAGTGTTAGGACTCTCACCAGGCACTGGCGTCACATTCTCGCTATTACCACCGCAAAACGCCACTGGCAATTGGATCAAGATCGTGCAGCGATTACCCGTGCGTATTGGTTTTGACCCCGAAGAAATAAAGAAAAACCCTTTATTAATAGGCCTATCGATGCACGTTACGATTAATACTTATCATCTTGATGGCAAACGTCTAGCAACCACTAGCAAAACCAAAACGCTGTATGCAACGCCTGTTTATCAACATCAATTAGCAGAAGTAGACACGTTGATAGCAGTGATTTTAAAAGCCAATGCCGCTGATCAATTTTTTCCTGCCGCGCAACTAACGGGGCAAGCCTAATGTTGACCCCTCTGACTGGCTCGCGCTTAGTGCTCTTAACTATTTCCTTATCACTCGGCATTTTTATGAATGTCCTCGATGCTTCTATCGCCAATGTCGCTATTCCAACAATCGCCGGCGATCTTGCTGTGAGTGCCGATCAAGGCACCTGGGTCATCACTTCTTTTGCCGTCAGCCAAGCTATCATGCTACCGATTACTGGCTGGTTAGCGCGGCGTTTTGGTGAAGTACGTTTATTCGTGCTATCCACCTTGCTGTTTACCATCACCTCAGTTCTCTGCGGATTAGCAATGAACTTATCCATGCTAGTTTTCTTTCGCGTGCTGCAAGGCGCTGTCTCTGGCCCCATGATCCCGCTATCTCAGAGCCTATTACTCGCAAATTATTCGCATGAGAAAAAAGGCTTGGCTACAGGTTTATGGACTATGACTGCCGTTGTCGGGCCCATTTGCGGCCCGATTTTGGGCGGTGTCATCACCGATAATTACACCTGGTCATGGATTTTTTACATCAATTTACCCATAGGAATTTTCTCTGCCGTCTGCACGTGGCTATTGCTAGGCAAACGCGAAACACCGACTGCCAAATCACCTATTGATTACGTTGGTTTGATGCTTTTAACGATAGGCATTGGTAGCTTGCAAATACTGTTAGATCAAGGCAATGACCTCGATTGGTTTCACTCGAATTTCATCGTCATATTAGCTATTTTGTCCGTCGTCGCATTGAGCTTTTTAGTTATCTGGGAGCTCACCGAGAAGCATCCCGTTATCGACTTAAGTTTATTTAAGCAACGAAATTTCACCATTGGCACTATAGCCATTACTATGGGTTTTATGGTGTATTTTGGTAACGTCGTCATTTTACCTTTGTGGCTACAAACACAAATGGGCTACACGCCGACCTGGGCTGGATTAGCTGCAGCGCCTGTTGGCATCCTCCCTTTTTTCTTAACACCGCTAGTCGGTCTGTATATGGGACGATTCGATTTACGCTTGATTATCAGTCTAGGGTTCATTGCTTTCGCCGGTACTTCTTTTTGGCAAGCTAATTTTTACACTGACGTAGGTTATCTAGAAATAATTCAGCCACGTTTCATACAAGGGTTGGGCTTGGCATTTTTTTTCACGCCCTTAATTGCCGTCGTCATATCTGGCATGCCACCTGAACGCATGGCCAGCGCTCTAGGATTATCCAATTTCTTCCGTATTCTTGGTGGTAGTTTTGGCACATCTCTCAGCGTAACCCTATGGGATAGACGCGAAGCATTCCATCACAGTCGCCTCGTAGAAAATGTGAATGCTTTTAATCCCATCAGTACGCAAACCGTCGAGCAACTACAAGGAATAGGTTTTTTTGACTTAAAAAGTTTTGAATTATTAGTGCGTACCGTCACGAACCAAGCGTTCATGCTGGCGACCGATGATATTTTTTGGTTATCAGGTTGCATTTTTATCGCGCTACTCGCACTGACGTGGCTAGCCAAGCCACCGTTTTCAACGATAAAAATAGCAGGGGAATGAGTTGCAACATGCGACAAATGATTAGTGCATATCATTCAATTACATGTCATAATTTGATATATTTCAAATAAAGATATACATAATGTGATTTATTGCTTCTTGAACCCTTTCAGTATGAAAAGGTGTAGAAGCCGTAATATTAAAAGCTTGCCCTTCTATCACACTGGGGAATTTTCTGGAAGATCCTTCGCTGCGCTCAGGATGACAAGCTCTGCGAATTGTAAACAGCCCCTAGATAAACAACAAAAAATTATTGAGGTATATTATGTCGGCACACACGAAAAAGCACCCTATTAGTGCACATAGTCAAGGTGAGACATTATATATATCACACCAGCATAAAACCTATGCTATACCTAAGGCTGTTGCTGATCGATATGTAGTCAACGAAAAATCTAAGCAATCAAAGACACCTGTACCTACCATCAAAAATTTATTTGATAAACTTGAAAACCAATATACCAAAGCAGGGGTTTTATTGAGAGGTCTACGATTACGCGAAAATTTATCACAAGTTGAATTTTCAAAAAAAATTGCAGTCACTCAAGCAAATTTGTCCTCGATGGAAAATGGGCGTAGACCAATAGGAAAAATTATTGCCAAGCGAATTGAGAAAGTTTTTGGGACGAATTATAGGTATTTTTTGGAGTAATCATCATTCAAACCTGCCAAGCACCTTTCTCAAATATAATTTGATCATCCAAATAAACTAATTCTGTCGCGGCAAAAACATCAACGTGATGCCAAGTTGTGCCTCTCTTGAAATTATTTTTTTTGTAGACACCGTGTTTTGCTCCAAGAGATAAATGGATGCCGCACATACGTTCATAGGTGCCGACATCGCTTACTACTCGTGTCGGAGAAAAAGCACGATTCATGCCAAAGCCAAGTTCACGCAACCAAACTTCATCCTCGTCGGCGCGAATTTTTTCCAATACTTGATCGAATTCAGGAGTGGAGTCAAGGACGTCTATCACTCGACCTTTATTAACAATGAGCGTCAATGGTCTGTCCGGTATATTGATAGAGAATGTAATGTCAGCAAAAGCAAAAATTCGCACGCGGCCATTCACTGCCTCTAAATCCTGAGCTTCGGTAAAAACTTCGCCAATAGGAAATTGGCCGCCAATATTTTTCATGCCAGTATAATCACCAATATTTAATTTGGCATTTTCTAACCCTGAACCAAAAATTAATTGCTCACCACCGCTATCAATGACCGCATGCTTTGCACCATCGATCATTTTTTTCAGTGCATGCCCGACGCCGCGAAAATAAGTGGGATCATAGGCTAGGGAGTCAATATAAAAATTCCTTTCTGGACCTCGCATACGGGATAAATGCGGATGCTCAATCACTTTTAAAGATCGCTCGAAAAGTTCTACTCGGATGCGAAAATCTTTAAGGCGAAAGCTGGTTGACTGAATCAGAACCACCAAATCGCCAGGCGCAAGGGTGGCAAATAAATTAAAGATGTCCGCATGGGAAACAGCATTAAAATCGATAAATGTTGCCGTCGGGAGCGCGCGTTGATAAGCCTGGGTAAGTGCGACAGCCAAAGGACAGTCGGCATCGGATATGACTATTGCCGTGTGTTGAGGAGTGTACATAATTGCCAGCGACAAAATATCGCGTATGTGCGTTTCAGCGCTAACAATCATTTCTTCAGGCAGAGGGTGCATATCACTTTCAGCAGGGAGAGGGTTCATTTATTTTTCACAATATTAATTATAATGTTAGCCTGAGCGAAACAACTATTCAGATTCGAGAACAAAAATAAAAAACCCTTCTCTGGAGAAAGGTCTTAGGAATTGCCGCACATAGTGTCAGAAAACTGAAAGTAATTCAACGTAACTACAAATGTGAGGCGCTACTCTATAGTAAAAGTAGGGTACCTCAAGGTAAGATCGTGGTTAAGATAAGTTAATCAAAATTTACATGGCAGCAGAAAATAATCTATGACTTATTTCCCAACCAAAGACCCAGAATGCAAAATCGAAAACTGTCCACGACAAATTGATGTGGAAATCATCCCTCGTTCTGTAGATCTAGGCGGCTTTCGAGTGAGCCGTGCATTGCCTTCTACGATAAAACGGACTGTAGGCCCTTTTGTTTTTTGGGACCAGGCAGGACCCGGGGAATTTCTGACGGGCAAAGGTCTAGATGTACGGCCGCATCCCCATATTTGCTTGTCAACCTTGACTTATTTATTTCAAGGACACCTTGTGCATAGGGATACATTAGGTAGTCATCAAATTATTGTGCCAGGCGATGTTAACCTCATGACAGCCGGTCGTGGCATTGCACATTCAGAACGTTCGCCACCAGCAGATCGGTTGCATGACCAACATTTTTTTGGTATTCAATGTTGGCTGGCACTGCCATTAGATAAGGAAGAAATGGCTCCCACTTTCAAACATCATGATAAGGGGCAATTACCTTTTGTTGATGATAAAGATGTTCATTTACGTCTAATAGCAGGTGAGTGGAGGGGAATGCAATCGCCAGTCAATACTCAAAATGATGCATTGTTTGTCGAATGCAAATTAAAGGCTAACGCAAATTATTCTATTCCTGCGACAGCGGAAGAGCGCGCAATTCACATTTTATCGGGCGACATCAAAATAGATAACGTGAATTATGGTAATACTAGAATGTTGATTCTTAAACCTGCTCAAGAAATTAAAGTCGGGGCAACAACTGATGCCCATTTCATTATTCTTGGCGGGCCCCCGCTTGAACAACCGCGTTACTTATGGTGGAATTTTGTGGCTAGTTCAAAGGCAAGAATAGAGCAAGCCAAGCAAGATTGGAAAGAAGGAAAATTCGGTAAAATTCCCGGGGATGATAAAGAATTTATCCCTCTACCAGAATAGTGCTGCCTCATTCAAACAAGTGTGCATTGCTCAAAGGTCATAGTCCAAGATCTGTTTGTTGTTTGCCAATAATTGCATCAATTTTCCAATAACCGATTCTCTGTCATTTTAGGCCGCCATAGTGCTTACGATAAGGCGATGGTTAAGTCAGTTTGTTGACTTAAGTACTGTTATCCCGACTCATTACACCTATATACGTGAATGCAACACCCATTTAGCAAATGACAAAATTGAAACGGCGATCCGTTACTATATCTCTTCTCTGCCGCTCAAATCATTTAGGAGAATTTGTTTTTCTATCCGTGAACATTCTGTGAATCCATCTACTAATCTCTACTAATCTCTTAAGAGTACGTTAAGGTCATTGCTATATACTTGCGTGAATTTACTTAGCTATAGGTGTTCTATGGAGGCTCGCAAAGAGCGTGAACATATTGAATCTAATGCCAAACGATTAGTAAATAGATTGAGCGGCCTGGAGGAATCCAAGTCAGAGTTAGATATATTTACTAATGATAACAATGCCATAGCAACGTTAAAGCAAACACCCTCCGAAATCCTAGATCATGCTTATTTACTTGCTGCTAAGATAAGCGATGATAAAACTTGTGTACGTGTCTGTGCTCTCTTGCGCTTTTGTAAAGCAAAAAATGCCGCCGCTGAAGCGGAGCTTATCAAAAGAAGCACACTAGTGCAGCAAATAGAACAGGCAATGGTCTCATATGAAATGACACCTAGAGAAATCCCAGAAAAAATGCGCGTACAATCACAAGAGAAAAGCATCATTACATCGGAAGGAAAAGCATTATATGAGGAATTAGTCGCTCGTAAGCGAGCTTTTTTATACTCAAATTTCTTAACACAGTCGGCATATAAAAGCACCTTAACAAAATATCAATCTAATAAATCCGCTTTAGAAGGTGCTTACATAGAAGCTGCTCTCGAAAGCAATCTCGAAATATGCGCTGTCCTATATTCAAATGGCACACGCAATAAAATAGCGGAAAAAATATTGAATGATAGTAATGAACTGCAACTCGTAAAAATCATTGGAGAGGCATATAAGTTAAAACCATCCGATAAAATCACTTTGTGGATTAACTATTCATTAAGAATCCCTTTATTAATACGCTCGACGCGACTCTGTGACATAGAAAAAGAGTGTGAAAGGATAATGAATCAATATCATCCAAAACTCGATTCAGGATTGAATGAAATAGATCAAGCCTTTAAATCTGCAATAGAAGTCTATCTCTATTCTGCACGACGTTTAACACAAGAAATCTTTATGGAAGGTAAAGAATCGCGAGTTATTCGAAATATACCCGAGATAACATCTATGATTGCAAATACGCTTAGCCGCTCTAACGTTCAGCCTCTTGAAATATTGGCTGCAGCACGATCTGGATTGCAAATATGCTCTTCACCTGCTCGTGAAACTGAGAACCTTCGTAGATGTCATCCGGATTTTTGGGGAGAAGGTGTAGAGTATCAATGTCATAGGGTTTATTTCGTACAGAATTATTTTTCTATAGAAATGGGCGCTGATAACGATGGACTGAGATTGTTCATTCGAAATAAAGCAAAAGAGGTCTTTATTAAGAAAAATATTCCCGAATTAATTCAGGATGATTCCATCATGTTTGATCCATCCAGTGGACACCTCATGTACAGCCTCAAAACTGGTAATGTTACCTATGACTATGACGTTAATCGAGGAATATCACAAAGTATTTACCCTAACTATTTATGTTGCATGGCTCCTTTAGTAAAAATATATATTGCTGCATACTGTCACAAAACTAGAAACATTGTAGTGCTAGCATCGACAGAGGGACCATACACCGTGAAGCAAAAATTACCTCTGAGCCCTAACGAATCGGTAGTATTCATGTCCTCTCTAGGAGACGACAGACTGAGTTGCCTAGTGCGGGATTTTAGTGATGAAACCTATCAATTACACATCTATACAATGCATTCTGAAGGTCTACGAGAAACCTCCCGATGTAATGTGTCCTTTTCTTCAGAAAATTGTCGCCCTTATTACTTACAATCCTTAGATGCTCAGACGGTATGCGTAGTATTTTCATCAGGCAGCGACCGTTATGAGTTGATTATTATTGATTTACAGACTCCAAAAAATAACCTCAGATTTGTTATGAACAATGACAAGCCTTATAATAATTGGGTTGCTCGCGAGAGAGATCAGTTCCTTGCAAACGAACTTTCTGCCTACATGTCTACAGATGTAAGCAGTATAGTGAGAAGCTATTTATTTCGTGATGAGACTAGTAGTTCCCCCATATCTTTAATATTAGAAAAAGCAAAAGAGGATATAGAATATAATTACTACCTTCATCATATGCGGGCTTTACGGGCTCCCTTAATGCAAAGATTTGGTTTATTTGCTGCAGAAGGACTATTTACAAAAACTAAAATCATTTTAGAAAGAGAGACGTCAGATAAAGAAAAAATCCTCGAATTGCAATCGGCCTTAGAAGAGACTCAGACATTACGGAGAGACTCTAACCTAGATAATCACTTAATGGATCAGGGTCTAATAAAAATAATAGAAGAGGACTTACTAAAATTTACACCATAGGGTCGCTGGCTGTTAGCCGAATAAATTTTTCTACATTGATATTGTTCTTCGCTAAACAAGCTGAGTTGTAATTAATATTTTTGACGTCAAGGTGCGATGTACTGGACATTTGTTGGCGATTTCTAATAATTTATTACGTTGATCCTCGGTCAAATTTCCTTGTAATTCTATCTGGCGATTAATATGGTCAATTCGTGAGTCACTCTTTTCACAATCCGCACAATCTTTTGCATAAATTTTTTCATATTGTAAATTGACAACAACTTTTTGCAGAGGAATTTTTTTTAATTCAGCATACATACGTAGCGTCATAGAAGTGCATGAGCCTAATGCTGCCAATAGAAAATCATAAGGTGAGGGCCCTAAATCATTGCCACCGCTTGCAACAGGTTCGTCTGCAATTAACACATGCGCTCCAGCAGTAATTTTTTGTGCATAGCGACCCTTTCCAAATTCAGAGACTATGACTTCCATCGTTAGATCCTTCATATTGTGGGATAAGTTTTATAAGGGAACCATTCTAAATATTTATCACCAATAATATCCCATATGCGCTTATTAGAGAATGCTCACGTGAATCCAACTTATAAGCGCATATATTGGTTATCGTTAGATCCTCCATATTGTGAGATAAGTATCGCCAATAAAATCCCATATGCGCTTATTAGGCCACTGTGAAGCTACGTCCGACCATCCGCCAAATGTGTAATATTTAAACTGCTTAATCTGAATAATCTCAAGTATTAGAAAGGCTGAGATCAGCTCATTTTGTTTAGTGGATAACCGTGATCTTAACAGCCTAAAATTTAATTTTAAAACCCAGTTTATTTCAGGTTCCAAATGCTTATAATTCAGCCATTGAATACGAGAGAGGCTTAAAACATGTCGCAAAATAGAGCGGAAAAGTTATTGAATACGCTGACTGGTCAAAGACCTTCTAGTTTACCCATTACCGGATCTCAAGAAGAATCTAAAGAAACAAACAATGAATCTGTAGATTTAGATATTTCTACGGATGATCTAGCAGCAATCACCTATTTAAAAAAACAATCTGCAGAGGATTTAAATGAAGCTTATGTATGTGCGCTAGAGAAGGCCCGACAAGCAGAACCAGGTCACCCTGAACGAGCATGTGCGCTGTTGATGCAATTCAATGCTGTCTCGAACATGGCACTTGTGTCGCTTCCACGCACCGTACGTGATGACATCAATGCTTGGGCTCTATTTTACTCGACACTAATGCTAAATCTAGACATTCTGCATATTGATGAACTTAAAAAGCTAGTGATTAGCTATCTGTATGCTTCTGATGAGATCACTCGCCAATATCAGTACCGAGGCTATCCTTTTACGCTTTTTGACAATATCAGCAACATGACCATGCTTTATGCCCGCAAAGCCGTGGAACGTATTTTAGCTTTAGATGTTCAACCTCAAGAAATTGTAGACATGATCAGGCAAAATCCATCTATACGAGATTGCGTTGTCGAGGCAACAGACCATCGCGGTAGAAGGCTCAGAGGAACTCCGTTGCAAATAGCCGCCATGACTGGAGAATTCAATGTTACAGACGACCCTGAAGAGAAAGCAAAAGAAGGAATCGTTGAGTGCATATGGGATGAGTACCCTGAAGCAGAAGCACGAAGACAGATACGAGCAGTCTTCCCAGAAAATTGGCAAGCAATAACCGATGCAAGAATGCAGCCCTTAGTTACTGCGGTAGAAGAATTCATGAAGGCGATCCTAGCAGCCAAGGTAACAGACTATGCGGCCCTCGAAATCGAATTAAAAGATGCCATAGAAAAATTCGAAAAAGCATTTGCGCCTAATCCCAATCAAATCATTACTTCAGGTTTAGTATTTGATCCTAAAATTATTCGTATTGCTATGGAGCTATTTGAAGCTAAATTGGATCAATTAGGCGGCTATCAGAGTTTAAAAAACGATGTATTCTGGATACACGGTATTGGCACATTACAGGCGAATGAGAGCGGGCGTGATTTCCGAAGTAGTAAGAAAGGAATTGGTAATGATGAAGTTGGTGCATTGTCGCGTGATATTCATGGGCCGGTTGATCTTCTTTTGGGGCGATCTTTCTTTTTTGGATATTTTGGCGATGCTGTAGAGACGGTCGCAGCTGCTCGGGGTGGGGTAGGCTTGCGGACGCATCACAGAACTTATGTCGCGCAAAGACACAGGCGTTGCAAAACTTACGCAGCGACCAAGCAACCAGGTATCGAGCCAATGCCTGGTAATATAGTGTTCGGAGTAGCCCTGCGGCGAGTGTGGCAAGCCGCGCATCCCAACAAGATCCGATGAACCAGTTAAGTAGCTCTTCATACGCCCAAGTTTCTGATGTTCACTCACCAAAGAGGGAATGCTCCTAACTAATAGGTTTAAAGCCGGTAATATGGGTTACCGGCCATTAAAGGGAGCTTTTACAAAAGTACTTCTTATAACGAAAAACCTTGGGAAGAAGGTATTTCCACAGTAAATTTACTGCCTTTTTCTAGTCCTTCGCTTTCGATAGCGATACGTCCTCCCAGGCCATTCAAAATAAGTGCAGACGTATGCAGTCCAAATCCGTGGCCTGACGGC
>Ga0207156_10168_pt1 | contig 15939 bp, 13 predicted proteins | sample Alteio_BWMinHeat_24_FD_153514 | JGI IMG/M metagenome (GOLD analysis project Ga0207156, IMG submission 153514) | Enriched cells from forest soil in Barre Woods Harvard Forest LTER site, Petersham, Massachusetts, United States -... | ecosystem: Environmental > Terrestrial > Soil > Temperate forest >...
AATTCCGGAATCCGTTTATTCACAAATGCCCGCACTGCGGTTTTAAAATCGCGGCTAGACACGCACTTGGCAAATGCCTCTGCTTCTAACTCCAATTGCGTCACAATTTTATTATGCCAAGCAGCGTTAACCAATTTTTTAGTTTCACCAAAAGCAATACTTGGCCCGGTGATTAATCGGTCTAAGACAAAATCTGTTTTGTGCTGTAATTCAGTTGCGGGCACTGACCAATTGATGAGGCCGCAGGCTTCCGCAGCATCTGCCGTAATCACTTCTGATAACAACATCAATTCCATGGCTTTTTTGGTGCCCGTCACTTTGGGTAAATGATAAGTAATGCCGCCGGCGGGTGAAGTGGCAATTTTATTGAAGCCCATCGCAAAGCGCGCATCGTTACTGGCTACCGCCAAATCTGCCGCTAATAACAAACTCATGCCAGCACCGGTGCACAGACCATGCACCATAGCGAGCACAGGTTGATTCATTTCCCGCAATGCTAACGTACTATTATTAAAGTGTCTGATGAGCGATAACGCTTCAGCGTCTAGCCGATCAAAATTATTGTACATTTCCTGCAGATCATTGCCGGCTACAAAAGCTTCGCCCTGGCCTTTTAATAATACAGCACGAATTGTCGGGTCATTTTTGACTTCTAGGCAGATTTTCTCTAAGTGGAAGGCCATTTCTCGATTAAATGCGTTTAATTGTTCGGGGCGGTTAAAAGTAATCATTGCGACTTGGTGATCACGCTTATAAATAATTGATTCAGTCATGAATGGGTTTCCTCGCATTTTTCACGATAATTCCCGCCACATTTGCCGGCCAGAGGGGACAGAATGCCTGATTCCTTGGCAGACCGCAGTAGCTTTCTCACCCGCAACCCAAGTCGTTTGCACTATGACTTTCATATTGGCATCTTGCTGCGCTATTACCCGCAAACTCAGTCGGTAATAACGGGCTGTCAATGTCTCAGTGACAGAGGCGCAAGGGTCATTGGCTAAAGTTTCTACTACATAATAGTACCGGAAGTCTTGAAAATTTCCAGCACAAGCTTGAGCTTGCCACCAAGCCACTGATTGCCGCCACAGGCTTTGCCAGGCAGTTTTGGCAATGGGGCAATCTTCAAGAAAAAGCGTAGCACTGGGTTTTAATAACGCCTCTGTGGCTTGCAACATCCGAGTGCGCAATTGCGCTTGGCTGCTTAAACGCAACTGCAATTGGTAATGCGTCAAAGTATAAATGCTCATCAGCGCAAGACATTGCATATAGACTAAGACGATGATTAACACTATGCCTTTGGCCTTACGAATAAACACTGTTGTTTCTCTAATTTATTGGTATATAACCATAAACAAACTGATACGCCTCTTATACTAGTAACTTTTTCACCATGCGTATGGTGTACTTCGACTATCTCATCACCGATTTGAGCGCTATAAATAATTTGCATGCGCTTAATGCCGGCCACTAGAAATTGTTTTTGACCGTGAATATCTTTTTTTACTAAATAATTATTCTCGATAAAATAAGTGTTAGACGCTAAGCGCCCTACTTCTGCCAAACTATCATAATTATTTTGCAAAGCGGTGACAGGACGTAAAGTCTGGATATCCCCATGGCTAGCAATGCTGGCGACGACAAAAATTTCTGCGTGCAAACAATCAGTGATTAGCATGATATCTCGTGGTTTATAATTGACATCACTCATCACCTGTATCTCAGGCGATGTACTTAACGCTGTACTGGCAGGCATTTCAGTATGTTGTACGGTGAAACTATTGTCGGTGCCAGATAAGCTAGTCTGCGGCGTAAAAGGTGCTGTCGTATGATTCAGCAAAGGAAAATCATTGCTAAGTGCGGGGCAGCCAATATAGCCGGCCATACTAATCTCCGTAGTTAAAATATGAAAAGCGGTGCGAGCATTTTCTTGTAATTCATTGAGAGTGGCCTGCACGATTTGTTGGTGACGTGCCGTCAATAATAATGTGCTAAAAAGACTGATCACTATCATGCTCAAGGCGATAGCAATCATGAGTTCGATCAATGTCATGCCGAGAGAGAATGGTCGTTTCAGAAGTAAAAATCTTGATGCAAACATCCAGCGGTTCTCACTTGTGTCTTTTGGCATTGCACAGCAGTAGTGCCGCCCCAATATACCGCCACACGATAATGCGGATAGCTACCTTGTAATGTCCCTTGGCCTTGCGGTAAGAGGGAGTGGGTTTCTTCGTGCCACTGAGAGATTTGCGAAAAATGCTCTGCGCCTGGCGCAATATTATTGAGCATCTGCAATCTTTCGTAGAGATTATGCGTTTGGATTTCTGCGATCTGAAAATAATATAGGGCACGGGCTTGCCGCAAAGTGAAAATATCTAACGCATCAGCGGCGAGCAATACGAATGCTAACAACAGCAAACTGATGACAACTTCTAGTAATGTAAAACCGGATTGCTCCAATTTGGCTATAAGCACGCTTGATTCTCTCATTTCGCAAGGAGAAGGAGAGTTATCTATGCTGTTTAGCAAACTCCTCCATAAAATTAAGTAAAGCATCCACACCCGCTTCAGGCATAGCGTTATACATGCTCGCTCGCAATCCGCCCGCTAAACGATGGCCTTTTAAAAAATATAACCCTGCTTTTTTTGCCTCACGGAGAAAGGTGTCAGTTAATGTGTCATCCAGCAAAGAAAACGCTACATTCATTTGCGAACGTGATTCTGGAAGCACGGGGTTAATATAAAAGTCTTTATGCTGATCAATATAGCCGTACAACTTGTCGGCTTTCCGCTTATTACGTTTGGCAAATTCAGCCACACCACCTTGACGTTTCATCCACGCAAATACTAATGAGGCGATATACCAGGCATACGTTGGCGGCGTGTTATAAAACGACTGGTTATCGGCTTGAATTTTGTAAGAATAAAGCGTGGGAGTGTAGGGCAAAGGGTCTTTGATTAAATCTTCGCGAATGATAACGATAGTTAAACCTGCTTGTCCAATATTTTTTTGCGCACCCGCATAAATAATACCAAACTGATTCACAGCTATAGGTCGGGATAAAATCATGGAAGTCATATCCGCCACTAACGGCACATCACCCGTGTCTGGCACCCAATGAAATTCTATGCCGCCAATCGTTTCATTCGGTGTGTAGTGGACATAGTCAGCATCAACATTCAATGTCCAAGTATCTTGATGCGGGATGTAAGCCAGGTGATCTTGATGCGCTGTTTGCGCAGCGATATGGACTTGCCCATAACGTTTCGCTTCCTCAATCGCTTTCTTTGACCAAATGCCCGTATCAACATAATCGGCTTTTTTCTTATCGGTAAATAAGTTAAGAGGTACCATGGCAAACTGCGTACTGGCACCGCCAGCGAGAAAGATGACTTTATAATTGTTAGGAATATTCATCAGCTCGCGCAAATCAGCTTCTGAACGCGCAGCCAATTCACTGAACTCAGGTCCACGGTGGCCTATTTCCATCACCGACCATCCCGTCTTTTTCCAATCTAACATCTCTTCCTGAGCCTGACGCAACACTTCTTCAGGCAACATGGCCGGACCTGCACCAAAATTATATATTTTCCGCATAAAATACCTCTCTATAAGTTGTTGCCGACTGTAGCAAAGCACTAACCAAAGAGTCCCTCCCTTTGAAAAAGGGAGGTTAGGAGGGATTTTTATAAAATTGCTTTGCTTAATTTGATGCTAAAAAAAGCATTTTTATAAAAATCCCCCTTCATCCCCCTTTTTCAAAGGGGGACATTGCTTCGGTTGGCGCTATTGTCATGTACAGTGCAAAGTTGAAATCCTAGCGCTATCTTAAGCCTCAGAAAAGAAAAAATCTCTGTTAATCCTCTCTTGATCTGATTTTAGCCGATCTAAAAATGCTACTAAGCCCATACAAAAGTCCGATTATGTTTTGAATTAATCGCGAAAATCCGCCTAGCAATCCTGCATGCGCTTCGTTATCATTGCGCCTATGACTTACGCCGATACCGTTAAATTCATTGTTGCCATGATCATCATGATGAACCCCCTGGGTTCACTCTCTATTTATTTGCAACTCACCAAACGCTACGCTTTAGATGAACGCAAAAAAACCGCATTACAATGCTGTTTAGCCATCACCGTCATCATGGTGCTGACGCTCTGGATAGGCAAACAGTTACTCGACTTATTAGGCATTACCATTTCTTCCTTCCGGGTCGCCGGCGGCATCATTTTATTGTGGACTGGCCTTTCCATGTTGCAGTCCAAAGAAAGCCCGCTCAGCAATACCCCTGAAGACAGCGCTGCCGCCAAAGAATTACAATCTATCGCTATCGTGCCTATGGGCTTGCCCATCATCATTGGCCCAGGCTCTATGAGCACACTGATCATTGCAGCGAATGATTATCCCACTTTTTTTTATAAATCCTGGATGTCTATCTTATGTATAGGACTCGCCCTCTTCATGGGCTTAATCCTGTATTTCGCGAATGAGATTATCAAAATTGTCGGCGAATCCCTCATCAAAGTAATCACTCGCATCATGGGCATGATCATTATGGCCATTGCGGTGGGAATGCTAGCGAATGGCATTATTGGGTTGATGGGGGCGTTACGGTAAGCGAATCTCCGTCATTGTCATAACAGAGATTCGCAATTAACGCGCCATCAAATCTGCCCCACCATCTCTTCCGGGCGCACCCACTCTTTAAATTCTTTCTCATTCAAATAACCGAGAGTCACAGCTGCATCCAGTAATGATGTGCCCTCTTTCCAGGCTTTGTGCGCAATTTCTGCAGCTTTATCGTAGCCAATTTTCGGTGCTAACGCCGTCACTAACATCAGAGAATTATCGACGCCTTGCTTAATATATTTTTCATCCGCCTTCAAACCCTTCACTAAATATTTAGTAAACATGCGCATGGCATCTGCTAGCAGAGTGACTGACTGGAGAAAATTGTGGATGATGACGGGTTTAAACACATTCAACTCAAAATTCCCTTGTGAATCAGCAAAGCCAATCGCCGCATCATTTCCCATCACCTGCACACACACCATAGTCATCGCTTCAGACTGCGTGGGATTTACTTTGCCCGGCATGATAGAGGAACCCGGCTCATTCGCTGGTAAAACCAACTCGCCCAAGCCACAACGCGGACCTGAGCCTAGCCAACGTAGATCGTTAGCAATTTTCATCAAAGCGCAGGCTAACGTTTTTAAGCCACCACTCGCAAATACAAAGGCATCATGCGCAGCTAAAGCAGCAAATTTGTTGGGGGCAGATACAAATGGTAGTGCGGTTAAGTCAGCAATTTTTTCTGCTGCTTTAACAGCAAAATCAGGATGCGCATTTAAGCCAGTACCCACTGCGGTGCCACCTAATGCCAATTCATACAAGCCTGGCAAAGTTGCACGAATGTTACCTGCAGCTGCTTCGCATTGAGCAATGTAGCCAGAAAATTCTTGGCCCAATGTCAGCGGCACTGCATCTTGTAGATGCGTACGGCCAATTTTAACAATGTGGGCAAAAGCTTGTTTTTTTTCTTGCAGGGCTGCTATTAATTCTTGCAAGGCTGGAAATAAGCGTTGCATGATCATGGTCACTGCAGCGATATGCATGGCCGTCGGAAAAGTATCGTTAGAAGATTGCGAACAATTGACATGATCGTTAGGATGTATCGGTGTTTTACTGCCTAAAGTCCCACCCGCCATTTCAATCGCACGATTAGCAATCACTTCATTCACATTCATATTGGTTTGCGTACCACTACCCGTTTGCCATATCCGCAGAGGAAATTGGTCGGCCCATTTACCGGCAATAATTTCATCAGCAGCCGCATCAATGAGCTTGGCTTTATCTGCTGGCAGCAAGCCTAATTCTTGGTTGGCAGCAGCAGCAGCTTTTTTTAAAACGGCAAAGGCGGTAATTAATTCTTTAGGCATAGTTTCTTGCCCAATAGCAAAATGTTCAATAGAGCGTTGTGTTTGTGCACCCCAATAGACATTGTCCGGCACTTCGACCACACCCATGCTGTCAGATTCTTTACGCATAGTCATATTCTCTCCAAGTTAAGCCAGACTTTTGGTAACCAATTCATAAATATCGTTAGAGATGCCTGGCGTGCGCATCATAATCTCTAATTGTGCGCACATCAACGCGGCGCGGGAGGAATCTTGCCGACGCCATTCGGTTAAGGGTTTAAGCATACGCGCTGCGACGTTGGAATTTAATTTGTCTAATTGCAAAATAAATTTCCCTAAAAAGTGATAACCAGCGCCATCAGCAGCATGAAAACGCAGCATATTTTGCTGACCAAAAGTGCCTATCAAGGCATACACTTTGTTGGGATTTTTTATATCAAATGCTTCGTGATGCGTCAGACGTTCTACTTGCGGCAAGGTATCAGGTAACAGTGACGCTGCTTGTACCGCAAACCACTTATCAATAATCAGCGGCTCGTGCCGCCAGCGCGTATAAAATTGCTCTAATGCGAGTTCACGTTCTGGAATAGCCAAATGTGATAAACCACGTAAAGCAGCCATCGTATCAGTCATATTCAAGGGTAAAGAAGTCACAAATTGTTGATGGCCGAGCTTGCGTAAGGCGGGATCAGGTAGAAGCAGTAAATACTGTAACGCGACATTTTTTAACTGCCGCTTGCCGACATTCGCCAGGGTAAAAATAATGCCGGTCTCTGTGGTCACATTCTCTTGGTAGGTTGCGAAAAATTCCGCGCGTAAGGCCGTCGCTATATTTAGCTTAACAAATTCTCGCGCTGCAAAAATGGCTTCGACATCCACTACTGCCATATGTTCTGCCAAATAAATTTCTGAGGGCAGTGTTAGTAAGGCCGATAATAATTGTTTGTTTAATTGCTTATCGTTTAGCAGCGACCGCAGTAATTCGGTAAATTTTTCTGGCATCTGTAAAGGACGTTTTTGTTGGTAAGTTGCAATCAATTCTAGCAATAATCGTTGCGCGTAAATTTGACTCGCTTCCCAGCGATTAAAAGCATCAGTGTCATGTTTAATTAAAAGCACTAATTCTTCTTCGCTATAATCAAATTGTAGCTTGATAGGCGCAGAAAAATGTCGTAACAGCGAAGGGATAGGTCGCTCAGGAACATTTTTAAACGTCACAGTGGTGGTTATTTCTTTTAATTGTAAAATTTTTTCTAGGCCTGGCCTGCCATCATCTGTGTCCAATAATAATGTTTGGCCTTGGTGATCAAACAAAGCCGTACGCACAGGAATATGCATGGGCTTTTTATATGGTTGCCCCGGTGTTGGCAGACAACCTTGTTCAAGCGTTAAAGTGTAACGTTTAGTAGCAGCATCATAATCTGCAGTGACTTTCACTAAAGGTGTGCCAGCTTGCTCATACCACAGCCGACATTGCGTCAAATTCATGCCTGAGGCATCTTCCATCGCGCGCACAAAATCTTCTATGGTGACAGCTTGGCCATCGTGGCGAGTAAAATATAAATCCATGCCGCGACGGAACAACACTTTGCCTAACAAGGTTTGAATGACGCGAATAATTTCTGCGCCTTTTTCATAAATAGTAGTGGTATAAAAATTGCTGATTTCTATATAAGAATCTGGCCGCACTGGATGGGCCAAGGGGCCTGCATCTTCAGGAAATTGACGGTTACGTAATTTATTCACATCGTAAATACGAGCCACACCGTGATCAGTCACATCGGCAGTGAAAGATTGATCGCGAAATACCGTTAAGCCTTCTTTCAAACTCAATTGAAACCAATCGCGGCAAGTGATGCGGTTACCGGTCCAATTATGGAAATATTCGTGGGCCACGACAGTTTGAATGTAAATGTAATCTTCATCAGTAGCAGTGTCAGGTTTGGCCAAAATATATTTTGTATTGAAAATATTTAAGCCTTTATTTTCCATGGCCCCAGAATTGAAATCGCTAATGGCCACAATCATAAAAATATCTAAGTCATATTCGCGACCATAATTTTCTTCATCCCACGTCATCGCTTTTTTGACGGCTTGCATCGCACAGTGGCATTGATCTAGATACCCTTTTTCAGTGTAAATATGTAGCAGAATGCGGCGGCCAGATTGGGTGATAAAGTAATCTTCCAAGAGTTCAAACTGCCCAGCCACCAAGGCAAATAAATAACAAGGTTTGCGAAATGGGTCTTCCCACTTTACCCAATGGCGCTGATTCTCCAATTCCCCTTTCGCCACCAGATTGCCATTGGATAATAGATGTGGATATTGATGTCGGTCGGCAATGATTTTCGTGGTGTAGTGAGTTAGTACGTCGGGACGATCTAGGAAATAAGTGATACGTCTAAAGCCTTCAGCTTCACATTGCGTCACAAAAGTCGCACCAGAACGATAGAGCCCGCTCAATTGGGTATTCTCTTGCGGCTTGATCTGGACGATGATCTCTAAGGAAAACGTCTCGGGAACGGCTAAAATGGTGAGCTGGGTTGCTGTTAGCCGGTATTGTTCAGGTAATAATATATTTTTATTCATGGAGATAGAGATTAATTCTAATGCTTCACCTTGCAATACCAAATGCTGCGTAGTGGCGTCTACTTTGTGCAATTCCATAGTGGATTTTACGGTGGTCATCGCGGCAGTCAGTTCAAATTCTAAATCGAGTTTTTCTATGGTGAATTCGGGGCGAGCATAATCTTTCAGGTAAATAGTCGCGGGCGTGTTCTGTGCTGGTGTTTTCGTCATGGTTAGGAAAGACCTTGTATCCTTGGGTAAAGGTTTTAATGGGAAGGTGTTCTAAGCAAAAGACTTTTATCTCCCTCATGCTCTTTTTTTATGCTTTATCGAAAAGCTAAGTGCTGTATAATATCACATCATTTTAAGCTAACAAGGATCTACAGTGAGCCGGAACGTTGATTTAGCAGAAATTTCGAAATTTTCTCAGCACGCCGCCCATTGGTGGGAACCTGCAGGAGCGCTCAAAACGCTGCATCAAATAAATCCCTTAAGACTCGGATATATCCTAGAAAAAACCCCCTTAGCCAATAAAACGGTGATTGATGTCGGCTGTGGCGGTGGCATTCTCACAGAAAGCATGGCAGCCGCCGGGGCATTGGTGACTGGCATTGATATGAACAAAGAAGCCCTCACCGTCGCCAAGCTGCATCAATTAGAAAGTGGATTGCAAATTAACTACTTACAACAAACCGCTGAAGACACTGCGGCACAACTGCCGCAAGCCTTCGATATCGTCACCTGCTTTGAAATGCTCGAACATGTCCCAGATCCCGCAGCCATCGTGGCTGCCTGCGCCACTCTAGTTAAACCCGGCGGTCATCTCTTTTTCTCCACCTTAAATCGCAGCCTCAAGTCTTATCTGTTTGCCATAGTCGGTGCAGAATATATTTTGCAAATATTACCGAAAAATACCCACGATTTTGCGCATTTTATTCGTCCTGCAGAATTAGCCGCATGGATACGTGATGCGCATTTAACAACGCAAGAGCTAAAAGGCTTAACCTACAATCTTCTTACTCAACACTTTCGCCTCGGCGATGACACTTCGGTGAATTACTTTATTTATGCAAAACGACCCAATGAAAAATAACATACGCGGGGTATTATTTGATCTCGACGGCACTTTGTTTGATACCGCACCCGACTTGGTGCTCGCGCTCAATCATGTGCGCGAGCAATATGCCCTCCCTCCTCTACCCTTCACTGGCGTGCGCCCTTACGCCGGGCGGGGCAGTCGATCATTGCTACAACTTGCCTTTCAAATCAGTGAAAGCCATCCCGATTACCCACTCTTGAGCGAACAATTTTTACAATATTATCGCAACAACATTAGCCATAGTACGCGTTTATTCCCGGGCATGGAGGAAGTGTTTAGCTATCTCAATAGTGAAGGCCTCCCTTGGGGTATCGTCACCAATAAACCCACGGACTTAACTATTGCGCTACTGGCAGCATTACCCCTAACATCACCGCCCGCTTGCGTCGTCTGCGGAGACTCTCTGGCTAAACGTAAGCCGCATCCAGAACCGATTTATCATGCTTGCCAGCTATTAAAATTAGCCCCGACAGAATGCGTTTACATTGGCGATACCGAGGTCGATGTTATCGCCAGTAACGCAGCGGGCACTCGCACCTTAGTCGCTTTATATGGCTATACCACTGAAGCAGAAACTCCTAGTGCGTGGGCTGCTGATGGCTATGTCAGCGAGCCCATAGAAATTGTTCATTGGTTGCAAAAAAATAATCATTGAGGAGTGAGGTATGTTAGTAAGATCAGGGAAGACGCTCAATTTAAGTGAATTGCCCGAATATCCACAGTCACCATCTGCTGCGCATGGCTGGAATGCAGAAACGCATACTATTCTGCAGGAAACATTTTCAGATTATATTTTTAATCCCAACACATTGAAAAAACCAAACCAGAGAGGATTTTTGGTTTATTTAGCTTTATCTAGCGAAAACCAGCATATCACTGAGCTAGATTTATCTTATAACAACATTTCATTTTTAAGTGATGAAGAGGATGAATATAGCGCCCAAGAAAGTACAAAAGCTATAGAGGCAGATACAGATGATATGAGTAAAAATGCTGAGTCTCTAGCCACACAATCAAACGAGCTAGAACAAGAAGACGCCAATGAAAAGCTGCTGACAAAATCCGATGAAGACCTTACTCATTCAGATCCAAATAAAAGCGCCTCTCAAAAAAGAACCCTTGTCACTGGATCTTCATCCCAAAGACAATCTTTCGTGTCTGAGCCACTGGCTGACGATGCTAAAGCCATCGCTATGCCAGGGCAATTAAAAAAACTCATTTTAAAAGGGAATCATTTTAGTAGTCACGCTATGGCCATTTTAATGCAAAAAATCGCTGGCTCAAAATTAGAAGAACTAGACTTATCAGACTGCAAGTTGGATGAGGAGGCTGCTTTAGTGCTGGCTGACCAATTAGAAAATATCAAACAACTACGCGTACTCAACCTAGAAAACAATACAGGCTTTTATTACCCGAGTGTCTTACAGTCATTAGCCATATCTTTAACTAAATTAGATGCATTTAAATCAGTGACTATTTCTTTCAATACCCTTTCTTTCACCGTATCAGAAGAAGAACTTAGAGTTGACCAGAATAGAGAGCTGCTCAGCTCTGAAAATATCGAAAAAAAACGTCAGAAAGCCGAGTTATCTCTAAAAGAAAAACGCGACGAATATGTAGCAGAGCTAAATACAGCGCTGGAACGCCTAGCCGCATTAAAGATATACAAAGATTTTCAATACGAGGGCGGTCCAGATAAATTTCTTTTCAATATCAAGGGCCACTCTCAGGTAATAGCTTCTATTGAGGCTAGTATTAGCAAATTTAAGCAAGAGCTAGAACAAAGCGCTCAACAATACCAATATCGAAGTATCGAAGAACTAGACGAAGAATTAGACCAATCAACTTTCAAAGAAAATAGAGATGGCACACCCGAAGAAAAGCAAGCCCACACTAAAATCATCGCTAAAGCTCACGCTTATGCTCTTTTACGTGAGAATTTGAAAAAAGATAAAATGGCGAGTATTAGTTCCAGCCCATTCACTCAATTTAACACTCCGACCATTAATGAAAGTGAAGATGATAATGAACTTAGCAATCCTAAGCCCTGAGTTATATGAATAAATCTCCCATGCTTCACGACAAGTTTGGCTTTATTCCACTAGATTCCATGCGCCTGCTTAAAGTGCAAGGCGTTGATGCGAAAAAATTTCTTCAAGGACAACTGACGTGCGACTTAGAAACGATTAGCGGCAACTACAATAGCATGGGAGCACATTGCAATCCGCAAGGGCGAGTGATTTTTTTATTCCGCTTATTTTACTATCAAGATGCCTATTACTTTTTTCTTCCCAGAACAATGGTGGAAATTGCCCTTACCGCTCTACAAAAATATGCAGTGTTTTTTAAAGTGCAAATGGAAATAGCAAGCTTACCGCTGTGTGGTTGGCTAGGACAGCAACCATCGCAAGCGTTTGCATTCGCCGTGCCAGGAATAGTCCCGCGTTATTTATTAATGACTACACACCCTAGAGCAGAAACACTGGCTACAACTTTTAATCTGTGGAAATATTTGGATATCACTGCGGGGTTACCGCAAATATATCCAGCGACCTCGGAGAAATTTTTACCTCATGATCTAAATTTACAAGATATAGACGGTATTAGTTTCAGCAAAGGCTGCTACACAGGACAAGAAATCATTGCCCGCATGCAACATCGCGGCACTATCAAAAATCGCTTATTTCGTGCGACCATCACTGCTGATGTTTTGCCGGTACCAGGCAGCTTGATTTATTACCGTGATCAGCAAGAGCTAGTGGCGGGCGGCACTATTATTGAGAGTTGTGAAGAAAGTGATAATCACTATCAAGCGTTGGTGGCGACGAGTGAGCGCCATAAGCAAACGCATCTATTTTGTTTAGAAGATGGGAAAAGCGAGATATTTTTTGTGGATGAATAAGAATTAAGTATTCAAGTGCAATCATAAAAAAAGCGGAGAACTGCATGTCAAAAAAAATTCGCATTGTTGCGGCGCAATTGAATTTGTTGGTCGGTGACATTGCGGGCAATCTTAACAAACATATTGCCGCAGCAAAAAATGCTCGTGAGCAATTCTCTGCTGATATTATCGTCTTTCCTGAGCTAAGTCTTACTGGCTACCCGCCCGATGATTTATTATTACGCCAAGATTTTATCGAAGAAGCCAATCACGCTCTACACACTTTACAAGCCACTGTTAAAGATATTTATTGCTTAGTCGGCCACCCGCATGCCACAAGCACAGGTATTTATAATGCTTGCTCCATGATTTATAACGGCACCATTGTTGGTCGATATGCTAAACAACATTTACCTAACTATGGTGTCTTTGATGAAGCACGTTATTTTGTACCAGGCAATGGCCCTTGCGTTATTCCCGTGCACAATATGCCGGTTGGCTTAGTCATCTGCGAAGATTTGTGGCAACCTGGACCTATACAACAAGCTGCGACGCAAGGCGCGCGTTTGATTTTATCTCCCAATGCCTCGCCTTTTGAGTCGGATAAATATGAGCAACGCGTTGCGATCTTGACTCGCCGCGCCAAAGAACAACATGTGCCCATTGTTTATGTCAATTGTGTTGGTGGTCAAGATGACTTAGTCTTTGATGGCGGTTCTATGGCCTGCAACGCTGAGGGAGAAATAGCTCAATTTAGCGGGTTTTTTATTGAAATGCTCTACCCCATGCATATTGATATTTCTAGCACACAAGCACTAGTAGAAAAAACAGCGAGTGTCATTCCTTCAGTTGAGGAAAGGATATATCAAGCCTTAGTATTAGGGACGCGTGATTATATAGAAAAAAATCATTTTCCTGGTGTCCTACTCGGTTTATCTGGCGGTATAGATTCAGCATTAGCCTTAACCATTGCGGTTGATGCCTTAGGTAAAGAGAAAGTTCATGCTGTGATGTTACCAACACGCTTTACTTCTGCGATGAGCTTAGAAGATGCAGCGACGCTCGCGCAACATGTCGGTGTCCGCTATGACAGTATTGCCATTGATTCTTTATATCAAGATTTTCTCGGAAAAATAGCGCCCATATTGCCCAGCGCACCTTCTGCTATCACCGATCAAAATATTCAAGCACGCTGTCGAGCAGTTATTTTAATGGCACTCTCCAATCAAACCGGCAAGTGCGTATTAACCACAGGCAATCATAGTGAATTAGCTGTCGGGTATTGCACGCTGTATGGCGACATGGCTGGCGGCTTCGATATTCTGAAAGATGTCCCTAAAACACTAGTGTATCGCTTAGCGAAATATCGTAATCGCAGTCAGACTATCATTCCACAACGCATCATAGACCGACCACCCACAGCAGAATTAGCTGCAGAACAAACAGATCAAGATACGCTGCCACCTTACGAGCAACTCGATGCGATCTTAGCAGCTTATATCACTAGAGAAGAAAGTATTGATGCGATAGTGCAACAAGGATTCGCACGCGAGACAGTCATTAAAATCGTTAGCTGGATACAAAAAAATGAATACAAACGCCGCCAAGCGCCCGTGGGACCTCGCATTAATCATAAAGCCTTCGGCCGCGATCGGCGGTATCCAATAACATCAGGGTTTAAAGGATAAGTTGAGCTGTCGTCTCTACCCTCCGGACTCCTTCGCCGTCGCATCACGCACATAAGTAGAATCTGGATAGTTATGTTGTAACACCGCCAACGTATCATCCGCTTGTTCAGTAGATTTTAACTTGCGGTATGATTTCACCATGATTACCAACGCTTCCGGCACTGCCGAAGCCCCTTCATAGTAACGCACCACATCCGCTGCGCGATTCGCTGCTGCTACATAGGCTTGACGGCGGTAATAATAATCGGCTACTTGTAATTCATGATCAGCGAACAGATTACGCAAATACACCATGTATTGGTGCGCAGAAGGCGTGTAAGGACTAGAAGGATAACGCGCAACCAGATCAGAAAAATCACCGAAAGCTTTTTGCAAAGAAGTTAAATCCCGTTTCGCTAAATCAATTTTAAATGTGCGTTCTAAAATCCCTAAATTTTGGTAGTAATTAGAGAGTCCTTGAATATAAAGTGCATAAGGCACATGGGGACTCGCCGGGTGCAAACGCATAAATCGATCGGCGGCGGAAATAGCTAAAGGATATTCTTCTTTCATGTAATAAGCGTAAATAATGTGGAGCTGGGCGCGTTCGATGTGAGGAGCTAAAGGATATTGAATTTCCAGCGCTTCAAAATGTTTAATGGTTTCGCTATAATTTTTATCGCGTAAATTTTCTTCCCCTTCATTAAAAATTTGCTCAGCATTTTGATTTTGATAAGCTTCTGACGGTTCAACTGTTGAGGCACATGAAGTTAACACTAACGAGATAATTAATAATGCCAAAGGAATTAACACACTCTTTCTCATAAAACAGGTACCTTGCTCTAAGCGATTTTAAGAAATCGCATTGTAAACTAAAAAATATCCAAGTGCGATTGGAACTAATCACCCCCTTTGCCAGTACTGAGAACTCGTGTAGTCTTCCCCCCATGACAACTATCCAACATGACATTATTCTCCCGGAAGACTTGCGCGGTCAGCGTTTAGATCAAGCGTTGGCACTTTTACTACCTGATTACTCGCGCACACAAATTCAAGCCTGGATTAAAGACGGTCAATTAACTGTGAATGGTCTGCCAGTTAAAACTAAAATGATAGTCAAAGGCGGCGAAACTATTCAGCTGCAGGCTGCCCTCAAGCCCCAACCCACCTTTATCGCTCAACCCTTACCGTTAAACATTGTCTATGAAGATGAGGCTTTACTCATTATCAATAAAGCCAAAGGCATGGTAGTCCATCCGGGCACCGGCAATCCGAATAATACTTTACTCAATGGCCTGCTCCATCACGCACCTGAACTAGCGCAATTGCCGCGCGCCGGTATTATTCATCGCTTAGACAAAGAAACGACTGGCCTGCTCATGATTGCAAAAACCGAGTTGGCATTTAAACGTTTAACATTACAGCTAAAAAAACGCCATATTGTGCGGGAATATCAAACTATCGTGACTGGCATTATTTTGAGCGGTAGCACCATTGATGCGCCTGTAGGTCGGCACCCCCTACATCGTAAACATATGGCGGTAATTGAGACGGGTAAACCGGCGGTCACACATTACCGTCTGCTAGAAAAATTTCGCGCGCATTCATTATTAAAAGTGAAATTGGAAACCGGTCGCACACATCAAATCCGTGTCCACATGATGCACATTCGCCATCCTGTCGTCGGCGACACTACTTATGGTGGCCAATTAAAACTACCCAAAGGCGCGACCCCAGAACTCGTCACCGCCTTACGCACCTTCAAACGCCAAGCTTTGCACGCGTATGCGTTGGAGTTGGCACATCC
>Ga0207156_10171_pt1 | contig 15885 bp, 15 predicted proteins | sample Alteio_BWMinHeat_24_FD_153514 | JGI IMG/M metagenome (GOLD analysis project Ga0207156, IMG submission 153514) | Enriched cells from forest soil in Barre Woods Harvard Forest LTER site, Petersham, Massachusetts, United States -... | ecosystem: Environmental > Terrestrial > Soil > Temperate forest >...
CCTTGGTTTCTTTTATAAGTCCGACGAGCACTTTGAATCGAAGAAACTGGCCAACAATTACGGGATCGATGTGGTCGCCGCCGCTATGCCGCAGGATCCCAACATCAAGAAATTGATTCTGAGCACCATCAAAGGCAGCCTCGTCGCATGGGATCCTATTCGTCAAACCCGAATCTGGACCGTGCAACGTCCCGGGCCCTGGAATGGCGGCGTCCTCGCGACGGCTGGAAACCTTGTCTTCGAAGGCACAGCGGCGGGGAATTTCGAAGCTTACCGCGCCGACACGGGCGACAAGGTCTGGGCCTTTGCAGCCCAAACCGGGGTTATGGCGGGCCCCATTGCGTACTCCCTTAACGGCGAAGAATACGTTGCCGTGTTGGCCGGTTGGGGTGGAGTGTATCCGCTGGCTACGGGCGAACCCGCGTTCAGATCCGGGCGCGTGCGCAACGTCAGCCGCATGCTGGTCTTCAAGCTGGGCGGCGCCGCCAGCCTGCCGCCCCTTCCCGAAATCGCGCCCTTGGCTCTGAACCCTCCGCCAACGACGGCCGACGCCGCAACGGTGAAGAGCGGTGAACGTATTTACCAGCGTTACTGCGCCGCCTGTCACGGCGACACGGCGGTCGCCGGGGGCGTCTTGCCCGATTTGCGTTATTCAAAGACGCTTGCCAGCGACCGTTGGTTCGACATCGTGTTGGATGGCAAGCTGAAACAGAACGGCATGGTGGGATTCGGCAAGGAACTGTCGCGAAAAGAAGTCGACGACATTCGCGCCTATGTGATCTCAAGAGCGAATCAGAGCAAGGCGGAAGCGCAGGCGGAAACGAAGGCGCCGTGATCGGCGGTTGAACCTAGGGCAATGCCGACTGCTGCAACCTCGTTCTCGGTCCCGAAGCATTGGCGTCGGAATCGGCGCCGCCTCTTGGCTGGCTTTGAGAAAACGAGCGCGACTCGCTACACTTGCCTGCTCAGGCTGCTTAGTTCAGGCTCGTGTCACACTGGAGCCAAAGGCGATAACAGGCTCCGATTGATACCGGCCGACGACAACAACATCCGGTCGATACATCGGAGGTTCCCGATCTTGCATCCCTCGATTGCCCTATTTTGGAACCGGAGGGAGCGATGCGAGGTAGTTGGCGTCGACGCCTCCGAGCCAAATATAGTAGTCGTCCATCCTCGACATTTTGACGATGGAGTAGGCGCTCGCTAGCCCGCTGCCAATAACCGCGACCGTGAGGCCCGCGAGCCACAGCAGGCTGCCTAGATAAAGGCCGTAAACCAGGAGTCCCAGCCCGAGGAACCGCAGGAGATTGGCGATGTTGACCACCATGTGAACCTGTGAGTAGTGCGTTTGGCAAACCCGCAGATTGACGGCGGTCGTGTCGTTCGAGGCGGCTCGCGCTATCCAATAGACATAGCGCAAGTACGGAATGTAGCGCATCCATCCAAAGGTCGAATCGACTTTCCTAAAGGTCCGGGAGATTGAGAGACCGTTAGACGGGCTGTTGCATTTCAGACATCGATTGGGCAACGACGCGTTCTTGTGCATTACCAGCAGTCTGCCCTCGCGCCACAACCCATCAGGCGAGGCGCGTTTGTCGTGCCCCGGGTCAGACCCTGCACTGGTCTGAGCAACAACGCCAGGCTCTGTCTGGCACCTGCGGCACGCGCGCTGCTCGTCTCCATTGACTAACAAACAATTCGGACATTGCCAAGAAGCCATATGCCTCCTCCTCTTGATTGAGGCCCGGGATAGGGGGCATCGGGAGGATGTTGTAACAACGCGATCCAGTGGATGCTCATCGGCAGGCAACGTCAGGGGAGTTGTCTGCGTTGAACCCTGTTAATTCTAAAGTGAACGGCGTCCCAGGGGAACAGTTTTTTCGTCGGCGCGCGGGACCTCGTCTACCGCGACGGCCCGGGACCTTGTGACCCCTTACGCCCGGCCGCGAGCACGGCCCGCACCCCATCAACGATCTTGTCTTCGTTTGGCAGCACGTAACTTTCAAGGGGTTCACTATAGGGAATCGACGCGTTCAGCGCCGTCACCAACTTGATTGGGGCCGTGAGACTATCGAAGCCCAGATCGGCAACCTCGGCCGCGATCACCGCCGCGGCGGAACTCTGCCGCGGCGCCTGGTCCACGAGCACGAGCCGGCCGGTCTTCCGTACTGACTCAAGGATTGTTTCGACATCGAGCGGAGCGAGGGTGCGTGGGTCGATCACCTCGGCGCTAACGCCTTCCGCGGCCAGGCGTTCAGCCGCCGCCAGCGACTTCTTCACCATCCATGCGGTTGCAACGATCGTCACATCCGTCCCGGGGCGCTTGATATCCGCGACGCCGAACGGAACCACCCGATCACCGTCCGGAACCTCGCCCTTTTCGAGAGTAAGCATATAATGATGCAGGTAGACCACCGGGTTGTCCTCTCGGATCGCCGCCTTCATCAGCCCCTTGGCATCGGCGGGGGTCGAAGGAATCGCCAGCTTTAGCCCGGGAATTCCCATCATGGTGTTGTAGATGCAGTTGGAATGCTGCCCGGCCCAGCCGGCCGCGAACCCGAAGCCGGCCTTGAAAACCAGCGGGACCTTCACCTGACCGCCCGACATGTACCGAAGTCTCGGCGCTTCATTGACCACCTGGTCAAACGCCACCAGCATGAATTCGCTCATATACAACTCGACGATCGGGCGCAGGCCGGTCATAGCGGCTCCGACGGCAATGCCCATCTCGGCAGTCTCAGAAATCGGAGTGATGCGGACACGGTTCTTGCCAAACTTCTTGAGCATCGGATCGCGCTCCGTCATCGCCATATTCTGTCCAAAGTAGACGACGTCGGGGTCGCGCAGCATCTCTTCCGTGATCGCGGATGCGATGGCCTCTGCAAACATCATTTCGGGCATATGGCTTCCTAGGCTTCCACGTAGTTGAGCGCTTCTTCGGGCGCCGGCAGGGGGCTCGCCAGTGCAAACTGAACCGCGTCATCCATCTCCGCGCATGCAGCTTCTTCGATGCCCGTAATCTTGTTTTCGGTCAGGACGTCGGTCCTTATCAGGCTTGAGCGGAACCGGGCAATCGGGTCGTTCGCCTTTGCCGCGTCAAATTCGGCCCTCCTCCCGTAGACCTCCACCGCCTCGTGCTCGTGGAACTGGGTCGGCACGGGCGGGACGGTGATCGCGTTGCCGTGGGCGCTCAGGCGGTAAAACTTCGACTCGATCAAGGTCGGCCCCTGCCCTCTCCGCGCCCGCTGGGCCGCCTGGCCAACTTCGTCGCGCACAGCCAGCGGATCCGTTCCATCCACGGTCACACCCGGGATGCTGAATGCTTGCGCTTTTTTGGACAGCGAATCGCCGGCCGCCGCATTGGCGTCGTCGAGGCTGACGTGGGTGTAAGCCTGGTATTCGTTGTTCTCCAGGACATAGACAATGGGGAGTTTCCAGAGGGCGGCCAGATTGAGCGACTCAAAGAACGCTCCTTGCTTCGAGGCTCCGTCGCCAAAGAAAGAGTAAATCACCTGTCCGGTGTTCTTCACTTGCGCCGTCAAAGCGGCGCCAGTCGCATGAGCAATGCCTTGAGCTACGATGGCCGATGTTCCGGGGAAGAATCGGCCAGGATCGGCCAGATGCATAGACCCGCCAAACCCCTTGCAAACACCATCCTGGCGACCGTAAATCTCCGCCATTAGTCTTCCGGGAGGTGTTCCTAGCGCGATGGGATAGCCGTGACAGCGGTAGCTTGGCATCACCAGGTCCTGGTCGCCTCGGGTTGACAGGGCTCCGACGATGCTCGCTTCCGCGCCGTCCGCGAGGTGGGTGTGCCCCCGAATGACGCCCGGATGGTTGACGAAGGTGAGTTTGACTCGTTCCTCGAATCCCCGTATCCGCACCATCTGGGTGTACATCCAGATCAGTTGATCCCGTGCGGGATCGTCATGCGTTTGCATTCCGGCTCTCCTGTTCTCAAGTCGGCTGGCCATCGGCAGCGTCGATTTCGCAGAGGGGGTCGCCGACCGGGGTCTCGACTCCCTCCGGCGCGATAATCTTTACCAGGATGCCATCGACCGGGGAATCCAGCTCATAACTGACCTTTTCGGTCTCAAGTTCAACCACAGCTTCGCCCAGCTTGAGATGGTCCCCTTCGCGCCTAAGCCAGCGCACAACGCCGACCTTGGTGGTGTTCATCCCGCCTGACTTCGGCACTCTGAGAATCGTGATGATGGCAGCGGCTCCTTCACCCTTCTTCTACCGGAATTCTAATTCTATGTCAAACCCATCGCGGCATTTCTGATATGCCAGATTTGTAAGCGCAGGCGGAGCCGTTCGTAGCGCCGCCTTTCGGCGGGTAGTCGCGTCGAGAGCGGCACTCGAGGATCGCAGCATACTTCCAAAGACGCGATGACGTAACCACTACCCGCGTCAAGGGCGTCTTACGAAACTAAGAATTGGGCCATCGTTGTGTTGAAGGCGCGGGTCGTCAGATCTTCCAGCGGCAGTGCCCGCGCCTCTTCGGAGAGGACTTCAATACCGTAGGGTCCGGGATAACCCGCGCACTGAACGGCCTGGATAAGCCCTTTGATGTCGAACTCGCCTTCGCCGCAAAATCGCCTATGATTGATTGTGTCTTCGTGCAAACTCCATGGCGCTTCATGCGTGCCATCGTTAAGTTCGACGCCCACGATACGGCGTGCAGGGACGCGGCCGATCGCGGGATACGGGACACCGAGCTTCACGAGGTGCCAAAGATCGAATATGATGCCGCCATTCTTGGCGTCCGCTCCCTCGATCATCGTGAGCGACTCTTCGAGCGTATCGATCATAGCGAACGGCATCAGTTCGAAGCCCACCTTAGTTCCATGATTCTCCGCTTCCGCGCAGAGGCCTGCGAACGCCTCGATTAGGCGCGGCATTGGACAAGCCTCGCGGTTGAAGTCGCCGACCTTGATGTGGTGCGCCCCCAGCGTCTCGGCCGCGGTCAAAAGGGCAACCTTCTGGACGTCCGACTCCTTCTTTCTCTCGTCCTCAAAGAACCACCCGGTCAAGAATTCAAGCTCGACATGTTTGATGCCATTGTCTTCGAGGATCCGCCGCATCTCCTTGAGGCTTCTGCTCCGCAGGATATGAGCCAGGTCGGCATGCCATAAGCCAATGCCTTTGAAGCCCGTCTTCGCGGCGGCCTCAACTCTATCCCTAAAGTCGAAAGGGCTATACTCTCTGTCCGTATGTGGCAACGCCCCGCCGGCGATCGTCCAATACGACGCGAGCAACTCAACATCCTGGCTCATGCGACTCCTCCCGTTCCCGTTGATCTGAGACCGCTCGGGCCCGTCGACAATGACGCGTCACACCGACAATCGCCCTCCTAAATAAAGAGCTTCTGGGCGCTCTGAAGGGCCAAAGGTCTCTGTTAGTTCCGCTAGTCGAGTCCTCTCATAACTCCTTGAGCATTCGCCGCAGGATCTTTCCAGACGGGGTTCTGGGTATAGACTCCACCACCTCGAAGCGCCGGATTTGTTTGTAGCCCGCCACACGCTCCGCGACAAAGCGGGCAAGCGCCTGGATGTCGAGTTGCCGGCCCGAGTGCGGCACGACGAACGCCTTCGGAACCTCGCCTGCCTCAGCGTCTGGAGCGCCGGTTACGCCGCAGTCGGCGACATCGGGATGCTCCAAGAGCAACGCCTCGAGTTCAGCCGGGGCGATACTGAAGCTCTTGTACTTGATCATCTCTTTCTTGCGATCGACGATGTAAACGTACTCGTCCTCATCGATCCAGCCGACGTCGCCGGTATGAAGCCACCCGCCGCGCAGCGCCCTGGCCGTCTCTTCGGGAGCGTTCCAATAGCCCTGCATCACCTGGGGCCCCCGTACGAGGATTTCGCCGACGTCTCCGGGTCCGAGGGTAGCTTCCCCGGTTTCGAGGTCGACGACGCGATGCTCAGTCGCAGCGACGGGGATCCCGCCGCTTTCGAGCTTAATCCGGGCAGGTTCCAAAGGGCTGTTATGAGTTGCGGGCGAAGCCTCAGTCAGGCCATAACCCTGTATCACGCGCAGCCCAAGCCGCGCTTCCACTCGCCGCGCCACCTCTGGAGGCAGCGGGCCGGCGGCGGAGAACACGTAGCGGATGGTTTGGAACTGCCCCGCCGTTAACCCAGGCGCGCTGGCGAGCGTGAGAAGGACTGGCGGCACGACAAATAGCCAGGTCACTCCATGCTCCTGAATCAGGCGAACAACCGCGTCGAGATCAAACCGTTCGAGCAAGATCTGTTTCGCTCCAGACCAGATTCCGGAGCCCATCAACGCCACGCCGTAAATATGCGACAGCGGCATGTAGATGATGTAGGAATCCCCTGGACCCAACTGCATGGCGCGCACATACTGCTCGTGGTTGCTGACCAGGTTGCGGTGCGTCAGCATCACGCCCTTTGGCATTCCGGTAGTCCCGCTCGAGTATGGCAATATCACGAGCTGGCTGGGGTCGACGTTGCCGGACGGGGGATCGGCCGACTGACCTGCCAGCAGCCCCGCGTAACGAATTGCGTTGGCCGAGAGCGGCGGCGCCTCGTCGCCGACCACGACGATCGCACGCACGTGTGGAAGGTTTGGGCGGGCGGCGGCGACCACCGGCCAGACCTTCGAATGGGTGAGCAGGACGGTGGCGCCCGAGTCGTTCAAAGGGTACGTGATCTCGCGTTCGCGATACGACGAGTTGAGCGGACAGGCAACGGCGCCGAGCTTGGACCCGGCGTAGAACGCGATCACGAATTCGGGGCAATTGGGCAGGAAGACGCCGAGCCGGTCGCCAGGCCCAAGCCCCACGCTGCGCAGCCCGTGCGCCAACTGATTCGACTCAGAGTCCAGCTCACTGAGCGTGAGGGTTCGGTCTGACGCGACGACAGCAACCCGCTCCGGCTGCTCGGAAGCGCGAGCGCGGAGTATCTCGTGCACAGGTACGTCAGGATGGGTTAGCCCCTGCTTCAACGGTCTCATCGGCAAGCCTCAAACGAACGGTTTCTCAGAGATGAGCCAGGCGCTCCTAGTTCTCAACCCGAACCCCTTTAAAGAAGTTGATGCTGACGGTTGCTAGTTCGGAAGGGGGGAAACTAGCCTGAAAGCGCGGCTCCGCCGCCAGACCTGCCTCAGAGGCGCACGCAAGAAACACGTCGAGTTCAACCAGGTATTGATCGGAGAAGCCGTGCGTGGCGTCGTAGGCGACGGCGAGCGTGCGGTCAAGATTCGCCGCCGTCAGTTGCGGCGGCAGCGTATGCAATTCCATCACCAAGAGGCCGAACCGCCCAACATAGGGGGCCCATCGTCGCAAGTGACGAACCAGGTTCTCTTCCAATTCGTCCGCGGGAATCTCTTCGCCCAGGCACGCAAAGGCTCCGGCAGCGCGAGCAGATCGTGATCCGCGAATGTAGTTTGCCGGTGGAACGTAGGGACGATTGTGATCCAGAAACGATCGCACGTGCAGAAGGTTATGGATATCCAGGCCTAACTGCTCGAGTTCACTTGCGAGGTAGGCCGGGCGGTTGATATCGCCGCGGATAACATGAAACGTTGGGATGCCCGCCTGCCGCAACTTCTGCTTGGCGACCCGCCGCGCCACTTTACTGACGTCGGCTCCGATCATCACCAATGGATGCGTATCCAACGCGCGACCGCGGAGAGTGCCGGCTTTGATGATGCTGTACAAGTGCTCGAGCAGCGAACCATCGCCACAGCCCATATCGCAGATTCCTTGCGGCTGCTGATCCAGCGGGCGGTTGAAGATTTCGGCGATGATCTCCCCGCTCTTTTTGAAGTAGGTGTTGTGGGCGCCCCCGCTGCCCCAAACATTCATGCCTCGATTGACGAGCAACTCGCCGCCTGCATCGTCGACGCGAGGTATCTTTGCATTGCCAAAAAGAAGCACTCCAATCTCGTTAAGAAGCGGCAGGTACGAGACGGTAACGCCGTAAGAGGTAGCGATCTGCGCGGCGTAGCGCCCCGTCCGAGTCAGGCCCAGCCGGCCGTGCTCCCGCACGACCCATCCCTGCAAGACAAGGAGATCGAAGACCATCGCCAAGCTGCGTTGATTTCCGGGGAGGAGCCCAACCTCGACGCTTTGGGGTGCGGCCTCGAGTTGATGGAAGACCCCTTCGCGGGCCAAGGCAACCATCGCCGGACCGACCAGCATGCCGTCGAGGTAGCGGACGGTTTGCCGGTGGACCCGCGCCGCGGTCGTGTCGCCCTGAATGTATATGCCCCATCGCTCTCGCGCCCGGCGCGACAGATCCAGCATGTGGGGCAACACCGCTCGATCAGACTTGCCAAACAGAAAATCGTCGAGGAATAAAGCTTTCGGGATGAACGAAACGACCTCTCCGTAAAGAGGGGCGAGCCACACTGCGATCTTGCCCTCGGGCGTCAGAGCGTATCGCAATTCGGCGTTGTCCCGCTCTGCATGGGCGTCCTGGGTCATCCAGCCGCACGAAACGAGGAGCCGCAGAGCCACGCGCAGATAGCCGCGATTGCCGCCGGTCCGCTCGACGACTTTGTCCAGGCCGATCCCCTTAGGCGCATCGGCCAAAACCGCGAACACGCCGCGGTCTGCCAGCGCCTTGATCACCGGCGCCAATACGATGCCGGCAAGGTGGTGAAAGACGACGGCGCGCACTGCAGCCTTTTCGGCATGATTCACCGCCGCCTTAGCAGCATCTTCTATCAGCCTAGACATGACTCCCTTGAAGCAGCCAAGGATCTATTCTCGTCCCTCGAACAGATCGCGGCCTTCTACGAGCGCGCGCATTTTGCGATCGACAACGCTGCGGTGCAACATCCAGAACCCGCAGTCAGGATGAATGTACCTGAGGCGGCCAGCGCCCACGGTCTTGACGATGGCGTCGATGCGCGACGCGATGAGCTGAGGGCTCTCAATCTCGTTGTCCTTGATATCGACGACGCCGATGCCGAGGCGGATGTTGGGATTAAGATCGTGAAATACCTCCAGTTCGTCGTATCCCCGCCGCGCGAACTCGAGGACAAGATGGTCGGCGTGCAATTCATTCAGAAACGGAACAAGGTTGCGCCAGAATCCCCTTTGCGTCGTTTGTCCTCCATAGTTGCCAAAGCAGATGTGAACGGCGGCTTCATTCGGCACGCCATCCAGCACGTGATTGATCGCTTCAGCGGCCCAGGCCGTATCCTCGGGATGCCCTACGATATACGCTTCGTCCAACTGAACTACGTCCGCCTCGACCGACTCCAACTGGCAGCGCAAGACTCGGGCGATGTCCATCGCGAGTTCAGCGCGTTCGCGGTAGTGACAATCAATGAGCACGCGCGACAACATGTGCGGGCCGGTGCAGGTGAACTTAAGCGGGAGCGTCGTAAGGGCGCGCACCACTTCGTAATCCTGGGCCAGGTTAAGCGTCCCGGGCTCAATTCTGCTCACAACCATGCCCGCGGGCAGGGCCCTCGAACCGAGGGCGCGATCGTGGTAAAAGCGCTGCAGCTCGGCCATTGAGAAGCGCTTCCGGATGCCCTCCATCTGCTCGACGAAGTAGTCGACCATCCCGTTGGTTTCCGGATGACTCGGGTCGAAGCGCGACAGCTCGCCGTCGGCGATAAGGTCCAGGCCAGCCAGTTCCTGGGTCTTCAACACCACCATAACCGCGTCGCGCAACACGAGGCGCGACGTGTTGCCCACCAGCCAGGACGGCAGCGGATAGCTTCCAACAACAGTCGTCTTGATCCTTTCACTCATTACTTACCGAAGTCAAAAGCACTCGATGCTGGGCGCCGGTGCAACTCCAACATAGGCGGGTCGGCGCGAAGGAAGCAAAATAAGCAGCCGTTACTCTTTTCGATCCTTCAGCTTTCCGCCTTCATCCTTCCCTTCATTCCTCATCCCTCAGGCACTCCCGCGCTGTTTCCGCGACCAGCCGCAGCTTCGCTTCCTGGTCTTCCAGAGTCAGCAGGTTGCCCTCCATCGTCGAGGCGAACCCGCATTGCGGACTCAACGCCAGGCGCTCCGACGGTATCACCGCCGAGGCCTCCTTAATCCGATGTATCAGCTCGCTCTTGCTTTCGAGCGCAGCCTGCTTGGAACTGACCAGCCCCAGCACAATGGTTCGGTCGTCGGGGACCTGCGTGAGCGGCTCGAAGCCGCCCGAACGCTCGTCATCGTATTCCAACAAAAAGCGCTGGAAGCGAGTCTGGCGAAACACCTTGGTTATGGGGCCGTAGTCGCCGCGAGCATAAAACTTGCTCTGATTGTTGCCGCGGCACAAATGCAGCCCAAAGGTAATACCCGGGTGATTGCTGATGACGGCGTTGTCCATCTCGATCGACAGATCCAGCAGGCGATCCGGGTCGTTGCCGCGCTTGCGGTATCCGTCGCGCAGGTCAGGATCCAACAGGGCGGTGTATTGCGGCGAGTCGATCTGAATGTAGACACAGCCCAGACGAATTAATTCCTCGACTTCGCCGCGCAGAAGGTCGACGAGATCGGCGAGATAGGCGTCAATGGTTGGGTAAGCGCTCTTGGATTTGTCTCCGTCGTAATAAGCGGCGGCCTGTTGTGCGCTGACGAGCGTGGTTTTGCCGGGTCGGCTGGTGCGCGCGCGAAGATACGTGAATTCTTCGGCGCACATATGACGCTTGCGCCGCAGACGCGAAACGACCAGCGGTCGTTTCTGCACCAGCTCCTCGCCGGCTTCGTTGCGAAACGGGATGGCCCAACCGCCGAGCTTATCAAATCCCTCCGTGGCGTCCACCAGATGGCCGTAGAAGGCATAGCGCCGCATCTCGCCATCGGTCACGACATCGATGCCGGCCCGCTCCTGCAATGCAACGGCTTCGTCGACGGCGCGATCTTCGATGCGCTTGAATTCAGAGTCGCTGAGTTCGCCCGACTCGTGGCGTTGGCGCGCCTCCTTCAAGTAAGCTGGCCGCAACAAACTTCCAACCACATCGCTTCGGTACATGTGCAGACCCTCCTCTCTTGGGCTTCCTAGCCCGCGTCTTTGCTTCTTGGGCCCTGGCTGCCTGGATCCGAGCTGTCGGCGGCGGCGCGCGCGAACACCTCTCGCATGGCGGGCGGCAATGGCCGAGATTTCGCGCTTTCGCGGTCGATGCACACGGCCGTGACGTACCCTTCGGCCAGCCGCGACCGGTCATCCACGTTAAGAATCTCGAAGTCCAGGCGCACCGTCTTCTCGCCTTTGAATCGGGCGTGAAGCCGGACGAGGATTGCTTCTTCGGCGCGAATCGGCTTGCTGAATTTTGCGAACGATTCGACCCGCGGCATCCAGATGCTAAACCGATCGTAGAGCTGCATCCTCTCGACACCCGCTGAGCGAAACAGCTCCGACTCTGCGTACTCAACAAAGCGAAAGAAGTGCGCGAAATAGACCAGCCCCGCCGGATCGGCATCGTCCCAATAAGTCTGCAGGCGAACTTCAAACATCAGAATGCGCTAGCCCTCTTTGCTTGCCCGCTGCCGGCGCGCCGTCGCTTCAACCATGATCGGCTCAATCCCGGCGACACCCAGCATCTTGGCGGCTTCTTCCATCTCTTGCGCTCGTCGCTCGCCGTGCTCAGCAACGCGATCGATCATTTGCTGGGCCAGTTCGCTCCAATTCATTCCGGGAAATGTCTCGTCGAGCGAGGCAAAAACGCGATCCGTCGCGCTGTACCGCGCCGAGGCCAGGGCACATTCCACGAGAAGCGCCTCCATCCCTTTAATGACGATGCTACGGCACAACTTGACCGCCGATGCCGCGCCTACCTCGGCAGAGAACACCTCAAGACGCATTCCATACGGCGCGAGAACGTTCGCCAGCGCTGGCGCGTGCGCTCCGCCCAATAGAATCGGCACGCGATGACCATGTGGCGGAACGGCAGCCATAACCGCTCCTTCGATAAACCGCCCTCCCGCTCCCGTGATCACTCGATCGATCGACTGCTTCAGAGCCGGCGAGACGGAATTCAGATCTGCGTACAAGGGCCCCCGCGCTAAGAACGGCGCAGTCTGATCCGCTGCCTCTCTAGCAGCGCCGGCTGTGACCGTGGAGAAGAGAATGTCGCTGGCGCTGACCAGGGCCCCAGAGGAATCGACCAAACTCGTCCTACTCGCTTCGGCGCGCTGCCGAATCCGCTCCCCAAGACCGGGCGTATAGGTGTTTATGTCATACGCGGATAGGCGAAAGATTCCTGCGCCGCGAAGCCCACGCGCAATATGAAAACCCGCTTCGCCAAACCCGATGAATCCAATCGCCGGACCAGTCAACATAGCTCCCTAATAAAAGGGGATGGCGCAATTAAAGGCGTTTCGCTTGGTTTCATCCCTCAGCCCTCAGCCCTCAGCCCTAGTGTAAGTACCCTCCGCCGTCGCATAGAATCATTTGTCCAGTGATCATCTCGGCGTCGTCGCTGGCGATGAAGGCAATCAGACCGGCGAAATGCTCCGGCGTGACACGCCTCTTTATTGCTTGATTCATCATGACGCGGTTGAATGCTTCTTCGTTAGAATGTGCCTGCGTGCCCGGCGTCGCGACCATCCCAGGGGCCAGCGCATTGACTGTGATTCCTTCCCCGCCCAGTTCTTTCGCCATGACCCGCGTCATTCCCATCACTGCGCCCTTCGAGGCGACGTACGCCATCTGACCCGGATTGGCGAGGAAGTAGGTGCGCGAAGCGATGTTGATGATGCGCCCATGCGAACTCTTTTTGAGCAGCGGGTAGACGGCCTTCGACAGGTTAAAGTAGCCGAGGTAGTTGACTTGCACGTACCGATTCATTTCCTCATAGGTGAGCTGATGCCAGGGCGTTCGCCCCGAAAGAAGTCCGGCGTTGTTCACCAGGATGTCGACTCTTCCGCGCCGCGCATCGATCGCCTGCACGACCTGGGCGATCTGCTCCTGGTTGGTCACGTCGCATGCCTGGGCGACCACTTCACCGCCCGCGGCGCGAATCTCGTTGACGACTTCCCCGGCATCCTTAAGGTCCAAAATTTCAATCTTGGCGCCCTCGGCGGCCAGGCGCACGGCCGCCGCCCGTCCGATGCCGCCGGCGGCCCCCGAGACGATGGCCACCCTGTCCTTCAACCGACTCATAGTTCGCCCCTGGTGCTCATAGTTGTCCACCCACCTTGCCAGCCTCGAGCTGCAGCTTTCTGAATTCCCCGTGCACCGCGTGGAGCGACATCAATGCCTGGAGCGGGTGCGCGCCCGCTTTGACCAGAGCTTCGGCGTTGTCGCTAATTCTGACCGCATTCCCAACTGAGGCTATGGCTCGCGCGCCCTCTTTTTCCTGCGCGCTAAGTCCCCACTCAGCCGCTACGCCGTCGAGATCGTTGAGCAATCGCTTGCGCAGGCTCGCGTCATGCCGGACCTCAAACAGAAGCTTATTCAACTTATAGGCCGAAGCCGGAGGATGCTTATAAAACTCAAAGCCTTTGTTCGTGAACTCGTGGGGCGGGTGTTCGTTAGCGTTCGTCGCGCCCGCGGCGGCAGCTCCGCGCCTAGCCGGTAAAAAGCGCATCACCGCGTGTCCGTGATGCCAGGTCGGCGTGTACTGCAGAAGCTCGCCGGCTTGATTGCCGATGGCGCCGAGAAGAATCGCCCACGACAAGAGCTCTGTATTGCCGACTTCGTCCAACTGCTCGACCGTCATATTAAGGAGGGCGGCCGCGTTGCCTCGCTCAAGTTCCCCGATCAGCCAGCGGTCGAATCCAAATTCAGGCTGCGGATACTTCCATGTTCCGGGGTAGTGCGACATGCCGCCGCTCGCCAGGATCGCGACCCGTTCCGAACGCGACGCGATGATCTTGGCAAGCTCCGCGCCAAGCGCGGCGCAGCGCTGCGGGCTCGGCAGAGGCGGCATGTAGACGTTGGTGTGAAACGGCAGCACGGGAATATCGCGGCCACCCAAAACGAACTCAAACGGCACGGCGAATGTGTGTCCGAGAACGGCATCCTCGGAATATGCGAAGTCAAAACCCGCCGGCACGAGCCGGTTCAAGAAATCTTCGGCCATCTCTCGATGAATCGCCAGGTCGTAACGCCGTCCCGCGAATTCGGCGACGGCGCGGCTTCCCGCAAGAATGGCAAAGGTCGGCACACATCCGATGGAAAACGTCTCAAGGTGATCGCTGCCCAGAAAGATCAATACATCCGGGCGAGCGCCGTCGAGGATTGTTCCGAGCCCGCGCATCGCCCCGATCGTGGCGTCCAATTGGGCGGGATCCTCGTCGGGCGGATAGGTAAACAACTGCGGCGCATGGCAGGTCGCCATGGCGGCGACAATTTCACCCACGGCCTCCCTCCTCGTCGATGTACTCAACGCCGAGTTCGGCCAGCTTCGCGCGCAACCCGTAGAAGTCGACTCCCAATTCGCCCGAGCGCAGCCGGTCGCGCGTCTGCGCCTCCTTTTCGATCCGCGCCCGTCCGAGCCGCATAACCTCCGCCGCGTCTTCCCTCTTGACGACCACCACGCCGTCCTGGTCGCCTACAATCACGTCTCCCGGACGCACCAGAGCGCCGGCGCAGACCACCTCGACATTGACCGAGCCGGCGCTCGCTTTCACCGTTCCCTGCGCACTAATGGCCTTTGCCCAAACTGGAAATTGCATACCGGTGAGATCGGTTACGTCGCGGACCCCTGCATCGATGACCAGCCCCGCAATCCCGCGCGCCTCGCACGAAGTGGCCAGCAACTCACCGAACATGCCATCGGTCGATTCCGAGGTTGGAGCCACAACCAGCACATCGCCGGGCGCGCATACCTCAATCGCAGCATGGATCATCAGGTTGTCTCCGGGGTGACACGACACGGTGATCGCAGATCCCGCGACCCGCGCCGCCGAAAAAATCGGGCGCAGATACGGACGCATCAAGCCCGTGCGCCCTTGCGCCTCGTGCACGGTCGCAACACCTTGCTCGCCCAATGCTTGCGCCAGGTCGGAATCAACACGCAAGACGCGCCGGACAATGCGATGTTTCATGCGAATTCGCCAGTCACCTGGGGGTAGACGCGCTGATACGCTTCCGCGTACTTGATGCTCTTGTTGCCCGAATTACGCACGCCTTGCGTGCCGCGACGCAACGCCAGTTGCGTGTAATACTCCCAGAGATGCTCTTGCGCCTCCATGCACTCCATGGCCTGGCGCTTCTGGTCGAAGACGGAAGAGATGTCGAGCAGGACTTGTGGCTTGAAGTCACACATCTCCGGTTGATGCGGCTCAAACAAAAACACCGGCGGCGCGCCTAACTTCTTAGCGGCGCTTGGATATCCGGCTGCCTGCGCATAGACCCGCGCGTTCATCGTTAGCTTGGCTGTCTCCGGATGGTCGCCGTTGTAGGGATCACTCAAAGCGTGCGTCAGAATGAATGCGGGCTGGGTCGCCCTGAATTCCTCCACCAGAGCCTCGGTGATTTCCGTCGTCGGGCGCAGCGGATAATCGCCGGCGTCGAAAAAGCGAATTTCCGCGCCCAGAATTCGCGCGGCGCCTTCGGCCTCGAATCGCCTGATCTGCTTCACACGATCGAGAGTCATCCCCGACTCGCGCCATAACCGTTCGGACTCGCCGCGTTCGCCGTAGGACAGGCATAGCACCCGCACGCGCCAACCGCGCGAGGAGTAGAGCGCGATTGCTCCGCCGGCGCGCCAAACAAAGTCCGCGGCGTGCGCGCTAATGACAAGCAATACTCCCTGCGCTGCGTCCATCTTGGCTCCTTAGTCGAGCAGCCGGGCGGGGATCGCCGCCGCCATCGTATTGATTTCCTTAACCGAGAATCCAGCCCCGAGCAACTGCTGGGCGTAGGCGGCAAACCCTTCGGCCACAGGCGGGTTGGTGCTCTGCCCAAGATCCGTCGACAGCATAGAACGGCTGATGCCGGTGCGACGGAT
>Ga0207156_10174_pt1 | contig 15804 bp, 11 predicted proteins | sample Alteio_BWMinHeat_24_FD_153514 | JGI IMG/M metagenome (GOLD analysis project Ga0207156, IMG submission 153514) | Enriched cells from forest soil in Barre Woods Harvard Forest LTER site, Petersham, Massachusetts, United States -... | ecosystem: Environmental > Terrestrial > Soil > Temperate forest >...
ATTGAGTGAAGTCTTTCGCTCGCGCTCCGAACTGATAGCAAATGCATAATTATCTATCGGTGCATCAAGGCCGTAAGACCGTAATTCTTCAACTTTCCTATCACGGTCAATAGGCGTATAATTTGCACCCGTATATCTTTCATTATAATTTGCACCACCAATCACTGGCCCGACCGTATCGAGATACGAGCCATAGAGATGATAGGCATGATCCTGAATTGAGTTTATCGGAGCAAAAAGATTTTGCCGCAGATCCGAAAGTGCAAATTCGGCAGTCAGCGCCAATGCCTGAGATGGAAGGTAAGTGAGTTGTCCGGTAAAAATCTGGTTTAGTTGCGGCAACGGAAGATAGACAATCGTATCGTAATCTCCGGCTCCGACACCGACAAAGGAAAATTGACCGATTCCATTTCTGATGTATGATCCTTTATTCACTCCTGCGTACCCGAAGCCGATATTATAGATTGCATTCACCGTATCAAACGGAGCATATCGGTAAAGTAAAATCGCTTTACCTGCGATCACCGAATCGACCAGTACGTAACTTCCTTTCGCTCTTCCGAGCGAATCTTTTCCTGTGAGGGCAACGCCGGATTTTGCAGCCTTCGTGGGGTCGGCGCCGGCATTTGATAAAATCGTTTTATCGGAATCGCTGAGATTAAGATTGAGCGGAGAATTTTGATTATCGCCCTCACGAATATAGCTGGTACTGAATTGGAGTTTATTGTCGAAGAACTGTGTCGTTTGCGAAGCTGCAATAAGCGTTCGGCTATATTGATCTGCGGTGTATTCAAAATCTACAGTGATGCGCGTAGCGCTCGTAATAATACGGTTGTTAGTAAAACGAATTTCTGAGAGCCCGTAATCAATGACGTAATCATTCAATTCACCACGGACAAGTTGAACTCCGTCAATAAAAACATGCTCAGTGCCTGCAATGACAATAATATTGCGCTCGCCATTCTTACCTTGAAGCCGGTATGGTCCTTGAACGGCGTCTAATCCTTGAAACTGAAAGGTGAAAAATTGTCCTTTCGTTGCCGATGCACTGAGGATGATCTGCGTGGGACCAAGTTCGAGCCATGTTTTTGCTCCGAGGACTTTTCTCGAGAAATTATTAAAGATCGGATCAAGTCCGTCGTCTTGGCGGTAAAGAAAATTTTTCTTCGGATGCAGATCGAGAGTATAATCGCCGAGTGTTGCCTGAAATATTTTACCGGCAGTCATTTCGATATAGATGCGGTCAATATCGCGTAGTGTTTGTGTATTGCCCTCTGGCTGAAGCGGTGTAGATTCCTCGCTCAATGCTCCTTTGAAAGAGAGCTCATCGCCAAGATCGCCACTAAATGTCAGATTGAAGCTATTTGTGAATGCCAGGTCTTGCGTGCTTCCTGCTTGTATGCCGCGAGTAATACCACCGGACTTTGTTAGATTCATTGTCTTCTCATTTGAGGACAAATTCGATTGGGAGGACGCATTAATGACAGTATCGGCTCTGTTTGTTTTAATACTTGAATCAATTTGAATTTGGTATCTGCTATACGTTCTGTGAAGATTGAGCGATAGTTGAGAATATTTGATCTCTAACGTTCGCATCGGAGCGATTCTTGTTTCCCCTGAAGGAATACTAAAGAATGTTCTTCTCATTTGTAATGAAAGTATAAGAAAATGGAATGTCGAATCGAGAACGTAATCTTTTCCCAACTGCAATTGTATGACACTATCGATTGTCAGGCGAAAACTGCCGGGGATAATAAAATCATTCGGCAAAGCAATGAGAGAATCCTCTAATGAATGTAATTGAATATGTATGCTGCGTTCTTGCGCGAGAGTCTTGGAAGTCCAGAGTATCCCGGCAAAAAAAATGAAGATTATCGAGACAACTCCGAAGGCTGATTTCACGCCTTGTTAACAATTTTGTGGAAGTCTAAAGTTTTACCGCAGGCTATCATCTGTCGGGCAAAAATTTTCCCCTTGCGCCTTCGACAATAACAACAAACTCGCCTTTGAACGGATGCTCAGTGAAATGTTTTTGGATATGGCCCAACGTACCTCGCTCGAATCGCTCGGATGGCATTGTCAGATCCATGCATAAAACGGCGTTTCTATCTTTGCCTAAGCCATCACTCAAGTCTTGTAATAATTGGTTGAGCCTGTATGGAGCTTCAAGGAAAATGAGAGTTTCTTTTCTACTCTTATATTCCGATGCAGCTTTTTTTCTAGCGGCTTTATCGCGGGGAAGAAATCCAAAGAATGTGAATGATAAGAGCGAGAAGCCACTTGCCACTAATGCTACGAGAATGCTCGATGCGCCGGGAATCGGAACGATCTTTATTCCGAGACCGATACATTCCTTTACTAATTCGCTTCCCGGATCGGCAAGGAGCGGAGTGCCGTCATCGGATATAAGAGCAAGAATTTTACCTTCTTTTAAAAGAGTAAGAGCTTCGGCTGTGGCTTCTTTCGTTGTATGTTCATTTAGAAGAATAAATTCTTTTTGAATTTTCAATTGGGCAAGAAGTCTTCTTGCAGGCTTTGCTTCTTCGCAAACCAATATGTCGCAAGTTTTAATCGTTTCGATCGCGCGCGTGGAAATATCTGCGGGATTTCCGATCGGTGTTGAGACAATGTAAAGTATGCCGTACACGGATTACATTAATGGATGGTCTGCTAATGCCTGCCTGTACTCGCGGACGAAGAGCAGGATAATACCCGTAAGCGGGACGGCGAGAAGCATTCCTAAAAAGCCCATGAAGTACCCGAAAACAAATATCGACATAATGATAAGGATCGGAGGAATACCAACTCCCTTGCCGACGATCTTCGGACCAAGAAAATAATTTTCGAATATATGCAAAGCGGCAATGACAATCAGTCCGCTTAAGATAGCACCGATTGTTATCGGCATCGTCAGAAGAATAACTCCTTCAATAATGATAATACTGAGGAATAAGCCGAGAATAGGTATCAGATCGAGAAGAGTGATCGAAAGACCAAGAAGCGCTGCATACGGAACGCCGAGAATCATGAAAGCAATTGCTCCAAGTGTTCCGATAATTACTGCCACGGTCGATTGTCCCCGTATATATCCATAGAGGACTTTATCGATATTGATGAACATAGCAATGAATGCAGGACGGTGGCGCTGAGGTATAAGGGACTGAATGCTTTCGATCATCCCTCGCCAATCTTTCAAAAAATAGATCGCAGCAACGGGTATGATGATCAGATCGAGTGCGCGAACAGCATATTCCGGAATTGCAGTAAGGATGACAGTGATGATATGAGGGAATGTTGCGTATAATTCCTTTATATGAGGAATAATCTCGCCGGTCACGTATTGATCGATGTATTTCTTCGGCAAACCGAGGGAAAGAAAGAAATCTCTGATTCCCCGTTCGTCAAGCGTGATCGTCGAATTCTGAAAGTAACCAGAAATAGTTGTAAGAAGCGTCTCTAATTGATCAATAATGCGGGGGATGAGAATCAAGGCGGCAACAAAGACGATTCCACATAAAAGAAGAACAATGACAAGAGAACTCCAGCCTCGAGTGATCCGCCATTTTTCTTCGATCCATGTGACTACAGGATTAAAGAGATACGCAATCAAAAGACCAATAATAAATGGAAGCAGCAAACTTGCCAGCGTCACGAAGAGCCAGAATCCCATCAGTATGGCCGCTGTGAATATCATCGTCCGCACTGCCCGATACTCGCGAAAAGGGAAAAGAATAAGAAAAAGGGCAGCTGCGATAATGAATGGAGAAATATCTCTAATGATAAATGCAACAAGGAAAACGAGGGCTATGCCGCCGAGTCCGATAGCAACACCATCGAATCGCGTTCCGTGTTTGACTTGAGCGGCAACGATTTCCGGATCGCTTTGCTCTCCGGTTAATATGATCGTATTTTCCTGCGATTTTGCCATTGCTTTGCTGGATGCATAAAGTAATGGATGCAATTTAACACATTTTAGAACGAGATTTGCAGGATTAAAAGGATTTTCAGTATGATTCCGTAACTTTGCATTTGCATGAACACATTATTTTTAACCGGTTCATCCGGCGGACTCGGAAGCGTAACGCGAAATTACTTTCTCAAGAGAGAATGGAACGTAGTCGGAATGGATGCCTTCGATGATGGGTTTTCCGATCCGCATTTTCTTTTTCAAAAAATCGATAGCGCAAACGAAGTGAGTGTTGAAAAAGCATTTAAAATCGGTGCAGAGAAATTTGGCGCTCCCCGCTTGCTCTTTGCAACGATTGGTGGCCTAAAGCCATGGGCGCCGCATGAAGAAATATCAATCGAAGATTTTCGCTTCGTGATGGATCTCAACATTATTGCTACTTTTACCTGCGTCAAGCAAGCGACGAAATTAATGAAGCCTCTTGGCACAGGTTCAATTGTGACAATGGGAGCGGAAACGGCATTAAAACCGGAGTCAAATAAAGCTGCCTATGTTACTGCAAAAGCTGCAGTTATATCATTCACTCAAACGATCGCTCTCGAGACGAAAGAATACGGAGTCAATGCCAACTGTATCGTACCGACCGTGATTCATACGAAAGCGAATGAATCCTGGGGCGCGCTGGAGGATATTCCCAAATGGACGAACCCGGAAGATATTGCAGCGCTTTGTTTGTTCTTAGCATCCGACGAAGGCAACGCAATAAACGGAACAATACTCCGAGTACCGAATAAAATGTAGAATTAAGAATTGAAAATATTATGGCATTAAAAGACACAATTAATACTGATCTCACGGCGTCAATGAAATCCGGAGATAAGATCCGAACAGAGACTTTACGCAGTTTGCGCGCGCTGATTTTGGATTTCGAAAAAAGTGGTGCCGACCGGATCATGAGTCCTGACGAAGAAATGAAACTGCTTCTTTCCGCCGCAAAAAAACGGAAGGAGGCAATGGAGCTTTTTCAGACGAATAACCGTCCCGAGCTTGCTGAAAAAGAAAAAGCGGAGTATGAAATAATTGCAACATATTTGCCGAAGCAAATGACGCATGAGGAAGTTGAAAAGCGAGTGGTTGAGGTTATCGCAGCAGTCGGAGCAACAGGACCTGCAGATACGAATAAGGTGATTCCTGTTCTCATGAAAGAACTTAAAGGTAAAGCCGACGGAAAACTTGTGCAGGAATTAGTGAAAGAAAAATTATCGGCGTTATGATACTGGATATTATTATTGTCGCGATTATTTTATTTGCCGCATTTCGTGGTTGGCGCAAAGGGGCGATCACCATGTTTGTTTCGATCATTGTTCTTGTCGGCGCAATTCTCTTAGCGACGGCATTCGGTACAATGTTCGGAAAAGCCCTTGGGATAGGTCCAACGCTGCTTCATCCGGTGACGGGGTTTTTCATTCTCTTCATTATACTTCTGATCATTGGCGGCATTCTCAAGAAATGGATCAAGCCAAAGAGAGGATTCCTTGCAGGCACCGATAAAATATTCGGTTTGATCTTTGGAGTGTTGCGGGCAGTTCTGCTGCTCGGATTGTTTTTGGCTTTCCTCCGTATTTTCCAATTTCCTTCAACGAAACTTGCTAATCAGTCAACAGTGTATCCTCTGGTTCTCAAATCGAGCGCCTTGATGGTCTCGCAGTTAAAGCCGTTGATCTCACAATTATCGAGTGAGGTCTATGACGATCTTGTTCCGGGTGATTCGCTTAAGAATAAATAATGGAAGAAATAGATTCGTACGAAAATCATTCTTTTGCAATTCCGACTGAACAGCTTCGCGCCCAGCTATTGAGGGAGATTCCTCGTCAATTCCGCCGTGCTGCACAGGTGCTCGAATATGATGAGATACTTGCTGCCCATCTTCGCTTCGCATATTCGGCACTCGGAAGATCTGCACTCGTTAAAGAACTTATCCCAACAATCAAACGGGAGAGCATCGCTGTTTCTTTATCAGAGATTGATGAATTTCGGACACTTGTGGGTGCAGGAGAAGTTCCGAGCTTCGATGGCATCAATGATATTCGCACGATCTTGCATAAAGTGGAGATCGAAGGGAGCACTATTTATATTGATGAAGGATTACCTCTGTTGCTGACTTTGAAGGCTATGCGAATGCTTCGTGATTTTTTCGCAACGCGCACCAAACAAGCGCCGGTCATTTGGAAATCGGCAGTTCATCTTTTCGAAGACCGCTTGATCGAAATGGCATTTGATTCTGTCTTTGAAGAGAATGGAGCCGTTAAAGATTCTGCAAGTTCCGAGCTCAATCGCATTCGCCGTGATATTGTGACCACCGGTGAACGGCTTCGCAATAAGCTTGCTTCGCTCATGAAAAAATTCACCGAAGACGATCTGCTTCAGGAGAATATCGTCACCCAGCGTGACGGAAGGTCAGTGATCCCGGTCAAGACTGAGCATAAGCGTAGAGTAGGCGGAATGATCCACTCTGTTTCGCAGACGGGGCAGACCGTTTACATCGAGCCGACAGAAACGATAGAACTTAATAACGAACTGCGATCGTATGAATTCGCAGAGCAACGCGAAATAGATCGGATATTGCGTGAACTTACTGAACGCATTCGCTCCTCAGTGCCTGTGATGCTTCATTCTCTTGAGATAGCCGGACATTTAGAAGCGATCTATGCGAAAAGCCGGTATGCAATTTCTATTGAAGCCTCCACTCCGACGATTCAGACGCACAAGAATCCGAAAGATAATATCATTACTCTTCATGAAGCGCGGCATCCGTTTCTCATTTCAAAACTCGGAAGAGGAAAGACGATTCCGTTTTCCATTGATCTCAATAATGAAAAGCGAACGGTTGTATTAACAGGACCGAATGCCGGCGGGAAAACAGTATTACTGAAAACACTTGGAATCCAGATCCTGATGAGCCATGCCGGACTTCCGATTCCGGCAATGCCGGATGCAATACTTCCTTCAGTCGACGGACTTTATGTCGATATCGGCGATTCACAATCTATTGCCGATGATCTTTCGACGTTTAGCTCTCATATTCGCTCACTTAAGGAGATCATTGAGCAGGCAAATGAATATAGCGTCGTTCTTCTCGATGAGATAGGAAGCGGTACAGCTCCTGAAGAAGGCGGTGCGCTTGCTGAAAGCATACTTGAATATCTGACAAAGAATGCCGGCTTTACAATTGCAACGACGCATTATGGAAGACTTGCAGCGTTTGCAGAGACGTATGACGGTGCGATCAATGGATCAATGGAATTCAGTGAAGCGGATTTGAAGCCGACTTACCGCTTTCGTATCGGCATTCCAGGATCATCTCATGCATTTGATATAGCTCAGCGGTATGAACTTCCCAAACGTATTATCACTTATGCGCGTGAGATCGCAGGTGGGAAGTCGTCGAGATTGGAAGATCTTATTCACTCGCTTAGCGTCAAAGAGCAAGATCTTGCTGCAAGAAAAGCGGAGATAGAAAAAGAACTTGGCAGATCGCGAATTGAAAGAATCGAATATGAAAGATTGAGCGGCGATCTGACTACACAAAAGAAAAAAATACTCGCCGAGGCATCCGGTAAAGCCGATGCGCTTTTGGAAAAAGCCAATAGCTTCGTTGAGCGCGCGATTCGCGAAGCTCGTGAAGCGGCGACGCCATCTGCAAAAGACGATGCGAAAGAGAAAGCCTCAGAGCTGACAAAGCTTCGCATTCAACAACGAGAAGAGTTGAAAGAGATCGAAAAAGAAGTTGCTGAACATAAAACGGCAAGCTCTCCGAAAGTTGAAGCAGGACTTGAATTGAAAGTGGGAGCGAAAGTAAAACTTCTATCGAATCCTTCGCAGACCGGTGAAGTTACTTCAGTCAAAGGTAATGAAGCTGAAGTTGCTTTCGGCTCTATGAAAATGAAAGCAAAGATTTCTCAGCTTGAAGTTATTTCAAACGCCGAAGCACGAAACGATGAGAGAAAACTTAAGCAATTTGGCACGTTCTTCGATGAAGCATTCTCTCCGCGCATTGATCTTCGTGGTAAATATGGTGATGAAGGCGTCGTAGAAGTCGAGAAATTTATTGCAACAGCAAATGCCAGAGGACTTAATAAAGTAGAGATCCTTCATGGCACCGGAACCGGCGCGCTCGGCAGGCGCATTCATCAATCCTTAAAATCCAATCCCGATATAGCCGCCTTCCGCTTCGGCGAGAGAACTGAGGGAGGGATGGGGGTTACGATTGTGGAGTTGAAATAAATTACTGGGAAGATTTTATTTTTCGTATATTTGTTTTTTTATGATTACTGCTGGAATACTCGAAAAGACTATAGAAAGAGCAATTTCAACACTTAAAGTTGACGACGAATTAGCATACTTATCACTCACTTCAAAAATTGAGCAACCTTTAAGGGATAAGATAGCTTTCATTTTCTACAGAAAATTTAAAGGTAACATATTGGTTTGTCGCGAGTGGAAGAGCAGTAAACCCAAGAAAAACCAGAAACGTATTGATCTGGCGTTAATTAATAAAAAAAATAAAAAAGTTAAAACACTTGTCGAATTCAAAGCATATTACTTGTTTGACTATTCAAGAGTTTCGAAAAAACTTCCTTTCATAAAGTACTTAAAGAAAGATCAAAATAGGATGAAAAAATTTGCTGATGCTAATACAGAATGTTTAATGGTATTACTATTGACCGACCCACAAACGGCTATCCCCGGAAAATTAGAACCATGTGTAAAATATTTTAAGGGCATTAAAAGCCATATAAAAAAAACTGAAGGTAAGAATTATGATCTTAAGAAAATCATTGCCGATGTGGATATGGGGTTAAGCGAAATAAACAAACGAGTAAAATATGGAGTATGTGACATTAATAGTGCATACTCTATACCTGTAAAATTACATTATTGGATAATTGGCCCCTTTAGAAAGAAAGGAAAAAAATATGAATCCTGACGAAGAATACGAGCCAATTCCAGATGACGAAATAGGCAAGTTTGACGGTTTGTTTGAGGAAGATGAAAATCTGCCTTGGAATCAAAATGATAAATTTGAGTCACAAGAATATGTAAAAAAAATTCTTGGGCTTGCCTCTGAGTTGGATGAAGATCAATTAACATTAGCAGCAATTATTTGTGATGCATTAGCAGGTAGTAAACGAAATATGGAACGCGGATTTTTTGTACAATCGATTAATGGACAAACCGATGCAAAAAATATAAGTAAATATTTAGTTGATACAATAACACAACCAAATGGCATTATTGATTTTGTTCAAGATTGGGCAGCATTAGCTGTAAAGAATGAATTAGTTTTATATTCAGCAAATAAAGAATCGTTTGATGATCTCATTAAGACAATAAAACAAAATAACTCTCCAAATACGGAGATCTCATCTCTTCAAGCACGAGTTGGTGATACTGAAGGATTTTCAACGCATATAAATGGGAATACTATTTCATGGGAACCAAGCCCATCTGCACAAATAGTTTTAGGAGAAATAATAGGACAAACATTTGCAAATGGATTAACACAATTAAAAGAAAATTTTTGGACAAATACTATTTTTACATTTGATTTTTTCAAAAATAAAATCTTTTCCCAAACAGATGAAAATAAAACTGCAAAAAATATTCAAGATCTTGTAAGAACAAGTGAGTATGATGTTAATATTGCTGCAAACATTTTAGAAATAAATTTAGAGGACGGTAGTAAACTACCTAGTAGTCGAGTCGACCGAAAGGAGAATGTTTCTCATCCATATAGAACAAATAGTTATAATTATGATTTGGAAATTAGTAAAGAGAAGTCAACTGACATAATCAGCAAAGATGAGGTCAAGAAAGGAGACAAAAATAATGCTATTGGAAGGATATTTGAGGGTATGGTGCAAAGTGGTGTGCCAATTGCTACCATTAGGAATACTAAAATTTTCAAAGGACTACAACAGGATGGATATCCAATAGGTAATTTTAAAAACCAAAAAGTTTGGAAAGGTCTTGTTGAGGGAGGTTTTCCTCTTGCTACTATTAGAGATAAAAGAATATATAAGGGAATGGTTGATTCTGGTTACCCAATTGCTCATATAGAAAGGGGACGAATTTATCTTGGACTTGCGAGTGGGTTTCCTATAGCAACTTATGTTGGTGATAATGAAGATGAAGGCTTAGCCGCTGCTTTTTTGCTTGGACTATTAAATGACAAAACATAAATATGGAACTACATACAGCAGAATATCAGCAAGAAGAATTATCAGCTCTTAAAAAAGTAGAGTCGGAACCTAATGCTATTTTAAAAATTGTCAAGCCTACTGATGATGAAATGGAATTGGCGTTTGAGCTGAACCCTGCTTTGGCATCGAATTTTGATGTTCTCTCTGAAGCGATTCAAGCATTTCTTGTCGAGAAAAATCCTGAATACATTAAATATATTTTTCATCCTACAAAAAAAGTTGAGCGTTACGTTGTTTATCGCGGATTTATAGATTTTAGAATCGGGAATTATTATTGGGAAAAAGCTAATAAAAAGCCATACTATCTTTCAACAAAAGTCCAGGTGCACCCCTTTATTGGGATAATCCCTGCTAATGTTATTATTATTGTTATTCGTGGTTTATCCAGAGTTTCTTTACCTGGAATCTACTTTATATATGCAATATTCAAAAAAATAAGAAATTGGTTGAAAAAAAAAGAAAAAATATAAAACCGCATTCTATCCCGAACTTACCTATCCTCCTCCATAGTTTACCTTCCCTCAAATATGCAATTTAAAAAAATCCTGATTGCCAATCGCTCCGAGATCGCGCGCCGCGTGATTCGCTCTGCGCATGAATGCGGCTATCATACGATTGCTCTTGCTTCGCCGCATGACGGGAATGCGCTTTATGTGCGAGAGGCGGGGGAGTTTCATGCGTTAGCGGGGAATTTTCCGAAAGAATCTTATCTCGATCATGAGCAAGTTCTTGCCATCGCGAAGAAAACAAAAACGGATGCAATTCATCCAGGTTATGGTTTTCTTTCTGAGAATGCTGTGTTTTCCGGCGAATGTGCGAAGGCCGGAATAAAATTTATCGGTCCGACCCCTGAAGCAATCGAGTTACTCGGCGATAAAACTAAAGCGCGGACATTGGCAAAAAAACTTGGCGTGCCTACTCCGAGCGGAACAACAGAGGCTTTGAAAGACGAAAGCGAAGCAATTGAAGTTGCAAAGAAGATTGGCTATCCAATTATGCTCAAAGCTGCGGCAGGTGGCGGCGGGAAGGGGATGAGAATTGTTGAAGATGAGTCCGGAATTCACGAAGCTTTAAAACGGGCAAAAAGTGAGGCGTTAAGTTCTTTCGGCGATGACAGAGTTTACATTGAAAAATATATTACGAGTCCGCGACATATCGAATTCCAGATCCTTGCCGATTCTCATGGCAATGCCATCCACCTTGGTGAACGGGAATGTTCTATTCAGCGCCGCAATCAGAAGCTTATCGAAGAATCGCCTTCGGTAGTCCTGACCGAAGAAATGCGAAAAGAAATGGGCGAGGCAGCGATCTCGCTTATTCACGAAGCGAAGTACGAAGGCGCTGGTACGGTGGAATTTCTGGTTGATGAAAAAGGGAAATACTACTTTCTTGAAGTGAACACCCGGTTGCAAGTAGAGCATCCAGTAACGGAATTCGTAACGGGAATAGATCTGGTCCGCGAACAATTCCGCATTGCCGAAGGAGAAAAACTTGGATTAAAACAGCCGGATATTATTGTGCGAGGCCATTCCATCGAAGCGCGTATTCAGGCAGAAGATGTCTGGAATGATTTTCTTCCAAGCTTAGGAAAAATATCGTATGTTCGTCATCCGGGCGGCGCTTTCGTTCGCAATGATAATGCACTTTTCTCTGGACTTGAAGTGTCGGGCTTTTATGATTCGCTTCTAAGTAAACTGATTGTTTGGGATATAGATAGATTAAAGGCTATCAGTCGCATGAAAAGAGCGTTAGAAGAAATGCGGATCGTCGGAGTTTCAACGACAATTCCATTTGCCCGATTTGTTATGAAAAATAAGACATTTCAAAAAGGCGATCTCTCGACAAAATTTATTACGGAAGAATTTACTCCGGAAGTTCGGGACGAATTGCGTCAAAACTATATTAATAAAAATGCGGGTGCTTTTCTTTCTGTAGAGGCATATTTGGATAAGAAGCGCGAACGAAGACTTTTCGTAGGAGCGAAATAAAGAGTAATGGACTACGAAATCTCGCCCCAGCAATACCGGATACGATGGCTTATTGCTGTTCTTGCCATAATTCTGGGAATCACGTTCTTTCCTTATATTTTTGGCGGACGGACATTTCTCCCTTCCGACATGATCGATACGATGACGGCACCGTTGAATTCAGGATACGTCCTCCCGCAAACCCAAAATCATTATATTTTTGATGCGCTTACTCAAACATATCCCTACAAAACTCAAACGAAAGAGGCGTTCGAACATGGAAAACTGGCATATTGGAATCCTCATATCCTTGCCGGGTATCCAGAGTATGCCGAAACGATGGCAAATAATTACGATATTTTTAATATCTTGCTTCTTTGGCTAAATCCTCAAGATGTGATCCATTGGGAAACAGTCATCGAACTATTTATCGCCGGCTTCGGAATGATTTTGTTGCTGCGTTTTTTCGGAGTAATGCCATTAGTAAATTTGCTCTTTGCTACGGCCTATATGCTCAATAGCCTCTTTATTGTTCTGGCTTCAAACCGATGGCTCATTGCATCGTTCTGCTGGATGCCACTGGTAATTTTGATGATCCTCAGGTATTTTAATTCTTACAGAAAAGAGAATTTTTTGTATGCGTCTGTATTTCTTGCGCTCGCTTTTTTAGGAGGAAATTTTCAAACGTCGCTCTTCGTTGCTTTCGTCGTTACGATCATTACTCTCTGCTATCCCTCAAAGTTTACAGAGAATAAACTCCTAAGTCGGATAGGAATTCTTTCTACTGTGGGATTGATCGCGTTTGCATTGAGCGCAGTGATGTGGCTTCCAACATTGGAGTTGCTTTTTCAGACCCTTTTTCGGGATGGTAGTTTAAATTCTCCGAATACTTATAGTGATTACTCATTAATACAACGGCTTCTTTCTCTGCCGCTTCTTATTTGTTTTTTTTTCCCGGCCTTAACTGGGAATGCTGAGACCTTCAATCTTAAAAAATTCGCAGCGCCCGATATTGTGAATTTTAACGGAGCGATATGTTTTATCCCGACTCTTTTCGCATTGTGGGGCTGCTGGGTGTTGTGGAAGAATAGATATATACGTCCGTTTATCATTCTGTCTATACTTGCTTTTCTTCTTCCGATTGCAACGCCGCTCTTCAATATTTTATATCATCGTTTTTTTATTATTGCCTCGTTTTCTTTTTGTGTAATAGGATCAATATCGTTTCAATCCTTCATACAAAATGAAAATGTACGAATATCATTTATCGGTTTTTTTAAGTGGACGAAGATCCTTTTCGGTGCACTTATCGCAATCCTCATTTCAAGTTGTATCTTTATATCACTTAATTATGAGTGGCTTTATTCGAAATTTACGGCATATGTTTCTCAGAGACTCGGGGAGTCGTTCGTTGGTATAGGCAATGCGTCCTGGATGCAGGGAAGAGCTGAAAAAACACTTCGCTACTATACTTTTTTATCGCCGACCCTTTGGTTGCCGATCCTAATAGGAGCCATTAGTATACTTGCACTTACTTACTACTTGAAGGATAAACTCTCAAAAAAAAATATTCAACTCATTGTATTCTGCATGACTTCCATTGAACTTTTTATTTTTGCGAGATCGTGGCTGCCTTCTATTGATCCGCAGCAATTTCCCATTTACCCCAATAATCCCGTAGCCTCATATTTACAAAAGGATACAACTGAGAGCAGATATGCTCCCTGGAGCGACGGCTCGACCGGTGCTTATATCTTTCCGGAAAATAGCTCAAATGTCTATAAGATAAATGATATTCACGGATATGAAAGCTGTTCGAATCGGGCCCTTATAGTATTCTATAAAAAGCATGTTTTCACAGATTCGCTTGATCTTCGCTTGCTGGGGCTTGCCAATGTTAAATATGTTGTTACCAACAGGCATCAGGTTACTACACCGAATTTACGCTCTTTATATTCTGCCGATAAAACAACGATCTATGAAAATCTTCTTTGCAAGCCTCGTGCATATTTTGCTTATAAAAGCAAAATCGTGGAATCTGCTGGTGCAGCAGGTTCCGAACTGCTTCGGCCTGATTTCGATGGATCAGAAGCAGTCTTCACCAAGGATGATGTTCCTTCGGATATCAGCAAATATGCAGAGGGGAAGAACATGATTCATTTTGACCGCTCCGACAACGAAGAACTAAGTATTAATGCACAAACTGATTCACGAGGAATTTTTATTCTTACAGATACCTATTATCCTGGGTGGAAGTGCTATGTGAATGGAATCCAGAAGCAAATATACTGCGTGAATTATTGCATGCGCGGTGTTGTACTCGATGTCGGAACTTCGAGGGTCGTCTTCAGGTTCGAGCCGGATATTTTTAAAGCGGGGATGGGTATAAGTATCGTCACTGCCCTTCTATGTTTCGGGTGGTTTCTGCGATTGAAGATTCCTGGTCGAAAGAAATAAAGTCAACATGTATTCATTAAGCGCTGCAACTCCGATCCTAATACGACCTCAACGATATTCTGTCCAGTGGCTGATCCTCATTCTTTTTGCAATTCTTGTTATTCTCTTTTTTCCGTATCTCTTCAACGGAAAGACATTTCTCCCTTCCGATATGCTCGATACGATGACGGGGCCGTTCAATACCGAATACGGCCCTCCGCAGGCACAAAATCAATTCCCCTTTGACGGTTTGGCGCAGACGTTTCCCTATAAACTGGAAACGAAAGAAGCATTGGAAAAAGGGAAACTTGCTTATTGGAATCCGCATATTTTAGCCGGCTACCCTGAATATGCTGAAACCATGGCAAATAATTTCGATCCGTTGAATATTTTATTGCTTTGGTTCGAACCAGCAGATGCTATGCTCTTCGAGACGTTACTTGAATTATTTATTGCCGGCATCGGGATGCTCCTTCTATTGCGTTTTTTCGGGGTTACACCTATTGCCAATCTATTATTTGCTGCCGCCTACATGCTCAATAGCTGTTTCATTACGAATTCGATGCATAGATGGGCCGTTGCATCTTTTTGCTGGATGCCGTTCATCGTTCTGATGGTTCTCGGGTTTTTCCATGAGAAGCGAAAACAAGATATACTCTTTGCTTCTCTATTTCTCGCCCTTTCTTTTTTGGGAGGAAATATGCAAACTGCTTTTTTCGTCGTCTTTGTGATAAGCATTGTCGTTCTCTGTTATCCCTCTGAAGATCATCGGTTGAGAGTTGCCGACCGGCTCGGAATTCTGATAATTCTCGGGGCTACGGGTTTTGCATTATCTGCACTCATGTGGCTTCCGACGTTGGAATTATTCTATCAAACGCTTTTTCACGATGGGAGCCTCGGCTCGACGAGTATCTATAATCCATACGGATTTTTACAAAGAATATCATCGTTACCCCTCCTCTCAGATTTATTTTTGCCCGGGATATACGGCGGTCCTCAAATCTATAGCATCAAAAAATTAGCACAGCTCGACCCCATTGATTTTAACGGAGGGATTGGCTTTGTTCCTGCTCTATTTGGGTTCTGGGGCTGTGGATTATTGTTCAGGGATAAAAGACTGCGCCCGTTTATCATTATTGCTGCCTTAGGCTTGCTTCTTCCGATCCTCACGCCTCTGTACCATTTCCTTTATCATCGGTTCTTCATCGTTGCAACATTTTCGCTGTGCGTG
>Ga0207156_10175_pt1 | contig 15755 bp, 3 predicted proteins | sample Alteio_BWMinHeat_24_FD_153514 | JGI IMG/M metagenome (GOLD analysis project Ga0207156, IMG submission 153514) | Enriched cells from forest soil in Barre Woods Harvard Forest LTER site, Petersham, Massachusetts, United States -... | ecosystem: Environmental > Terrestrial > Soil > Temperate forest >...
CGCAACAACGCTTCTTCAAAAGGGGAAATTGGTCAATTAGCGCTTATGAGCTTAAACGCGTTTGAGCGTCGCCGGTGCGGCCGATTCTTTTTTTGGCGGCGGAAGCTTTACTGCCAACTGACAAGTTTCAAATTCACTAGAGGTAATTTTTTTTGCGATGGCAGTGAGTGGCTCTTCTTGGATGGCTTGCAGAATTATGTCTGCATTGTTGTAAAAACCTTTTATATTTTCCTGTGACTCATCACTGAATAGATTCAAAAGATTACTAATGAAACCCGTAGGCCGATTAACCTCTGTCTGACTTTTATAACGCTTTATAGCATCTTTCACATTCTCTGGAATTTTTGGTAGCTCAGCTGATGATTTTGCCAGTTGTTTTCTTAATGACTTAGTAAATTTATTGTTCAGCGCTTCTTGCACCGCCTTAATCTCCTTGGCTTCTTGTGAGTGGTGATCTAAAACTTGGTAAAGCTTATTCCAAAAATCAGTAAGTTGCTTTTCTGCTTCTAGTATTGATGTGACTCTGCGGATTATCTCTGGGTTCGGTTGATGAGGTGCTGGTGATTGAGTATTGCTGCTTTGTTTTGCTTCTAACTCTGCGGTTTTCTGTTCTAACGTTTGCTTTTTCTTTTCTACTTGGCGTAATTCAGTTGATATACTTTGAATAGCAGTTGTTTTTTCAGTAAGCATTTTATTAAGCTTTTCAAATTTCTGTTCACTTTTTTGGACTTTTTTTAACGCATCTTCTTTTTCATGCTCCGCTTGTTTTAACTTTGTCTGCAAGTCTGCAACGCTAGCATTTACAGAATTGCTCAGCTGTCGAGCAGTTACAGCAGTGGATGTTTTTGTATTTGCTATTTGCACTTTAATAATGCTTTGTGCTGCAGCTATAAATGTTTTATATGATTCCATAAATTCAGATGGACTGGTTGGCGGCGATGCAAGAGAAAGCCAAGTAGTAATAGCTTGAATGGAAGTAGTGATTCGAGAAGGCTGAGTCACCTTAGATAAAGTAGTTTCACCTTCAGCAGACAATCGCTCTATTTCTTGTTCAGCAAATAACGGTGTAAATTTGTCTAATGTTACATTAGCTATGACTACTAAAACTTGCACAAAATTTTTGGTAACACTCGCTCCTATTTTATCAGCATCATCCGCAATCGCTAAAATTGCTTCTGGCAATTCTTTCTCTTCTTTAGCTTCCAGCTCAGTAAATACAGCCAACCCACGTTGTCTACCGCCTGGAATTTCTTCATAAAATTTTTTGGCGAGTGCGATTAATTCTTTTATTGCCATGTTGACCTCCTCCCAGAGAAATGTGAAGTCATAGTAGTGATTTTTTTAGAATGCGGTCAAGTGAATTTACATATTATTTTTTCAACCACTCAGCTACATTTTTTGCAAAATACGTGATGATAAAATCTGCGCCTGCGCGGCGGATAGCGGTGAGCACTTCGAGAGCAGCAACACGTTCATCTAGCCAATTTTTTTCTGCAGCCGCTTTGATCATCGCAAACTCACCGCTAGTATGATAAGCACCGAGCGGCAATTCTGGATACATTTGCTTGACACGCTGAATGATGTCTAAGTAAGTGTGCGCTGGTTTGACCATCAGCATGTCTGCGCCTTCAGCGATATCGTGCGCACATTCGCGTAACGCTTCTTCAGAATTGGTGAAATGCATTTGATGTGTGCGTCTATCACCAAATTTGGGTGCCCCTTCTGCCGCATCGCGAAATGGGCCGTACATGCCGGAGGCATATTTTACCGAATAACTTAGAATAGGCAGATGAGTAAAACCCGCTTGATCTAGTGCCTGGCGAATGGCTTGCACCATGCCATCGATCATGCCGCTTGGTGCGATGATATCAGCGCCCGCTTGGGCTTGGCTGACGGCTTGTTTGGCGAGTAAGGCTAATGTTTTATCATTATCAAGCGCACCTGTAGCACCATCAAGCACACCGCAATGCCCATGATCGGTGTACTCACAAAAGCAAGTGTCTACCATCACTAACAATTCTGATGCGGCTTTTTTAATGACAGGTATTGCCGATTGAATAATGCCTTGATCTGAGTAAGCATCTTGGCCTAGCGGATCTTTCTTTGCAGGAATACCAAATAAAATAATATTTTTTATACCGAGCGCGGTGAGAGTATCAATTTCTGCAGGTAAGCTGTCGAGGGTGTGTTGATAATGCCCAGGCATAGAGCCTATGGGTTTTTTATCGCCGTGACCATGACGGATAAAGAGCGGCAGTACCAAGTTGTCTGTATGGAGCGTGGTTTCTTTGACTAACTCGCGCAATGCACCATTGTGCCGTAAGCGGCGCAAACGGCTGGCGGGGAAGGGGGCAGCAGGGCGCATGTTATGTCTCCGTGAGTCTAAGCCGGGAAGTATATAAAAAATTCATGGTTAATGTTAACTTTTTGGCGAAATTACTATACAGTTTATTTGGGCTCAGCAAATAAAGGGAATTTTTATGAAAAAAACGATTATGACGGCTATTATTACCTATGCCGCGGCATGTATGATCACTTCTTGCGCAACTCACGTAAATCACGCTCATAATGTTAACGATATGACCCAACTACCTGATTCTTCTTATAATAATCCGCAACAACAAAGTCAAAATGCGGCGGCAATTGCGGCTACGGCCATTAGGCCTTTGCAATAAGTAGCATCGTTTTCTTATAACAATGGAAACGATAAATTTACGCATCTTGCTTTTGTACAAACAAAGCGCTTACATTACACGCCCCTAAAAATCTTACCTTTTACTCGTTATTTTATTTAAAAAAAATGCTAAAAATCATAAACTTGAAATCGTGCAAGTATCCGCATTTAAGCTATATTTAAGTAAATGATCAATTCTCGCTCCGCATCATTTAGGTTCTCTTTGGTTCTTCTTTTACAAAAAATGACTGGGGCATTATTAACGATGAAACACAAGATTACTGACAACACATTTAAGGCAACACGTCAAAACGCAGAAGTAAGTTTCTGCCAAACGCCGTCGTGCGATAAAACCTTCTCTGAAGAAACGCTTTCCCAAAAAAGCGTTTCTTTTTTTATGACCCTGTTGAATATAAAAACCATTATTTCTTTAAAAATTACTTCTAAAGTTATTTTTAAAGAAATAATGGTTTTTATAAATGTGTTGGTTATTAGTTGTGTCTGTTTATCGACGCCAGCGTTTGCTAATCCGCAAGGCGGTCAAGTGGCTGCTGGTATAGTCAATATTTCACAAACTGCCAATTCCACCATCGTTAATCAATCCAGCCCAAAAGCGATTATTAATTGGCAGAGTTTTAATATTGGCCAACATCAAACTACGCATTTCCAGCAACCTACTGGCGGTGTTGCCCTGAATCGAATTAGTCCCATTCAAGGTCCATCACAAATTTTTGGTACGTTATCGGCAACTGGACAAATCATTTTAGTGAATTCTGCGGGTATCTATTTTTCTTCTGGTTCTCATGTCAGTGTGGGTAGTTTGATTGCTTCTACTGCAGGAATATCCAACGCTAATTTTTTAAAAGGAATTTATAATTTCGATCAACCTTCTCTTTCTGCTAATGCTTCGATTATTAACCAAGGAACGATCATTGCGAGACAACATGGTCTCGTGGCATTAGTTGGTCAGAATGTTCGTAACGATGGTTTGATACAAGCCAACTTAGGAAAAATTATTTTGGCTGGTGGCAATACTTTTGTCATGAGCTTTGATGATTCAGGATTAGTTAATTTCAGTATTGGTGCCTCGAATAAATCAGAATCAAGTTCAGTCACAAATACCGGAAAATTAATTGCTGATGGTGGGAAGATTTTAGTGACAGCGAATGCTGCCAGTGGGGTGTTAGATAGTGTGATCAATATGGGAGGTCTCACTGAAGCAAAATCGGTTGGTGTACATAATGGCGAAATTATTATTTCTGGTGGTAACAAAATAAATATCTCTGGTCGTGTGATTGCTTCTGGCCGCAATGCAACAGAGCATGGCGGCAAAGTTAAAATTTTAGGTAATGATATTAACCTTGCTGCGAATACGAACATAGATGTTTCAGGTGCTCTAGGGGGTGGTGAAGTATTAATTGGTGGTAATGCCCATGGTGCCGGCCCGGAAACGAATGCTAACACTCTATATATGGACGCTAATGCCAAAATTGTTGCTAATGCTCTAACACAAGGTAATGGCGGGAAAGTCGTTTTATGGTCAGATTCGAATACGCAATTTCATGGTTCTATTGATGTACGCGGCGGTGAGCTTGGTGGTAATGGTGGCTGGGTCGAAACATCAGGGAAAAAGTTTTTGGATGCTAATGGTGGGTCAGTGGATGCACTTGCACCCTTAGGTCAGACAGGAACTTGGTTATTAGATCCAACGAACATCTATATTGCACTGAACCAGACAAATGCTACGAACGCGGGCATGGGCGGAACAGATTCGAATGCGAGCACAGGTAGCGGCGGTAACCCCAATACATTTGCTGCCTCAGGTGGCGTCCAAGATTCACTTCTGACAACGGGTAATCTTACTACAGCACTTAGCTCGGCAAATGTGATTGTCACTACAGCAAACCCAGGCGGTATAGGTACAGGTAATATTACTGTCGTCGATCCTTTCAGTTGGTCAAGTGCAAATTCGCTCACCCTCACCGCTGCAAATAACATTGCGCTTAACGCTGCTATCACTACAGGCGCTGTAGGATCGGCATTAATATTAAACGCGGGCGGCACTGTCCTACAAACTGCAGCGATTGGTGGTTCTGGTGGCGTCACTAAGCTTGGCGCAGGTACGGCAACGTTCTCACAAGCAAATACTTATACGGGTACTACAACTGTGAGTGCCGGTACTTTGAGTGTCACTAATGCCAATGGTTTGGGTAGCGCTAGTGGCGGTGCAATTACGGTCAATGGCGGCACACTAAGTCTAAATTTAGGTGGTGCGGTACTTGCTAATAATGCATCGACCTTAACATTAAATGGTTCAGGAGTAGGGGGAACAGGGAGTAGTGCATTATATGAAGCGGGTACCAGTGGCGGAGATACAATCCAAAATCCAATTACCTTAGGTAGTGCAACAACGATTGGTGTCAATACAGGGGGCACATTGTCCCTATCTGGCAATGTTACTAATAGTACGAATTTGTTAACTATGGTAGGTGGAGGAACGATTACTGAATCAGGTGTGATTGGTAGTGGTGCCGGTGGTTTGACGTTAAATGGCACTGGTTCGGTATTATTGACAGGGGCAAATACTTACTCAGGCGCTACAACAGTGAATAGTGGCTCGCTTACTTTGAGCGGAGTCAATGGTGCAGCTGCCAATTCTACTTTTACCGTAAATGCAGGCGGCACTTTAACATTAGATAATGGCGCAGCAAATAACACGAATCGTGTTAACAATACGAATGCATTGACATTGAATGGTGGTGAGTTTGTATTCAAAGGCAGTAATGTCGCAGCTACGAATTCATCTGAGACTATTGGTGCATTAACGCTGTCTTTAGATAATTCTACTGTGACGATGTTTTCGGGCACAGGTGGAACAACCATATTGACGTTTGCCAGTTTAAGTAGAACGCCTGGTGCAACGGTACTATTTCGTGGTATTGGCCAAACCAATAATGCAGCGCCTGCTACTGGAACTGCAAACATTCGCTTTACGACAGCACCTTCGACGGGAAATAGTCAGCTTGTCGGTGGTGGTGCACTGAATTCAACAAGCGCACCGATTATGCCATTTGCTTTTGGTGATGTGTCTACAAGTGGGGTGGGCACGGATTTTGTTACCTATGATACAGGGACAAATACGACGGGCATGCGTTTGTTAGTTCCAGGGACCGAATATGCCCTAAATGCGCTCACGGCAGGTACGAATGCCAAATTAACAACGACTGTTAATAATAGCGCTGTTACCATCAATTCATTATTACTGGCTGGTGGCACGCTTAATTATAATGCTAATAACACGGTGACCATTACCTCAGGTGCAGTTGCTGCAACATCAGGGGGTGGCATTAGTACGGGTGGTAACACCAGTAGTACTCGTGTATTAGCTTTCGGGACGGTAGAAGGAATTATCGATGCGATTAGCTCGTTTACCATCCAATCAAATGTAACAGGTAGCGCAGGGTTAACAAAGACTGGCGCAGGTGGTCTCACTTTAGCGACGCAAGTCAAAGCATTAACGGGGACCTATACAGCTAATAATGGCAGCTTAATCGTAGGTTTTGCCAATGCAACGAACAGCGCTGATCCCATTACGGCGACTGATAATGGCACGTTTGCTATAGGTAATTTTGCTGATACCGTCGCAGGCCTTACTTTATATAGTGGTTCTAGCGCGGGAGCCAGTGTCACCACAGGAACAGGCGCGCTGACACTCGGTGGTAATGTGACCTTGAATGCTAATGGTACCGGTGCTACTGGTTCGACCATCAGTGCTACGAGTACAGGTAGCTTAGCATTAGGTGCAGCAACAAGAACATTGACTGTTAATGATGGTAGCGCAGCTAATGATTTAACGATTTCTTTACCGATTACGGGTTCTGCTGTTGGGCTCATTAAATCAGGCAGTGGCACATTAACGTTAAGCAATATCGCTAATACTTATACGGGGCAAACCACGATCAATGCTGGCACTTTGAGTGTGGCGAAAATGGCAGCGGGTGGTGTGAATAGTTCATTAGGTGCGACAGTAGCTGCTACACCCATATTATTAGGTAGTGCCACAGCGGCAACACTTTCATACACAGGGGGCACTGATTCAAGCGATAGAACTTTTACGATTAATGGTACAGGTGGCGGCACAATACAGGCCACGGCATCAGGCACACTTTCCTTATCTGGGACAATAAATAATAGCGGTAATCCGCTAACGTTTGATACAAATACAGGCAATATTACCGTATCCAATGTGATTAGCGGTGCAGGAACATTGACTAAAACTGGAACGGGTACATTAACGTTAAGCAATGTAACGAATAGTTATTCAGGCATAACATCGATTAATGCAGGTATCTTGAGTGCTGCAGCATTAGCTAATCAATCTATAAATAGTTCAATTGGTACGAATACCTTTCTCCTTAATGGCGGTACGCTTTCTTATACGGGTGTAACCGCTTCAGTGACACGTAATTTTGCTGTTGGTGCAAATGGCGGCACGCTCAGAGCAACATCGAGTGGGGCAAATTTGACACTCACTGGAACTGAAAATCCGGCTGGTGCAGGCGGCGGTGCTAATCCACTTACTATTGATGTCAATCCAGGCAGTATCATACTCAATCCAGGCACTATTACTACCGCGCTTAGCGACTTGACTGTAACGGGCAGCGGCAGTAGCACGTTAACGCTATCTGTAGCGGGAATCTACACTGGAGCGACCACTGTCAATAGTGGGACATTAAAAGAAAGCGGTGCAAATTTCTTACCAACGACAACCATATTAACGTTAACCAGTTCTGGCATATTTGATTTAAATGGGTTTGCACAAACAGTGGGGAGTTTATCAAGTAGCGGTACATTAACAGATAATGGCACTGCAGTAACATTGACGGATAATGAAAGCGGCTCACATATATTTTCAGGGTTGATATCTGGCACAACAGCATTAACGATGAATGGTACGGGCACATTGTCGTTATCAGGCACCAACTCATCGTATAGTGGTGCAACGACGATTAACAATGGCATATTAAGTGTCGCAGCACTTGCTAATTCAGGTTCAAATAGTTCAATTGGCACAGGCTCAACTACACCAACGATTGCCTTAGGCAATGCAACCTTGCAATACACAGGGTCAGGTCATTCTACTAATCGCATTATTAATTTAACCGCAAGTGGTGCCACGATAAATGCTTCGGGTAGTGGTGCATTGACATTAAGTGGTGACATCACAGGCAATACGTTTAATTTAAATTTAACGGGGTCAGGGTCAGGTACTGAGAATGGTGCGATTAACACTACTACTGGCACACTGACAAAAAATGGCACGGATACTTGGATATTAGGTGGTACCAACAGTTACAGTGGTGGCACAACGATTAATGCAGGTGTTTTGAGTCTGACGAGTATAGATGGATTAGGATCGGGTGTTACCACGGTTGTTTCTAATGCCGCGTTGGATTTGAATTTTAGTAATGCAACGTTGACTAATACAAATACCCTCACCCTAAACGGCACAGGTATTAGCAGTGGCGGGGCGCTCACTCTCTCGGGTACGAGCGTTACTTTGAATAATCCTATTACTTTAAGCAGCGATACGACGATTGGTGGCACGGGTTCTGGCACCATGACCCTAGGTGGCACAATCAGTGGTGGATCAAATTTAACGATAACGCTTAACAATGCTGGGGTTTCTCTGCCTGCTATTACTTTAACCGGCGGAAAAAATTTATCAGTAACAACAGGTGGTGCGATTACGCAAACTGGTGTGTTAACTGTGCCAGGCACTGCTAGTTTCACTGCGGGTGCGAATGCAATTACCTTAACCCAAGCAAATAATTTCACGGGTGCAATTACTTTATCTAACAGTGGTGCAAACAATGTTAGCGTGACTAATGCGATTGCGACTGTATTAGCAGCATCAACTGTGGGACAAAACTTAACGGTGACATCATCTGGTGCGATTACGCAAACCGGTGCGTTAGTGGTACCAGGCATTTCTAGCTTTAGTGCGGGTGCTAATGCGATTACATTAACGCAAGCGAATAATTTCACGGGTGCTGTATCGTTGAGTAATTCCGGTGCGAATAATGTTAGCGTCACCAATAGCGGTGCACTGGTCATTGGGACATCGAGTGTAGGTCAAAACTTATCGCTGATTGCCGGTGGCAACGTGAGTGAGACAGGTGCGATTACCGCAACCGGTGGCACTACTACAGTTGCAGTGACTGCTGCTGGTTCAGATATATTATTGGGTACACAAGCCAATAACTTGGGTACATCAGCACTTGTGTTTGGCGGCACACTCACCAATATCCGCGATGTTTCTCTGCGTAACACGAATGCTAGTGCAATATTACCTAGCTTCACGGGATTAACGAATTTACGTAATCTAACGCTGCAAATGGATAATGCAGCGATTGCATTCCCTGCTATTACTTTAACGAATAGTGGTAATTTAATCGCAATCGCAGGCGGTGCGATCACGCAAACGGGTGCATTAACTGTGCCAGGTACCTCTAGCTTCACTGCTGGTGGTAATGTGATTACCTTAACGCAAGCAAATAATTTCACGGGTGCAATTACTTTATCTAATAGTGGTACTAACAATGTTAGTGTGACTAATGCGATTGCGACTGTATTAGCGGCATCCACTGTAGGTCAAAACTTAACAGTGACTTCATCTGGTGCGATTACACAAACCGGTGCGTTAGTGGTACCAGGCATTTCTAGCTTTAGTGCGGGTGCTAATGCGATTACATTAACGCAAGCGAATAATTTTACCGGTGCTGTATCGTTGAGTAATTCCGGTGCGAATAATGTTAGCGTCACCAATAGCGGTGCACTGGTCATTGGGACATCGAGTGTAGGTCAAAACTTATCGCTGATTGCCGGTGGCAACGTGAGTGAGACGGGTGCGATTACCGCAACCGGTGGCACTACTACAGTTGCCGTGACCGCTGCTGGTTCAGATATATTACTCGGTACACAAGCTAATAACTTGGGTACATCAGCACTTGTGTTTGGCGGCACACTCACCAACATCCGCGATGTTTCTCTGCGTAACACGAATGCTGGTGCAATATTACCTAGCTTCACGGGCTTAACGAGTTTACGCAATCTAACGCTGCAAGCAGATAATGCTGGATTGGCCTTCCCTGCCATCACCTTAACAAATAGTGGTAATTTAGTTGCAACCGCAGGTGGTGCGATTACGCAAACTGGTGCATTAACTGTGCCAGGTACTGCTAGTTTCACTGCGGGTGCGAATGCAATTACATTAACCCAAGCGAATAATTTCACGGGTGCAATTACCTTATCTAATAGTGGTACGAATAATGTTAGTGTGACCAATGCGATTGCGACTGTATTAGCGGCATCCACTGTAGGTCAAAACTTAACGGTGACTTCATCGGGTGCGATTACGCAAACTGGTGCATTAACTGTGCCAGGTATTTCTAGCTTTGGTGCTGATGCAAATGCGATTACTTTGACGCAAGCAAATAATTTTACGGGTGCAATTACTTTATCTAATAGTGGTACGAACAATGTTAGTGTAACCAATGCGATTGCGACTGTATTAGCGGCATCCACTGTAGGTCAAAACTTAACGGTGACTTCATCGGGTGCGATTACGCAAACTGGTGCATTAACTGTGCCAGGTATTTCTAGCTTTGGTGCTGGTGCAAATGCGATTACGTTAACGCAAGCGAATAATTTCACGGGTGCGGTATCGCTGAGTAACTCAGGTGCGAATGGTGTCAGCGTAATAAATAGCGGCGCGCTCGTCATTGGTACATCAGGCGTAGGTCAGAACTTATCGCTTACTGCTGGTGGCAACATTAGTGAGACAGGTGTGATCACGGCAACAAGTGGCACTACCACAGTTGCAGTGACCGCTGCTAGTTCAGATATATTACTGGGCACACAAGCCAATAACTTAGGGACATCAGCACTCGTGTTTGGCGGCACAACAGCTAACATCCGTGATGTGAATCTAAGAAATATTAATGCTGCTGCAGCCACGCCAAATTTTTCTAGCTTAACGAATTTACGTAATTTAACGCTTAACTTTGATGCGGCAGGGATAACGATGTCAGCAGCAACATTAAGCGGCAACATGAACTTAACAGCGCATGGCAATATTAGTGAATTTGGTGTCATTACAGCGAATGCAGGCACTACGACGCTAACAGAAACCTTAGCTGCATCCGATATTTTATTGAGTACGCAAGCGAATGATTTTGGTACGAGTGCAGTAGTGTTAGGTGGCACTCAAAGTAATATCCGCGACTTTGCACTGCGTAACACGAATAGTGGTGCAATAACCCCAGTCTTAAGTGGTTTGACTAGTTTACGCAATCTGACTTTGAATTATGATGCCGCAGCAATCGTTGTGCCTACAGTGACATTAAGCGGCAACATGAACTTAACTGCGCATGGCAATATTAGCGAAGCCGGTGTCATTACAGCGAATGCAGGTACTACGACGCTGACAGAAAGCTTAGCCGCATCTGATATTTTATTGAATACCCAAGCGAATGACTTTGGTACGAGTGCGATCGTATTTGGCGGGACGCAAGGTAATATCCGTGATTTCGCACTGCGTAACACGAACAGTGGTGCAACAACCCCAGTTTTAAGTGGTTTGACCAGTTTACGTAATCTGACTTTGCAATTTAATAATGCAGGTATTGCTTTCCCTGTTGCAACTTTAACGAGTGGTGGTAGTTTAATCGCAGTCGCAGGTGGTGCAATTAGCCAATCCGGTGCGTTAACTGTACCTGGTACAGCTAGTTTCACTGCTGGCGGCAATACGATTAACTTAACGTCGCTCAGCAATAATTTCACAGGTGCAATTACTTTATCTAATAGTGGTACGAACAATGTTAGCGTGACCAACGCGATTGCGACTGTATTAGCGGCATCCACTGTAGGTCAAAACTTAACGGTGACTTCATCGGGTGCGATTACGCAAACCGGTGCATTAACTGTGCCAGGTATTTCTAGCTTTGGTGCGGGTGCAAATGCGATTACTTTGACGCAGGCGAATAATTTCACCGGTGCGGTATCGCTGAGTAATTCCGGTGCGAATGGTGTCAGCGTAACAAATAGCGGTGCATTGGTGATTGGTACATCAAGCTTAGGTCAAAACTTATCACTGATTGCTGGCGGTAACGTGAGTGAGACAGGTGTGATTACGGCAACAGGTGGCACTACCACAGTTGCCGTGACGGCTGCTAGTTCAGATATATTACTAGGCACGCAAGCTAATAACTTAGGGACATCAGCTCTCGTCTTTGGCGGCACACTAACCAACATCCGCGATGTTTCTCTGCGTAACACGAATGCTGGCGCAATATTACCTAGCTTCACGGGATTAACGAATTTACGTAATCTAACGCTGCAAATGGATAATGCAGCGATTGCATTCCCTGCTATTACTTTAACGAATAGTGGTAATTTAATCGCAATCGCAGGCGGTGCGATCACGCAAACGGGTGCATTAACTGTGCCAGGCACTTCTAGTTTCACTGCGGGTGCGAATGCGATTACTTTGACGCAAGCGAATAATTTTACCGGTGCAATTACTTTATCTAACAGTGGTACGAATAATGTTAGCGTAACCAATGCGATTGCGACTGTATTAGCGGCATCCACTGTAGGTCAAAACTTAACGGTGACATCATCGGGTGCGATTACGCAAACCGGTGCATTAGTGGTACCAGGTATTTCTAGTTTTGGTGCGGGTGCAAATGCGATTACTTTGACGCAAGCGAATAATTTCACGGGTGCGGTATCGCTGAGTAATTCCGGCGCGAATAATGTTAGCGTAACAAATAGCGGTGCATTGGTGATTGGTACATCAAGCTTAGGTCAAAACTTATCGCTGATTGCTGGTGGCAGCATCAGTGAAAATGGTGCGATTACCGCAACAGGTGGCACTACCACAGTTGCAGTGACGGCTGCGGGTTCAGATATATTATTAGGCACACAAGCTAATAACTTAGGTACATCAGCTCTCGTCTTTGGTGGCACACTCACCAATATCCGCGATGTTTCTCTGCGTAACACGAATGCCGGTGCAATATTACCTAGCTTCACAGGATTAACGAATTTACGTAATCTGACTTTGCAATTTGATAATGTAGGTATTGCTTTCCCCGCCATCACCTTAACGAGTGGTGGTAGTTTAGCTGCAACCGCAGGCGGTGCGATTACGCAAACTGGTGCATTAACTGTGCCAGGTACTGCTAGTTTCACTGTGGGTGCAAATGCGATTACCTTAACCCAAGCGAATAATTTCACAGGTGCAATTACTTTATCTAACAGTGGTACAAACAATGTTAGCGTAACCAATGCGATTGCGACTGTATTAGCAGCATCAACTGTAGGGCAAAACTTAACGGTGACATCATCGGGTGCGATTACGCAAACCGGTGCATTAACCGTGCCAGGTATTTCTAGCTTTGGTGCTGGTGCAAATGCGATTACTTTGACGCAAGCGAATAATTTCACGGGTGCGGTATCGCTGAGTAATTCCGGCGCGAATAATGTTAGCGTAACAAATAGCGGTGCATTGGTGATTGGTACATCAAGCTTAGGTCAAAACTTATCGCTGATTGCTGGTGGCAGCATCAGTGAAAATGGTGCGATTACCGCAACCGGTGGCACTACCACAGTTGCAGTGACGGCTGCGGGTTCAGATATATTATTAGGCACGCAAGCCAATAACTTAGGTACATCAGCTCTCGTCTTTGGTGGCACACTCACCAATATCCGCGATGTTTCTCTGCGTAACACGAATGCCGGTGCAATATTACCTAGCTTCACAGGATTAACGAATTTACGTAATCTGACTTTGCAATTTGATAATGTAGGTATTGCTTTCCCCGCCATCACCTTAACGAGTGGTGGTAGTTTAGCTGCAACCGCAGGTGGTGCGATTACGCAAACTGGTGCATTAACTGTGCCAGGTACTGCTAGTTTCACTGCGGGTGCAAATGCGATTACCTTAACCCAAACGAATAATTTCACGGGTGCAATTACTTTATCTAACAGTGGTACAAACAATGTTAGCGTGACCAATGCGATTGCGACTGTATTAGCAGCATCGACTGTAGGGCAAAACTTAACGGTGACATCATCAGGTGCGATTACGCAAACCGGTGCATTAACCGTGCCAGGTATTTCTAGCTTTGGTGCTGGTGCAAATGCTATTACTTTAACGCAAGCGAATAATTTCACGGGTGCGGTATCGCTGAGTAATTCCGGTGCGAATAATGTTAGCGTAACAAATAGCGGTGCATTGGTGATTGGTACATCAAGCTTAGGTCAAAACTTATCGCTGATTGCTGGTGGCAGCATCAGTGAAAATGGTGCGATTACCGCAACCGGTGGCACTACCACAGTTGCAGTGACGGCTGCGGGTTCAGATATATTATTAGGTACGCAAGCCAATAACTTAGGTACATCAGCACTCGTGTTTGGCGGCACAACAGCTAACATCCGTGATGTGAATCTAAGAAATATTAATGCTGCTGCAGCCACGCCAAATTTTTCTAGCTTAACGAATTTACGTAATTTAACGCTTAACTTTGATGCGGCAGGGATAACGATGTCAGCAGCAACATTAAGCGGCAACATGAACTTAACAGCGCATGGCAATATTAGTGAATTTGGTGTCATTACAGCGAATGCAGGCACTACGACGCTAACAGAAACCTTAGCTGCATCCGATATTTTATTGAGTACGCAAGCGAATGATTTTGGTACGAGTGCAGTGGTGTTAGGTGGCACTCAAAGTAATATCCGCGACTTTGCACTGCGTAATACTAATAGTGGTGCAATAACCCCAGTCTTAAGTGGTTTGACTAGTTTACGCAATCTGACCTTGAATTATGATGCCGCAGCAATCGTTGTGCCTACTGTGACTTTAAGCGGCAACATGAACTTAACAGCGCAGGGCAATATTAGTGAATCTGGTGTCATTACAGCGAATGCAGGTACTACGACGCTGACAGAAAGCTTAGCCGGATCTGATATTTTATTGAATACCCAAGCGAATGATTTTGGTACGAGTGCGATCGTATTTGGCGGGACGCAGGGTAATATCCGCGACTTTGCACTGCGTAATACTAATAGTGGTGCAATAACCCCAGTCTTAAGTGGTTTGACTAGTTTACGCAATCTGACTTTGAATTATGATGCCGCAGCGATTGTTGTGCCTACAGCAACATTAAGCGGCAACCTGAACTTAACTGCGCATGGCAATATTAGTGAATCTGGTGTCATTACAGCGAATGCAGGCACTACGACGCTAACAGAAACCTTAGCTGCATCCGATATTTTATTGAGTACGCAAGCGAATGATTTTGGTACGAGTGCAGTGGTGTTAGGTGGCACTCAAAGTAATATCCGCGACTTTGCACTGCGTAATACTAATAGTGGTGCAATAACCCCAGTCTTAAGTGGTTTGACTAGTTTACGCAATCTGACTTTGAATTATGATGCCGCAGCAATCGTTGTACCTACAGTGACGTTAAGCGGAAACATGAACTTAACAGCGCATGGCAATATTAGCGAAGCCGGTGTCATTACAGCGAATGCAGGCACTACGACGCTGACAGAAAGCTTAGCCGGATCTGATATTTTATTGAATACCCAAGCGAATGATTTTGGTACGAGTGCGATCGTATTTAGTGGGACGCAGGGTAATATCCGTGATGTTGCACTGCGTAACACGAATAGTGGTGCAACAACCCCAGTCTTAAGTGGTTTGACCAGTTTACGTAATCTGACTTTGCAATTTAACAATGCAGGTATTACTTTCCCATCTGCGACCTTAACGAGTGGCGGCAGTTTAGTCGCAATTGCAGGTGGTGCGATTACCCAAACCGGTGGGTTAGTGGTGCCTGGTACTGCTAGTTTCACTGCTGGTGGCAATACGATTAACTTAACGTCGCTCAGCAATAATTTTACGGGTGCAATTACTTTATCTAACAGTGGTACGAACAATGTTAGCGTAACCAATGCGATTGCGACTGTATTAGCAGCATCGACTGTAGGGCAAAACTTAACGGTGACA
>Ga0207156_10177_pt1 | contig 15712 bp, 10 predicted proteins | sample Alteio_BWMinHeat_24_FD_153514 | JGI IMG/M metagenome (GOLD analysis project Ga0207156, IMG submission 153514) | Enriched cells from forest soil in Barre Woods Harvard Forest LTER site, Petersham, Massachusetts, United States -... | ecosystem: Environmental > Terrestrial > Soil > Temperate forest >...
CCGCGGTGTCATACCCGCCTCGGTTGAAGCCGCCGCCAAACATATTGTTGTAAATCCAATTTCCCGCCATGGCGCCGAACAGTCCTCCCATGAGGCCGGACATGAAACCTCCGCCGCCTCCGCCATATCCGTAGCCGCCGCCCATCGGTCCGCCGCCCATGCCGCCTCCTGCTGCCCCGGAAAACGCCCGGATCAATCCCACCACCATCCAAATCACCAGGATCGCCACCACGGCGAGACAAATGTATCCCATCCAATTGGTGCTTCTAGCGACTCCGCCGGCAGCACCCGACGAAGCGACGGGGCTGTGCGACCCCGGGCTTGTTCGTTCGGTGGTTTTCGCCGTATGGTCCTGAAACGCCTTGTGAACGTAGGCGACGGCCTCCAAGAGCGCCTCGTCGTTTTTCTCGTTTTTCTTGGCTTTGAGCTTGTCGACGAGAATCTTTCCCAGTTCTCGGCCGTTCTCCGCGGTGAAGGCCCCGCTCGCGCGCTCGTTATCTCCTTCGATCGTTTTCACGTAGGGAGGGTCTTTGCAGATTAAGACATAGACTCCGCGAATGTCCGCGTTCCTCGCTCGGTCCAAGGCCCACTTACGAAAGAAATCCTCTTTTTCTTTGCTGTTTTTCAAATCGATCTTGCTGATGCTTTCGGGCGCTTTGGCAAAAGTCTCGATCAAGAGGTCCTTGTCGAATTTCTTTTTGATGACGGCAATTTCCTCGTTGGCCTTTTCTATGGCCTTCTCCGAGAAGAATTGGCCGTCGTCCTGGACGGTCCGTGTCGGCCTCGGCCTTGGCTGCCTTTTCGCCTGCGCGGCCGCGAATTCAGGTGCTGACAACCAGCCGACCAAGACGGCGGGAATCAGAATCCATCGCGTGAAATGCACCATGATCGTTAAACCCCTCTAAAGGAGAAGGAATATTCAGTTACAAATTCGAAAGGAATGAGAACGGGAGCTTACCCCTATATTATCCGTGGGTGGGGTGATTCTGGAAAGGGGGCTGAATTCGGTGGGTCCATTTTGGCCAGGAGCGCGGCCGTCCCGGCCGCAAACGCGGGCGAGATGTCTCCCATCGTGAACCGAACCGCGAAGCGGTTCCACAACAAAGCCCAGGGTCGCGGCAGCGCACCCTGGGGGAACTAGAGCACCTCAAATCAACCCTGAAAGGGTTGCACAAAGACAACGACCCATTGGCATCACTCATCCCAATCCACTATTAAATCCCAAACATATCGGTCATCGATCTCGACACCGTATTTCCTACATATCCGGCGGAATTCATCTTGGAACGTTTCACGCTGGTGATGCTTTTCCTGATCGGCGATGTATTGTTTGAGCGCATCAACATGGGCCGGGCTGACCGAAAACGCACCGTAGCCTGCTTGCCAATGAAAATCGGCAAGGTCGACCGACTCGGTCTTCACCCATTTTTGACGAGTCCCTTTTTAATTCCTGCAGAAAATGCGACACCGCCATATTCTTGGCTAAGCCTCTCCAACTTTCATGACACCTACCGCGGTCTTCCCCCGGCTGTGCGCAAGGACAAGGCTGGGCGACCTCTATGCAGCTGGCGTTTTCAGACTCTTCCTTTTCTTGAATCCTGGATGGGCTCACCGGCAATGGAATTTGGTGAACCATGGGATTCCCCGGCAAACCAGTATTGGGCTGAGTTACGGATTCGGGTTTACTGCTGGTCCGAAGAAGATTCTGCCGAAAAGCTCCATACGAATGTAGTTGCTGTCACGGGTCCGGGGACCCCCTTTGGGAATGACCTGCAGAAGCGCCTCCAAGACATGGACGGGGGCACGATCCTTCTGGTCGAGATTTCCCATTCGGGAATTCACTGGATGGCTCCCGGCGACCTAACTTTGGACTCCATCCCGGAATCTCTTGTCCAAGGGCTAGAGGGGGATGGGTTCCATGTGTTGTTCGCCGATGGGCAGATTTGGTTTCTCTCCGCTGACGTACCCCTTGAGGACGTGAAGAAGTTTTTCACCATCGACGGCGTGTGGAAGCATAATCGCGAACAAATCCTCGGACCTTACGCTCTCTACCGTTCATGAGGATTGTTTGCAACGCAATCCTCGTTCCCAAGCTCTGCTTGGGAACACTTCGCGAAGCTCCGCTTCGCGAATCCTCAACCCCAATCCGTGACCACTTCTTGCCTGAAAACCACGTCTTTTCCAGAAACTGACCGGGAAATCGTGTTTTTTCACCAATTTAACTCTCTGACAAGCAAGGAGTTGAGTTTGGTTTTCAAACCGGTCGATTCGAATCGGTCGGCGGCGCTTGGAGAAAGAGCTTCCATTTGGTCCATCAGGGCCGCTCACGCCCGAGGAAATGGCGAGCGAGTATGGACTGGCCGTGGAGGTGATTGATTACTGCCGGCACGACCAGGAATTGCTCCATACAGAGGCTCGCAAATGGCGCGAATCAAGTCGGCCGGGCGGAATGAATGGCCATACGCCCCGCGCCAGGCCAAATAATAGATAATTAGCTCCGCTTTTCTTGTTCCGGCGCGCCGGCGGGCGGAGTGCTGCGGTTCGGTGTGGGAGGCAGGGGCGGAAGGATGAGGACCTCGTTTTCCGGCTGGTCGGGCTGCTTGCCGTCATCGCTCAATTCGACCAGATAATCCAAAGATTGAATGCTAGTCGGATCGCGAGTCATGGAAATACTCCTTAAGCTCTCATCCACAGTCGTTGGCGTGCGATCACTTGGCCAGAGAATAGGACCTCCACCCAATATAGTCCTTACGTGGGGGAATACACAATTCTGAATGAGGAACACAACGCCACCAACCGCGGCCGAATCTCCGACAAATCGAACTCGACGGGGACGGGTTCGGAAGACCGTATTGCCCGATATTTCATCGACGATCCGCAGTTCCAGCTCACCAGCCCCCTGGCCACCCGACCAGACAATCAGCGCCCGCATTTTCGCGTGCATGACAGGAAACGGTGGCGCAGCGGATGATCGAATTGAAGTAATCAGCCCGAAGATGTTTAGTCGATGATAGTTGCTAGGGTCCGTCTCGACTCTTTCGCACAGAATCATGTGAAGAACTTCCAGCGCCATTGTCGGGGCCTCTCACAATAAGTCGCAGAATCCAACAGCCTACGCTTGTTATGTTCCCGGATCAAGAGGCATGCCGTTGCTTCGATTGCGGCCGCAAACGCATCTCTGGACGTTCGCTGTCCAGTTCCGCACGATTACTCTTGTAGTTCCCACCGAGCGGGCGGGCAATTGGTCTGGCGCGCGGAATTCACGGCGACAGCGGGCAATACCCGAGCCGGCGTCGCGCTAGGAAGTCGTTTTTTTTCAATTTAACTCTTTGGCAACCAAGGAGTTGTGCTCGGTTTTCAAACCCGTCGATGCGATTTGGCCGGCGGCGCTTGGAGAATGAGCTTTCATTTGGTCCATTAGAAGTATGCTCCGGTCATTGTTGAAAAACCGAAGCCAAGACTGGGCCGGGGCGGTCGTCTTCGAAACTCGAAGAGGGGCAGACCACGTGAAAATCAAGCGCTACCCCCTCCCCTTTGGACAGTGGAACACTGGATGACCATCATAATCCCAACACCTGAATCAGCAATGATTTACGACGAATCTATCCACTGATCAAGCGCTTGATCAGTGGATCACTGGATGAATGCCAAGAATACAAGGCGAGCCACGGGTGAAACACGGATCAAACACGTATTGGAAGACAAAACTTCTTCTCCGTGTTTCTTCCGTGTTCCATCCGGGGCGACATGCTCTTGCCTTCAGTTCGCTTTTACCTTGTCCCTCCGGCTTGCAGGTGCTAGCTTCAACATCGGAAGCGAGGTGAGCATGGAAAAGATGCACGCCACGACGATTCTGGCCGTGCGGCATAAGGGGAAGGTGGCGATCGGCGGCGACGGCCAGGTGACTTTGGGCAACGTCGTCATGAAAGGCGACGCCCATAAGATTCGAAAGCTCGGCGATGGCAAAGTGCTGATCGGCTTCGCCGGCGCCTCGGCCGATGCCTTCGCCCTCCTGGAGCGGTTCGAGGCCAAGTTGAAGGATTATCAGGGCAGCGTGCCTCGGGCCGCCACCGAGCTGGCCAAGGACTGGCGCATGGATCGCAACCTGCGCCGGCTGGAGGCCATGATGGTGGTGCTTGATAAGGACCATCTGCTGCTCCTGAGCGGCACGGGCGATGTCATTCAGCCGACCGATGGGGTGGCGGCGATTGGCTCGGGAGGCGCGTACGCGTTGGCGGCTGCTCGGGCATTGGCGGCGCACTCAACTTTAGACGCGGCCCAGATCGTCCGCACCGCGCTCGAAATCGCCGCCGATCTGTGCATCTTCACCAATCGAAATATTGAGGTGGAAGAGTTGTAGGAGTCAGTGGCTAGTGGCTAGTGGCTAGTGGCTAGTGAGCAGTGGCTAGTTGCAGGCGGCTGCTACAATGACACCAACGAGCTTTCGGTCAACAGCCGGGTTTGCGAGATTATGACTTTTATTTTCACTGGCCACTAACCACTGACCACTGGCCACTTCGGAGGTGTTTGTGGCTGAATTGACGCCGCGGCAGATTGTCAAAGAGCTGGACCGGTACATCGTCGGGCAAGATGCGGCCAAGCGGGCGGTGGCGGTGGCCATTCGCAATCGCTGGCGGCTCCAACAATTGCCCGAAGACCTTCGCAAGGACATCACTCCCAAGAACATCATCATGATCGGGCCGACCGGCGTCGGCAAAACCGAGATCGCCCGGCGATTGGCCCAACTGGTGGGCGCGCCCTTCCTCAAAGTCGAAGCCACGAAGTACACCGAGGTCGGCTACCATGGCCGCGATGTCGAAAGCATGATCCGCGACCTCACCGAGATCGCCATCGGCTTGATCCGGCAGGAGCAGCGGACCCTCGTGGAGACGCAAGCCAAGGAAAAAGTCAGCGAACGGCTACTCGATCTGCTCTTGCCTTCGTCCAACTCCTGGGACCCGGAGAAGCCGGAAGAAAACGAGCGCCATCAGCGCACCCGGGACAAGATGAAGGCCCGGCTCGAGGAAGGCGACCTCGAGGACCGTATGGTGGAGCTGACCGTCGAACAAAAGGCCGTGCCGGTGCAGATTTTTTCCAACTTGGGCATGGAACAGATGGACGTCGATTTTCAGAGCATGTTCGAAAAGATCATGCCCAAGCAGAGTCAGCAACGGCAAATTCCCATCAAGGAAGCCCGCCGCATTCTCATGGAGCAAGAGGCGGAGGCTTTGATCGACCGGACGGTGGTGACCGAAAAAGCGATCGCCCTGGTCGAGAATCAGGGAATCGTTTTCATCGACGAATTGGATAAGATTTGCGGGCCGCCCTCCGCGCATGGGCCAGACATCTCACGCCAAGGTGTTCAGCGCGACTTGCTGCCCGTGGTCGAAGGCACCACGGTGAATAGCCGGTATGGACCGGTGCGGACCGACCATATCCTCTTCATCGCGGCCGGGGCGTTTCACTTGTCCAAGCCCTCCGACCTCATGCCGGAGCTTCAGGGGCGATTTCCCATTCGCGTCGAGCTGACCGATCTCAAGCGCGAAGATTTCCTGCGCATTCTGACCGAGCCCAAGCATGCCTTGACCAAACAATATGCGGAGCTTTTAGGCACGGAAGGCGTGACGTTGGAATACACCCCCGATGGCGTCGAAGCCCTGGCCGAGATTGCTTTCGAAATGAATCGCACGGCTCAGAACATCGGCGCTCGCCGGCTGCACACCATCTTGGAGCGCGTGGTCGAGGAGGTCAGCTTCGATGGCCCGGATATGAAGAGCAAACGCGTCAAGATCGACGCTGCTTATGTCCGCGCCCGCCTCGCCGACGTGCTCGAGAAAGAAGATCTCAGCAAGTTCATCCTTTAGACTTCTTTGAGCGTCCGTTTTTTTTGGGGGGAGGAGTTCGGATATCTTTGGTCGTCATTCCTTTACGCGCACGGGCAAACCAGTCCTTGATTTTGACTCTAAAACCTGGGAGAACCTTGCCGCCATCTAGGGTTTGTTCTTCGGTTAATTCGAGATGATCTTCGGGGGAAACATAGACTCGGACGATTCGATCAAGCGGTTCCACTTCCCAAACCAACTGCGTGCCGGCTGCAAAATAATCACGCCGCTTGCGGTCCATCTCCTTGCGAGTGTTGGTCGGACTCAGTATCTCCACGGCCAAGTCCGGCGACTGTTGCAGGATTTGTACTTCGGGCAGGTCTCGATTTGGAAAGTGTTTCCAGGAAATAAAAGCAACGTCCGGCAGCCGCACTGAACCAGGGGCGAGTTTCAATGTGGCGTCGGCCCCCAGGACGATTCCCAGATCGTGCTCCTCTAAGAAGGTTTCGATCAAGTGTGCAAGAATGATGGCCAATCGAGATTCGAAATACCCCATCGGCTTCTCCACCAGGACTCCGTCCACCAATTCGCACAATCGTTTGTTTCCTCCCGGCTCGGCAAGGACATCCTTCTCGGTAGCAGTTCCCGGCAGCGGGTCCCAAAGAATGCGTTCGAGGGGAATATCGCCCAGACGCTCAACCATTTCAGCAAGCGTTCGGAGTGGCGGTTTGGGTTTGGAGAACGTGGCGGTGGCCATGGCGCCCTCTAGGAAAAAACCGACTGTATTGTGGCAACATGAATGGGTCAAAACAAGGGCCGGCCCGAAGCTCATTCCGCGTTAACATGCTCCATGATCCAGCGATCGATGTCGCGGAGCATATCCGGGTGGAGGCGGTGCGTCGTGGGGTAGGTGTTCATGCGAACGTCAAGCCCGGCGGTGTAAAGAGCCCGGTGGTCCTCTCGAGCCGACGACAAGGGCATGAAGACGTTGGCAATGCCGTGGCCGATCAAGACTCGTAGTTGGCGCAGCTCCGGCAATCGAAACAACGGCCGTCGTTCGCGGGGCATGATTCCATTGAGGGAGATGACTCCGGCGAAGCGCTCGGGGAACAGAAGTCCCAGCCGATAGGCCACGGTCGCTCCTTCCGCGAAGCCGGCCAGGTAGATGCGCTCGGAGTGGATGTGATAGTTCCGCCGCGTGTGTTCGACCGATCGAATTACATAGTCCTCGACCAGCGCAAGCGTGCGGTTATCGGTGCCCCAACCATATCCTAGTCGTCCGTCGGCGCGGGTGCCCAACGGCTGCGGTCCGCGAAGACCGATGCACACATAGTTTCGCCGGCTGAGCCGGGGGGCCAGTCGCAAAATCTGCTCCTCATTCCCTTCGTGGCCGTGCAAAAACACCAGCAGCGGATAGGGATAGTTCGGCTCGTAGCCGGTCGGAAGAAACGTCCGGACCGGCAGACGCCGGGGAGCGTGGACTTCCGAGGTGTAAAACCCTTCGGAGGGCCGAATTGTTCGCCAGTAGAGATTGGTTTGCGGCATGGAAGGTCCCGTTATGCCAAAGTTACCGGTTGTAGGGACGGCAGGGGCGGTGCGTCCGAGCGACCGGTTTTTTCTTCCCCCGCGCGTCAACTCGGCTCAAGAATTCCGGGCAAGTCTACGTTTGCATGCCAGGAGTGTCAACGCGGCCATGAGAAAAACCGCCGCCAATTTTTCTTTTTTTTCCAGCCCGCGACAGGCTGCAACGGTTAGGTGAAATGCAAAGGAAGACGGCAAATCGGATGATTGAAAGTGACACAAGGATCGCGCCGGAAAGAGCGGCAGCTGATGAGTGGCTAATGGTTAGAGCGGCTGGTGATTACTGATCGGTAAAGATTTTCCCGTTGTTAAGAATTGACCACGGACGAGATGGGGAGCTGCGAGTTCTTTGACCACCGGAGAAGCTGCCGAGGGCCGGCTCTAGCCACTAGCCACTAACAACTAGCCACTGATTATTCCCTGCTTCTGCAAATATTCCAGGAGCAAAACCGTTGCCTTTTCCGGGGACGTGGAGGTGGCGTCGATGGTCAGCTCGGGCTTGAGGGGCGCTTCATAAGGATCATCAATGCCGGTAAAGTTTTTCAGCTGGCCGGCACGGGCCTTCTTGTAAAGTCCTTTCGGATCGCGCTGCTCGCAGGTCTCGATAGGAGTGTTGACGTGAATCTCAATAAAAGGCAGCTTGGCCTCCAGATGCAAGGCTCGGACGCCGTCACGATCCTTTCGGTAGGGACTGATGAAGCTGGTCATGGCAATCACGCCGCAGTCGGCAAATAGCTTGGCAACTTCCCCGATGCGACGGATGTTCTCTTCCCGATCCGCGGCGGAAAATCCAAGGTTCTTGTTGAGTCCATGCCGGATATTGTCGCCATCCAAGACGTAGGCCAATCGGCCTCGCTGAACCAACGCGTGCTCCAACGTAAAGGCGATCGTGCTCTTACCGGAGCCGCTCAGCCCGGTGAACCAGAGGGTGGCGCCGTGCTGCTTGAGCAGGGCGCCCCGCTCTTCGGGAGTGACGTGTCCTTCGTGCCAGGTGATGTTGGTAGCTTTGATTTCGCTCATAGGAACAAACCAGAAACCAGAAACCAAACCAGACAAAATCTTGAGCTTAGGGATCGTGATCCGGAAGTCAACCGGTAACTTCTGACTTCTTTTCTGGTTTCTGGTCTCTAGTTTCTGGTTTCTTTCTCAATGCGCCTGCGGAGGCATGGTCACACGCTGATCGCTGGGCGCGAGGCCGATCACGCGGGCCTTCGGAGACGATTGGTTCCCAGGAGCGACCGGCATTCCCGGCGGAGCAGTCTGGCAGGTGGTCACATTGCCGGCGCGATCGGTCACGTCCATCCGGACGTAGACTTCCGGCCCAAAATTGGAGGGAATCATCCAGTGATAGCTTCCATCATTGCGCAGGCCGCGGGCAATGGGCAGCCAAGGGCCTTCCGCCCGATTGGCACAGTACAAGTCAATCGGCTCGGGGCGAAGGCAATTATCGCTGGCGTTCCATGTAACCGTCAGTGCGCCGTTCTCGGTGTGAACGCTGCTGATTTGAGCGACCGGTTTGCTGGTGTCGACTTCGACCCACCAATCCGGAGTTTCCCCTGTCGCGGGCGGAGTGCAGGGCGCGTTCGCCATGTTGCTCACGACCAGACACAATCCGTACAGGCCGTCGCCGGGGAGATCGATTTCCACGGGGCTTTTGCGGTCGGCGTCCTCGCACAGATACTTCCAGGTCTGGCCCTTATCGCGCGTCATCCATACTTCGACTTTGCCGACGCCCCCCGGCCCCGGCTGGTCAATTTGGTAAGCCAGACTGGCGTGCGTGGTGTTGATCATTTGGTGGGATGGACCCGAGCCGGTCGATTCTTGAACCGGAGGCAACGCTCCCTTGTCGGGCAGGCTGGGTGGCGCCGAACGATAGCCGGCCTGCTGAATTTCGCTGGTCTGTTTGTTTTCCGTAGATGCCGGCGAGCCGGCGTTGGCCGTATCGCTGGTCATGAGATTGAGTTCGCTGACGGCTTTATTATTGGCCCGGTCGAACACCGTCGCCCGAACCAAACCTTGACACACTTCGAGACTCGGAGCGCGAAAGACGTTCCCCTGGTCCGGCAAGGATTCCATCGCCTTCCAGGTCTGATCCTTGGCCAGGTATTCCATTTTGGTCCTGCTTAGATCCAAATTCGCGTCCTGGGCGTCGCATTGAACGTAAATATCGCCTGAGATGGCCGAGATTTTCCGAAGCATGACTTCCGGCGGCTTGGTGTCGACGACGACGATGAGCTTAGGCTGCTCGGCGCTGACGTCGGGCGGAGTTTGCCGTCCCGAGCGATCCAACGTGGCGACGCTGAACCAATATTCCCCGTCTTGGGCCGCCTGGTAATTGAATACCGACTGCGTTGGTGGCACGGTAATCGGTTGCCAGACGCCGCCTTGTCCGAATTTGACATAGAGCCGGACCTCCTGAATGTTGGCCCGGTCCTTGTCGTCGATGCGGATCGGCAGCTTGAAGTTCATCTTCTGGGTGTAGACTCGCTTCGGCCCCCCGGCCGGGGTCTGTCCTTGCACCCCCTCAAGTAGAAACGCTGGAACCAGCAACAACGCCAGGGCGACGAGTTGACTTCGAGTTTTCACGATCCCCCTCCCCTTCTTCCTAGAATCGAGACAAAAGGCCGGATTCCAAACCCGCCTTCCTCATCATTGCCATGAATCCATTCTTTCCATTCCAGCGAGGATTCGAACCGATTCGTCTGCGATTCATAATCCTTTGCTTGGAACCACCTGAAAATCCACCGTCCGCTCTTTGAACCGATGCGTCGGCTCGTCTTCGACTTTGAGCCACAAGGTGTAGCCGCCCGGCGGCAACTCAGGGACGTTGAAGCTAAGATTGTCCCAGTAATCCCGACGTAAGGAGCGACTTCGATCGAGTCCGTACCGGCGGTCGAACTTTAGCGGCCATTCCCGGGTGCCGTCGTAATTCGTGATGCGGGCAGTGGTCTTCAGTTGTGTTTCGTAAAATAACTCCCCGTTCCCCATGTCTCGGCGCTCGCAGGAAAAATTTCTTACCTCGGCGTAAATCCACACCAAATCCCGCGGCTGAAACTGATGGTCTTCGGGAAACGGCTCATAGTCGCCGAACGTTTTGATGTGTTTGCACAAGCATAGTTTGCTGATGGCCAGATCTCCTTCGGCCGGAAGACAAAACAGATTGTAAAGGTCCTCCAAAATGGCCGTCGCCTTGTCGGCCTCCGCTCGCGTCAGGTCTCGTTCGGGAATCCCAACGATGAGTGGCAGAAAACGCATGATCAGCTCTTGGTTTGGCTCGTCATAGCGTTTGAGCCAAGTAAGCGCTTCCGCCGGCCGTTTGCCGAGAAAGCAGCGAATGGCCGTGACTAGAGGCGGATCGTCGGATTTTCGCCCCGCGGTCGGATCAAACGCGCTTGAGGGGTCATTCGTCCAATCCAAGTCCACATCCGGTTTCGATGTCGCTGGAGCTTCGTGAATCTCGCGGAAATTCAACTCCCGCGGGGAACTCGTTTGTTGAATGTGGGAATCAGTATCGCTCTTGGTCGTGTCGGCCTTAGGCGGCGAAGGGTCGGCGTCTTTCTTTGGTTCCGAGATCTGGCTCGCCGGCTTCTCGATAGTGTCATTGGCTGGCGTGGATTGGACCAAATGAGTGCTCGCAGATTGGGCCGGGACCGCAGCGTAGGGCGAAAGAGAATCCGTGTTCGCCATTGGCAGCTTCGTCACGGAATGGGTCGTCCCCTGGCCGGCTATGGCGGCATAGGGTGAGGGCAACCCGCTTATCGGAGCACTTTGCTTGGAGGCAGGACCCAGATGCTGATCGGCTGGGGCGGCGTAAGGTGTGTTCCGGTTAGAATTTGTGACAGCCCCTACTGCCGTTTGCTTTGATGCAGGAATCGGGTGCTGATCGGCTGGAGCGGCGTAGGGCGTATCCGGGTTGGAATTCGTGACTGTCCCTACTGCAATTTGCTTTGATGCAGGAACCAAGTGCTGATCAGCCGGAGCGGCATAGGGCGTGGCCGGGTTGGAATTCGTGACAGCCCCGACTGCAAATTGTGGCGCCGGCAACGGCGGCTGGTTTCGGCTCGCCGCATAAGGCGTTGGCGCGGGCAAATCCGGATCCCAAGTCGGCGGCTCCGGCGGAGGCGGTTCGGGTAGTGGCGCCTGCGTCGGCTTCATGACGGCAGCCAGCACTCGGGCTCGTTTGGCCTCAAGGCTGGAATCCTTGGCCTTAGCGGGCGCTTCCGGCGTGATTGGCGAAGGCAGCGCGGAATAGGGAGACGCCGAAACCGTGCTCTCGCTGAGCGCATTACTTCGGGCGGTATTGTCTCGTTTCTCCGTGCGAGGAATGGCCGCGTAGGGCGAGGCCGCTTCGGTGCTGTCAGTTTTGGGCGAGGAATCGGAGGGCGCCGTCACCATTTGGTCGTTTCGCAACCCGCCCTTGCCGAGCGAAGTCTGGCAAGCCGGCAAGCTGCCGCACAGCCCGGCTCCCAACGCCAAAATCCATGCCCGTCCGTTCATCCCTGACCCCTTCTTATCCCGATACTATCCGCGCAGAAGGGCGGGACCGTAGCCAGAGCCTGCGGCAGAGTCAAGACCAAAAAAAAGGCCGTGGGCCAAGGCGACGCAATGGCCCAGGGCCAAGTCAGCGCGGACGTCAAGGGTATTTCAAATGAAGGACCCCCACCGTCGCCAAATTGGGGAATTGGCCCACAGTGGCATAATCTCGGGAAAAGAGCGAGATTTTAGGTTTCCAGGCGCCCTTGTGGGCTATTCACGCCGGCTCGATGTGCTGAATCATTTCCGGAACGAATCGAACACTGCCCAATCCGTCTTTTTCCAGCTGAACTTCGTCGAACGTCAGCTCGCGCAATCGTCCCCAGTGCTTACCCTCGGGGCACGCGACCGCCACTTGCTTCCCCAGAAGACCGATATGCCATTTCCAGCATGATTCCAATCCCGCCAGATCCCCTCGTGCCAATCGATCATATTCCTCATCCAGGCAGTCTACCAGCAGGCGGGCCACGGTGGGAGCGTCAAGGATTTGGTTCGTGAATAGGGATAATGACCCCGCCTGCGGAAGTCCGGCTTTTTCAAACTCCTGAGTCGTTTGATTGACGTTGAGGCCAATGCCCACGACCACGGCGAAGTCTTGGGAAAATTCGAAATCCGAAGTTTGCTTAGCCACAGAGGACACAGAGTGCACAGAGGCTTCATTCTCTGTGTTCTCGGTGCTCTCTGTGGCTCGCGTTTTAGATTCGATCAGGATGCCGCAGACTTTGCGGCCGTGGAGGAGAACGTCATTGGGCCATTTGATTTTGGCTTGCAGACCGGTAGCCTGGCGGATGGTCTCGCAGACGCTCACGGCGGCCCAGGCGGTGAGCAAAGCGGGGCGGCGCAAAGCCGGCGGCGGGAATAGGAGAACCGACATCAACACCGCTCGTCCCGGCGGCGTATGCCATGTTCGCCCATGCTGACCCCGTCCCGCCGTTTGTTCTCCGGCCAAGATCACCATTCCGTGATTACCGGGGTCGTCGGCTAGTTCAGCTGCACGGGTGCTCGTGCTGCCCACCTGATCAAATACTTGCACCCGCCGTCCGATATGGCGGCTCGGTAGTTTCCATTCTTCCCGCGGCGTCATGACGACCCTCGTTCCCAGGCTCTGCCTGGGAACGGATGTTCGGGAGGCTCTGCCTCGCGCCGTCGATGACGTCGAGGCTGATCACTGATCACTGATCACTGATCACTGATTACTGTTTCTTCTCCAATTTCCAATGTTCCACGTTGGCGAAGATCAAAAGCGGATCGATGCGAACCGACTTTAGGTCATTGTGAATCGCCAAGTGCGTATCCAACTGCCAGAGGGGGATGAGCGGCATCTTCTCATACAAGTGGGCATGGATCTCCTGGGTCAGCCTCTGCACCTCCTGAAAGTCGCGATGTCCCATGGCTTTGATAAAAAGGCTTTCCAGTTGTCCATCATTTTGATAGCCCATGTAGTTTTTGCCGCCCCGACCTAACGCTTTGGGATTCGTGTTGAACAGAGGCCAGAGCCAGTAAGCATCCGTGGGATAATCGTAATAGTAATAAGCCAATTCGTAATCGTGTCCAATTTCGACTTCATCATGCAGCAGCCGCGGTGATTTTGGCTCCAACTCGATTCGCAAACCGGTCCCCAGGGCCGTGACCTGATCTCGAATCGCCTCGCATGCACGCTTGACCTGCGGATCGTTATCCGGATACTTGAGCGAAATCTTTAGCACGCTCGCCACGGATTTCACTTTTGTCGCGCGAACCTTGGCCAGCTCCGGATCATACGGATCGGCCGGGAGATTCGGCTTACATGCCCACGCCCCCGGCGGGTACGGACCATTGAGCGGGCGGTGCGGCGGCATGGGATCGCTCTTTTGATCTCCTCGGAAAATCTCGTTGAGAATCTTGGTGCGATCAATGGCGTGAGCGATCGTTCGCCGCAAGTCCTCATTTTGAAGCATCCGGGACCGGTGATTGACGGCCAAGAAATAAATACGTCGATTCGGCATGGTTTGAACGGTGACGCCTTTCACCGATTTCATGGAGGTGATTTTGTCGGTCGGCAGGTCGACTAATAAATGCAACCGGCCCTCGGCGAAATCTCGGCCCGGGTTGTCCGAGTGCGCCATGCGGATTTCGCGGATCTGAGGCAGGCCGGGTTTGTTCACGCGACGATAATAAGGGTTCGCCGTGAAGACCACTGCATTTCCATCTTTGCCCTGCAACTGAAACGGCCCGCTGCCGATCGGCTTTCGGGCGAAATGCGGATCATCCGGTGAATCCAGATGCGATCCTGCAGGCAAGACTTTAAATAGCATCAAGGAAAGCGGGTCCAAGTAACCTTGACGCAGTGTCAAGTTGACGGTGTAAGGGTCGCTGCTCGGGGGCGGATTGTCAATCAGGTCGGCCCATTCCGGAGCGAAGCTCTTGGCTTCCGGATTCCGCAGCAATTGAACCGTCCGAGTTACGTCGGTCGCGTTGACCGGTTCCTTTTCGCCGGTCGACCAGTGGGCGTCGTGGACCAATTGAAACTGCCGGCCCAAAGGAATCACTCGAGGCCGATCAAGCGCCAAACCCGGCACATACAACTGCCCGGCCGCCGGATCCTCCTCGGGCTTCACCAGGCTCTCGAAGATCAACTCGACGGCTTGTTTCTCGGAGTCCGTGACGGCCGTGGCCGGCGACATGTTCTCGGGCAGGCTCGGCACGCCCACGAGCAAAATCGGATAGGTGTTGCCTAACTTCAGACGGAAATCGCGAATCCCCGGCAGGTCGGGCCAAATGGTTTCCGCCTGAGCGGCCAATTTCAACGCTTCCGTCGGATCCTTTTCCTGTTTGGCCCGATCAAACAGCAAGGCGGCTTTCTGCCGCAGGTCGTCGCTGACCGGCACCGCGGCGGGGCTATCCGGGAACAGCTCCTCGAGCATCTTGGTCCGGACTCGGACTTCATCAAACTTCTCCGCTTTGAGCGAGGCGCCGATGACTCGAGCCACCTGAAAAGCTAACTTGCTACGCAGTTGCTTATCGCTGTAGGAATCTCCCAAGCGCGCCGCCAAGCTGTAAGTATTTTCCCAATCGCCGGCGTCCGCCAGCGTTTGCAATTGTTCGAGTTGCACGGCGATGAGTTTGTCTCGAAGCCGTTTTTCCAGCTCATTCCAGGCATCGCCTTTACGCAGTTGGCGCTCGCGGGCGGAGGAATGAAAGCGGACCACGGCGGTCAGCGCTTTCTCGGCCGCTTGAAGCAAATCCAAACGCGGGATCGCCTTGCGGTCCAACAGGTTGTCCAAGTCCGTCAAGGCGTTTTCTTCGTAGTGGCGAATCTTGACGATGTTCTTGAGCGGCATGTCTTGAGGGACGGCCGGCTTCCCGGCGTCGTCATAGGCTTGCAAGTGAACCTTTTGTTCGGGATCGTGCTGGGGACCGATGAATTCGGGGATCGGGTCGACCAGGACCGTTTTCCCGTTCTTCATGTTGACCACGTCGCGCGGCCGAGCGAGGTTATGAAATAATTCCTTGATCGCTTGATGCTTGGCGTTTTGAGCTTCCGGCTCCAAGTCAGCGGGCTGGCTGATCCCCAGCTTGGCCGGCTTCGGCCGGCGGACATCGACATCGTCATCGTCGACTTTGATGGGTTTTTTGATCGTCGGCGTCTTGGATTCTTCCTGCTCCTCCCGCACGGGCGGCTTGGGCTTTTTCGATTGATCATCCTTCTTGGTATCGGACGCCGGCTTGTCCTGAGCAGCAGACGAGAGCATCCAGGTAATTCCCGTCAGCCCCAGCCCCAGGAATGCATATAACGA
>Ga0207156_10178_pt1 | contig 15647 bp, 13 predicted proteins | sample Alteio_BWMinHeat_24_FD_153514 | JGI IMG/M metagenome (GOLD analysis project Ga0207156, IMG submission 153514) | Enriched cells from forest soil in Barre Woods Harvard Forest LTER site, Petersham, Massachusetts, United States -... | ecosystem: Environmental > Terrestrial > Soil > Temperate forest >...
ATCTGGGCCGCTACCAGGATGCCGGCGCCGCCTTTGGCCGTGCGATCGAACTCGAGCCCAGGGACGCGGATCTCTTCGCGCACCGCGGCTTTGCCCTACAGAACGCCGGCGACAAGGGGGCCGCCGACGCGGACTATCGCACGTACCTGGCCCTCGCCCCAACCGGTCAATACGCCAAGGCGGTTAAGGCGATCCTCGACGGAAAAGCTGGGCCGCCAACCTCTAGCGGCAATCAATAACGAATCAGCGATTGAATTGGGCCGGCCGCAGCTTGAGGGTCACTTTCGCCAACAGGGCGCCCGGGTCCGTTTGTCCCGAACGGCCGTCGGCAACAGGAATTTTCCTTGGTCTGCGCGGAGGCGCCTGGCCAATCGGCTTCCGATGCGGCTGCGCTTGCTGGGCAACGGCCTCGACCTCGATGACGTTTTCAGAGTAGGCGACCACCGGCGTCTTGTAGTATTTCCCGCCGATGCCAAAAGTCTGCGCGTTGAACCATTCGTAGAGCCCAAAGTCATCCAGCGTGGTTTGCAGCAGGACGCGGGAATCGACATCCGTGGTCCCCGTGCCGAGCTTGACGCTATTGCCGCTCTCTTCCAGCCGCTTTACGATCGCTTGCACGATGGGCGCGCTGGCCCAATGAATCATGATTGTCTTCTCCGCGCGCAATTGCGGCGTGTTGTAAACGACGTCGCTATCGGAATAGATCGACTGAAAGAGCTGGCCGATGGCGACTTTGGCGATGGTTGGCGCGATCGAATCGAGGGCGCGGTCAAAGGCCAGCATCGGCGACGAGCCGCTGCCGCGTTCACTGGTCACAGCCTCGCCAAGGATCAAGCTGCCGTTCGGGCGCAGGATCGTGTGGATAAAATTTCCGTCGGCGATGAAGCCCCCCTGGCTGAACGGTTTGGTTTCGACCTCGGCATCGATGTAGATCAGATAGTCGGCGCCGTACTGGGTCGCCTGGCGGATCAGCGCCTGGCGTTCGACGCTGGTCGGCGTCACCTTTTCTTTGATGCGATAGGCGGTCGACGTCGAGATATTCTCGAACGCCACCGGACTGAGCCCAGCCTGCTTGACCTTATCGTAGATCAGGGCGCGCAACGTCTTCGCCGCTCTTGGATCCTCAAACCGCGACGACGGCAGCACCATCACCTTCGGCGGAATCTTGCCGAAACTCAAGACCTTGTTCTGCACGAGCGCGGAGATCATCTCGGCCAAATCCACATCGCCCTCGACTGTAAGCGTTACTTGCGTCTCATCTTCATTGAGCCGCTCGCTCACGACATTAAACGACGCGAGGTATTGATCCGGAGGATCGAGGGCAACGTCGATGTCTTCAGCCAGACGGTTTGTGATGTCGGGCGAGAATTTCTCCGCCAGGAAATCACGCAGAAACCGCTTTCGGGCATTGGTTGCCGCGACCATCGAGGAGGCCTTGCGGGTCGCCCGGTCGTACGGAAACGTATAACGCTTGCGCAATGTCTCGCCGTGAACCGCGGATGCCAGAAACAAGAGGCCGCCCGCGACGATCACCCGCGAATAAATCTTAACGTTCATTCAATCTCCTGACGCAGTCACAGGAGCAAGAAGAAAAAGGATAGGGATGAAGGGGAGGAGATGCCTCCGCGCCTTCATCCCCGATCTTTCATTCCTCCAGCTATCGCCCGGCGACCTGCTTAACTGAGAAGTTGACTTTGATCCGATCTAATTTCGGTTGCGAATCGGGTTTGCCGTCTTGATCGTAGGTCTCGACCACGGTGGCCCAGGATAGCTTGGGTTCGACGGCAGCGATGCGCAGGCGCGCGTATTTCGTCGTCACGTAAGAGAGCACCTGGCCGGCGGCGTTCTTTATGGGCTCGTCCTGGGTGTAGACTTCGAACTCCTGGCCAACCTGCGCCGATTGCTCACCCCCGACATCAATTGCTACGCGGCCGCCGCGCACTAAAACGATAAGTCCCTCGACGCCGCCGCCAACCGTCGTAGCGAACTCTGTGGCGAACTGCGCCGCGATTTTAGTCATGGCCTGGCGGTAGCCCTCGCGCACGGTGTCGTCATCGCTGCTCGATTTCATCATCGAGCTTTTGCTCACCTTTTCTTCGTAGGAGTGCGAGAGCTTAACCACGCCGGTCTTCGCGTCGATCAGTTGAATCTGAACTTTACTTTTGACCTCGGAAGAAAGTTGATCGCCGCCGCCGACGCCGCCGCGGCCCAGCAACCCGCCGATGCGGCCGCTGGCGCTGGGCACCTTCGACTTTGACGAGGTCACATCGAGCGCGTTGCCGATGATGATATAACGGGCCGAGAGCAGCTTACCCACCTCGGTCGCCTGCTTCGGGTCAACCAGATCAGAGTTGTTGAACCCCTGCTCAGAAACCACCTTGTCGCGTTGGGCGCCGGTGATCAGTTCGAATCGACCGCCCTGCGCCAGCGCGTCTTCAAGCGACGCGGTGGTTACATTCTTGGTCCAACTGGTCTGGTTCGAGGCGGATGCCAGCACAACGACCCGGAGCTTGCCCCCGGCCGGAGCGGGCGCCGCCTCGCCGCTACGCCGCTGCGACCAGACGGGGACAGTCAAGACCGCCGTCATCGCTGCCGCGACAATAATGTTTCCAAGTTTGCTTCTTACTTCCATATGTCCTCCACAACCAAAAAATAACCAGGTTCTATTAATCAAGTTTGAAAGGCAATGGCAATAGACGCTTTTTAGCGTGCGTCGAGCGGAACCGCACTCCTGAGGAAGACGCCGCGCCGATCGCCCTCGGGGAACCAATCAAGAGCATCGGGGGCGCAATTCGCCACAACAGCCACGACAATCGAGACTATAGATAATGAGGCGCACCGTGTCAACGCCACAATTGGCAGGTTTCACGTCGCGAGCAGAGGTCCGACTTTCCGGTTTTCCCGGATCAGACTCGCCCCGCGCATCGTTTGGTTTCTGATTCGCGAGCCGTAGTTTATGCTCTGTAATGTACAAGCAGACGCCGCGCCTTTGCGCGGCCGGAAAACCATGATGAAAGAAGATACAGCACCCACCAAGTCGTCTGCGAGAACAGAGGCCATGAGGGCGCTCCTAGTCTTCGCCGCAATGCTCGCCGGCCTGTGCTCAGGCGCATGCGCGAAAAAAGAATCGAGCGCCGATCCGGCCGGGTCAAAGGGCGCAACTCCCGCCGCCTCGCGGAACTCGGACGCAGGAGCAGGTTCTGGGTCCGCCGAAACACCCGGGGCCGCCTCAGGGTCGGCTACCCGGTCGCCGGCGCCGCGCGACGAGTTGACTCGCTCGCTCCGGGCGCTGGTGACCGTCAGGTCTTTCCGTGGGCGGATGTCGTCGAACATGCTTGGCGACGCCGGCTCGACTGCCAACATCGAATATGAAGCCCCCGACCGCTTCCGCCTCGTCTCTGACAAGGCGGAGGTTATTTGGGTCGGCGGCGCGGTCTATTCAAGGCAACAAAACGGCAAGTGGGAAACCCGGTCAAGCGGAGGTCCCAACCCGATACAATCGATCTTGAACTCCGACATGGTCGATCAAATCGGCAAACAGGGAGAGGTCACGTTCATCGGAGCGGATTCCGTCGACGGCGCGCCAACCCTGGTCTACGAATTTGCTCTGGCAAACCAGCCAGGAGGAGAAGGTTCGGGCAAGTCGCGCGTCTGGGTGGGAACAGAGGACGGGCTGCCGCGCAAGGTCGAGGCGGAAAGCGTTATGCAATCGCGCCAGTTGCGCTCGCAGTTCGTCTACTATGATTATAACGCCGATGTGAAGATTAAGCCGCCGAGATAGAGCAAAGAGAAGGTTGGAATCGGGATTACCGCCCGTTCGGCCGCGCAAACGAGACGGGTATGAAAGCCAGGCGCCAAATATAACGCGACGGCTGGACCAGCCCCGTGCTGATCCAACCAAAAGCCGACTCGTTTCAAAACGCGATAGTTAAATCTTACGCTGTTTTTCGGTATGCTCGACGGGGTCCGAGTTTATTTCGCCAAGCAGGCCGTCGCCGCTCAGAGCAGCTTTGAAGCCCTTAATTGATTTTCCGAGCGACGCGCCAAGCTCCGGCAGCCTCTTGGGTCCAAACAGAACCGCGACGATCGCGAGAATGAAAAGAATCTTAGGGAGACTCAAATCTTCAAAAATCCACATATGATTACCTCCACCAACCAGTTCTTAGATGCATATTGATGACTACTCGTTTCTCGCGCACCATCACGCCCGTGCGGGAGTTCTTCGTCCGTTGGTTCTTTAGTCAGAGACGAAAGCATTGTACTACCCAAGAGCTCAATTCACCAGCGCAATCGTAACACGGCCCAGGTGAGAGCCATGGGTAAGACGCGTGCTAAGCGGAAAAAGCCTGATCGTTAAAGGCAGAGGAATCGGGCCGGCCCTAAAATCACGAATGGGTCTTCTGCAATTTGACTCAAGATGGAAACGCGTATACGATGTAGCGGTGCGTCAGGTCGTCTAATCGACAAGCCCCCTGAGCATCCAGTAGCCCCCTAGCTGAACGCTCTCAATCCTAACGCACCGCCTCCAACACTACCGCTTATGGCAGGAACATACAGCGGTGTTGCTCACGGGAACGGGTTATATCATAATCCCTAGTGAGATGCAAGAAAAAAGCTGATATTTTACTTTAACTTTCTTGGGTATTTTGCCGGGTTGGCCCTGCCGGCTCGCCAGAAGGACTCCATCCCTTTCAGCTAAAAGAGTTAACGGCTTCAGAGCGACCGTCTAATGCCCGCGTTTCAGACTTACACTGTTTCCATCCCCGCGCACTATTCCGTATTGACCTTCGGGCATCACGTCGAAACGCCCCGTTCGACGGAAAACGGCGTTTTGTCTTCGAGGTTTTGAAACCAAATGTCGGCGCGCTGTGTCTAATCAAGCAAGGATGAAGCTTCTTGATACAGGAGCCAGAGAACAATGAGACCAGCAGAAACTGAAGAGTCCCGATATTTGGACGGAGAGGATCTGCGCCAGGGCAAAAACGATGTGATCTTCGTTGGACTGTCTACCGCAACGGCGTTAGTGGTCTTTTCTCTGGTTTTTCTCGCGGCGCCGCCCATTGTGGCGGTCGCGTCTTTCATGTTGATCCTGTTGTTTATCGGCATCGCATCGTTGGTCTATTCGCTGCGGTCCTGATGGCAATTCGGGATCGGCTCATACGCCGAAGTACAAGAACGAACGAAGATCCTTAGCAGTCCGCGTTTAGACCGGGTTCGGCAATCAAGCGGCGATAGGTCTCGAATGCGGCTCGGGCCATAGGCTCCCTAAAAGACATCCAGATTCTTCCGCGCTCATCCTTCGTCCGTCTTCTTTCTAATGACCGTTTCGCCCGGCGAGCGCAACTCGTAGCAGACGCCGCGCCAGGTGATGCGCCGGGTCGTCGCCGACTTGATGAAGTTGTATTGGAACACCAATGAAACAACCGGCCACAATAGGCAGTACATCCACCACAAGCTGAGAACGTCGTTGCGAGCGGCAGGAAGCGCCTCGCGCGCCGCGAGCAGCCTCAGCGCGCCTTTCAACAGGCCGAGGAGGTAGATGAGCCCGAGTAGGGCGGCGGCCGCGCTGGCCCAGGGATTCTGCGCGGTTGGCGGCGCCGACGCCTCTCGCAGCGGCCAAATGAGAGACGCGGCGACAAGCGCGAGCCCGCCAAAAAACACGGTGTTAAACAGCGAGTGTGAGATGATGCCGAGCCACCAGAGTTGAGCATGATAGACGCGCGTGATGATGATCTGGCGCGTGGTGAACTCCAACAGCCTGGCCAGGCCGACGTCTTCGCGGGACAGCGCCAGGCAGCGCGGCGCATAAACGATGCGCAGGCCCGCGGTGCGCACAGCGCGAGTCAAAACGTAGTCGTCGCTTGCTGCACCGGACCATTGCTCCCTGACTCCGAAACGATCGAAGGTATCACGCCGGATGGCTGTCGAGCCGCCCCAGGCAAAGTTGCGCCCGTGGTCGCCTAACGTCGTCGCCACGGATCCGTTCCACGCCGACAGCAGCGCCGGCCAGAACCCGCCCCGTTCGGGCAGATACCAGCGATATCCGGTGGCGGCTCCAACTCCGAGTTGGGTCAGTGGAACAACAAGAGCGGCCAGCCAATCCGGCCTGACGCGGGCATCCGAATCAACAAATGCGAATACTTCGCAGCCGCCGCTGACACGATCGAGCCCATGGAGCAAGTTGTTGACCTTTTCGCTCCGTCCGGCGCTCGCCCCGGCGACTACCAGGAGCGGCGACCGGCCGCGGTTGCGCCTCATCACTTCCTCGATCACTGGCCGCGCGGGATCGTCTGCATCGGCGATTACAAAGATGACCTGATAGTCGGGATAGTCAAGCTCGAAGAGAGCCGTGAGATTCCCTTCCAAGCCCGGGTCGATGCCCTTGCAGGGCGCGATAACCGCCACCTTGGGCGCTCGGGCATCTAGCGAGATGGGCTCACGCAGCGCTTTGACGACGAAGGCGTAGTGCCTGAAGCCCTCGATGAGCGACAGGAATCCCTGCAGGAGGACCAACCCCGCAAGTCCATAAAACCAGAGAGGCCACGGAGACGACGGAAGCCCGAAGAGAAGCGCCGAAAGAGCGAAGCCAAGTGCGGAGTCGTGAATGCCGAACGCTGAATTCATTGAACCTTGAGCGCTGAGTCTACCTAGCCGCAGCTTCTCAGTCCAGCACAAGCCAGATAAGTCAGTGCTCTGCATCGCGCTCCGTTGCCGGTCGGAATCAATTTGGTATAATCCGGCTCGGCCGTTTGGTGAGCGCCGGCGCCGCCGCATTTTGGAATCAGCCGCGTGCTTCAGCGCGGATGGCGCGCGCACATCACCGAATCGTCGGGGAGATGGGTGTTTTGGTGTAGAGAGGGAGACAGATTTTCATGGCAAAGACAGCCAGGCATTGGAAGCGCGGGCGAGGAAAGCTCGGGCCGCTCGCGCCGTTAACCGGAACCTGGACGGCTCAGGCGGACTCGCCTATGGGTCCGATTCGGTGCACGCGCACCTTCACGCCGATTCTAAAGGGGACGCGCATTGAGCTCACGGCGCGCTGGGAGATCGGCAAAGGTTTCTACGAGGAACTCGCAATCATCGGCCCTGACAAGGATGGCAATCTCGCCTCTTGGTCATTCACTTCGGACGGCAAGAATTCGACTGGCGCGCTGGCCGACGCCACGGACATCCACCCGCAAGCGATCGCATTCGAGGCGCAGATGCCGGCGGGCCTTGCCCGCATGGCGTACTGGCCCGATGAAGACGGCGGCTTTTATTGGGCCGTCGAGGCGAAGAACAAGAAGGGCTGGAAGCGGTTCACCGAGCATCACTACAAGAAGAGTTTTTAGTTTTCAGTTTTCAGTTTTCAGTTGTTGCTTTGAGTTCTTTTTGCGCGGTTCAGATTTTCGAATAAAGGTGCAGCTCTCAAACTGAAGCAAGAACTGAAAACTGAAAACTAAAAACTGTTCTCACCAGATTTCGCAGCGATCCTTCGTGTGCACCATCTTATCGGCTTCGCCGCACGCGAAAGCCTTGAAGAACTCAGGCATATTCGCCACCGTCCCGTTGAGCCGGAAGCGCGGCAACGGGTGGGGATCGGTGTTTGTCTGGAGAAGCTCGGCCTGTGGCGTGGCAGTTGCCTTCCACGCCTGAGCGAAGCCAAGGAAGAAGCGCTGCTCCGGCGTGAAGCCGTCGATGTCCGCCGGCCGGGGCTTGCCCGCGAGCGACTTTTGATACGCAAGCCACGCGATCTTGAGCCCGCCAAGATCGGCGGTCGCTTCACCCTTCACCAGCTTGCCCTTCACGTGTGTGCCGTCGTCCAGCGCGAACGCGTTGTATTCGTTCTCGATGCACTGGGTGCGCGCCTGGAACTTGCCGTAATCTTCCGGGGTCCACCAGCGTTTGAAGTTGCCCTCGGCGTCGAACTGGCCGCCTTGATCGTCGAAGCCGTGGGTCAACTCGTGGCCGATGATGGCGCCGACGCAGCCGTAATTGAGCGCCGCATCCGCGGCCGGGTCGAACAGCGGGGGCTGCAAGATGGCCGCCGGAAAGATAATCTCGTTGCGGAACGGCACGTAGCCGGCATTGATCGTCTGCGGTGATGCAAGCCACTCGTCGTGATCGACGGGCTTGCTGATCTTCTCCAGGTCGCGTTCCAGGGACCAATGCTGAACGCGCAGGAAGTTGAGGGTGTAGGAGCCGCGGTCAATCTCGAGCTTCGAATAGTCGGTCCATTTGTCGGGATAGCCGATCTTTTCGGCGATCGCGTCGAGCTTGGCAAGGGCTTGCTTCCGGGTCGGTTCGCTCATCCAGTCAAGCTGCTGAATGCGATCGCGCAGCGCCGCTTTGAGATTGGCGATGATCTCTTTGATCTGTTGCTTCGCAATAGGTGGGAAGTAACGCTTGACGTAGACCTGGCCTACGGCTTCGCCCAGGCGGAAGCTCGTGGCGCTGACGGCCCGCTTCCACAGCGGCGGCTGCTCTTTGGCGCCGGTCAGCGTCCGATTGTTGAAGTCAAAGTACTCTTGTGCAAACGCCGTCCCCAGTGTTCCCGACGCGTAGTTGACCACCCGCCAGCGCAGGTACGTCTTCCAGTTCGCGAGGGGAGTGTCGACGATCATAGCGTCGACCTCTTTGAAGAATGTCGGCTGGCCGATGTTCAGCGCGGCAACGTCCCGGAGACCGCAGTCTTGCAGGTAGGCTTCCCAGTCCAGATGCGGAGTCAACGCCTTGCGTTCCTCGGCGGTCATTGGATGGTACGAACTCATCGGATTGCGTTGCTCGATCCTGCCGAGCGAGACGCGGGCGAGCCGGGTTTCGATATCGATCACGATCTTGGCGTCGGCGTCCGCCTTGGCGGCGTCATCGCCCATCAGCGCGAAGTTCTTGGCCACGTGTTTGACGTATTGCTCGCGGATGGTCTTCGACTTGTCATCGTCCTTTAGATAGTAGTCGCGGTCGGGCATGCTGATGCCGCTCTGGCTGACGTCGGCAATGACCAGACGGCTGTTCTTCAAGTCCTGGCGCGAACCGACGCCGAACGGCGAGTCGACGTTGTAGGTCGCCAGGTACGCAAAGGCCGATTGGAGCGTCTTGGCGTCGTTGACCTCGTCGATGCGCTTGAACCAGGGCGCCAGGGGCTTGAGACCAGCGGAGTCCTGCGCCGCCGTGTCCATCACGCTGTAGTAGTAATCACCGATCTTTTGTTCGTTGGTCCCTTTGGCGGCCTTCGACTTTACCGCCGCTTCGAGGATCGTGTGCAGTTGTTCCAGATTGCGGTCGCGCATGACCTGGGGCGTGCCCCAGCTCGAGGCGTCGGCAGGAATGGCATTCTTCGCGATCCAGCCGCCGTTGGCGAATCGGTAAAAGTCTTCGCAGGGCTTGACGCCGCGGTCAAGGCCGGTCGTGTCGATGCCGGAGGCGACGCCCGGCCTCGACTGGGTCCGCCCCACGCCGCCTGGCGCGAGAAGAGCAAAGAGGCAGACAGCAAAAGCAAGGGCAACCGCCCGGTTGAGGGTGCGCATTGAGGGACACTCCTTTGTGCTTCAGGTAGAGCTCTGGAGCTCCAACTTGGTAGTTTAGCTGGAATCGCGCGGGTTTGCAGCCTGGCTTCGAGGGGATAGGGCCGGCGGCGAGGGACGAGGGAAACAATGCCCCGGATGCCTGATGAACCGCGTTTATCCGCTCTGATCAGAGAACTCGTCCGCGTGATGGAAATCTCCCATCACTTCTTCGAGATCAGAAATAAAGATCCCGTCCCTTAGCGCCTCTGGCACAGCGGCAACTCTTGGATCTTCTTCAGTGCTCGCGGATGGTTAGAAAGGGATATCTTCGTCACCGTATTCGTCGCCCTCCTCGGAGGCGCCGTCGTCAATCCATTCGTCCGTAGCGTCGAGTCCAAGCGCCTTGCGCTCAGCCTGCTCGCGCTCGAACTCCTCGTTGAACTCGCGCCATTGTTGTTGTTCCTCCTCCCATTCCGCGAGCGTCCGGTGGGAGGAGAATACGAAGCATTCATCCATGTTGCAGCCGTCGAGATGCCAGAAGCCGGGCCCAAACCTCTCTTCGTCGCCTATCATCTGGCACAACTCGCAGTTCTCGTCGACGATCATCGATTTGGCCGACATCGCCAGCGGTATGCGGCGGCGCTCGCTTTCGAGCATCGCCGCGGGGATTCGGCCGCTGAATTCCTCCTGCGGTCCGTCCAGCCAGGCGCACGCGATCGCTTGGAGCCGCGCCGCTTCCGCCGGCGCCTCGATCTGCTCTCCGGTCTGGATTCGTTCCCAGCACGCGCCGAGCAGGACGCGCAGCAGATCGTAATAGATCACCCATTCGTGCGTGCCAAAGCCGGCAAAGCGATAGGCGTAGGACTCGCGTGAGAGGGGAGGCGGGCCCTCGCGCACGAACGACCATTGCATCTCCCGCGTGTGCAGGTCGAAATCGATGAAGTCTTGTTTCGCCAGCAGAACCTCGCGCGGAGTCTGGCCCGCCAGGTCGGCGCGCGGCGTCATCAGCCAATCCGCGTGAATCTCGGCTATCGGATCTTCGGCTTTATCTTTGTGAGCCGCCAGACACCTTAGCACAACGAACTCGATCATTGGGTCGCCGTAGAGGACCTGGCGCGCGTCGAGTTCTTCGATTGCCCGCCGCGTCAGCCGTTCGTCTTCACGCGCCTTCTGGCAGCCCTTGTATTCGGGCACGGAATAGACGAACCGCCAATCGGCCGGTATGCGATAGAGCAGCCAGATCTCCTCGTCGTCGCGCGAGCGGTCGGGATACAGGATTTGGCCCTGCGCCTCTGGAGAAGAATACGACGAATCGCTGGCGACGACGCGTCCGACCAGATCGATGATCACGATGCCGGCATCCCAGGGCTCTTCGTTCCACTCCTCGTGGAACAGAGAGAACGGCTTGTAGTCATCGCCGGGCTTGCTGAAGCGCTCGAAGGCGGCTTCGAGTTCGTCGATGGTCTCGGGCTCGGCGGACAAGGCGGCGACCATCTTGTCCGCGACGCCGCCGTGCACTTCGCCGTGGATGACTCGGCTGCTGTCTCTGATGTTTAGCCTGACTTCGCTCATAGGCATGTCTCCATTTCAGGGCATCCTCGCGGCCGCCTTGGCCACAGCGGCGTCGAGGGAATGAGGCATTTTAACAGGGATGGACAAGATATCCAGGATTCTTTTGGTATTTCATGTTGTCGGGCAGCCGCCCGGCTTCCGCTATAGGCCGGCGTGAGCGATCCGCCATCATCCCGATGTTGGGATTCGATAATCGCTTGAATCAACCGCCCCCGGCCGCTCTTGCAATGGCGTTTCTACCCCGATGCGATAGCAATCAATCTTTGACAGCGCCCTCCCCCTCCAGGCTGGCCGGGTTCTGAATGGCGGTCACTTCTGGCTTCAAAGCGCAGGTTGAAGACCACGTATAACCAGTACTTCATCGCCGAGGCCCCAGCAGGCGATAGCGCAGCCATTCTTCTTACCGAAACCAGCGCGGTCGTGTTGACGGAGCGGCAGCGACAGAACCCTCCTGTGGGCAGCGGCGGCGCTCAATTCGAGCCGTCTTTACATTAGGTTGGCGCGGCTTCAAGACATTGGCCACACCTGGCGATCTCATCCCTGAGAAGGTTACAATTCAGAGCATCGGCACCAGCGAAAAACAACTACAAAGAGTCAGGCGCATCTGCAACGCACTGCCTGAGACCTTGGAGAAGATCTCGCACGGCGAGCCGACCTTCTTCGTCCGCAAAAAGGTGTTCGTGATGTTTGCCAACAACCATCACGGCGACGGACACGTTGCGGTTTGGCTGCCGGCGCCGCCTGGCATTCAGGCGATGTTGATCGAGGACTCGCCACAGAAGTTCTTTAAGCCCCCTTATGTCGGGGTGCGCGGGTGGGTTGGCGTCGAGCTGGCTCGCGTCAACGATGATGAGCTGGCTTCACATATCCATCAGGCGTGGCGCCTGGTCGCGCCGAAGAGACTCCAGGCTGAGGGCAGTCCGTCGGATCGTCATTAGCCATGCGTCCAGAATGGGGCGGCCAGAGACGTCCGCCCGTACAGGGCCCTTACTCATCCAATCAGCGCCGCTTCAGGTAGTGAGATAGGAGCATCGCCCCGCACCAGATGGCCCCCGACGTCGTCATCAGAGCCAGGCCGAAATTGTTAGCAAAGGGATAGAAGCGCCCCGCTAGTCCGCCGCCGATCCACGCGAAGAAAAACGTCAGCGCCGCCAGCCGGCGGCCCCAGCGCACCTGGTTGGCGGTGCGAATTCGGCGCAGCTCTGATTGCAGGAAATCATCGTCGCCCATGAGACGCTCGTAGTAGCGCGCTTCCCTTTCCGCCAGGCCAGCCAGCGCCAGGTCGTTGCTTGCAGCCGCCGCGTTATAGAAGTGGGCCACGTGCGCCAGTTTGCCGTCGCGCAAGGCGATCTCCGCCAGCCCTACGTTGGCTCGAAACCGCGCCCGGTCGCCTGCCAGCGCCCGCTGAAAGCAGTCCGTTGCGCGCTTATAGTCGAGGCGTTCAAAAAAAGCCTCGCCGATTCGCTCAAGCAAAGGGGCGTCTTCGCCGGCGAGCCGCGCCGCCAGCCGCAGACAGGCGTCGGACCGCTGCAGTAATCGCGCATCCACCGTCTGCGCGCTGGCGCGAAAGAACCGCGACATGTCGTAGAGCAGCGTGGGATTGCGCGGCTCCTTCTCGTAGGCGATGCGAAAATAACTCGCCGCTTGCGCCAGGCGGCCGGCGAGCCTCAGCGAATTTGCTATCCGGCGCAGGCGCGAGGATGGCAGGGCCGATATCTCGCTCTTGAGTATGGGCGAATCTTTCAACGCCTGCCGCCCTTCGAAATACTCAAAAAGCTCGAAGGAACGCGGATCCAACCGGTTCGGTCCTACCGCCCGAAACAGCGCTCGAATAAACGGAATGTAGGCCGCCCGCCGCGAGCGAATAATCATGTCGATGCCCCGCCCGCTGACTCGCGTATGATAGATGAGCCGGGCATCGCCGGTGGCGAAGCTGAAACTGGTGGATTCCGTCGTAATCGTTTCGATTTCGGCTACCGCTAGTTGCTGCCGGAGACCGAGCGCTCGGCCGAGAATCGCTGACGAGAACCCGCGCCTCCTGATTCGCAAGCCGTCGAATTCGATGCGGTCGAGCGCAGCGCCGAGCACGGCCGGAATCAGCAATAGAAAACAGCTCAACGCCGGCAGCTTCAGACCCGCCTTCAAGAGGCCCGTACCGACGGTTGTCAGTACGCACGCCGGCAAGACGTAGGTGACGAAGCTGGGTCGAATGCTAATCGTTTTCATCAAACTGTTCAATTCTATGGGTTGCGCGACAGACTCGGCAATAGCGATAAGGCCGGGCCGAGCGTAAACCAGGCGCATTCGGGCAAAAGCGTGGCTCAGTCTTCTTCGTCTCCGCGCGAAGTCCGCGGCTCTGTGTTCTGCTTTTTCTTACTATCTCCCTCGTCAGAACCACCCAACGTCAATCGATTCCACGTTCATTTCGCGGTCTAGCACAGCGGTAAGGTGCAAATTGAATCGCAGGTCGCGGATCGAGACATGATAGCCTTCCGGCCGCGTCTCGACGGTCGTTGCGGTGAACCGCGCAAAATCGAGGAAGACGCGCCCCACTTCCCACCGGCGCAGAGCCGCGTCAATCGCGGGATCAAGACGGGGATTAGCAGTCCATTGGTCAGCCTCCGTCGGCGCAAGCGGAGGGACAGGTCGCTTTCCCGCGGCGGCGGCCGATTCGGGCAGCGGTGTAGTAAGGTCAACCGCCCGCGTGTAGACGACCGTGTCGGCGCCGGCCGCGGCGCGCCAGAGGCTCGGGTTCGCGGGCGCCGGCCACGCAGCCATCACTTTGATGTTTTCGGGAGGCGCCGTCGCCCAGGCCCGCTGCAGCGCCGACTCATGCGCCATCCACATGGCGCCATAATAGAGCGTTAGCGCGAACAGGGAGTAACGGGCTAGCGCGCTACCCCGCCGTCCCCATCTCAACACCGCGCCAAGCAACACAACCGCAAGCCCGGCAAACCAGATGACTCGGGACATGAGCGGCAAGGCAGGCTGCAGATCGGATGGGTCGCGCAATGCGACAGCCACGACCACCGCCAGAATAACGCCGACAATAGACCAAAACAGCACCCGCGGCGGCTCGGTTGCGGTCAACCAGACAACCGTCGAGCCGAGGATCAGCCAGATCCACGGATCGGCAACGAAAACCATGTCCCCATAGAACCAGCGCCCGCTAAACGGCAGCAGCGGCCTTACCCCGTAGCTGTTGGTGAAGTCCATGAACAGATGGCCAAGCCCGCCAAGGTACGCCAGTCCAAATATGCGCATGGGTCTTAACGGCCGCCGGCGATGATCGCCTCGCAACCGGAACCTGCGATCAAGATAAAGCAGCGCCGCCGTAAGCGCCGCGGCCAGCACCGCAAGGCCTACGAATGAATGCGTAAATCCGCGATGGTGCTCCAGACCCGCAATCGGGTCGCGGAACGCCAAAGACATCGACGTCAGCACATCGATGTCAGGCAGATTCGACGAGATCACGAGCGTAGTGGCGGCAAGGGGGGTCGCGCGCTCCAGGCCAGCTTTGGCAGCCGACAGCCCGAGCAGGGTATGGGTGAGGTTATCCATCAGCGGGCAAGATATTGGAAATGAGAGTGCGCGTCCGGCGCCCGCCATCCCCTCTCTTCCCACTGATATTTCCCGCGTAAAAGGGGACGGCCTTGGAGGCCGGATTCTCTATTGGTTTTATGGCACGGAGAATCTAGATGTATCCGGCGGCGGTAGATCCTTGATGCGTTCCGGAGCGATCGCCGACAGGCGCTTCTGCGCGTCAGAATCGGTCGCGGACGACGCGCGATCGAACGACGCCGCCTCAAAATACGCATCCGCCGCCTTCTTCAAGTCGCCCTGCTTCTCGTATGCGTGACCGAGGCCTAGTTGGGCCGTCGGCTTAAGCGAAGACGAGGAATCAATCAGCTTCTGATAGAGAACAATAGCGCCCTCTGCATCGCCATTGATTAAGGCGTCCTGTGCAAGCGCCATGCGCGCCAGATCAGATGTCGGCTGTTCGTTCTTCGCCGCCGCTTGCTGCAGCATTTGCAGTCCCTTGTTGCGGTCGAGATGCAAGTAGGCGACGCCGCCATAATAGCGGCCGATTGCGCCGTACTGGCTCGAGTAACTATTGGCCAGTTGTTCGAAGGCTTCAGCGGTTTCCTGCCATTTCGTCGTCTCGTCCGTATAGTATTTTGCGTTTTGCGGAGGAGGGGTGTCCTGCACCGGGGCGCTGTATTTCTCCAGCGCCTTGCCGTAAGCGGTTTGGGCGACGTCGCGCCGATGGTCCAAGAAAAACACCACGATGGCATAAAGGACAACCGCTCCCGCCACTGCCGCCACGCCGATCGCCACCGGGCGCCCGCGCTCCTGCAGCCACTCTTGGGTGTGGTCGTAGAGACGAACCATCGGGTCGTTCTTGAACTTCATGTCCTTGACGGCGATCTTGCCGCGTTTCCTCGTTACTTTAGCCAAACCTTCCGCCTCCTAAAAATCTGAGCCGCGGGTTAGATGGGTGGACCCAACTGGGGATTTGCCGACGTTGCGCGGAGCACAGATGTCGATGCTGCTCTAGAGAGCAAAGATTAAAAATAACGGCCGCCACCG
>Ga0207156_10162_pt2 | contig 15583 bp, 22 predicted proteins | sample Alteio_BWMinHeat_24_FD_153514 | JGI IMG/M metagenome (GOLD analysis project Ga0207156, IMG submission 153514) | Enriched cells from forest soil in Barre Woods Harvard Forest LTER site, Petersham, Massachusetts, United States -... | ecosystem: Environmental > Terrestrial > Soil > Temperate forest >...
GTGCATTATCCCACCGATGTTCTGGCAGGCGCGATTCTCGGAATGTGTTCGTCGCTTTTCTGTCATTGGCTTTTTAAGAAGTATCGGAATCGGGATTTAACTCCGGTTTTGAATCAGGAAGAGCGAATGGCTCATGTGGGGAAATAGGCATTTGCGGGTTTCGACTCTCTACTCTTTCGTATTTTTGCATTCTATGCTAACTAACTACATCCCGCTCGCTCTCATGATGTTCGTCGCTATCGTCTTTGGCGTCATTATGGCGAATTTATCGAAATGGATAGGGCCGCGGCGTCCGAGCAAACAGAAACTTTCCGTGTATGAATCGGGAATGCAGCCTATCGGCTCGACTCGTGAACGAGTTAGTGTGAAGTATTATATCGTGGCGATGCTCTTCATCATCTTTGATATCGAGATCGTTTTTCTCTATCCTTGGGCAGTGACATTCGATAAGATCGGAGCCTTTGCGCTTGGAGAAATGTTTCTTTTTATAGGATTGCTCTTTATCGGGTATATCTATGTAGTAAAAAAAGGAGCGTTGGAATGGGATTAGAGCAAGTTGAATCGGAAGGATTTATTACGACTTCAGTCGATGCCTTAGTCAATTGGGCGCGCAAAAGCGCCGTTTGGCCGATGCCGCTCGGCATTTCCTGCTGTGCGATCGAAATGATGGCATTTGCCGGTCCGCGTTATGATGTGGCTCGTTTCGGAAGCGAAGTGTTTCGTTTTTCACCGCGTCAATCAGATCTGCTTATTGTTGCCGGAACGGTAACCTATAAAATGGCAAAAGTTGTCCGCAAGATCTACGATCAGATGCCCGATCCGAAATACGTCATGGCAATGGGAGCTTGCACTTCAAGCGGCGGAATTTATCGGACGTATGCCGTTGTGCAAGGTATCAATCAATTTCTCCCTGTCGATGTCTATGTTGCCGGTTGTCCTCCACGTCCCGATTCAGTCATCAAAGGATTGATGGTTATTCAGGATATCATTAAAGGCGAAAATAATTTTAAGCGCGGCACGATCGTCGGCTCCGAAGAAAAAATGTATGATATATCTATTCCCGAACATGGAGAAATGGTGAAGGCTTAAACCTCCATTTCTTTGTGGATGACGCTGATCTGTCCGTTCCGTTCAAGATAAGCTGCTGCCACTGCTTCGCGAGATTCAGCATGACCTGCCATCCGAATTCCTTCATCGAGATCTTTATGGCTTATCAAACTGCTTCGCAAATTTGCATTAATAACTTTTCCGTGTTTGAAAAGCAGCGTTTTCTCTCCTTTTACTAATTTTCCAAAAGCGTCGTTGCGCACACTGAGAATAGCAACGAACCGGTGCATGAGAACAATGATTAAACATGCTGAGACGATTCCCACAACTGAATCCGAGGAATACACTGCACGGCTCAAAATTCCCCCGAGCAGAAGGATAATGATATTATCGAATGCCGATTTCATTCCGAAAGTCCGGATCCCTGCCACACGGATCAAGACCAGTGCAATGATGAAAACGAAAAAAGCGCGAATGGCCATCTGTAACGGAGTAAGCGGCATCGCAGTGCCGATATAATCTTCAAGCATAGTTTATCCTCATTAAGGTTAACAATCAGCCATGGAGAACTTGAAGCAGTCGGATTTTAGTTCGGCACTTTGTCACTGAGTGTCATTCCGAATGGAGATTTTTCATGCGCAGCATGAAAAACGATGTGAGGAATCCCCTTAATGTCTTGTCATACTTTAAGAGCTACAAGACATTAAGGGGATTCCCCAGTCACTCATTCGCTAAACCGAATTTCGGCTCCTTCGGTATGACAACTAAAGCCATCTCTCTTAATCTCCCCTAATCTCTTAAGATCACGGCTCAGATCGCCCTTGCAAATATCTGCCCCGCTGCCTCCGGAGGTAATGAAATATTCCTTTTTCCTATTTTTAATTTATATGATCCTCCGAATTTCTCCTGTTCCAATAATTCTATTCTTGTTCCCGGCAATAAATGTAATTCTGCAACATATCGGAGCAGCTCCGGATCGCGGTCAAGAATACGCGTAATGATAAGTTTAACCGGAGTTGCGAATTGAGATAATAATTGCTCATCGATAACAGAAATATTTCCTTCAGCTGTGGGTATCGGATCGCCATGAGGATCGAACTCGGGATTACCAAGACGAACTGCAATTCGCTCTTCGAAGAGAGGGCTGATATGATGCTCCAATTTTTCCGCCTCATTATGAACTTCATCCCATCGGTAACCCAATTCTTTCACGAGATAGAGTTCAAGCAGCCGGTGCCTTCGGATAGTTTGCAATGCTGTGCGTTTGCCAAGCGCAGTTAAGTGAATCCCGCTCTGCTTGTGCAATTTCACAAAATGGAGTTCGATAAGTTTGCGCAGCATCTTGCTGACTGCCGGAGCGCTGACGCCAACTCGTTTTGCAATATCCTGCGAAGTAACTTCGCCCAAAGTTTCTGCTTTGTAAATTGCCTTCACGTAATCTTCAATGGAAGGAGTGCTCATAAAAGTTGAGTAATTAATAAATATGCATTGAGTCCTGCAATTGCTATTACGGCTACCCACGCAAGTATTTTAAGCCAGATCGGATTAACAAATCTGCCCATCACTTTGGAATTCCCCGTAAAGAGCACAAGCGGAATCGTTGCAAAGGAAAGCTGTACTGAGAGTACGACTTGCGAAAACAGGAGCAATTGATACACGGCTTGATTCTGCGATGCCGCACCTCCGGAAGTATTCAGCGCGATCACAATAACAGCAGGAATAATGGCAAGCAGCCGCGTAACCATTCGCCGCAGCCAGGGACGGATCTTCATATGCAGAAATCCTTCCATCACTACCTGTCCGGCAAGCGTACCCGTAATCGTCGAAGCCTGCCCGGATGCAAGCAGGGCAATAGCAAAAGCAGTGCCGGCAAGCGTCGTCCCAAGCAGCGGAGTAAGCGTAACATACGCCTGCTGAATTTCCGTGACGACCTTTCCGTTCTCGAAAAATACCGATGCTGCCATGATAAGAATTGCTGCATTGACAAAGAATGCCATGTTCAGCGCGAAGATCGTATCGATCGTATTGAATTTTATCGCTGACTTAATATCCTCAAAAGTTTTTCCCGTTCTGCGCGATTTCACAAGCGATGAATGCAGATAAAGATTATGCGGCATCACCGTTGCGCCTAAGATGCCGAGCGCAATATAGAGGCTTTCATTCGATAGCTTCGGCGTGATAAGCCCATGCGTTACGGCAGCAAGCTGCGGATGCGCAAGCACCATTTCGATCAGATAGCAGATTCCCATCGTCGTGATCAGCGTAACGATCACCGCTTCGAGTGCGCGGACGCCTTTGGATTGCAATGCAAGAAGCAGCAGCACATCGAAACCTGTTATGAGAACGGCAGGAAGAAGATCGATATGAAAAAGAAGATTGATGGCGATGGCGCTTCCCAAGACTTCGGCAAGATCGCAGGCAGCGATGGCAATTTCCGCCAGAACCCAGAATCCGATGGCAACAGGTTTTTTAAATCGGTCGCGGCAGAGCTGCGGCAGGTCGCGGCCTGTTGCAAGCCCCAGACGTGCTGAGAGAATTTGCAGCAAGATAGCAAGCAGATTGCTGACAAGAATGACCCAGAGCAGATCGTAATGAAACCGCGACCCGCCTTCAATATCCGTTGCCCAATTGCCGGGATCCATATAGCCAACCGATATGAGATACGCCGGACCCGAAAAAGCAAAAAGCCGCCGCCAAAATCCAGCACCATGAGGTATGATGACATCCTGCTCCGTCGAAAGCGTTTCGGTGACTACATCTGTTTCTTTGCCTGATCGCATGTATTCTAAGTTAAGTAAATTAGTTAACGTAGGTTAACTATCCGGTGGTTCCAAATATACTTAGCCAGTCAGGGTCGGTGCCAGGGGGTTTATTAATACCCGCTATCGCTTCGCGTTGGTGGCTTTTTTATAGCATAAACTTTCTTTACTGATTGATTGTATTCTATTATATGCAAGTATTAGTTGTTAAAAATAAGCAAGTTGATCCTGACTTCGAAAAGACCGTAGCCGAGTTAAAGAAGGCTCACGCCCGAATTACGTATATTTCGGAAGAAGAATATGCCCGGCTTCAGAGCATCCCTAAGGAAACCTCTGATGAAGACGAGGCATACCGGCGGGATGTCCGTGCGATGCGTGGATTCGTAAAGGGAATTGATACCGAAGTTTATCGAGAAGAAGAAGACAGGATATGAATGTTGCAGATTCTTCTGCATGGAGCTTCTCATCATGCGCGATCTCGAACGCCTTGCCGAGAAAAAACATACGTCGAAGGAAGCATTGATTCTCAAGTATCTCTCCGACGGTCTGCGCAGAGAAGGCGCCTCCGCAAACTAATAGCGTCGCCAGGAGTTTTATGATAACCCGCCATCGCTCTGCGTTGGCGGTTTTTTTATTGCGTATTTTTGTATTCTAATATGGAATAATAATTAATTGAAATGACGGAAAAGGAATGCCTCCAAATTTTGGGACTTGAAAGGGAATACACCGATGAGCAATTGAAGGAAGCACATCGAACCCTTGCACAAGTATGGCATCCAGACAGATTTCAACAAAATGAAAAACTTAGAAAGCGATCCGAAAGGGAGATGCAACGCATCAATGAAGCATTTCAGGCATTGAATTCAAAAAAGAATACCCATTCCGAGCCCCCTCCCACACCCAAATCTTCAGCTCCACCTCCATCTAATGCCAGTAAACGTTCGACAAGACCGCCACCCAAGACTAGCTATAGAGAGAAGACTACACCTCCGATTCCAAAAGAAACACCTGAACAAATAGCGAAAAATAACAAAGCGAAGTTAAAGCTCAGTATGAAATCTGCAACAAAAATTTTCTATTGGCTCGGAGGCATTTGCTGGCTAATAATTATCATTGCTCAAAAGGATCACAAGGAGTCAGATCCGGTGAATCCTATAGCAGGGTATGCCGCGCTAATAATAATTGCATACTGGATTTGGTATGCACGTAAAAGAAAGAAGATAAAAAGTGATATTGGAATGAAATGATGCGTGGCGAGGCAATCGCAAATCGACAGAAAAAAAATATCAATGAAAGATTTACAATCTATATGAGAATAGATTGAGCTAATAGGAATACAAGTACTGTAGAGAACTTACTACTCTTGTGTTTTTCTGCTATCTCCTTCTTGGATCATCTTCGGCATAGTCTTCCCCAGTGTTCTCATCAAACATCAAATTAAAGTTTGTGTCCATTCTAACTCCCAATGACTTAACAAATTTCCAAATACCCTCGTGTGAGTAATTACTTCGAATGAAGCATTCAAATATTTGAGCCTTTACAGTGTCTCTATCCGGGTCCGAGATAAACCAGTTAACAAGTCTATCTGTTAATGGCTCTGAACCAAAGTGTTGCCTTCCAAGTGATTCTTGGTATTTATTTACCTTGAATGCAGATTGCACTATTAGTGCAACAACTTGGCTTGCAGATTTTTCCAAATTGTTTGCTCGGTACTCGTCGAGTGTTTCGTGTAGCCTCATAGCTGCGAGTTCAGCACCTTTTCCATTGCCCACCTTGGCTGCCTTTCTCATGAAAGAAGCGAATACATTAGCACAATCATATAGTATTTCCTCAATTCGATAGTCATTATTTGCATTAGGCAAAGTAACTAGCTTCCCAATGGTTATCTGAACTGCATCAAAATATAATAATGGATACATCGAAGGATATTGATTGTCGTAAGCACTTGAAAACCCAAGTAATATTTCAAAATATTCATCAAATTCATTTGAATAGTCAGGGTTAAACATTCTTGGCTTCTCTTCCAGTCCTAGACGTTCTAATAACCGGGAGCCAATCCATCCCATGCCTCTGAAGAGTTCTTCGGTTGCGCCATTATCAGTTTCTATACACTTCATTCCATAAGAGTCAAATGCCTTCATTATTGAGAAAAAAGTAGATCTGAATGAGCCTATAATTGTCTCTGCCGCATTTCGCCAAAATAGAAGTAGTGGTTTAGGATTAATCGATCTATTTGATTGTGTAGCGCTGAATACTAATCGTAAAGAGGACTCAATAATTGAGATCAACCCTGCTTCAAATTTACTTTGGATACAACCTTCAAAAAGCCTATTATATAACTCTGACAACTCTTCTAAAAGGTTCTCTTCCATTCTATATGTAGTATTCCATCCTTCACTTCGGTGAGATATTGCATAAGCAAAACCAGAATCTGCCACTAATTCAATCTCTGCTAATATCTGTTGTAATGCACCTTCATCTAAATTTAGAATTTGTCTTAATGCAAGTGCTCTTACAGGTGTGAGATAATCTGGCTGCTTCTTTGCCGTCTTCATTAACAATTCATATTTCTTTTGATTGTCCTCCAAGTGTTCTTCATATTCCTTTTTAATGAAGTTCCTTTTATTTATTTCTCCTTCACTGAGCTCTTCTCCGATAAGTTCAGAAAGATTCATGAGACCGAGAGGTCCTGCGGAGAAAATAAATGCGTCAGGTTCGAGCAGTTCATATCTCCCAGCAAGATGATAAAGAATCCTTTCGTCCCTTAGTTTTCGTAAATACTTTTTTGCCAAACCACCAGGCGTAAGTATAGAAAAATTTCTAATAATATAAATGCCGAAACAAATTAAAGTGATAAAAAAAGTCGTGATGAGAGTGGTCGGCCAATTTAGTGGTTCTATTGGGCGTTGTAATTTTACAAAAGGAGTCCTTATATTTGGAAAGGAGTTGCTCAAAAAGAAGCTAGTCGTGAACACGAGAGTTAGCACCCCCATAATGATACAGACTATTAACGACCAATGACCCAATAAAAGCCTTGCATATCGATATGAGAACTGTCCATATATGACCTGAAGGTAAACAAAAGAGGCGGCAGCAATTATACTAAAAGTAGTAACTTCAACTCCCAGCAGTACCCCGTAAAATGTTGCTTCAGAATTCATTCATGCCTTCCATTACTTAGATAGGATTTACAACACCCTTTCTTACAGAAATCTCCTCATATTTCCCATTCCGAACAGAGCAGTTAAGCCCTTAGAGAGCCGATTTCGAAGATTCGCTGTGGCGGGATACTTAGCCAGTCAGGTTTGGAAAGCGGGCATCATGAAGCGGCGCTTGATCTCGGCGGCTATGCAGAAGGCACATATTTTATCAGCGTCTCAGCCTGCGGAATGACGGAGCGGGTTATGGTGCAGATGGTGAGGTAAAGGGAAAATGTAAAATTAAAAATGTAAAATGTAAAATTGTGGGCGGGGGATTAGGTGCTCATTTGTTTTAAAGGCAGTCTTTAGTCGTTAGCAGAAACGGGAACCAAGCCCGGCACAAAGGGCTTTAGAATACATGAGCACGACATTCCGCTTAAATGCAGATGAATTAGAACCCTCCTTTGTGGAAGAGATCAAAACTCTTTTCGCACATAAGGATATTGCCGTTACTATTTACGAAGAAGACGAGACCGATTATCTTTCCAGCGTCCGAACTAACCGCGAACATCTCGACCGCGCAACCAGCGATATCAGGGAAGGGAAGAATATGGTTGAAGTCGATCCCCGCATCTTTGAATGAAGCACACGCTTCTCTTTCATATTCAAGCCGAGAAGCAACTTGATGAATGGCGCAAGGCAAATCCGATCGTCTTCAAGAAGATCGGTGAATTGCTCAGATCGATAGATGAGACTCCAACAACGGGCATAGGCAAACCCGAAGCGCTAAGTGGAAACTGGAAAGGATTCTGGTCTCGAAAGATCACGAAGAAAGATCGCGTTATTTACCGAGTTAGAGATAATGTTATCGAAGTTGCGTCCTGTAAATTCCACTATGACGATAAGTAATCCTCTTCGACTAATGTTTTTAAAAAGGCGCCGGCTGCCTTCGGCGAAAGCTGACCCGCGATTAATGGGATTTTTGGGATTTGATCCGGATTTTGAATAACTCCCGACTAAGATTTTTAAAAAGGCACCTATGTAAATTATTTTAGGTGAAAAAAAATGTGGCGAAATAACGTTAAATTGATCGGAGTATATAAATATTTGATATTTTGAAAACGCTTTTCAAAATGTTCGCCTAAAAGTTTCGTATATTTGTATTACGAAATCAACTAAGGAGTCTCTGACTCTTCGAATTTCCACTGCTATTTCTGTCCTTGTTCCGTTTTAGGCATCCTGCCACGGAATTGATCTCAGAATTCCACATAATTTTTTCCGATGTGAAGATCATCGTCATTCTGCCGTTTCAGACTGCAAGGGTAATAGGCCACCGGCGCGGGTAAAAAACAGGTATGGGTCAGTATGAATAATGAGGCTCATGCCATGTGATATGGTGAATCGGCAGGTGAGGGTCGTCATATTCGGATAAAAAAAACTCTGATCCGCTGCGGCAATGGCGTAGCAGCTTTGCCCAGCGTCAGAGTAATTATCAGAAAAAATTCTGCTACACTGCTATACTGCTACACTGCTATACTGCTATACTGCTACACTGCTATACTGCTATACTGCTATACTGCTACACTGCTACACTGCTACACTGCTATACTGCTATACTGCTATACTGCTACACTGCTACACTGCTACACTGCTACACTGCTTACTGCTATATTTTGTTCTTTGACAACTGAAAAATAAATATCACTCTCAGTGGAACGGATTTTAGTCCGTTTCGGGGGATAAGGAAAGGCTCAGACGGACTGAAGTCCGTCCCACTGGATTCAGAATGACAAGTGGGGTGCTTTGTGGACGGAGTTTGAATGTCTGACACGTTTCATTTTTGAATATTGTTTCATATTGAGAAATAACTCATAACAATGTTTACATTCGAAGACCTTAAAGCAAAGCTTCCTGATCTTAGTTACGAGCCGTTCGATATTAATGGTACGACCGGAGCGATCATTCCGCGCGAACAAATATTGGATGTTGCCCGCACAATGAAAGAGCAGTTCGGATTCACCAATTTTGTTGATGCACTTGGCAATGACCGCAATGAGCGGAAAATGCGGTTTGAAGTTATTTATAATATTCGGAATCTCAGCACGAAGGAGCGAGTATTTCTGAAAGTCCGATGCGACGAACGCGATCCGCATATCCCGTCGGTTGTGAGTATCTGGAGCGGAGCGAACTGGCATGAGCGCGAAGCATTCGATATGTATGGTGTTATCTTCGACGGGCATCCCGATCTGCGCAGAATGTATATGCCGGATGAATTCCAATACCATCCTCTGCGCAAAGATTTTCCGCTGATGGGAGTCGAAGGCTCGATTCCGCTTCCGGTTGATAAAGATTTTAAGGTGAGAATGAATTAACAATGATTCACGAAGAATTTATCACATTAGAAAAAGACGCGCCGAGGCAGAAGATCGTTGAGGCGCTGCTATCGAAAGATACAAGCGTAACACTTAGCGAGGATTCTCTCGATCATGAGATGATCCTCAATATGGGTCCGCAGCATCCGGCAACACACGGAGTGCTTCGCGTCCTGCTGCGCCTCGATGGCGAGACGATCATCACCTCCGAATGCGAACTGGGATATCTGCATCGCGGCTACGAAAAGCTTGCGGAGAATATGACATTCCACGAATACATTCCGCATACCGACCGGCTCGATTATATTTCGCCGATCGCCAATAATGTTGCCTACTGCATGGCAGTAGAAAAATTGATGCATGTTGAAATTCCGCGCCGTGCTCAGATAATCCGCGTCATTTGCTGCGAACTTGCCAGAATTTCGTCGCATCTGATGGCTGCCGGAGCAATGGGAATGGATGTCGGAGCGCTTACCGTGTTTGTCTGGACGATGCGTGAGCGCGAAAAGCTCTACGATATTTTCGATATTCTTACCGGCGCAAGATTTACGGTAAGCTATATGCGTATCGGCGGCATGGCCCAAGATATTACATCTGATTGCATCAAGATGATCAAAGATTTTCTCGATGGCTTATCGGAAGCGACACGAGAGATCGCTGCATTGCTTCACAAGAACCGGATCTTTATCGAACGCTGCGAAGGTATTGGCATTATGCCGCCGGATGAAGCGATAGATATCGGCTGGACGGGTCCGGGCCTGCGGGCTTCAGGAATTTCATACGATCTGCGCCGCGACGAGCCGTATCTTATTTATCCCGAGCTTGATTTCGATGTCATTACCCGAACCGAATGTGATGCGCTTGCTCGGTACTTCGTGCGCTTCGATGAAGTTGCGCAAAGCGTGAAGATCATCCGCCAATGTTTGGATAAGCTTCAACTCGGACCGATATTTGCTGACGATGCGAAAGTTGTTCTTCCAAGAAAAGGAGAAATATATTCCTCGATGGAAGAGCTCATCAATGATTTTGTGCTGGTGAATTTCGGACAGGCTCCGCCGAAAGGTGAAAGTTATTTTGCCATCGAAGCCTCGAAAGGTGAACTTGGATGGTATCTTATTTCTGATGGTACCGGTACACCATGGCGCAGCAAGATCCGCTCTCCAAGTTTCGTGAATCTTCAGGGACTTTCCAGACTCCTTGAAGGAGCAATGATCTCGGACACGGTTGCTATTATCGGTTCGCTTGACCCCATCATGGGAGAAGCGGATAAGTAGCGGAGAACCTTTTGTACAAATATTTTGTACAAAATAATATGACAACAATTGCCATTTCAGAATTTAGAGCCCGGATTCAATATTTCCTTCGCAAAGCAAAACAAGGCGAAAGAATTATTGTTACCTCTCATGGTGAAAACGTTGCTGAAATCGGGCCGGTGAAAATGACGCAGGCTGAGGCACGAAAGAGAATGAGGGAACTGAAAAAAAAGATATGGGTCGGTGACGTTGTATCTCCGCTTGGGGAGGATTGGAAAGTATTACGCGATGATTATCGTCCTTGATACCTGCTCCTACATTTGGAATTCCTCAGAAAGAAATCTTCTTTCTCCTGCGGCACGGGATGCAATAAACGAAGCGAATAAGGTTGGTGAATTGATATATTCCGACATTACTCTGTGGGAGATCGCCCTACTGAAAAATAAGAATAGATTACGAATAGAGTTTGACCTTCAAATATATTTTGAAGTAACTCTTGCAATGTATAATTACCGAAAGCAAGAGATAACTCCTGAGATTGCCGAATGTGGCGCCACTCTTCCTCCTGAAATTAATCATGATCCTGCTGATCGGATCATAGCGGCAACTTCCATCGTACTTCAAGCGCCTTTGATCACTGCCGATAAAAATTTGCGAAAATCAAAACTGATCAAAACTATCTGGTAACGATGACGTCTGAAACATTAGAAATAAGCGGAATGCATTGCGGCGGCTGCGTCAGAACAGTTACCAATGTCTTGAAGAGAGTTGCCGGAGTGCAAAGCGTTGATATCTCTTTGCCGGAAAATTCTGCAAAAGTTGAATACAATGAAACAGAAACTACGGTGGACGAGATAAGGAAAATACTTCGATCCTCAGGCTACGATATAATTCGATTCAAATAATTATGGTTTATTCGGATCGAAGGTCAGCATCGTATTCCATCCAATGCCGACAAAAATAATTCCGAGGACAAGCAGTGTTCCGAAAATCGTATAGGTCAGCCAGGGTCTCAGTTTGAAATCCCGGACAACGTTCCAGCATCCCTGCAAGCCATGATACATTCCGATCGTGATGAATCCAAGATACATCCCTTTGAAAATCGGCGATGCAAGCCTTGATGCTGTTGAGTCGTAATCATGGCCGCTGACCGGATTATAATGCATTAGAATATAATGACCGACAGTAAGGATCACGAGCGCCAGGCCGGTGATACGCTGAAGCATCCATGCCGGAGCCCCGGAATTTCTTCCTTTGGCATAAGACCGAAGATGATCTGCTGATCTGTTTACCATAAAATTTATTTCGATGCGAAAAGATCGTTTTGAAAAATAAGAAAGAACATGAGCAGTACCAAGCCAATACCGACAACATATACTGCGCCAAGCAATTTTTTCTGATAACGCGCTCCGTTGCCAAGATCGACAACGGCAATACGAATTCCATTGAATGCATGGAACATTACCAGCGCTCCCAAACCCCATTCAAGTATCTTGAAGGGAAGAGTAGTGAAAGTTTTCATCTCTTCGGCAAATGCAGCATGACCCTTCGTAAGAGAGCTTAATGCCCAGATATGAACGAAAAGATATGTGGTTAAGCCGATGCCGGTGATCCGGTGCAGAATATATGCCCACGATCCGGAATGGCGCTTATAGGCAAGAATGATCCTTGTCCATGCGCCGACCGGCTCTCGATTTGGTATGTAAGCCATAAAAAATTGTAAGTATTGATGCAAATTTACGGATAATCGCCGTTACATCTTCGAACTCCGCCATATAGCGACGAGGCTTCCGATCATTCCGATCACCGCTCCAAGTGCTGCTCCGGATCCGAAAAGAATTAAATAATGCTTGCTTTCGGAAATATTCGTAGCCAGCTCCGGTGCGATTGATGGTATAACAAAAAAATGGAACAATAAAATCAAACCTCCGGCAAAAAAACCGCCAAAGATGCCGGCGAAACCTCCTTCCAAAATATACGGCAGAATGATCGTCATTCGCCCTGCGCCTAATAGCTGCATGGCATGGATCGTATCGTGCCGTGCTTCCAGAGCAAGGCGGATCGTGCTCGTGATGATCGTTAAGGATATTAAAAGTAACGCGCCGCCGAGAGCGAGAGAAAGAAGATATAATGTCTGGGATCTTTTTTCTAAAGCCACAAGTGATTTCTCATCATAAATGACATCCTTCATACCTTGCACTGCCAGGAGCTGCTTCCGGAGTATCTTTGCGTTTGATGAAGTGAGATTCTCAAATGTCATTCGCACACTTGCGGGAAGGGGATTGTACCCCAAAATCTTTTCCACATCTTCGCCTGAGCTTTTTACATATTCAGTAAGCGCTTCTTCTTTGGAAATTGATTTAAGAGACGTCATTCCGTCAAGAGATTTTATTTTGTCTGTAGATGTTTGTGCAGCAATATCGCTTGTAACTGATGGATCAAAAAAAGCTTCGAGGACAAGTTGTGCCCGGAATTCTTCGAGCGAATTATTGGCTCGCTTTGTCAGCATTGCAAACATTCCGCAGATAGCAAGACTGAAGGCGATAACAATAGCCGTCATGATGCTCATGATCGGCGTTCGCCGCAAAGCTGCACCGGCTTCTTTTATTACTAAGGTCATTGTTTATACTGTATCATTGCGAGGAAGTCGCGTAGCAACTGACGAAGCAATCCCCAAACGATTGGCAGAATGTTACGGGTCGACAATCTTCAGAGGATTGCTTCGTCGGACTAAAGTCCTTCTCGCAATGACACATAAAAAATTAAAATTTATTTTTCCAATTCTGCCGCATCTCTTCCAGAAAAACATAATTTGTCAGATCGTAATGAATTGGCGAAATGCTGATCCTGTTTTCCCGGATAGCAATATCATCAATATCTTCATCAACATCTTCCAAAATATAATGTCCTTTAAGCCAATAATACGGTCTCTCCTGAGGATCGAGCCTCCGCTCGAACATATCATTCCAATATGATTTTCCCTGACGGGTGTAGCAGATTCCCTCAAGTTCGTCTTCTTTACATGCCGGAATATTGACGTTCAGCAATGTGCCTTTCGGCAATCCCGATTTTACAACATACGGAGCAAATTTCTTTGCAAAATTCGCCGCGACGAAAAAATCAGCATTGGCATGATAGCTCGTAAGTGAAATGGCAAATGCCGGTACATCGAGAACAGTTGCTTCCGTTGCAGCGCTGACCGTACCGGAATAGATCACATTTACGGCAGTATTGCGGCCATGATTAATACCACTGACAACAATATCAGGTTTTGGGAGACCTCGTTCTTCAAGAAAAGTGCGCAAAGCAAGTTTCACACAATCTGCAGGAGTGCCGCTGACGGCGAAGCCGAAGAAATCGCCGTCCTTATGAAAATCTGTAACGCGCAACGGCAGACTTACGGTTAAAGCATGCCCTACGGCAGATTGCTCATTAAGCGGGGCAATGACGATTACATTCGCGATTTCTTTCAGAGCCAAAACAAGCGCATAGATACCTGCTGAATTTATGCCGTCGTCGTTTGTCACAAGAATATTCATACTGCAAAAATACCGCTTTGTCTGGTGTATTCTTGAGATGTCATTCTGAACGAGGTGATGTAATCCACCAAACATTTCCATGTGGATCGGTAACTCCACCGCTTCTGCCATATTCCTGATCGGCAAGTGGAGAAAGTGCCGACGCTCCTACACGGAGGGCTGTGGCATACGTTTCGTCTGCATTCTCGACGTAAATAAACATTCCCGCAGGTTGAATCTTGAATTGCTCGGTGGCATCGGCGAACATTATTGTGCTATCGCCGACTTTTACTTCGGCATGCATAATGAGGTTCTCACTTCTGGGAATATTCAAGACTTCCTTTGCGCCGAAAACATTTTTCATAAATCCCATAAATCCAACCGCATTTTCGATAATCAGGTATGGCATAACATGCTGATATCCCTCAGGTATTTTCATTGTTGGTTTTTTTTAGGTAAAAAATTCACAAATAATAGAGAAAAACGACTTCCAATCTGAGATTGTTCGTTCTTTTATGAAGCCGCAAAAAGACATCCTGACCATCGAGACGCTGGCAAAGTTTGAGCGGGTGATCAACCGCGATGATAAGCCTTATGACATCAATATGATGGTCATGCCCGGTACGCTCGAAGATAAGCATAAGAATTGCGATTCTATTCCTGCTCTCAGGCGGCAGTTCAATCTCATCTATCTGCTTATGAGCGGGGAGCATGACGTGAAACTCAATACTGATCATGCACAGCTCTCACCGAACGATCTTGTCATTGTTCCGGAAAATATGCTGTATGCCTCCGATCATATACGCAATTGCAAGGGGTATTGCATTCATTTCAAGACTGAATTTATCCAGCCGCTTTTATCGGGTCCACTCGGCATCGAATTCCCGTTCCTGGAATTCGATGCCGAGCATATTATTAATATTACAGCAGAAGAAAGCTTGCTCATTCAGCAATCGTTTAAAGATATCATCGCCGAGCATGAGCGATTTTCTCCTGAAAAAGATTACGTTCTTCGCAACTATATTCTCATTCTCCTGCATCGTATTCGCGAAATATATCACCATGCCGCTAAAACCCTGAATCAGAATAAATCTCGTTCCGAACAATTAGCGTCACAATTCAAACATCTTGTAGAAAAACATTTTGCCAATCAACGGTCTGTTTGGGCGTATGCTAAGATGCTCAATATTTCTTCGAGGCATCTGTCGGATGTTGTCAGTTCGTCAACAGGACGCACACCGCTTGAGATCATTCATGATATTCTTTTCCTCGAAGCAAAAGCGCTGCTCCGCTCTACAGATAAAACCGTGACGGAGATCGCACATGAACTGCGTTTCGATGATCAATCGCATTTTTCGCATTTCATCAAGAAACGGACCGGCTCAACGCCTGTGGAATTGCGCAAGATGCTTTAGTATTTGAAACGTTCCGAATCTCCTTCTCATTTTTACATAAAGTACCGCGTTTTCTACAAGGTTTAACCAGAGCATGGTT
>Ga0207156_10182_pt1 | contig 15374 bp, 18 predicted proteins | sample Alteio_BWMinHeat_24_FD_153514 | JGI IMG/M metagenome (GOLD analysis project Ga0207156, IMG submission 153514) | Enriched cells from forest soil in Barre Woods Harvard Forest LTER site, Petersham, Massachusetts, United States -... | ecosystem: Environmental > Terrestrial > Soil > Temperate forest >...
GCACAGCGAATGGCGCGGAAAGCTGGTCTGAAGTCAGGACAAGCCCAAGGCAAACCTTGCCAGTAATGACCAACTTTCACCCGCAGGCCACTCCCGAGCATCTACAATTCTTAAACCCTGACGAGGGATGGATAGTCGAAGGAGACTATCTAATTCACACCAGGGATGGCGGGATGACTTGGGAGAAGCGTAACTTCGAGCGTGCAGTTATCACCTCGTGCTTTTTCATTGATGGGAGTCGTGGCTGGTGTGTCGGACAACGGATGTGGCTTCCCAAGACGAAGGGCGATGTCGAAACTTGGCACCAAGTGATCTATTCAACAAGCGACGGCGGTGGTTCCTGGCGTCCTTGTTACGAGGATCCGGCCAATAATCATTATCCGCTGTCTGACGTTTGGGCGAAGTCCGCCGAAGACATATGGGTCGTGGGCGTGCTCCACAGCACTGATGGAGGCAAAACGTGGCGCGACGTAGAGATTAAGGACGCAGAAGGTGTTGGCGGCGGTCCAGCCTCGATTGCGTTTCTAGACGATTCCGTGGGCTGGATAACTACCGACGGCACCGGGGGGTACTTTTATAGCAGCGACGGCGGCAAGAATTGGCAGGCGCGGCCCGCTCCTCCCGACTTTAACGGCTCGGGTCCGCGACCTCTGGTCTACAGTGATTCGGAGAACGCCTGGGCTGCCGGGCGCGGGGGCGTATATCACTCCAGCGATACGGGCCGAACCTGGGCAAGGGTTTTGGACGGCTCGTACAAATCTGTTGGTTTCCTTAAGGAGAAAGGAATTGTCATCGCCGCTGGAAAAGATATCGCTATGAAGAAAATGACGGATAGATGACGCTAAGGTCGTAGTTGTCAATTTCTCAGCCGAGAACCAGTTCTTGTTAATTCGAGAAAACGGGAATCGGTCTGCATTCAACGCCACACGTCATTATATTTCTACGCATAGGTTCAACAATCGTAGTGCAGAATAGCTCTCTCTGACCAGAGCCCAACTGCCTCTATGCGAGAAACAGAGGTCTTCCCCCGCGTCGCGCAATATCTTTTTGATGACGAAAGCAACGAGTGTTCTGGGGAAAGGTTTTTGCAGGCGATCGGGAAGGATAGACCGGCAGTGCCAATCTTCCGATCGGGACCGCCGGTCTGATGTATGAGCTCTCTCTATACCTTTCAAACTAGACTTGGTAGTGCTGAAGAAATCAGCCTGACCAGTGAGGTTTGGCCTGGTTTGCACCGAGCGGCTTAGCTAAAAACGAATCCCTCACGGTCCATACAAGACCGGGGAGTCAACAAGATACAATTCTACAAAACGAGAAAATGAGTCCGCCACCTCAATCGGTGTTTCTTGCTTTCCTATGATGAAAATGCGCCCACCTTCCAGAGGGTCGCTCAGGAGGCGTATAGCATAGGCCCAAGACCAGTCAAGATAATCTGCAAAGAGAAACAATGACCCTGCTTCGGGAAAAGTGCGCCACGAATTGCCGCTGATTGTGGCCTCGTCGGAAACGCTCTTTACTTTGCGCAAGGGCCAAAAACTGTATCCCTCCTTGTCTTGGGCATTCGGCCAATATGTGCTCATCCCGTCAACTTGCAAGAAGTAATCTCGGAAATCACCAGCTAAGTTCACCCTGTAGCGGCCCTCGAAATCCCTGATTTCCTGTTCGGTGGTTCCAGAAGGTAAAACCAGTCCTTTGGATAACCAATACGCTCGAAGTGTTTCTCCTGCACTGTTTGCTTTCATAACCACACCTGTTTCTTGAGTCGTTGATTCCGACCACTGCTCATTTTCCTGTACTTAGCGACAAATTCAAAACAAAGCGGAGAGCCCGCGATCAGCGGCTCTCCGAAGTAGGACCTAATGCAGGTGTCGGACCTTAGGTCGTCTGCGCAGATGCCATACCCCGGTCTCAGGTAGGTTTAGGGTCTAGATTGCTTGGTCTCGGATAGAAAGCCGCAGCGTGGGCAATTGCGCGGGTCAAGTTGGGTCAATCGGCGCACAACTTCTTTGGCGCCCTTCTTGTAGACGGTGACGCAGACTAATTCGCCGTCATCGTCATAGACCGCCCAGAATCTGGGAGGCCATTTTTCAATTTTCACAAATTATCCTTCTGATTTGTTGATCGTTGTTGAGCCTTTTGGGGCGCGCCGGCAAAACGAGCGAATGCTGGAGGGCTTGGTGACAGGCCCGATGGCATATTTTGAGGGTTGGGTGTGCGGTAGGGAGATCGGGATAGGCTCGAGGCTATCGTTTTGCCGGCTTGATTTCTATCTGGTCTTTATACCGTTCAAACTTCACCTGGAAGCGCTGGAAGAAATCAGCCTGGCCGAGCAGTGCGCCGACACCAGGGGAGTCGGTGAAACCAGCTAAGATTTTGATTGGATCGGCCAGACCAACGACTTGGAGCTGGACCTCGTGAAAATAGGCGCTGGCCGCTTCGCCGGTCGCGCCGAAAAAAGTCTGCTGAAGGCCTTGCTTCATATCGATGCCGAGGACTTCGGCGACCTGGGCGTGAAAGACGGAGGAGTCGGCACCAGAGTCAATCAAGGCGTCAAGGCCTACTGTCCTTCGGCCAGCGGACAAACGGATCGGAATGATCGGCCGGCTGATCCAGGGGGCGGTAGGTGTCTTTCCTGGAACCTTACGGTAATCAAACTTCATTGTTGCCGATATACAACTGGTCAAACGGGAAGAGCTTGAAGAGAAAGACCTCGGTATAACCTTTGGTTTCTGCGTCACGGATCGCGCTAGCGGCATCGGTGCCACTACCGACGATTTCGTCATCGGGATGAGTTAGAGCAATCCATTTATTCTCATATTGTTTGAGCTGTGGAAATTGGCTTGGAATGAATTTCATTGTGATAGTAGGCGGAGTTACCGATAAGTAAGGGTATCATAGCAAATGGAGATGATATGTCAATGACATGACACGGTTATTGATTCTAGAGGCTCGATCCAAGTCGTTAAGGTAAGCCATAACAGATTTTATCAGGCATGGTCACAAGGGCAGCATAGCAGGTCTGGGGATGGGGTCAATGGTCTGGCACAGAGGAGGAGGATGTCCCTCCTGAAATTCCGAAGATAGTGAAACGCAAGGCGGAGGGACAGCCTGAGCCGGCTCCTAATGAATTGACGTAGATAATTTTGTACATGGTCAAATCCTCCAAGCCCACCAGGGCTCCACAGCCGCGCATCGCGGTATGGGGCCGGTCAAGGAGCTGATTTAAAAGGTGTTAAACAATTGAGGACGATGTTGCCAGTGCCCGCCGAATGGAGTGATGTAATGTTTTCGTCTCCATTACCATATAAGTTATGAGGGCTGAGACAGGCCAAGCGGTCACGAATCTCTTTAACAGGAAGAGTTCGAGCGTTTCGCGTGGTCCAGCTTCAATTTAGTCCGATTAAGGAGGCGAGATGGCAACTACAACAGTTTCAACGGGAGTAGTGGTAGCATTTGCAGGGACACTTGCGCCGGCTGGCTGGCATTTTTGCGACGGCAGCTCCCTCAGCAAGAATGATCCGACGTTTAGTGCGCTTTTCAATGTCATCGGCACGATCTATGGTGGTGATGCGAACCCGAATTTCAAATTGCCTGACTACCGGGGGTTGTTCTTACGTTGTGTGGATGCCGGGAAAGGCGTCGACCCAGATGTGTCGAGTCGTACGGCGTCGGGAGGAACGCCTGCTCCAAATCAGATAGGCAGCACTCAGCCCGACGCATTTGGGTCTCACGGGCATACCGTCCATGGCGACCACCTCGAAGCTTCTGGTGGGAACGGCTTCGATGGCACCGGCCTCGATACAAACTCGAACCGTAGTGGCGCGTTCCAACACGACGTCACAACGAGCAACACAGGCACCAGTTCGGAGACCCGACCGAAGAACATCTACGTGAACTACATCATCGCTCTGTAAGGGCATTCCTGCCGCGGACTCATCATAGGAAAGCTGCTAGAATGTCGTGGGGGCAACCTTAAAGAGAAGCTAATCAATCGGCAGCGGTAATACCGACTGCGGTTGGTAGTTGGCTCTGCCAGTTGCCACGATGTCGGTGTTCGGTGGTTATCCTACTGGGGTCGCAGCGGCGCTGATGGTCCGATAGATGAGTGAGGAAAGACGGTCTGGGATGGGGACGACGGCAGCTATCGCTGGCCCGTCATACGGCTTGGTAAATGGCGTGTCTTTAACATTGCGGCATTGGCTTAGAGGGAAGGGCGTCGTGCAATGCGTACTCTACGCCTTGGCCTAAACTCCAGCGGCCTTCTAAACGACTTAAGTGGATGTTGTCCGATGAGCGGGGTTGCGTGCAATGCGGGTCGGAAGACTGGCCTTCTCGGAGAGAATCCACACGGCTCCGCTTTGTCCGACACGACCGCAAGAGATGCGTTTGACTTCGTGACGCTCCTTACGCCCTCTATTGTCGGTGATATAAATGCCAATCGTCGCCTTGCTACGGCCGACGCAATCCAACCAATCTTTAACCGACAACACTGAAATACCAAAACCGCTTTGACAGTGAACGAAATCTGTCATACAGTAGGATCTCAAGTACAGACCGGACCACCCAAGCAGCCATTTTTGGTCTCACCAAACATTCTTGGCTAGTCCCCTCCGCACTTGGACGCGGTGTAAGCGGAGGCAAGAATGGACACGCTAGCACCCCTGTCGGGAAAGCGAATTCTGTGTATCGAGGACGATGACGACACGCGGGAAATGCTGAGGCTGTTATTAGCGTCTTCCGGGTACGAAGTCGTATGTGCCGGTACTGTCGCCGACGGGCTCGCGATAGCCAGCGCTGAGGGCGGCTTCGCGCTGTATCTCCTGGATAATTGGCTCCCGGATGCCAGCGGGGTAGAGGCGTGCAAGCGGATCAGGCGCTTTGAGCCCACCACTCCAATCGTGTTTTGCTCTGCGGCGGCCTACGATGGTGATCGCGAGAAAGCGCTGGAAGCTGGGGCGCACGCGTACCTCGTTAAGCCGGTTGCGGTGGAGACATTGGTGCAAACCATTGGCCGGTTGATTAGGGCAGAGCGTGCTGCAAATAATGGGGCAGACAGGCGCGGCGGCTTGCTCGAACAGGATTAAAGAATTTGCAGATCGGGGTCCTGTCGGCCAACTAGCTTTAGTCTCGCCGCGGCCGGCATCGTCAGAATCGGCCGGTAATAAACTTCTCTATTTGAAAAACAATGCGTCCCCTTTGCATTGCGACCACAACATCGCTCGCAGTATCATGTCGTCAGGTCTGCTTGTGACATTTCGGGAACGTGCGTTGCCATCCCTCCCCGCCGACTCTCTCCGCCCAAGACTTCCTAGCGCGAGGTGTCTGATTTTGAGAAGAAAGATTCTCGTGGTCGAGGATAATCCCTACACACTCCAGTTGATAGATCTACACCTGTCGTCCAAGGGCTTTGCCGTGGTCACTGCCGCGGACGGTCGAGAAGGACTTGATCGGGCCGGCATCGAGCAGCCCGACCTTGTCATCACGGATATTGAGATGCCAAAGCTAGACGGTATCTCACTGATAAGGCTCCTGCGATCGAAAAAGGAATTCGAAAGCACCCCGATAGTGGCTATGACGGGGGGAGGGGCCACAGAATTGGACGGTGCAATCCGGGCAGGTGCCAACCGCGGGATCCTTAAACCAATGCGACTTGAATCTCTGGTTGAACATCTTCGGGAGTTGCTCGGGTCGAGGCGGGCGAGATAGCGAGTTGCATCCCTGGTTCGGTCATGCAAGAGAGTCGAGCCATTCTTCTGCTTTCTGCAAATCTCGGAAGACGCCAATTCGCACGCCGACAGATTCGCACAGGCCCGAGTACATTCGTGCCATGCCGAAAAAGAAGCTGTCGTCGACAACGATCGCGCCTGGGCTGATTGTTAGGCGGGCCATGCCGCTTCTGTTTCGCTGGACCAGTCGCTCGACTTGCTGTGCCGTGATATCCGTGTGGGTTCCAATGGCGTCAAACAGTTCGGTGAAGCCGGAGGCCCGGTAGTCCAAATGCTTTGCCAGGTGGTCCTTAATATCGACGAACGTCACCAGGTCGTGCCCGCGAGAGTTTAGTCGGCGGCGGGGGATATCGATGGTGCAGGTAATCGGCATCTGCTTTTCAAACCCGCCGGCGCGGGGCCAGGGGAAAAAGCTGTGGGCCGTGAGCCCTGTTCAGAGTCGCGGCCCAAAGCAAACAGGCCAGGTTCAAGTTCCAGCCCTAGACGGGGTAGCGCTATAACAAAACCGTACGCGCGGTTTTGTCGACCGCTCCAATCGTAGTTAGGGATAGCAGTGATTGCAAATCTGTTCGGCCGCCGGGCGGCGGGATCGGTTGACTACGCTCATTCCGGTCTGGTGTCGTCGTCTCGTCACGATAATACTCATGCAGCGGCAAGCCGGTTTACCGGTCCTCGTGGCCAGTACATTGGTATCGCAGATCCAGTCGTCGCCGTTGCACGAGATCTCGAGAACAGGCGGAAGCGGACTGGGAATCAGGACCTGAGCGGTGCATATATCCCACAGCTCAAGCCGAGCCGGGGGCTATGGAAGAGTGCATGTATGGCGGTTTCGTTCATGGGGATAGATATGTGTATAATGTGCCGAGGGGCGATCCTGAACACTAAAGGCAGAGCCAGATTGAGAGCGGAGGCCTCCCAGAAAGGCTCTTCCAACTCTCCGCGAACTGGGAAATACTTGATGTAAGCAGAGTATGATCGAGTTGAGGCGAAGAGTCACAACAATAGAGGGCGAGATAGGAGGGGTGTGTATGGGCCAACAGAACGTGTCATGCGGTCGCGTCATAGTTTGTGCCTGCCTCCTAGTGGCAAGCGGTTGGACGGTAGGCTGTGGGAAGCTTAGGACGGCAGCGGACAACACATCTCCCGGCAAGACGGCGCTATCGGCAGGGAGAACGGTGCAGGCCCCTGCGAAGGGTTGGGAGCGATTCGACATTGCACCGCGCAAGTTTTCGGGTGGACTTCAGGAGGTCGCCTTCGTTGACGCCTATTCGGGATGGGCGATTGGTTGGGATGGGATGATTCTCCATACTAGTGATGGAGGTCGAAGTTGGAGCAAGCAAAACGGCAACACGGAACGCGACCTTCGCGATGTATGGTTCGCAAGCAAATATGAAGGATGGATTATTGGCGGCGGCGGGGTCAACACCGATCTGCTGCACACGACCGACAGCGGAGAGACTTGGCGGAAGGAAACGCAGCCGGTCACGGGTCTGGCGCGTAAACTCGATTTTATAGATGGGAATAATGGGTGGCTCGCTGGCCTTGACCCTCACGGCAGTGGGCGCGTGGCCATAGCTCATACCGCGGATGGCGGCACCTCGTGGGCGCTTTCGGCGATGCCGGAGGGTGTTAGCGACCCGGACGACTGGACTGTGTTCGCCACGTCGTTTGTAAGTCAAGCTGAGGGTTGGACAATTGGGCACAGAACCATACGGCATACTCGCGATGGCGGAGCTACATGGGACCTGCAATACGTCAGACCGCACGACGCAATGCCCTTTTGCGATCTTGAATTTATCCAATTCCTAGATAGCAGAACAGGATGGGTCGTGGGTAGAATGAACGGTGACATGGGAAACGCGACCACAATACTCCGGACCATTGACGGTGGAGTGACCTGGCGCGAGGCCCAGCCTCCAATTATGTTTAACGGCTTTCGTTTCCTGAGCGCGTCAGTTGGCGTTGGCGTTGGCTATTCATTCAATGATCTGACTGGCGAGTCGCGCCGGCCTAAAGGGAACGATACGGACGGGGTGATGGTGCTAACGACAAACGGAGGAGAAACATGGGAGGAGATCTATCGGATCCCTGGAGGAAATCTGTATGACGTGGTATTTACAGAGAACGGTCACGGCTGGGCGATAGGGGCGGGAGGTATTCTGCTTCACTACACTCCAAGGAAAATTGAAGTATAGAGCGCGCTTTTAATTGTGCCCTGCCTTACAAGATAATAGGGTGTCAAACTTCGGGCGGGTTGCCGAAGGTACTACCTTTCGCAAGGGAAAGAACCGATGACGGGCAACAGGTTCAGTGACTCTGGCGGTTTGGTTTCGCGATTTGGTGGCTACCCGTTGATGACAGTCAAACGGCTCCTTTACGGTCAAAAGACTGAGCGGATGATTGCGGGGCAGAGTACATTTATCCGCGTCGTCCAATATCTGATTAATGACGCGCCAGGCGTTTTGCGGCAGGGGAATGCGGGAATCAGCTAATGCCGCCGTCCTCTCTTCGGAGCGTTCTGGCCAAGCCTTAAAAATCTTGAGTACTGCATGTTGATGTGATAACCGCCCTCTCCATATACCGGGTAATCGCGTCCCCAGGCTGGGTCTTGATCCTTAGTGACGTACGTAAATTTAACCGGCTGTCCGGGGCGCAGGGCTAAAACCTGCTGGTAGTCGGGATGGGGTTTTCGAAAAATTAAGAAGGTCTGATTGCCCGGAGAGCCATCCTTGTATAGATATCTAAGATGGGCTCGCGCCGCTGATCTCTCCCCTACCGTCGACACGGATTCTACCTTATATGACGTCTCGCTGATCCCCTTGGCACTATCACGCAGCATACAGAGGCGTTTCCACTCCGGCTGGTCCCAGCCGTATGGAGGGCCTCCACAAGGAAGCTTTGCAGTTGTCGGCGGCGGCGGTCCCACTTGGGCCTGAGTAATACCGGCGCACGAAACCCAAGCCCCGATGAAGATGAGCCACAGAATTTTAGATTTCATATATTGTCCTCCACGAACTTCGATTTTGCGCAGCACTCACTTGGCCTCGGTGCTGATCGCAACGAGCCCGTAACAGCTAAGGCCACTTTGGCAGTTGGTCATCGGGACAAACTGCAATCTCACCAGGCAGCGGTTCCCGAAATCGTCTTTGCCGTCGTAGTAGAAGACTTTGCACTTATAGAAGTCGCTAAGGTCCTCGCTCTTTGAGGGGTTGCCGAATTGCGAGGTGACTTGGGAGGCGCTCGAGGCCCCCGCGAGATTGTGGTAGCCAAAGGCATAGTCCCCTTCTGCGACTCGTAGGCGCTGTTTGAACTCGGCGACTGATCTGCCGTTTTGTGAATCGCAGGAGGCCAAAGTCAAAGTGCTTACGAACAAGGCGGAGTTTAGCGTCAGGGCAATAAGAAACAGGGCAAGAGGCTTGATCACTTTCATCGAATATCTCCCACGTGAGCTGCTCGGCGAATCGCCGGCATATGGTCGTTACTAAACCGCGCTGTCATGCGGTGGTACCTCTGACTGCCGCTATGGTGTGAACAGAAATTCAGACGAGACGACTCCAGTGGAGTTCCTTACCTGTAGGTGATCGCCAGGTTGAACCACTCTGCCGGCTTTTTTGGCCACGAGTAGGCCCCGCGGGCTGTCGCCGTCGTTGCGCGTTTTTTGTCTCCCGCCATTGATCAAAATGACAGCCCCGTCATCAAAATGCTTGCCGTAGACAAGCAGCTTCTTGCCGGAGGTCGCTGCGCTCGTGATCCTCGGCTGGGGAATAGACGGTGGGCGCAGGCTGATCTCCCAGACGCCGCGGCCATACGTCGCGGCCCGAAGCCTGGAGCCGTCATCAAATATCTCCAGCGCATTGACTTGCACGTTGGGCAGGCCTGCACCGAGGCGCTGCCAGCTTGCGCCCTGGTCGGTAGATTGGTAGACGCCCACGTCGGTGCCGCAGTACAAGGTGTTTGAATCAGTCGGGTCGACGCGGATTGCCTGGACATCGAACTCCGGTAGGCCCTGGCTGCGCGGTGCCCACGTCCTTCCACCATCTGTAGACATAAACAGACGGTTAGTAGTGAACGGCTCGTTATAAGCTGCGTAGACGACTTGCGGGTTTTGCGGGTCGATCTCAAGCTTGCCAATAAAGGGGGGATTGTTGAGGACTGAGTTGGTCCAAGTCATTCCGCCGTCAGTTGAGCGAAAGATCCCGGAGCGCAGGTGGGTGACCATCACGATCGAGCTGTCGCTGGGGGCAAGCGTAACAAATTCAACGAAACTGCCTGATGTATCCCAGCTTGAGCCGTCGCTAGTTGTGGTCGGAAGGGGAGACCACGAGTCACCTTCATCCGTGCTCTTCCAAAGGCGATAAGATGAAGTGTACACGGTGGTGGAACGGTTAGTATCGAGCGCAAGGCCGTGGCCAAATTCCCCGCCCGGAAACTGGGGCGTGATCTCCTGCCAGGAGGTATCTGGGCTGCCGGCGGTTTTGGTTCTGAAGTACCGAATGGGGTTACCCGATGAGTAGATGCCGGCCAGGTAATAGGCCACCGCAGGATTGTCGGGATCGATAACGCAATCAAAGCCGTCGCCGGTTGCAAGGCTCGTCCACTGCGGGCTGCCGCTATCCGGCCGCAAATCCACGCCGTTGTCCTGTGAGCCGCTCAACATCCGGTTTTGGTCAACCGGGTCGATGGCCAGCGTGTAGTGCTGCCGGCTGACCAGGCTCAGGTTGTGTGAGGCCGCCGTCTCTCCGTCATCGGGGCTAGACCAGATCCCGCCGTCATTGGCGATGTACAAGGTGCTGCCCTGGTACTGCAGGTCAACAGCGTCCACGTGCATTGTCGTGTTCCTAAACGGCAAGACCTTCCAGCTCACTCCCCCGTCGCTCGACTTTATATAGTTAAGGCCGCCGGCGATCACGACGTTGGGGTCGGTCGGTGAGACAACGATGGCGCTATTGCGCGTCCCCTGAGTCAGAAAGTGACTGATGGCTGCATCCGGATTGTTAGCAACCGACAGCAGTTCAACCCACGACTCTGCCCCGTCGACCGTCTTGAACATCTGACAGTGGTCAGCGCCGGTGGCCTGGTCGCGAACCTGGGCGGAGAGGTATAGGACCTGCGGACTCGACGGACTGGTGGCAAGGTGTTGGGACAAAATGAACTGCGTGGGGGTGGTTGGCAGGCCCGAGCGTTTCTCTTGCCAGGTCACGCCGCCGTCAGTTGACTTTTGGACATCGAACGATGCCCCTAGGGTATATAGGATCTGCGGGTTGCTAGGATCGCGAGCGAGGTCTTCGGACGCAACATTAATCGCCTTGGTCCAACTCACTCCGCCGTCAGTTGAGCGGCTGACCTCGCCGCCGGCAAACACTAGTTCCTGCGGATTATTGGGATGGACCGAAATTCGAAGAATATTAAAAACAGGGCTGCCGACCATGCTCCAGGTCACTCCCCCGTCAGTTGACTTGAGCATACCGATGCCTGGGATAGTCTGTGATCCGGTTCCCGCATAGAGGACGTTTGGCGAGGAGGGCGCAAGTGCAAGCGCGCTGATAGCAAGGATCGCGATACCGTCGCTCACCGGCCCCCAAGACGTTCCGCCGTCCGTGGTTTTCCAGATGCCGCCGCCATCGGCGCCGGCATAGAGGGTGCCGGGCGCAGTTGGATGCACGGCGAGCGCGCCCATCTTCCCTGCCCCGTTGGTCGGACCCAGCGACACCCAGGTGCCAATATCGGCGACCGGTTGGGGGTCGCGGCGTCGCGCTTGCCAGCGCGCGTATTCTTCCCACAGGTGTTTTGCGTACGCCTCCCGCTCGGATTCGCTCTCCTGTCCGCTGCGGTGGTGACCTGGCCGTAAGGTGTCTTCGAGCCGCTCGCTATATTGCGCAGAAGCCCCATTACTAGAATCGATTTCACGCTGCCGTACCGGACCACTGGGCAGCACCGCGAGGAAAAGCACAGCGACAGGCAGCAAAACGAGGTGCGTGAAGAGCGCTCGAGGAAAGGTCGCTTGCCATCTCATATGGATTGCTCCTTTGGAACCTTTGACTGGCTCGGGGCAAAAGGCGGAAGTGCCCGCGGGTTTAAACTTCGGCCTTGGTTTGTTATCTTTACCAAGGTCCTGACAAGGGCCGGGTTTGAAAATTTGGCAGACCTTGTGCGCAAAAAGGGCCTCACATAAACGGTGACGTCCATCGCAGCGGAGAACAGAAGACTCCATCTCCGGGCGATTCCAACCTGCGGTGCCATACTAGGGGTATTTATCCCTAGTTGCAAGCAAAATAGTACCGTGGCTTTCCCATCGGGAGGTAAGTCCTGATGGGAAAAGCTCTCCGGCCAAGGCCTGACCGCCTTGCAGGCAAACTCCTGGCAGTGCGGCAGGCGCTCGGACTGTCGCAGAGCCAAATGCTTAAGCGTTTAGGGTTTGAGGAGAGTATTTCTCGGGACTACATATCGGCCTACGAGCTTGGTAAGCGTGAACCGCCGTTACCGGTCTTGTTACGGTACGCTCGGGTAGCAGGGGTGGCAATGGAGGTGTTGGTTGACGACCAGCTTGATCTACCGCACAAACTGGCAGGCAAAAGCCAGGTAGCAATCGTTCCCCAACGCACGGGAGGCCGAAATCCGTCCTAATCCGCCGGCGCCTCATACCCCGGACTCATGACCTGCTTCACGTGATTGAATCGTTCCGGAAGACCCGGGCCAAAGGTGTCGAATGCGCACCTTTGTTGCTACACAGCTATCTGTTTCTCCGTGAACTCGATAAGGTTGCCATCGGGATCTCGAAGAAATACTTGCTCAACTCCACTGACTGTAGGTCGGCGACCGAAGAATGGCAGGCAGTGAGATATCGCCCAGTTGCACCACGCGTCGACTGATTGTATACGGAAGGCCACGTGACGATATCCTAGCGGCCGTAAAACCGCAGTGATTGTTGGAGGCGGCTCCGTGCGCGGCTCTGGTTTGTCAAACTGAAGCAACTCTATAACGGCGGATCCGGCCTCAAGGACAAGGACCGTGTATCCCTCAGATTCGCTTCGAATAGAACGGCGCTGAATGAAGCCCAGCATTTGGTAAAACGGGAGGCTAGAGTCAAGTTCATGAACGGTTATTTGGACGTGTTCAATGCACTTAATTTGATCTAACATCTGTGTTGATCCTCTTCAAGGTGTGTGGGACAGAGAGGTCTAGAACTTAATTTGAGCGGCGGTTTTCACGGAGAGGTGAACCCAAAAAAGCCCCTAATTATGCCTCCTATGAATTCACCTATAGAGCCACTGTGACGAAAGCGATTGCTGGTCTTGCCCAGTATGTCGAGCGTTTGGCGCACTCTGGATAGGGATTGTCTGCACTCTTTCGCAAGAGCGGCCCTATGCTCTATTAGAATCGGCTCTATGACTGATCTCAATGGCGTTGGAAATAGCGTAACTATGCAAATCTGGCCGGTGGTTAAAATTGGGAATACCGTGAATGAATCCGATCCATAAAGGGCGGCCAGGGCCGAGGCATAGATGGAACCCTCCTTCTTATATTTGGCTTGGGATAGATCAGCATCAATACATTTGTCGGCTGTGACTGCCGTTTGCATAAGTAACTTGGCACGAGGGAGTATAGTATTTAACACCTCGGCAACTAGCCTGTTTGTACTATGACCGTAGGTCCTAGCGTGGCTTTCAATGAGTCCAAAGGCTGCCCTCGCGACTTCACCTTCAAGTAAGCGATATCCTGTGTCCTGAGTCACAGTCGCAAACCAAAAGTTTTCACGAATGTGTTCATCTGCGAAGATGTTCTTTGCATAAGTATAGAGGTTCTTGACCAGGTAGATTTTATCATCATTAACCAGTTCCTCTACTCTGTTCTTATACCAAGCATACGTTGTTTCGAAGATCATAGAGACGAGCGCGGAGAGCAGGTCATATCTGGTGGCTACCTGTGATGGCGTGAAGAATCGAGCCTTCTTATACCGGCCGAAGCCTCCGATCTTGAACGTCTTTTGCGTGAACTTGGGTTGAGGCTCACCAATTTGAGTTAAGCCAACAAAGAAATTTTGAAAATCCTTTACATCGTCTGCTATCTGCAGATGGTAGATGTACCCGTGCTCGTCCATTATCATACGAGGCTCCTGGGCTGTCCGGCAGCGGAAAAGGATCGGTGCGAGTTTAGTCAGGTAGTGTACTAGTTGCTTCTTGGCAAATTCCTCGAGGGACTCTGCAGCGTGAGCCAGATCCGCGAGTTCGAGCTGATTATATAGCCATTCAAGTTGGGTCAATAATTCCTTCTTGGCCGTCTCAAGGACTGCTTCATGGCCAGAACGAATGAGGCCGTGGCTAGTGTTCATAGGGGAACAAGCTCGCCCCTTCTCTTTCAGGTTGCCAAGCGGATTGATTGGCAAGCTAAAGCAAATCGGCTACAGGCTTCTCTGTTCCGTCTCCAACCGTTTACTACAATGATGAACGGGATGAAAAGCGATTCTCTATTAAATCAACCATACGCAAGGGGTCTGCTGCTTGAAAGATGTTCCTACCCACACAAACACCGCTGAAGCCAAGATCTGCCGCCAATGTCAGCTTCTCTTCGAAATTAGGAAGTGATGCACTACCACCGGCGAGCAAGACGGGTGGGCCGTATCGAATTGTAGATGTCAGTCTTCGCCTTTCGCCGAGGTCCGCGATCTGCTGAGGCAGTGACACCTTTATTAAGTCCGCGCCAAGTTGAGTGGATATCTTAATTTTGCTTGCAGTGTCATGCACTGGCTTTAGCCCATTATTGACCATAAGCAGGACAGGAAAGTTTGCATGATGCGCATCCGAAATGAGAGCTGAAACATCCTTTATAGCATTATTGAGATCTGTACTCTCGAAGCTAATCTGAAGGGACACAGCATCAGCTGCCAACCTTACTGCATCATCTATGGTGCCGAGGGGCACTTTGCTGAGGCCGGCCTCCTCCGTCATTTCGGGAAGGCCCATGAGCTGTAGTATAATGCCCTTTCCAGTATGGCAGGAGAGGTTTATCAATTCTCCCTTATTAACGATCACGCCTGAAAGATTAGTTTGCCCAGCAAACTCAACCCACTTCGTCATGTTCTCGAGGCCTGCCAGGGTCCCGCAAGTAAGTGGATGATCGAGAGCTAAGAGACAGTAGTATCCAGAGGACGTTCGCAACCGGTAAAGACGATTACTCTTTGCCCAGTCCATCATGAAAATCTGTCTACCCGAACACTCAGGGGTCTATCGATCGAAGCTTCTGTCGTCTTGGACAACTTCAAGGAAAACGCCATCGGGGTCTCTCACAAAAAAGTATGTTATCCCGGTTCGACCTTGTTTGATCTCAGTGGCAGGAACGATGCCTTTTTCTCTAAGTGTATTTAGCGCATCAACGATGGATCGAACCCTTAGGGCAAAATGCTTGATGCCAATAACTTGAAGACCATGTTCCAGGTTCAAAGAGTTTACTTCAGAATTGCGGGGATCTGCATAGCAAAATAGTTCTAAAAACGAATCTTCTAGTTTCAGATGACTAATGACGAGCGACTTATCATCTGCTGTCCAACGAAGGGCTTCCACAAAACCAAACAGCGAGTAGAATTTTATCGAATCATCAATAGAGTTTACGCTGAGCGCTGTGTGGTGAAATGTGAACATAAAAATATCATAT
>Ga0207156_10183_pt1 | contig 15306 bp, 13 predicted proteins | sample Alteio_BWMinHeat_24_FD_153514 | JGI IMG/M metagenome (GOLD analysis project Ga0207156, IMG submission 153514) | Enriched cells from forest soil in Barre Woods Harvard Forest LTER site, Petersham, Massachusetts, United States -... | ecosystem: Environmental > Terrestrial > Soil > Temperate forest >...
GCGTCCCGGTCTGCTGCTGTTTCAGGAAGCCTTCGGGGTCAATTCGCACATCCGCGACGTAACGGAGCGCTTTGCGGCCCAGGGGTACATCGCCATAGCTCCCGAGCTCTTTCACCGCACGGCTCCTGGTTTTGAGGGAGCATATGACGACATGGCGTCGGCTATGACTCAAATGCGGCAGCTTACGCGAGATGGGTTGACGGCCGACGTTCGTGCGGCCTACGAATGGTTGGTGTCTGAGGGTCAGGTTGTGGTAGTGGCAAGCGTCGGGTTCTGCCTGGGTGGCCGCATTGCCTTCCTTGCCAACGCGACGGTTTCGTTGTGCGCGGCTGTCTCCTACTATGGCGGCGCGATCATGCCTCTGCAGGTCCCAGGAATCGGAGCGCTGCCTGGAATGCTGATTTAGTCGGAGGAAGGATCTATGCCTCGGTTGCGCGTTTTGTTGCAGCGCCTGCGCGGCGCGTTTTCCAATGGCAAGCTCGAGCAAGAGTTTGATGAAGAGCTGCGGACACACATCGACATGCAGGTCGATGACAACCAGACCAGAGGCATGGCCCCGGACGAGGCGCGCCGCGCCGCTCTGCGCGAATTCGGCGGCGTCGAACAGATCAGAGAAACGCACCGCGCCCGCCGCAGCCTGCCGCTGATCGAGACCCTGCTGCAGGACTTGCGCTACACGGCGCGAATGCTGGCGAAGAGTCCGGGCTTTACGGCGGCCGCGGCGCTGTCGCTTGCGCTCGGGATCGGCGGCAATGCCGCGATGTTCAGCCTGGTCAACGCGACGCTCATTCGCCCGCTCCCTTATCCACAACCCGACCGGCTCGTGCGCGTAACCAATTGGTACGCGCGAGGCGCCATCGTCGCCCTGCAGCAGCAGAGCCAGACCATGGAGATCGCCGCGTACTCCCCCGACTCTGAATTCAACTTGACCGGACAAGGCGAGGCTGTGCATCTGGCTGGCAGCTCCGTCACTGCCAACCTGTTCAGTTTGCTTGGCGCGCCGCCCGAGATCGGGCGCACCTTTCAAGCCGGAGAGGACCGCGCCGGCGCGGATCGGATAGTCATCCTCAGTCACGCGCTGTGGCAGAACAAATTCGCCGGCGACCCTGCCGTTATCGGGCGGCCGATCGCAATCGATGGCGTGACCCGCGAGGTCGTCGGCGTGATGCCGCCGGAATTCAGCTTTCCTTCTACGACTGTGCAGATGTGGACGCCCCTTCATCTCGATCCGTCTGATGTGGATGGGTTCTGGGGGTTTGGCTGGATGCCCCTGATCGGCAGACTCCGGCCCGGGGCGAGCCTGCAGCAAGCGCAAGGCGAAATTCACCCGATGATCTCGCGGATCATCCCGATGATGCCGTTCACGATGCCGGATTCCACGTGGTCTGACACGGCGGTCATGCCTCTGCAGGATGACATGGTGGGCGATATGCGCAGCAGGCTTCTGGTGCTGTTGTGCGCCGTCGGATTCGTGTTGCTGATCGCGTGCGCCAACGTGGCGAGCTTGTTGCTCGCGCGGACCGCGGCGCGGCAACGGGAAATGGCAATCCGGTCGGCGCTCGGCGCGGGACCCGGGCGCATCATGCGTCAGCTCTTGACCGAAAGCGTAGCGCTCGGGATCGCCGGCGGAGGGCTTGGACTGCTGCTAGCCTTCGAGGGCCTTTCTGTAGTGAAGTCGGTCCTGCCCGCCGACAATCCACGGGTTGCGGCAGCCGGGATCGATTGGCGTGTGCTGGCATTTGTCGCGGGACTCGCCGTCGTGACCGGACTGGTGTTTGGTCTGGCGCCCGCGCTCAGCGCGAGAAGGGTGAACCTGGCGGAATCGCTGAAGACGCGCGGCCAACAAGCTTCGGGGGCCAGCGGTCTTCGGCTGCGGGGCGTGTTGATCGTTGGCGAGGTTGCGCTTGCGGTCGTCCTGGTGATCGGCGCGGGGCTGTTGATCAAAACCCTATGGCGGTTGTTGGAGCTGAATCCCGGCTTCAACCCGGAGCAGGTGTTGACGGTCCGGGTGACGCCAAATCAGGCCTCATGCCAGGATCCGAGCGCCTGCGTTGCGTTGTATGAGGAACTGGTGCGGCGGGCGCGAGGGATCGGCGGCGTCACCGATGTTGCGGCCGCCAATACTTTGCCCTTGAGCCCGACGGTTCCCGCCATTCCGGTAGAATTAGAGGATCATCCGTTGCGACCGACCGAAGAGGTAGGGCCAATGTTCTGGGCCGCGGCGATTACCCCCGAGTACCTGCCGATCATGCGAATTCCGCTTTTGGAGGGACGCTCGTTCACTACGGCCGATGGAACGAAGGCGGCGCCGGTGGCGCTGGTGTCGGCGGCGACGGCCCGCCGCTATTGGCCAGGCCAGAGCGCGATTGGCAAGCATGTGAGGGCAGTATGGCCGGACCAGCCATGGCGAACTGTCGTCGGCGTGGTTGGCGATGTGCGCGAATCGCACCTGGCCGACAATACGCCGGACTGGACCAGGGGATCCTTCTACATGCCCTATCCACAGTCGATAGGCAACGATCGGAAGCTGCCCGCGGCGATGACTTTGGTTCTGCGGACTCAGGCCGACCCGGGGCCGGTGGCGAGCGAGGTGCGCAGGCTGGTCGCCAATCTGAATCCAAACGTTCCCGTCGCCGAAGTCAGAACCATGGACGCGGTTGTCGCCGCATCGATCTCACAGCCGCGCTCGCTCATGTGGCTGTTCGTCGCCTTTGGCGGTTCGGCGCTGGTCCTGGCGGCGATTGGAACGTACGGCGTGGTCTCGTATTCAGCGGCGCAGCGCACGCATGAAATCGGAGTGCGCGTCGCGCTTGGAGCCAGCCGGGCCAATATCTTCGGAATGGTCCTGGGCCAGAGCCTGCGGCTGGTGTTGACCGGACTTGGCATGGGAGCGGCCGCGGCGCTGGGGCTGACGCGATTGATGAGCAGCCTGCTTTACGGCGTGACGGCGACTGATCCGCTCATCTTTCTTTCCGTCGGCGTATTGTTGACCGCGGTAGCTGTTTTGGCCGGTTACCTGCCGGCGCGCCGGGCAGCGAGCGTCGATCCCTTGACGGCCTTGCGAGTTGATTGACTTGGGGCGTGAAGGCGGGGAATCCCGCGTTGCGAAATGTCCGAGGGGGAGTCGCGGCAACGAAATTTGATCGCGGCGCAACCCGCGACAACCGAATATGATCGCAGTGCAACCCGCGACAAACTGAAGTTTGTCGGACTCTCAGATTCCCATCTTTGCCAGCGCGTCGACAACTTGTCCCATTAGCATGGTCACGGTTGGGTGCGAGGTTTCAAGACGCTCTACGCCATCGCGCAGCCTGGCGCTGAGCCGGCGGTACTTGCGCGCCTGCTCTGCGTCGACCTGCGCCAGCGGTTCCTGATTGTTTGCGGCGCCCTGGGACAGCAGTTCCTGAATGTCGCCCGCGAGCGCCTGCAGCAACTGCCGCTCGTTTTCATCCACCGTCGTCACTTGCCCAAGCTCCGCGTGCAATTGTTCGAGCTGAAGATCGAGTTCCGGTTTATCCATTGGGTCAGGTCCTTTATTGCCGCCGGATCGGACGCTGCCGATCGCGCGAGTGGCCTGGTGGTCAGCGGCGGTTCCGAAGAAGTAGTATAGGGGATGAAATGGTTTATTCCCACTTCCTGCGACGACCAGGGCGCTGGCTGTCTGAATTGGCGGGGGTCGGAAAGCTCTGATAGTATTGACGGTGGAATGGTCGAACAGGTACGAGACCGGCTGGCGCGCGTCTACGAACGAATAGCGCAAGCCGCCGAACGCGCCGGCCGCAAAGCTGAAGACATCAAGCTCATCGCCGTATCAAAGACATTCAATGCCGAAATCGTCCAGGGAGCTGTCGACGCAGGCGTCGTCGATCTTGGCGAGAACAAGGTGCAAGAGGCAGCAGGGAAGATTCCGCAGATCCGTGCAGATCGTTTGCGCTGGCACTTAATCGGGCATCTGCAGTCGAACAAGGTCAGGACCGCAGTGACCTTGTTTGATGTTATTCATACAGTCGACGACGCACAACTGGTCGAGCGGATCGACCGGATAGCCGGCGAGGCCGGGCGGCGGCCTACGCTGCTGGTGCAGGTTGATCTAGCGCACGAGCCGACAAAATCCGGGGCTCGGGAGGCGAAGCTGCCGGAAATCGTTGAGGCCCTGGGGAAATGCCGCAACATCGAGTTCCGCGGATTAATGGCGCTGCCGCCTTTTTTCGATGCTCCGGAACAGACGCGCGTCTACTTTCGGCGGCTGCGCGAGCTCCGCGACGCGCTCAATCGCGAACTTGGGCCGGAGCGCAGGCTCACAGAGCTGTCGATGGGGATGAGCCATGACTTCGAAGTTGCGATCGAGGAAGGCGCGACGATGATCCGCGTGGGGACCGCGATTTTTGGCGAACGATAAAGCGGATATGGCCGGCGCGAGCGTCGCCGGCATGTCCCAAGATGAGGAAACTTGGAACTAGTTGGCTTGTTTCTTTTTTGGACCGGTTGGGTCATCCAGTGGGCGACGATCATCGTTTCGGGCCTCTTGTTTCTCCGCGTGATTATGGGGTGGCTCGGCGCCAATCCGTTTGGGCGGGTGGTTTACAATCTAACGCGAATAACGGAACCGATCGTACGACCGCTGCGCTATCAGTTCAGCGGCACCAACCTGCGCAGAGACTTGATCCCGCTCATCATCGGACTCATGATCCTGGTGACGGGCTTGTTTGTGTCGCAGATCCTCAAGCAGTTCGGCGCGGTGTTTCACGAGGTCGCATACGCCTACCGGCTAGGTCTCCTGACTGGCCGATTCCTCGCCGGTCGAGTGATAATGGTGGTTGGATTGCTATATGTCGTTGCGATTTTTCTGCGCTTCGTTCTGCCTTTGTTCGGCATCGGGTATCGCAACAACCTCTCCCGCTTCCTCTTCGTGATAACGGAGCCGCTGCTGAAGCCTCTGCGCCGATTCTTTGTCGCCGGGATGCTCGACTTTTCGCCGCTGGTCGCCATGCTGATCGTTCAGATCGTCACCGGGCTCCTGGCTGGAATGTTCAACTGAAGAGAAGGGTAGAAGAGAAGGATGAAGGCGGGGGAGTTCCTGTGACGATGTTCCATCCCCTATAACTATCCCCTGTAACCCGATGATTGAAGTCAGCGAAAAGGGTGACGGAATAACCTTCAGAGTTCGGGTTCAGCCGCGCGTGTCGCGCACTGAGATCGCCGGAGAGCACGGCGGCGCGCTCAAACTCAGAGTCGCCGCGCCGCCGGTCGACGGCAAGGCAAACGAAGAATGCCGCCGTTTCCTGGCGAAACTGTTCAAGGTGGGCGCGCGCGACGTGGAAATCATCGCCGGGGCGGCGGTGCGCGACAAAGTCATTCGCATCCGCAACTTATCCGCCCAGACGTTCGTAAAGCTAGTAAGGTTGTGAGATTATGCAGAGATTGATCCTTCGACTGGTCCTGGCGGCGCTAACCTTCCTGATCGGCGGTGTGTTGACAAAAGTGGCGGATCGCATCTTGGGTCCTGACCACAAGATTGAGGCGCGCCAAAACTTGCTCAAGCAGGAACTGCGCGACCTCCGCAAGAGGCTCGACCTGTATGCGAGCGACAAGCAACGGCTGCCGTCAAGCCTCGAGGATCTGGTCAAGGCAAACTACGTTACGCAGATGCCGGTGGACCCAATGACCGGAAATGGCGATTGGGCGCCGGTCATGGGCGACGATCCCTTTGGAGCAATTAAGCGGCAGGGCGTGGTTGATGTGCACAGCAAGGCGGAAGGTAAAGACAGGTCCGGGGTTGCGTACAGGGAGTACTGAGGGGGAAGGGATGAGGGCGGAGGGATGAGGGATGAGGGATGAAGCGTGGCAAGGCGGCCTCGCCGGCGGTTTATCGTTCCCGGGCGCTTGTACGTTTGCACCTTTTGGTCGCTGAGGACTTTGAACGAAATGAGTAATTGACGCGGACGGTGCAAGGGTGCATACTGGGGCTGGCGCACAGACGCTATGAATACAGACGACCAGACCAAACGGTTGCCCGAGGAAGAGCCGCTAGCTCAGATCCTCAACCTTGTGAAGGGTGTCGATGCGCGCCTGCGGGCGCTGGAACAAAAGGTCAATGAGAGACTGCACGATACGCGCCCGCTCTGGGAAGGCGTCGTGGGCCAATTGGCCGAAATCAAGAGCGATATTCGCCGCCTCGACCGAAAATTTGATGTCCTGCACGATGATGTGATCGAAGTCAGAGTCGACCAACGCGACCTGGATCAGCGTCTCGACCGCCTCGAATCGAACGCATCCTAAGTGGGTGGCGTTGCCAAAACCCCAATCAGCCGATAAATCCAATCAGCACTATTTGACTTCGAATGCCGTGGGATCAGGAGGAGCGTCGGGACCGAAGCCTGAGCGCCGCGGCAGAGAAGAGCGGCAGCCCTCTCTGTCCTTCACGGCTTGTCGTTATGACAACTAATGCCCCCGCAGTTTGCTTCAACGGGAGGCAAGCGCCCTGAGCGCGAAGTAGCTGAAACGCGTCAGGAGGAGCGCTGGAAGTAATTTCAATAGGCGAAGAAGTATCTATTGACATTGGTCCGCATGTAATATAGATTAGGTCACCCTCCGGGAAAACTGAATACAGCTACGAGGCAGTGGAATCAGCCGTCGCGGCCATTGACAAAGGTGGAATCTGGAACGTTCGAATCTCGCGGCGGTGAGACTCGGAAGCTTTTATACTCATCGGTTTCGCGTGGGACGTTGTCTTGGGGCGCGCTGTGCTGGGAAACTGACGGTTTTTAGCTCGCGGCGGGCGTTGGCCGGGCTTTTTGGGCACCTACCTCTCTCCACACCCCGCGTGCGTTGTGGCGGCGCGAAGACGACAAGAAAAGGCGAACACCCGACGCAAAAATCGCGTCCCGCAGGCGATTCAGGCCAGGGTTCTGGGGTCAAAGCCTCAGGTCCTGGGGTTTCGTTGCGCGCGCCGCCAGTGGGCGCTAAACCCGCGACTGACCGCTGCTAAACGATGCAGCCACAGGCGAAAATGCGACAGAACAGCCGCCTCAATTCTCCCTGGAGGTCTTCTGTCGTCTGATGCAATGAGGAGCCGGCAAAACTTCAGACTTATTAGCTTCTTCGTCGGCCTTACCCTGGTGATCACGTGGGTGGTGATTTTCGCGTGGGAGAAGACACTGCGCGCGCCATTCTACGGCTGGGTTGAAGGGCGCTATCCGGATAATCCCCTGGAGCAGTGGAACCTCCAGCAGCGCGGAGAGCACTTCTTCATTTCGGCCACCGTTGACATCATCGTCGTCACGTTGCTTTTGAGACTGGTCGAACGGCAACAACGCCGCCTGCGAATGACCCAGGAACGGTACCAATTAATCTTTGAGCACGCGGGCGACGGCATTGCTTCAGTAACAGCGGGCGATCTGCAAATCCGCGATACGAATCATAAATTCGCGGAGATCCTGGGCTATGCTCCGCAGCATCTGGGGGGCATGGGCTTGCTATCGTTGCTGCGCGGCGACGACAGCGTGAGCGCGCCGGAATCCTTTAAGCGGCTGCTCGCACTCGCCGGGGCCGGCGAGGTGGAACTCGTTTTACAGGGGCTCAATGGACAATCCTGTCCCGTCGCGGTTTCGTTCAACTCTCTGGTCATGGACGATGAAGAGTTGCTGGTGCTGATCATGCGCGATCTGTCGGAGCGCCGGCGGCTTGAAGCGGAGAAGGAGGAGATGCAGCGCCGCCTCTTTCAGAGCTCCAAACTCGCGTCCCTGGGCGAGCTTTCCGCCGGCGTCGCCCACGAGATCAATAATCCCCTCAACTGCATCATCAACTTTGGGGAACTGCTGGAGGATGCGCCAGGGCTGGCCCCAACTGAGCGCCAAATGGTGCACGGCATAAGGGAGGAAGGCGAACGGATGGCCCGAATCGTCCGTAATCTCTTGACCTTTGCGCGCTGTGATTCGCAGGAGCTCGACCCGGTAAATGTTCGTGAGATCATAGAGAGTTCCCTTGCCCTCCTGGCGCTGCAACTGGATACAAACAACACGTTGGTAAACGTCGAAGTCGAGCCGGATCTCCCCCCGGTTATGGCTGATGAATCGCGTCTGCGCCAAGTGGTGGTGAATCTGATCAGCAATGCCTGCAACGCGCTGAAGGACAAACAAACCGAGGCGAAGGCGCTGCGGATAAGGGCGCGCAGAGTCGGCGCGCCCGGCCATCCGCTGGTCCGTATGCAGTTTTACGATAACGGGGTCGGGATCAGCTTGAAGAACCTCGATAAGGTATTTGATCCCTTCTTCACCACCAGGCGGGCGAGCGGAGGGACCGGTCTAGGGCTCAGTCTTTCGTTCGGGATCATTCGAGAATATGGCGGCGACATCAAGATCTCCAGTGAGGAAAACCGCTATACAGAGGTTACGATCGATCTCCCGGCCGCTGTTCTGCAGGAGGCTGCGCATGGCGAGAGTCTTGTTGGTGGATGACGAACCGAATTTGCGGTGGACCATGACCGAGATCCTGACACGCCATGGACACGAGGCGTGCAGCGCCGCAGATTTCGAGAGCGCGGTCGCAGTCTTGGGACAAGAAGAGATTGATGTCGCGGTCATCGATGTCATTTTGCCGGGCAAGGGCGGGATCGACCTGCTGAAATCTCTGCGCAATAGAGCTGACTATATTCCTGCCGTGATGATCACAGGCAAGCCCGACCTGGCGCTTATGGGCGAGATGCTGCAGGCCGGCGCCTGCGATTTTATGACCAAGCCAGTGCTTAAGGAGGCGCTCCTGGCGGCCGTCTCTCGCGCAATGGAAGTCAAGCGGCTGGTAGGCGAGAAGCGCAAACTGGAAGAGGAGGTCAGGCGGCATGCCGAACAATTGGAGACCCTGGTCCAAGAGCGCACCCGCGAGCTCGCCGAAGCCCATGCTTTTTTGAATCTTGTCCTTGACAGTTGCACCGAGTACGGCATCGTCGCAATCAATACTGAAGGCCGCATCACGCTTTTCAACCGGGGCGCGGAATCGATATTCGGCTCGAGCCAGAAGCAGGCGGTTGGGAGTCCGGTGTTTGGCTTCTTCGTCGAGTGCGTTCCGGATCAATCTTCACTGAACAACCCGGGGCAATTGTCCTGGTCAAACGGCCACTATAGCTTTGAAGCCAAGTTGCGGCGCGCCGACGATGCTGCCTTCGTCGGGGCGATCACGGCTACAATGATCCGCGGATCTGACGGCGGCATCCTGGGGTACCTCGGAATCGTGAGGGACTTAACCGCAACCCGCGAACGCGAGCGCGCCATGGAAGATCTGGGCGAGCGCCTCGCGAATGCGGAAAGGATCGCCGAACTCGGCCGGGTCGCGGCCCAGGTCGCCCATGAAATAAAGAACCCACTCGCGGGACTTCAGCTTTACGCCTCGCACCTGAGAAGCAAACTCGCCGTTGGCGAGTCCGCAAGCTGCCTCGAGCTGGCTGACAAGACCGTGAAGACGATCGATTATCTGTCCGAGACAGTCGAGAGGGTGCTCGATTTTGCCCGTCCGGTCGCCCTCGACCGCAAGCCCGTCGAACTCAATCGAATTGTCACAGAAGCGCTCCAGATTCTCGAGCCCCAGATAATCGCGAGCCGGGTCGAGGTTGAATTGCATCTACGCCCGCGTGGGCCAGTGGGGATGCTGAATGAGGCGGCAATCAGGTCCGCCGTGATCAACCTCTTGCTAAATGCCGTTCAGGCAATGCCCGAAGGGGGGCGCCTGACGGTCACAACCGATGAACGCGAAGGGTCGCTTTTGTTGGAAATCACCGATGGCGGCCGCGGCATCGGAGCCGCACGCATGGAGAGGCTGTTTGAACCCTTCTTTACGACGAAGAGCCGCGGTCTCGGCCTCGGCCTGCCTTATGCCAAGAAAGTCATCGACGAGCATAGGGGCGCCATCGAGATACAAAGCGCGGAAGGCCACGGAACCCGGGTTGAGATCAGGCTGCCGGCCGAGGAGCGCAAGGCAGAGGAGTACAACTATGTCGCAAGCAGCACGCAGGGTGCTCGTAGTTGACGATGAACAGAGCGTCACCGACGCCATGGCGATTATTCTTGGCGAGAATGGCTACGAGGTGAAGATGGCGGCCTCGGCGCGTGAATGCGCCGCGCCCTTTCAGAAGAAACCCTTCGATTTGGTCTTCGTTGACCTCAGGCTGCCTGATGCCAGCGGCATCGATCTGATCGGCAGCATCAAACGGGAGACCCCCAACGCCGAGGTTATCTTGATGACCGCCCACGGGTCTCTTGACGTTGCGATCGAAGCAATCAAGAGGGGGGCCTACTACTACATCGAGAAGCCGTTTGGGCCGAGTCAGTTGGTCGCTCTCGCCGAGAAGGCCTTGCACAAAGAGGGGTCTGCAAGCGACGCCGAATGCGTCGAGCCGCCCGGCGGCTTGCAGACGTATGGCATGATCGGGCGGAGCCCCCGAATGCTCCAGATATATGAAACCATCGCCGCCACCGCGGGCTCCGACGCCTCGGTGCTTATCGAAGGCGAGAGCGGGGCAGGCAAAGAACTCGTCGCGACAGCTTTGCACGCCAACAGCCCGCGGGCGGCCGGGGAGTTTATTCATATCAACTGCGCCGCAATACCCGCCGAGTTGATCGAATCGGAGCTTTTTGGATACCGGAGAGGCGCCTTTACCGGCGCTGACCGTGACAAACGTGGATTGATCGAGGCCGCCTCGGGCGGCGCCCTGCTTCTGGACGAGATCACCGAGATGCCGATGCACCTGCAGGCGAAGCTACTGCGCCTGCTCCAGGAGCGGAAACTGCGCCGACTTGGGGACGAGCAAGAAAGAAGCGTAGACTTCCGATTGATCTCAGCGACCAATCGAAGCACCGAACAGGCAATCAACGCCGGCCTGCTCCGCGACGACCTCTATTTTCGCATCAGCACCATCAAGATCCGCGTACCGCCGCTAAGAGAGCGCCTGGGTGACCTGGCGCTCCTCGCGTCCCATTTCTTGAAGCGCTACGCAGCCAAGTACCAGCGCAGAGTTACGGGCATTTCCGAGCCCGCGATCCGGCTGCTTTCCTGCTATGGCTGGCCCGGCAACGTGCGCGAACTCGAGGCTGTGATCGAGTCCTCCGTCCTGTTCTGCCAGGGCGGCGAGCTTAGGGCTGAGAATCTGCCGGAGCATATCTCGTTACGGCAGACCTCGACGTCGAGATGTCAGTTTCCGCCGTCTTTGAGCCTTGAGGAGATTGAACGCGAGGCCATCCAGACCACGCTTGAACGAACCGGGGGCAACGTCAAGAAAGCGGCGCAAATCCTTCAGGTTCATCGACCTACCTTCTACCGAAAGCTGCGAAAGCTCGGCGTCAAACCTGACCACCACTAAGCGGCGCCCACAGCAAGTCCGTGGTCTGGGGGCCCCTTAGAGGGCGGTCCCAATCTGAATGTCTTCGTCTGCCGACTCCGGCTCTTGGTGCTCAAGCATCAATGATCCGGAGGCGGTTCACCGTTTGCACCAATCACATAGCCCGAACGGCTGGAATGGCGAGCCTCGCCGGCGCCCTCAAGGTTACGGGCAGCCAGCCCTGTTGAGCGCGAGAGCAGTTTCTCGTCGGGCGCGGACGGATTCGTGTACTTTCTAGTCCCGAAGTTGCTCTTAGTAGTCTTAAGAGGCTATTCCTGTTTTGTAGCCTTACAGGCAGCGCTGCGCCGCGGGCCCGCTCGGAGAGTAAAACGAAACCGAACTCCAGGACGGGACCACGAAGCGGCGTAAGACTTTGAATTGCCGATGAACGCAAAGTCCAAAGTCCTGGTGGTCGATGACGAACCGAGCGTAGCTGACGCCTTGAGGCTGATCTTAGAAGAGGCGGGCTACGAAGCGGTGGCGGTGTCTACCGGGTCTGACGGCCTAGTGATGCTAAACAATGGTGCAATTGACCTTCTCATCACGGATCTGCGCCTTCCTGACATGTCCGGACTCGCCTTGTTGGGCCGGGCAGCGGGACAGACCGCCAACCCTCCCGCCATTGTCATAACTGCTTTCAGCAGCCCTGAGGTGACCATAGAGGCGCAGCGACTCGGCGCGATCGCGGTCCTGGCAAAGCCCTTCTCGCCGTCGACGGTCCTTGAGCTGGTCAGCCGTGCGTTGAACGTCAAGGAAGCCAAGGTCTCTGCTGACTCAATCCGCGAATCCTGATCTCCGCCGAACGGCGGCGCCTTTCTTTCCCCAGGTGTTTCACTTTGAGCATGACTGGCTCTGCTTGTGATTCAAAGTGAAACATTTCTTTCTTTCACTGAACCGGCCCACGTGGCCAAGAAGTCCAGCTTTTCTGGCCATTTTTCCGTCCTGGCGCCACTGTTGCTTGCTCACCGTCGGCACCCCTTTGTGGGATGTCGTCGGGTCTTTAGTCTCATTCCTCACTGTAGTGAGCGCCTAGAAGGCGCAAAGCAGTTTCCAGAAGCAGCAGAGTTGTTAGGCTAGCCGGGATATTCTTCGGGACATTCTTCGGCTCCAGGCCACAGCGGCCCGGAGCTGGCAGAGCTTTCTGCGCCGGCCTGGCGCAGTTTGGAGGACTTCGAAGGAGGGGGTTCTATGTACTTCAATGTGTTTGGAGAAAAGATTTCCAGGGCGCGCTACCGGGAAATGCTCGCAGCGGCGAAGACTCGCCGGGAACTTATTGCCGCCGGGCTTACGAGTCGCCGCGACTTGCTGAAGATGGGGCTGCTCACGGCGGGAGGGATGTTGGTAGCCAAGAGCGGCTTGAGTGCTCGCGCATTCGGCCAATCGTCAACGGGTGGGTCGAACAACTTGTGCATCCCCTCCCAACAGGCGGCCAGCCCGCCCACTCGGGCATTTGTGGATCCACTGCCGATCATGCCAACCGCCACGCCGGTTGGGTCGCTGAACCCGACGCCAACACTGGCCCCGAACACGGGCGCGGGTGAATCGCGCACGCGAAACCACCAGTTGTTCAATAGGTTCTTCCCCGGGTCCATCCTTTACAACGTAACTCAACACGCGATCAACGTCAGACAATCGCCTGACCTTCCAGTCCAAACCATATGGGCGTTCGATGACGGAGTTCACGCGACCAGTCCTGGTCCAACCTACGTCAACCACTATGGTTCGCCGGTCCTTGTGCGGAATCACAACGCTCTTCCTCCAGTCAATCAGAATGGCGGTTTTGGGATCCCTTCGGTCAGCACTCATCTCCACAACGGGCACACGCCTTCGGAAAGTGACGGATTTCCGTGTGATTTCTTTGAGATCGGCCACTTCTACGATCAGCAGTACCCCAACGTGCTGGCGGGCTTCAACTCGGACCATATCAGCACCAACGGCGACATCAATGAGTCGCTGAGCACCTTGTGGTACCACGACCATCGGGTCGACTTCACATCACAGAACACCTATAAAGGCCTTCTGGGATTCTATTTGCTCTTCAATCAGTTCGACACGGGCGACGAGCACACCGGCTTTCGTCTTCCGAGCTTTCCCCAGTATGACGTGCCGCTGGTCTTCGCCGACAAGGTGTACGACCCCAATGACGGGCTGTTGGCGTTCGATCTGTTCAACCTCGACGGCATCCTGGGTGACAAGTTCCTGGTGAATGGCAAGATTCAACCGTTCTTCCAGGTCAAACCGCGCCGGTATAGGTTCCGCTTATTGGATACGGGGCCATCGCGGTTCTATGAGTTCTTCCTGACTGACCTCAATAACCTGAGCGCGATCAATCCGTTCTGGGTGATCGCTAATGATGGCAATTTGCTGCCTGCGCCGGTCCAGGTGCAAAGCGTGCGGATCGGCGTCGCCGAGCGCGTCGACATCATCATCGACTTCAGCAAGTTTGCGGGCAAATCGATCTACCTGGAAAACCGGCTAAACCAAATCAACGGACAGGGTCCGGTGATCGGGCAGGAATGCGGACTCCCGGAGATTCTGGCGGCGGGACAGGGCAATTTACTGATGCGGTTCGATGTCAGCAGCACTTTCGTCGACGACGATAGCGAAGAACCCGATGAACAGACGTTCTACCAACTCCCTTCAACGAATGCGACTCCGCGCATCACGCGAACGTTCAAGTTCGACCGGCTGAATGGACAGTGGTCCATCAACGGACAGTTCATGGATTGCAACGACATTCGCGTTCACGTCCAGCCGAACAGCAGCGAGCACTGGATCCTGACCAACGCGACGGGAGACTGGACGCACCCGGTGCACATCCATCTGGAAGAGCACCAGATCTTGACGCGCAACCGGATGCCGCCCCCGCTGGCGGTCGAGCGGTCCAGAAAGGATGTGGTGCAATTGCATCCGAACGAGCGGGTCGAGCTTTTCTTCCGCTTCCGCGACTGGACCGGCCGCTACCCACTGCACTGTCACAACGTGATTCACGAAGACCACGCGATGATGCTGCGTTGGGAAGTCGATCCAAACGGCGGAGATAACACCCTGGTCCCGTAACCTGGCAAGACGAATCCCGCCGGGACGCCGGCCGGCGCCTCGGCGGGATTCGCTGTTCGACCTGCCTAATCCGAAGAAGGAGAGTTTGTTATGCAAAATCTATCGAGGAGGAAGTTGCTGGGGCTGATCGGAACGGCTCCTTTTGCCGGCGCCCTGGTCGGCAGCGGGGCCGCGCGCACCGCAGCTTCTATGGGCGCGTCGCGCGCTCCGGAACAAACCGCTTCGCGGGAAAAGATTCGCCTGCGCTATTTCCCCGACGTCGCGTTGCGGACTCAGGACAACAAAACCGTGCGCTTCTACCAGGACCTGATCAAAGACAAGATCGTCACGATCAACTTCTTCTACGCCAACTGCGAAGGCATCTGCCCGGAGGTCACCGCGAACCTGGTTCGGGTCCAGAAGTTGTTTGGAAAGCGTGTCGGCCGGGACATCTTTATGTATTCGGTGACGCTGAAGCCGGAAGAAGACGACCCTGCCGCGCTCAAAGAATACGAGAAGATGCACGGGATCGGCCCCGGGTGGAAGCTGTTGACCGGCAAGCCGGAAGATATCGAGAAGCTGCGCAAGAGTCTTGGCTTCACGTATCCAAACCGGGCGATTGATCAGGACAAAACCCAGCACATCGGGAACGTTCGATACGGAAATGAGCCGCTTATGCTGTGGGCGGCTTGCCCCGGAATGGCTCACGCCAAGTGGATTGCGGAGTCAATCTCGTGGGTGATCAGGGAAGACAAGGCCTGAGCGGTCTGGTTCCGGCATACGGGCAGCGTTGAGGAATGGCGGAGAACCGCGCCGCGTCCGAGCGCGCCCTGGCAATTGCACCAATTGTGAAGCTTGGCGATGTAAAAGGCATCATTGAAATCGAAGGGCGGAGGATTAAA
>Ga0207156_10181_pt2 | contig 15305 bp, 14 predicted proteins | sample Alteio_BWMinHeat_24_FD_153514 | JGI IMG/M metagenome (GOLD analysis project Ga0207156, IMG submission 153514) | Enriched cells from forest soil in Barre Woods Harvard Forest LTER site, Petersham, Massachusetts, United States -... | ecosystem: Environmental > Terrestrial > Soil > Temperate forest >...
GCCCTAAAAGAGACAATTCTCGATATGAGTAAAAATGTTGAGGAAAGACTCGCAGCTGTTGATGCGCTGAACAAGCTTCCAAAAAATTCCTCACCGACCCGTCTCCGCAATCGATGCCAATTTACAGGTCGTGCTCGCGGTTTTCTTCGCAAGTTCAAGCTTTCACGCCTTTGCTTCCGCGAAATGGCTAACCAGGGTTTGATTCCTGGTATTGTCAAGGCTAGCTGGTAATACCAAAGTACAAGACACCCCCAAATCGGGGTGTCTTATTCTGTTATTAAAGTTTCTTTAAGTGGTTTCCAATCGGTTAATTCTTCATGCCATACCAAAGTGGCTTCGTTGATGTTTCCTTGTTTCCATGCAGATGCAAGAGCAGCGTGACTGATCGGTCCTTGTTGTTTTTGCTCTCTGTCTAGGTAGTACCAAAATTTATCTTTAGGGCCTTGGATTGTGAATACAGGAACTCTTTCTTTAGGTATGGGTGTAATCACTTTTTTTTGAGTGGCAAAAAAGAAGGCAAAAATACCAAAAATTCCAAAGAGGAAACCAACTGTGAACCAAATATAGGGATTACGGTCTCTTTTGTGAGCGAGATAAGCTGCTATGCTCCCAATCACAATTGGGGTGATAAGCATCAAAGGACTAACGTTCATATGTGTTTTCTCTTTTTTTCTTATAAAAATAGCAGACTTTTCTGATACAATCCACTATTTATGAGGTGAGCCTATGTACGATCAACTGAAAAATATGGATGCAAGAGAGATTGAGCTTCCCGATACTGTCTTCATTCGTGATATCGATACGCGTGTGTTTCAGGCGATTGCATTGCAATGTCTAGCTAAAATTGAGGGGATCGGTCTTTTAGAGGGAAATCTCTTTGATAGCCTTTTAGGACGCGAAGTGGAGAGGGTGAAAGGGATCCATGTAGAGCAGGATCAAAAAAAACACTCTGTAGAGATCCGAGTCGAAATCAATGTTCTTTATGGGATCAGGATCCCTGAAAAAGCGGAAGAAGTGCAAGAAAAGCTCGCTCAGCAAATCAGCAAATTGACGGGCCTTCATGTCTCTTCTGTCCATGTGATTTTTAAAGACTTGATTCCTTCTGTGGTGCAAGCAACTGCCAATACCGCATCTGCAGAATTTGAAGAGGCATTCTAAATGTCCCCACGTCAGGCACTCACCTCTGCTTTGCATGGTTTTGTCGTTTTTGCCTTTTTTATTGGGGGGTTATTTTTTTGCTGTTTGCCCTATCTTCCTTCAGTTCGGGTCCAATTAGTTGATCTTTTTTCTAATCGGATGCAAACATGCACCCAAATTGGGTTTTGGATATTTTTAGCATCACTTGTTTTGTGTTTGGGTTTTTATACCCTCAATAGAGGGCGCTATTTAAGGATTCGAATGGGAGCTTTTGCGGACCTGCATCTTGTTCGGCAGACGATTGAAGATTGTTTGACTCGCCAATTTCCCAAGAAGATCTCGCTCTCAGATGTTGAAATGGGACGAAAAGCTCAACTAGAAATCAGAGTATCGCTACCCTCTTTAAATGACGAGATGCGCACCCAGCTTTTTATCGAGGTTGAAAAGGCGCTTGTTTCTCTTCTACGAGAGCGATTCGGCTATGCTAAGCCTTTTTATCTTGTTGTGAAAATTTAATTAACGTTTCGATATCTGTTTCATTGATCCCATCCACTGCGCGGAGCTCATCGACTGTTGCAGCTTTAATCGCTTTAACACTCCCAAAGCGCTTTAGAAGGCGCTTTTTCTTCACAGGACCAATACCTACAAGTTCATCGAGTGAACTAGAAAAGGTTCTCTTTGATCTTCGCTTTCGATGAAATTCGATCGTTTGGCGATGAGCTTCATCACGGATCTTTTGAAGCAAGAAAAGTAAGGGAGAGCGAGGATCTATGAGAAGAGGATCTTTACGGTAAGGGACGTAGATTTTTTCTTGCGTAAGTCCTTTGTCATGGCGCGCTTCTTCTTTAGTGAGTGCGATCACATCGACTGTCGCAATCTCTAACTCTCGGAAAATATCGAGCGCGATATTGAGTTGTCCTTTGCCTCCATCGACAATCAGTAAATCGCAAAAGTCTTGTTTTTCTTTCTCTTTTTTAAAGTGACGGTAGAGAACTTGGCGCATAGCTGTGTAATCGTCTGCTTTTTCCATCCCTTTAATTTTAAAAAGACGAGTGCGAGATTTGTCTTTTTCTCCATTAACAAAGCACACAAGGCTTGCAACTGGATCAGTGCCTGCAATATTAGATGTATCAAAACACTCAATGCGGCGTGGGAAACGAACGAGCTGTAGAGTCTCTTGAAGATCAAGAAGCATTTTTTCTTTCAAAGATCTTGCATCTTGCTCTCGAACAAAGAGTGCTTTGGCATTCCGAAGAGCCATTTCAATCAGATCTCGTTTCTTTCCTCTTTCAGGTGTTGCGATGGCCACTTTCTTATCCGCTGTTTCAGCAAGGATTTCAACAAGTGCCTCTTTTTCTGAAAGCTCTAATGGAACAATGATTTCTTGGGGGAGTGAGGGGTTGTTTTTATAATGTTGCAAGACAAATGACTCAATGATTTCAGCGTCATTGGATGCTATGAGATGAAAGCTAAAATGCTCTGAACCAATGAGTTTTCCATCACGGAATAAAAGAAGGGCAATCATCACTGCATCAGCTTCTCGATAAATGCCGACAACATCACAGTTTTTAGCTCCTGGATGATCGACGTGCTGAACTTGAGTCACATGTTCAATTTGATGGATCATTTGCAAATAGGTATTTGCCTTTTCAAATTCAAGAGCCTCTGAGGCTATCTCCATGGCTCGTTTCAATTCTTTGATCACTTCAGTGTCTTTGCCCTTCAATAAACGCATGGCCGATTCAACGTGTTTTGCATATTCATCTTCTGTGCACTTATTAACGCAGGGAGCAATACACCTTTTAATGTCGTATAAAAGACAAGGGCGCTCTCTAGAGGCAAGCTCTGCATCTGAGCATTGTCTCAATGGGAATAGACGGGAAATGAGATCAAAGGTTTGTCTTGCAGCCAATGCATTCGTGTAGGGGCCAAAATAGATCCCATTTTGTTTAGGGCTCCCTTTGTCTCTCACAATTCGAATCATAGGCCACTTATGTCTTGTTACAACGAGGCTGATGAACGTTTTATCGTCTTTAAGAAGGACGTTATACTTAGGTTGGTGTCTTTTAATTAAGTTGTTTTCGAGTATGAGCGCATCTTTTTCCGTTAGAGCAATGATAGTGTCGATTGTCTCTACTTGGGCGATTAAGTAGGGGACCATCTCTCTTTGATCTCCATATTCGGCAAAATACTGCTTAAGGCGGGATTTTAAATTTTTTGCTTTACCAATGTATAGGACTTTCCCTTCAGCATCTTGCATAAGATAGACACCAGGTTGATCGGGATATAGGGTTAATTGGGAGGAGTCAAATGGCATGTACTTACAATATCTTTAAATAGAAAAAAATGGAATAGGATAACTTTAAAAATAAATAATATATTACATTTGTTGTGTTTATATATTATTTTGTTTTGCTATACTTGTTTTATGGCAATTAACTTAAATACAAATAATAAATTTAGTCAAATATCCATTCAAGATATTCCTTGGCTTCCCTTTTTGGATACAAAGGACGGCTGCAGGTATCCTACGCACGAAAAAATTGGTTTTTTGTGGCACAAACTTCTGACTCAAATACATTTTGGTGCCTCAGAAAAAGGTAAAGGCTTTATTGATGTTTTAGATAGTTTGGGCGTCGATAGCAGGGATAAAGCGGCTCACAAAATCCTTTTCGATCTAGTCACAAAAGTAAGTGGGAGTGATTTGACAGTTGTGAAAACAAAAGAGATGGGAATGTTTCATCTCCTCGATAAAAATAAGCAACCTTTCGCAGTTTTTAAAACAGGTGAGAAGCGGGCTTTTATGGATCTGGCTTTTCGACAAATTTTGCCACAGGAACTCAAAGAATATGCAATTTCTGGTCTTTTTTGCTCTGTAAAAAACCCTGACCTTTCTGAAAAAGGGCTCGAAGCAAATAGCGAATTAACAGCGAACCTTTGGAATGGCAGTGTAAAAGTGATTTTGGCTCCTCCTGAAGATTCTGACTATTATCTGAATGGGATTTTAGAGCCTTTTTTACAAGATGATAAAACTGTAAAACAAGATCTTCTCACATCGGCAAAAATGTTGCTTGGGTTCTTGTTTTTTGGTTCAAGAGATATAAAAACGGATGGCTTTGTTGGAACATGTTCTATCGATAATGAAGAAGGGATGCCTCCTTATTTAGATGTTTCAGCTGACGAAGTGGATCAATGTATTGCTGCAACTGATCTTCCCTACCTTGTAGAGCATCCACATAGAGATACTCGTCTTTCTTTAAATGATATGGATGTGCTCAAAAAAATGACTGAAAACTGGAGCAGTATTCAGGTGATAAAGCAATTGTCCAATATGAGAGTTCGATATCCCGATTCAGTTGCTGAAACCTATCAGCCGAAAGGGGAAAGGTCTGTAGGACAAAGAATTCACCAAGAATGTCTCGAAGAACTGAATAAGCGCTTAGGAGAGATGACTGGAAATGAAGAAGACTATAAGACGTTGAGTGGAAATTACAATCAGATGAATCAAAAAGAGATTAAAAATCGGATGATGTTCGCAGGTTGGGATGACGGAAACTGCGAGATCGATGTGAGAAATCCTTATGGAAGTCACACTCCGGCATTAAAAAAGCTCTCAAATCCAATAGAAATTGATGGGATAAATCCTTCTCTAGCGTTTACAGACAATCAAATTGATACGTGTATTGCTCGGATAGAACGAGTCAAAGAATTTATTAACGAGCGTGTATTAAAGAAAAAAGAATTTTCTCTTTGGGAATTAGCTCTGGGTGTTGATCCGGTATTAGCGCATCACTACAAGGCTAAACTAGATGAGCGATCGCGAACCTCTTCTAGCGGTAGCGACTCAGGGTCTCTAGAGAGATTTTCTCCTTCTTTTGGGTTCAGGGATCTCTCCAACTTAGGACGTTTAACTCCTGTAGAAATGAGCCGGTCTGCAACTCTTTTCAAGCCAATCCCCATGAGAAGAAGTCACAGCGAATCTTCACGACTTCTGGAAGAAGAAAACAAAGATTAGATCTCAGTTTTGATAGGATTTTATTCGCTCTAATTTTATAATGGTTTCCTTCATTTGGAGGTTCACATGAGTTCGAGTTCAAGTTCTTCAGCTGCCATTTCATCAGGAAGCAGTGCGTTCAAGCCAATTCAGTTTACAAGTGGGACCGGTCAAAGTACTACCTCCTCTGCTGCAAGCTTTGTGTTTCGTGGATCAGGATTTATTCCCATTACACCAAGGATACTTCCTGCGTTTTTCAAAAACGGATTTCAAGCGTCAGCTGTTTCAAAGACAACCATGTCTTCAGCGGCAGCAGCAGCAGCGGCTGCTGCTGGAGCAGGTTCGGGCGAGCTTCTCTCGAGAGAAAGTCCAAAGATATCCGCTGCTACAAGTTTTGTGTTTGGTGGATTAGGAGTCACAAACACACCCGAACGAAAGACCGGTTTTGAATTCACTGCAAATTCGCCTTCTAAACAAAGCTCTTCATCTAGTGGTCATCAAGGAAAAAAACGGAAAAGATCAATCTCTTTAGAACGTTCGGGTCCCCCTGAACAAGGGACGCTTACTTCTTTTGCCAAAGAAAAGTCAACTCGGGTTCAGAAAGAGGTATTTGATTCGCAAGAACACATGAGAGCCTTTATTAGGGCTGTTTCCTCTCGTACTCAGCAGTCGCATTCAACGAGTAGTCTTTCAGGTGAAGCAGGTTTACATGAGCGGTTTCAGGAAGTGGCTCAAATAGTAAAGGAAAAACCCCGTTCTCATTACAAAAAATTCAAACCCTTATTCGCTAGGAAGGCAATAGAAGCTCATATACAGAGTCGAATACCGGCGCCTACAGATGAAGGAACAGCCTCTCAAGAGGCGGCGTCCCAAGAAAGACTCATAGCCGAAGGGTTCAATCTATACCGAATGTGATTTTAAATGAGTTCTTTCAACTCACACAATTTGTGATGTGCTTGCATGGGCGTTAGATTGAGTAGATCAATCTTGCGTAGTTCAGTCAAAATGGGATGTTCTTGTGGAGTTGAAATAAAAAGAGGCAACTGGTCTTCAGGCTTCTTCTCAAGTTCTTTTAACATCTCTTCAGCTCTCTTGATCGCTTTATTGGGAAGGCCTGCGAGCTTGGCTACATGAATCCCATAGCTTTTATCCGTGCCCCCTTTAATGATTTTTCGTAAGAAGACAATTCCAGAAGGGGTTTCTTGTACGGCTGTTTGAAAATTGGCTGCATGAGCATATTGAGCTTCTAATTTAGTCAGTTCCCAATAGTGGGTTGCAAAAAGTGTTTTGGCCTGCTTTTTTAGAGTTGTGAGAAGATATTCTGCAACAGCCCAAGCAATGGAGATCCCGTCATAAGTACTCGTTCCTCTGCCGATTTCATCAAGAAGAACCAAAGAGCGAGACGTTGCGTGATTGAGGATGTTGGCGGTTTCCGACATTTCAACCATGAAAGTCGATTGGCCTCGTGCCAAATCATCGCTTGCTCCAATGCGAGAAAAGACTTTGTCGATGACGCCGATATGAGCGGATTGTGCGGGAACTAAGGACCCCATCTGAGCGAGAACTACGATGATGGCTACTTGCCGAATGTATGTTGATTTACCCGCCATATTTGGGCCTGTGATCAGCATGAGCTGTTGGTCTGGACTCAAAATTGTATCGTTCGGAATGAAAGAGGAGTTTCCAATTGCTTGTTCGATCACTGGATGACGTCCCGAAATGATTGTCAAAGTATCTGTTGTATCTACAATAGGACGAGTCCAACGATACTTTTCAGCCACTTTTGCTAAAGCAAGCTGTGTGTCAATCCGGGCAATTGTTTTTGCAGTGGAATTGATAGCGCTTGCAAAACCTGCAACGTAAGAACGAAGCTCTTCAAAGCTTTCAGCTTCGATTGCTTTTGATCTTTCTTCAGCTGTTAGTACTTGATGTTCAAACTGCTTTAATTCTTCTGTGATGAATCTCTCAGCATTGATGAGCGTTTGACGCCTTTGAAAAGTCGCTGGAATTTTCTCACTTTGGGCTCTTGTAACCTCAATATAATAACCAAAAGCTTTGGTATAGCCCACCTTCAACGTTTTTATTCCGGTCTCTTCTCGTAAAGAGATTTGATAGCGTGCCATCCAGCTCATCGAGTCTTTGCTAAGTTGTCGCAAACGATCGAGCTCTGGGTTATAACCATCTCGGAAAATATCTCCTTCACCAATGCGCAAAGGGGGCGAATCATTCATTGCAGAAAGGATCCGATTTGCAAGCAAAACAGTATCAAAAAGCTCTTCTTTCAACACTTCAGCAATGGCTGGAATGTGGGACAAAGAGACGCCCAAAGCAAATAAGTCGCGAGGCGTTGCATAGCGCGCCGAAATCTTCATCGTGAGTCTTTCTAAATCGCGCACATGGGACAGAATCTCGCGTGCTTTTTTGCTTTCGTTCGGCCGGTTTAGAAAGGAGAGAATCGCCTCTTGTCGTTCTATGATGGCAGGACACGAAAGGAGTGGATATTGGACCCATTGTCTTAAAAGCCGTCCTCCCATCGGGGTACAAGTCTCATCGAGAAGATCGACGAGCGACCCGGTCAATTCGAGATTGCGCATGGTAGAACGGTCGATCGACATGAACTGAGAAAGTGAGTCGCATTGTATGGTTTGAATGTGCTCTAAAGAGAGATTGAGCTCTTCTTTTAAGTAGAGAACCAATGAACCTGCAGCTGTAATTGCGGCCCTTTGGCTTCTAAGGCCAAAGCCATCGAGGTTTTGAACATCGAAATGGGCAGTCAAGACATCAAAGCTCAATTTAGGATCAAGTGAGGGCTTTATGTTTGAGATAAATCCAAAGGAATGAGAAAGCTCTTTGAGAAATTCAAAACTTTCCCCGACCAGTAGCTCAGATGGGCGTAAGCGACAAAGTTCGTCGATAAGCTCTTGTTCTTTAGTAATTTCTTGCACCCGAAATTCTGTCGTTGTCAAATCGAGAATGGCCAATCCAAAAGTAGATCCTACCTCTGCGATCGAGACAAAAAAGTTATTTTTTTTATCGGAAAGGAGCTGTGAATTGACAACGGTTCCGGGTGTTACGATTCGGACAATTTCTCTTTTAACAAGTCCTTTGGTGGTTTTTGGATCTTCTGTTTGTTCAGCTATCGCAACTTTAAATCCTTTGGCAATCAGCTTGTCTATATAACCTTCGACTGTGTGAAAGGGGACCCCGCACATGGGTGTGCCTTGCCGGGCCGTTAGAGTTACGCCAACTTCTTTAGAAATGACTTGAGCATCTTCGTAAAACGCTTCGTAAAAATCACCAAGGCGGAAAAAAAGAAGGGCTTCTTTAGCTTGGGTCTTACACGCTTGCCATTGGCTCATCATTGGGGTGACAGTCATGAGTGTATCTCTTCAGCTTTTCAAGTGGATCTTGAGTCTATAGAGAGTATGGCAAAATTATCTAGTTTTTACAAGAGCCAGAAGAAATGAACCTCATTTTTTTAAGAGGGAAGCTGATTACCGGTACACCATTTTGCAAAAAATAGCCAAAGGACATAGGACAAGACCGGTGAATAGCACAATCTTACTCAAAATTCCATCACCTTTTGCACAAATAATGGTTGGTTTTCCTCTTCTATTTTCCCAATCAGATCTTTGGACTTTCCCATAACAGTCGATCGATTTTAGAGAAGAGCATTTTCTAAATAAATAGTCCATTCCGTCGTTGTCGACCATATTTTCCTCGAGTAGCTTATACTTGTCATAAGCGCAAGATGGACGGCACATTGATGATTGTGAGAATTCAATACTGTCCAATTTTTTACAATTTTGACCAATTGGTATGAACTTTTCTAGATCTGCATCATCCAAGCCTGTAATGCGATGAACTGTATCTAAGAGATCATTAAATGCTTTCTCATTCTTGATTACTGTTCGATAGAATTGCAATTGCTTCCAATCGACGGTTCCTGATTGTTTCTTAATCCTAATTGCTAAGGCTTGATATTTTTCCTCATCAGGGAGGGGTGTGTCCTTGCTAATGGCACATAAGAGATTAATCCAGTCCCGGTTTTCAAGAGTGTCTTTGATTGGTCCTAGGACTATGTCAAACGGAAGTCGTTTAAATAAATTGATGTCTAACCTACTGCTTTTTTTCTCTTCATCAGGCCGGAATGCTGATATCGAACTCATATAATTCCTGAATTAATTTAAAATAAAATTGTATCATTAATTATAATTAATGTATATAAATAATATTATTTTGTATACATAAGTTATTCTCTATCAATAAGGTCCGATACCTGACCTGTTGCTACTAGAAGCTGGGTGAGCCTCAAATTAACGATCTAACTTTACGTCCAGTTTTTCTGGACATTTTGAGGAATACTTGCCCGATTAAGTTCCCCTTACTTTCTCTCTATGTGCAGCGTTTAATGCCCTCAGATTCAGGCGAAGTGACAGGAGGAGATTTTTATGCTATATTTGATCGCATGTTTTCAACTGTTACTTTTGCTACCTCTTGCTGGGAAAAAGACTGGCGACTTATTTTGCTGGATCCCAATTATTTAGCTGTCCATCAAATCCAAAACCATCTATTCCCGTTTGCAGAGAAGCTTCTCATCATCAATAATGTCAGTGACATCGAAGCTGTAAAAAAAGCAGCGCAGGAAAAAATCGATCAGGGCGTTTTGACCCGTTTTGTGGTTGCAGAGGATGTTTTGCCTTTTTTTGATCTTAAGCGAGCCGATTTCGATGATTGGCAATATTACAATGCATTGGCTCCTCTCAATGCAATTTACCATGCTAAGAGCGATTATCTTCTTTATCTTACTGGAGATGTTTATCTAAAACAGCCGGTTAATTGGATTGACAAGGCTTTACGCTACATGAGTAAACGGTCTCGAGTCAAAGTGGCGAACCTCACCTGGAATGATCAATTTAAAGAGGCGAAAAAAGAATCTTATCGAAGCACCTGGAACTTTTTTGTGGCGGATGTTGGCTTTTCTGATCAGATGTTTTTGGTCAAAAGAGATTATTTTTGCAAGAGCATTTATGGAGAAATCCGCTCTGATGGAGCTCATTTTCCTCGAGGTGATGTATTTGAAAAACGCGTTTTCAGTTACATGAAAAATCGGAAGTGGGAGAGAATTACCTATAGGCGTGGATCTTATACCCACGAAAATGTGTGATGGGAACTTTTTCTAGAACGAGTCTTGAACTTCTTCGATCAAGGATTGACCTCATTGAGGTTCTCTCTCCTTATTTGAAGTTGCAGCGCTCAGGAGCTGCCTATAAAGGAATTTGTCCATTTCATGATGAAAAAACACCCTCTTTGATCATTCAAAAAGGGGACAGTCACTATCACTGTTTTGGCTGTGGCGCGCATGGCGATGCAATTCAGTTTTTGATGACTCATCTTAGGATGAGCTTTGTAGAGGCGGTTGAAAATCTCGCTGACCGTTTTCATGTACAGCTTGAAGAAGAACAAGATAGCAACCAACCAAAGGGCCCCCCAAAAGCAGCATTGAAAGATGCTTTAGAAAGGGCTTGCCAGTTTTATCAATTCTATTTACTCCACAGTCTGGAAGGACACGCTGCGCTTGATTATCTTTACAGCCGAGGAATTACCCTTGATTTCATCCACACTTTTCAGTTGGGCCTAGCTCCGAAGATACCCCAACTCTTTTTGAAAGTGATGTGGGAGCAAAAGATTTCGAATGCGATTTTGGAAGAGGCTGGTCTTTTTACAAAAGGGAGAGAATTTTTCTCAGACAGGATCACCATTCCTATTCGCGATGCGGGAGGGGCTGTCATTGGCTTTTCTGCAAGAAAATATAAGAGCGATACTTTTGGTGGCAAATATATCAACACCTCAGAAACGACCCTTTTCAAAAAATCGAAAGTTCTTTTTGGATTGAGCTTTTCTAGAAAGACGATTGCAAAAGATCGGCGTGCACTCATTGTAGAAGGGCAAATCGATGCTCTTAGGCTGATTTATTCTGGATTTAACTGGGCAGTTGCTGGACAAGGGACTGCATTTGGAGAAGATCAAGCGAAAGAGTTAATCCAGCTTGGAGTGCGTCAGGTCTATCTCGCGCTTGATGGGGATATAGCTGGACAGGAAGCGTCAGTAAAAATTGGCAATATCTTTCAAAAAGAGGGGATCGAAGTACTGGTTGTTCAATTGCCAGAAAAGTGCGATCCCGACCTTATGTTACAGGAAAAGGGGCCCGAAGAATGGCAAAAACGTCTTGAGGAGGCAGTTGACTATTTGACGTTTTTAGTGGCCCATATGTCAAAGACGATCAATACCCAATCTCCTGCAGGAAAAAATGAGCTCGTTCAGTCGATTGCAAAACGGATTCGGGAGTGGGATCATCCGCTCATGGTTCATGAATCTCTTCGTAAATTGGCAAGACTTACCCAGACGCCTGAATCGATCATCGGAGCTCCAGAGCAAAATGCACCTCAAATCTACATTAAGAGATCGGCGAGTGTCACCTTTACGGAAGTTGATCCTGACCGGATTTTAGAAGCAGATCTTCTTCGATGGCTTTTTTTGATGGGGGAGAGTTGTCCAAATTTAATCACTCTTGCGAAGTTAAATCTAAACTCAGAACATTTTCGTTTGAGCGCAAGTCGCAGTTTATTTGAAAAGTATTTAAAAGCTGTTGAAGAAAATAAACCGCGAGATCTTCTCACTTTGGCGATTGATCTCGAGCAGGCAGAACAGCAGCTTTTCATGGCAGAAATTTTACAAAAGAGAGTCAATCGAGAAAAGGCTGAAAGCTGCTTTATTGAGACTGTGCAGCGGATGTTGGAAAGGCATTGGATGCATTCTCGAGAAGAGATCAAGCTCAAGATCTATAGTGGCACTTGCAGTGAGCAAGAAGTGTTGGAATTGGCTCGTAAATTCGATCAGATTAAAAAGTTGAGACCGCAAGTGGTTTTACCTGATGCATGACCATTTAATTTTTTTCGATGCAGAGTGTAATCTTTGCAAGCGCGCAGTGCACAAAATCATCGAAATGGATAAAGAGGAATTGTTTGTTTTTGCGCCTCTCAACGGAAAAACGGCACAAGATCTTCTCAAGGGTTCGCAAGAGCCATTGAAAGAGGCTAATAGTTTAGTTCTAGTTGAAAAGTATCGATCTCAAGATCAGAAATTCTGGATCCGATCTAAAGCGGTTTTACGAGTTTATTGGCTTATGGGCGGTATCTGGATGGGGATCGGCATTTTTTGCTTTTTCCCAAGCTTCTTAGGTGATGCCATATATCGATGGGTTGCTACACACCGACATCATCTGTTGATGAAAACGGCCAAAAAATCTCAATCTAAAGGACGCTTTTTACCTTAACTTAGCTGCAATCAACGAGACGAGGTTTTGAATAGGTACTCGTTCTTGCTTCATCGTATCTCGATCGCGCAGTGTGACTGTGTCATTTTCTAATGTATCAAAGTCAATGGTGACGCAAAAAGGAGTCCCTAACTCATCTTGACGGCGGTATCGTTTACCGATAGCACCTGATTCGTCATATTCGCAAGCTGTGATGGCTTGGAGCTCTTCAAACACTTTTTGGGCTTTGCTTGCAAGGGGCTCTTTTTTCATGAGAGGGAAGACGGCCACTTTAACAGGAGCGATCCGTGGAGAGAGATGAAGCACGGTGCGCATTTCACCATTTTCGAGTTGTTCTTCTTCATAAGCATCGCAAAGAAGGGCAAGAAGGGTTCTTTCTACACCAAAAGTGGGCTCAATGACATGAGGAACGAATTTTTCTCTTGTTTCTGGATCCGTATAATCCAGTGTTTGTCCTGAGAATTCTGCATGGCGACGAAGGTCAAAATCGGTTCGATATGCAAGGCCATAAAGCTCAGAAGTTCCAAAAGGGAAATCATAGACGAGATCCACTGTTCTTTTAGAATAGTGAGAGAGCTGCTCTTTTGGGTGTTCTTTTTCATGAACACGAGCTGAATTTAATCCAATGAGTTTGCACCAATCGTTCATAGAGCTAAGCCAGTCGGCAAACACTTTTTCCCAATCAGCTTCACGAATAAAGTACTCGATTTCCATTTGTTCGAATTCGATGACGCGGAAAACGAAGTTGCCGGGCGTAATCTCATTGCGAAAGGCTTTGCCGATTTGTGCAACGCCGAAAGGAATCCGAACGCGCATGGTGTCGACGATATTTTTGTAATCGAGAAAGATCGCTTGCGCTGTTTCTGGGCGTAAGTAGGCAAGATCTCCATCGCCGCCTGTTTTGCTCATGTGAGTAGAAAACATCAGATTGAAATTGCGTGATTCAGTAAAGTCTTGAGCGCCGCACTTAGGGCATTTGACTTTGTGATTGCGGATGAGATCGGTCATTTGCTGTAAAGTCAAACCATCAGCAGGTTGTTTAAGAGAGTCTTCGATTAAATGGTCGCAGCGAAAACGGCTTTTGCAGGCTTTGCAGTCGATAAGAGCGTCGTTGAATCCTTCGAGATGACCGGAAGCTGCCCAGGCTTTTGGGTGAAGCAAAATGGGTCCATCGAGTCCGACCATATCGCGACGTTTTTGAACAAAAGTTTGCCACCAGAGGTCTTTCACATTTTTCTTCAGCTGGGCGCCGTAAGGTCCGAAAGAGTAAGTGTTTGCAAATCCGCCATAGATTTCAGAACCGGGATAGATGAATCCCCGTCTTTTACACAGAGCAACAATAGGCTTAAGAGTATCCTGAATATTTTTCAAAGTCATAGCGTAAGCATTATCCACAATGCTCCAAAAAAGGAAAAGCAGAAAAAAAAGAAAATATGAAAGGCAAAAAAATAAATAGACGTCGGGATGTTTCGCTATCGCTCCACCCCCGCAGCCCAGGTGGCTATCCCAGCTTTGGAGACTGTTCGCAAAGCTCACTAGCGCGTGCTCGCCACTCGCCGTACAGAGTACTGCTCTTCGTGGCTGTGCTGCGCTTCTCCTGTGCTGGCCCTAGCCATTGGCTGCAATGCGTTTCCCAACTTCGTTGGGTCCCAATCGCATCGCAGAGCTGGGGGAAGGATGCCTTCCCCCGCCCCCTTCCACGCTTCCGCGCAGCAAGACTAAGCGAAGCTTTGGGATGGTACGAGGAAGGGCTTCCCTTCCTAAGTTCTGTAATGCGATTGGGACCCAACGAAGTTGGGAAACGCATTGCAGCCAATGGCTAGGGCCAGCACAGGAGAAGTGCAGCGTAGCCGCGAAGAGCAGTGCTCCGCACGGCGAACGGCGAGCACGCGCTAACGAATCCGAAGGATGAGTGATCTCCAAAGCTGGGATAGCCACCTGGGCGCAGGGGTGGAGCGAGAGCGAAACATCCCGACGTCTATTCTCTTCTTCGTCTTTTTCTAATCTTGTCTAATATCTGGGTTGTTGGTTCATCCAGCGCTTGAGGAGCGCGTCGAGGGAGATGCGTCCAGGGCCGAAGGCGAGGATGATCAGAGCTGTTAAAAGAAAGGGGAAAGGCTCTTGAATGACTAAGATATGAGGATCAGAGATGAAGCTGAGGTTTGCGAGAGATTCCTTATGCGCTGTGATAAGAATTGTAGAGGTTACGATGATCAAAGGAATCGCAGCTAAGCGAGAAGCTAAGCCTATAAAGAGCAAAATGCCCCCGACAGTCTGAATGATTGCTACTTCGTATGCATGGAATATTGGGTGTGAAAAATTTAGATTAGTAAAAAATTGAATCGTAGAATCGATGTTTTTGAGTTTTTCCAGCCCTGTTACGAAATATTGATGTCCCCAAGTAAGGCGTAAATATAAGAGGATAAGGCTTTGCAGGTTACTTCCAATTGTAACAATAAAGCCATAAAGTCGATCCATCCAACGCAAAAATGGGTTTGTGAGCACAAAACACCTTTTAGATTTTTTTTTACACTGTGACTGAGAATAGGTTTTAAAAACAAGGGGGAAACTGCTATACTATTTGCCATCATGAAAGAAATTTGTTCACTTACACTGTCAGAATTAAAAGATTGGATGGAGGAAAATGGTGAAAAGCCTTTTCGCGCTCCTCAAGTTTTTGATTGGATCTACACAAAAGACGCTCCCAATTTTGAGGCGATGACAAATCTCGGAAAAGAGCTACGGACGAAATTAGCAGAAGGATTTTCTTTTCCTATATTGCAGCTCATCCGTATTTTGGAATCAGAAGATAAAGAGACGATCAAGTTTCTTTGGGAA
>Ga0207156_10136_pt1 | contig 15298 bp, 10 predicted proteins | sample Alteio_BWMinHeat_24_FD_153514 | JGI IMG/M metagenome (GOLD analysis project Ga0207156, IMG submission 153514) | Enriched cells from forest soil in Barre Woods Harvard Forest LTER site, Petersham, Massachusetts, United States -... | ecosystem: Environmental > Terrestrial > Soil > Temperate forest >...
ACTGGTCTTCGTTGTAGTATCCCGGCACCACCGCGGTATAGTTGACGCCGCTCCCCGACGTCTGAGGGCTCGGGATGACAAAGGTTCCATCGGCGTTCTTGGCGTTCAACAAGTTGATTGCAACCAGGTTGATATTCGAGCCATCCGGGGCCACCGAAACACCGCCGAATGCTCCAGTTGCGCCCCCGAAGACAGCCCCAAGGGAGGCTGGAGTGCGGACCTGCGGTATCGGAGGAAGGCTCAAGGAGGAAACACTCGTGCTCAAGGATGCCGCATTCACGTCTCGCGATGACTTGGACCACTATCCTTTTGGTACCCCGGTTGCGTTCGCAAAGAAATTGTTTGCATCCAAGGCTTCGTTGCGGCCGAAATAATAGGCGCTCCCATGAAGATGGTTTGTGCCCGACCTTGTTTCGACGTCTACGTTCGCACCTGCTCCTCGCCCATACTGCGCGTCGTAGAGCGAAGTCTGGACCTTGAACTCCTGAATGCTATCCGGAGCCGGGATCGGGATCCCCGCTCCCCCAAAAGGAGTGATCTCTGTGATATTGGAGCTATAACTGTTCGCATCCACACCGTTTAGCATGAAATTATTGTCGCCGCTACGCGCACCATTGGCGCGGATCTCCTGGCTTCCAGCCCCCAGTTGGGTCGCGTCCACGACGTTGGTGTTCGTCCCGGCCGTCAGGCCGAGAATTTCGGTGTAGTTGCGATCGACCAGTGGCAAGTTGACGATGATCTCCTGATCGATAACTCGTCCCAAAGTGGCATTCTCTGTTTGAAGGAGAGGAGGCTTGGCGCTAACGGCGATTTGTTCCTTTGCGCCGCTGATCGTCAGCTGAATCTTCAGCCGGTTCACCTCGGTGATTTGAACCTGAACACCGTTCAAAATGAATGGCTCAAATCTGGTTGCGCGAACCGCTAGGTCATAGTTGCCAGGCGGCAGGATTGGGACCAAGAAACTTCCCTGGGCATCGGTCGTGAGTGTGCGCTCTTCTCGCGTGGCCTCACTGACGATGACCATTGCCGCACCGGCTACCAGCGCTCCACTGGGGTCGCTCACGCTGCCAGCGATCGCGCCGGTATCGGCTGTCTGGCTGTGCATCGGCAGAGCGCAGAGCACGAGCACGGCACTCCGGAGTAAAGTGCGGGACGCGTGCAATGACATGTTCTATTTCACCTCGTTTCTCCACCACACCAAGACGGGCGAAGGATGACTTTAGTGACGTAGAGAATTCCGAATATGGAGGAGCCGATGGCAATCGCTCGCCTCGCTTCAGTCGCGTCAGAGCTGGTTCCAGAGTCAGCCTTCCAAAGAGAACCATCATAGTGTAGAAACTTCCGTCCGACGAGCATTCGGAGTGTTGACGGGAGGCTGCGTGCTCTATCCGCCACATTCCACTAGGTTTTTCTCCTGACGGCCAGCGCTTACCGAACTGGTCAACTCCCGCGTTGTCGTCGATACGGAAGTAGCCGAATTTTCTCCGGCTGTCCGTTCAGGAATTGCCCGTTTCACTGACAGCTTGGTCTGAAGCACTCGAATAGTGGAATGTCGCCTTCTTACGGGCTACTGTCTGCCGATTCTCCCACTGGAAATAATTCGAGCTGATGCTGCCCACCTGCGCACGATTGCGTCAAGATGACATGAGAAGCCGGACAGTGGAGCCCGTGTAAGCTTCCTTTTATCGCGCTGCTGCGCGCAGGAGATTCGATATGAGCAGAGTTGTAGGGATCGATCTCGGCGACCGGAAGGGCCACTACTGTGTTTTGAACGAGGATGGAGCTGTTATCGAGGAGGGTTCTGTACAGAGCACACCGGCGGCATTCAAAGCGCACTTTGAGGTTTTGGAATCGAGCTTAAGCGCTTTGGAAGTAGGAGTCCATTCGCGATGGGTGAGCCGCGTACTTGCCGATTGCGGTCACCAGGTGATTGTGGCGAATCGGGTCCGTCTGAAGCTGATTAACAAGAGCAGCAGCAAGAGCGATCGCGTGGATGCCTGCGCGTTGGCGCGTTTGGTTTGATGCTCGCCGAGAAGCAACAAGGCCGCGCCCGCCGCATCACTGTGGGCGCCGACAAGGCGCATGACAGTAAGGACTTCGTGCGCACAGTACGGGAGCTGAATGTGACCCCGCACATCACCAAGAACGACAGGAACCGCAGCAGCAACCTGGACCGGAGAACAAGCGGCAGCCATGCGCATCCTCCGTTGATCGCTCTCTGGCGTCATGGTGCGCACAGCAGCATCACCGGCGCGATCAGAAACAACAGAAAAGCCAGCGCAACAAATGTGTAGGGCCGGTTGAGAGCGAGTCTGACGATCCACATAACGATCCTTGGCAGCCCATGGTTAGGCGCAATGTAAAAACTCAACATTGCGCCAATGTGTCGCGATTCTGCTTGCCTCGTTGCCAGGCGCTGCGGCTCACCCATCCACGCGCATACTCATAGCAGGCCACAGTCGAGCATAATCGTGCGAGTTATAGGAAGTGTTTTAAAACACAAGCGTTTAAGTGCAAGTGGTTGACAATTACGCGTCCGGTTTCGTGCGGAGAGTCTTCAAAGTACCGAATCGCGTGTTGGCACCTCGACGCTCACGTGACGCCGTATCGACACCTCAGTCAAACACCCCGTGCACATATCGGCGACCTATGCGGCGGCTCAATTGTTTGGCGAGCGATCCCTGTTCTACACCCGTTCCCAGTTCTACGATGCTACGGCCTGCGAGATTGCCACGATCTGCCGCCAACTCGTCGGGGTGCCGCTGGCTCTCGAACTTGCCGCGACACGGGTGCCGACCCTCGGCGTTCGCGGCGTAACTCGATGGTTTGTCCGACAGGTTCAGGCTTCTGACCGCAGGCCAGCGCAGCGCGCTGCCGCGGCACTCCGGCGCGACGTCCGGTCGCTGCCTGAAGGTGTTTCATGACGAAGTCGATGATTTGTGCGGCGATTTGCATGGCCTTGAGTTTGATTCCCATGGAGGACCAGAGCCATGTTGCGGAGCCCGCCGTCAATCTCGGCGATACCCAGCTTTCTTGACGGCATTGGCGGTCCGGCCTACTCGTGGAAGAAATCGGAGCCGGCAGCCACAATGGCATAGTTGCGATATCTCCAGAATCATCGCAAATGCGGCTTACTTCTCTGAACTAAACCGCCAGGAGATTGATCCGCCAACCCACGAGACCATGCGTATGCCGACGCTCTGCTCCCCGGTTCCGCAGTCGAAGTCGTTCGGAGCGCCGCTTGGGCCAGACCCAGGCGCGCAATAGGGAACTGCTCCCATCTGCCATCCGGGACCGAAGGTTTCGGTAGTCTGACCGGTGTAGCCTCGGGCCACCATTCCGTTTACGCCCAGTTCCAACCGGCCGTTCAGGAACGGTCGGACCACCGCCAGTCGGGTCTCGCCGACCGGAATCGCTTCATAAGTGCTTGGGTGCTGCGCGTTGCCCAAGTCCAATTGCTTGTGGCCCACGTACTCGTACTCGCCCCGTCCGTACAGGCCCAGAGGCAACTTGTCCAGCGTTGCAAGGGCATCGAAGATGGTGCGCGGCGCCTCGGGTGCGACCTGCGCGACGATCTGTTGGCCGTCGATCGTGCCACCCGACAAGCGGGCGTCGGCCTTGGAGAGAACCGCTTGCAATGTCCCGAAGCTGCTGAATCGATGGAGCACGCTGGCGGTGAGAAACTTAAGCGTGCCGGGTCCCATCGGCTGCTGCGTTCCATTGTCGGGGTCGATCTTGCCCAAGGTGTCGGTGGTAGTCGTCCGGCCCACTGTCACGCGCAAATCGGTTGCGGATAACTCCTTTTCGAGCACCAATTGCTCAGAGTGGGAGCGCTCAAAGGGAGAAGGAAGCGCCGCCGCTCCGGTCAGGTTGCCAGCAGTTTTGCTGCCCACGGCGATGCGCGGATCCTCCGTGAAAAAGGCCTGCCCGATGCTAACTGAAGCCGACGGCAGCCAGTGGACAGCGCCCGCTCCCGGTGTCCATGCCAGGGTGGCCTTGGGGGCCAGAAATGTACTCCAGGTATCGAACGAATAGGCCGAGTTCATCAAATCGGTGTTCTTCAACTCGATGGTGTCGGATCGCAACCCGGCGTAGAAGCGCAGATGCTTGCCCATGTCGCCGTGCAAGGCCAGGTAGGGGGTTGCATTGCGTATGGTGACGCTGCTGGATAGAACCTTGAGGAAAGGGCCGTAGACCAGGACGTTGTCCGAGAGATAGTGGTCCAAGTCATCGCGGTGAATGTCGTCCTCGTGGTAGTCGAAGCCGGCCATAGCTTGCAACCCCACTGTTTTCGAGTAAGGCGCAAACGTGTGGGTCTCGCGCCCCTCCGCGCCTTCCACGGTGCGGAACTCGCTCTGCCGGATGAGCCCCTCGCCGAAGTTTGAATAGAGCGCGAGGTTGTAGGTGCGAAAGAATCCGGAGAAGGCAACTTCGTCGCTCGGCCTGAGTTTCCACAAGTCGTCGACGGCTTGGATTGACGAGTGCGTCTGGTCAAACTGACGCGGGTCCACAGTGTCCCCAATCTGCAAGCCGTATCCTATCGGAATCAGGTTGCCCTCGTGCGACTTGCCCCAATATCCAAGACTGAACAGTGTGATGTTGTGTTTGCTGGGTTCGAAGACGCGCTGCGCGTTCCACTTGAATTGTGAGCGGTGCTCCAGCCGCTTCATCAGGCCATTGCCGTAGCTGGCTTCGAGCGCCACCCACTCCTTCTTGGCGGGATCTTTTGGCGCGAATCCGGCCATGAGATCCAAGTCGCGATAGTCGGCGGTAAGGGTGACGAACCGACTCAGCTGTGGGCGCAAGCTATAGGTGGCAGCGAGGTTCAGCGCATGATTGCCCTCCAGCACGTTGAAGGCGCCGCCGTCGGTCGTTACACTGCCCAGCGCGCCGGAGACGTAGATGTTCGGGTCGGCGTAGCCGTTGCCGTGCGCATTGGCGGAGAGGTTGTTTGTAACCAGGTAGCCGCCCACCGCGATGTACTGTGCGATCGGTTCGCCATGGTCGCCGGCCACGCCTGGCACGAAGTATTGCGGTGCCTTGATGCCGCCGGATGCCGTTTCGATGGGCAGGCCCGGAATCGAAATCGGCGCGCCTGGACGTCCGGGATTGGCGTCCAGCAGCTCTTCGCGTACCAGCACCTTCTCTGATGGGTCAGGCGAGGTGAGTGCAAATTCGCTCACGTCGCCTGTGACAATCACCTCTTCGGCTGCTCCAGCCACAAGCTCCAGACGTAATGTAATGCTCGCTGTCGCTGCGCTTAAGTCGACATTGCGCGTCACGGGGGCAAACCCAACGGCTTCCACGCGCGCTGTGTAGGCGCCCCAAGTGGGCAGCGCAATCATAAAGCCGCCGTCGCTTCCGGTTGTACTGGTCAGGCGCGCACCGGAGGCGGAATCGAGTTTGACGTGCGCTCCAGCCACCGACCGTCCGGCCGGATCGAGCACTGTGCCAGTAGCGTGGCCAGTGTCGCTTTGAGCCACGGCCGCAATAGGGCAGGCGAAACTTGCAGTAAGGAGAAATGCGATGGCAAAAGTCCATAGGCGAACTCTACCGCTCGTAATTGGGAGGATCGATCTCGGAGCGTGCATTTGTACCTCAGTGATCGGAGCGGAGCGGCAAGCAGGGGCAGTTCTCGGCAAGGGACCACATCCAATGATTCGTCGAACAGGCAGGCTTTCCGGCAAGCAATGATGCTGTTGTCTTTGAGGTCGTGTCACCAGGGCGCAAAGACCCACTCTATGGGAACGTTACGAGGTCTGCTTTGGATTCTCTCGATAATAGTAGTAGGACGCTGCTTGGAATGATGTCATCGATGACGCTGTTGGCCCCGTTGCATTGATTACGTATTGGCCTGGGCCTCTGGATTGCGAAGCTCGGATGTTTTTCTCGCCGTGCCAGCAATCCAAACGAGAAGCCTCAGCGTATCTATTTACACGAGCGGAGAGTCCCTGAGCTCCCAGCAATCTATCCCCTTCCTGCTCAGGCCTTCCGTTGCCAAACGCCACCCAATGAATTTGGAGAGTCCTATGTCAAAACTCAAGTTCGCTTTCGGACTCGCGATGAGTCTGATCATTGCCGTTCCACCAGGCGCATTTGCGTCCAGCCACCGGGAAGCACCTATCACCGCCCTGGATCACACAGCTGATATCACCGATTTTTACGCGTTTGCCAGCTATGATCATCCGGGGTTTGTTACGTTCATCTTGAACGTTGATCCGTTTCTGCAGCCGAGCAATGGACCGAATTATTTTCCGTTCGATCCATCGATCGTGTATCAGATCAAGATCGACAATAACAATGATGCGCGGGCGGACGTTGTCTTCCAGTTCCGGTTTCAAACCCACATCCTCGATTCCGGCCTCCCAGTCGGCTTTGCGGGAGCGGGAAATGGAATCGCTGCCCCGGCAAACTCACCGGCGCCCGTCGCGCCCGGCACGCCGATCGTGCCTCCCGCGATCACTTCACTCACCGGCCCCGAGGCTGCGGGCCTGAGTCTCCAACAAACCTTCACAGTCAACATGATTAGGGGTGGCAGAAACGTTGCTCTGATGAGCGGCAGCCCGCTCATCGCAGTTCCCAGCAACGTGGGCCCGCGCACCATGCCTGACTACAATGCGTTGGCGGCGCAAGGCATCTATGAATTGAAGGCCAGTGGTGTCTCCAATGTCCGGGTTTGGGCCGGCACGGCCGCCGATCCCTTCTTTATCGATCTGGGTGCAACTTTCGATAGTCTCAACTACCGCGCCGGTAGTGGCGTTGAAGCTCTCACTGCTGAACAGGACGCCGACGACCAGTTGAATTCGGCTCCGAATTCGGTCGCCGGGTTCAACGTCAACACGATTGCTATCGAGGTTCCCATCACTTTGCTGACCAGCGATGGAAATGTCCACCCCGCCACTGATCCAAAAGCGACCATCGGCGCATGGGCAACAACCTCCAGGGCAGAGTTCACCATTCGCCAGTCCCCGAACCCTGCACAAAACTTTGGCAATCTGGCTCAGATCCAACGCTTTGGAAATCCCTTGATCAATGAACTGGTCATCGGCACCGGCAGCAAGGACTTCTGGAGCATGTCGGAACCGGTAAACGACAGTCAGTTTGCCTCTTTTGACCTTGATCCTCTGATTGCAAGAGTGTTCAATACCGTCTACGGATTCAACATTCCCACTCCACCCCGCACCGATCTTCTGCCGCTCGTGACTTACGCCCCACCGATTGCCGCTCCAGGCACTCCGGCCGGACCGATCGCCGACCTTATGAGGCTCAACACAGGTGTACCCCCTACGCCGAAGGCGAATCGCAAGCGTTTGGGCCTGATCGCAGGTGACCCCGCAGGTTATCCCAATGGCCGCCGTCTGACAGACGATGTCGTCGATATTACGGAGCGGGTGGCTATCGGTGGCATTCTCACCCCTGGTTTCAATGTTGCGCCGAATAACCTTCTTGGCGATGGCGTCAACGCGCCCGATGTTCCCCCGCAGGAAACGTTCCCGTATGTGCACTTTGCCTACAGCGGACGCGATAGCCGTCATATCAGCCCCGGCGATTCCACCGGCTGCGGCGATCAGCCGACGTCCTCCAGTTCCCAGAACTCGGATGCCGCGCCCGCAAACCAGGGAGGTCCTCTGCCCTGCCCAGTCAACTAACCCATCGAAGCCCAGCAAATCCAGTTTGGTTGCCTGGAGCATAACCCGGTTCTCTGCGCGTCTCGCGCAGAGAACCACTTGCCTAGGCTCCGGAGAATAGGTCCCTTATGAAACCTTTGCACGTAACGTTATTCATTTTCGGTGTCCTCCTCTCCAGGCAGGGAAGCGCTCAGCAAGCGGTCTTGTCGGCGGCCGATCAGCATAACTCGCCCGGCGAGGCGGCCGTACAGGAAGAGGCTCCTGCGCAGCAACGAATCGCGGCGGCAAAGCAGCAGATCGCGACGGATCCGAAGAGGGTGCAGGCGTATAACGAACTGGCACTCGCCAGTCTTCGGCGCACGCGCGAGACTGCCGATCCCAAGTACTTGAAGGATGCGGATGCCGCTCTTGCTCAAGGTTTGAAACTGGATCCGGAAGACTTTCAGTTGCAGAAAACTCGGGTAGCACTCCTGTTGAGCCGCCATGAGTTTGCCCAAGCGAGAGACCGGGCTACAGTTCTCCATCGCCGCGCGCCGGACGATGTGATGACGTTTGGGTATCTTGCCGAGGCATATATCGCGCTCGGCGACTATCCGGAAGCTGAGATCGATGCGCAGTGGATGATGAATATGCGACCCAACAACACTCCTGCACTCTTGATCGGAGCCAAGTTGCGGATGGTGTACGGCGATGCGCATGGTGCGATCGATTTCCTGAACCGGGCATATTCGCAGACTTCCCCGACTGAGGTTGAAGACCTGGCATGGATTGCCAACCAGATCGGGTCGATTCAGATTGAATCAGGCCAGGCTGATGCGGCAGCCCACACTCTGGAGGGGGCCGATCAAATCTTCCCTGGGTATCCCTATACTATCGAGAATCTGGCGCGCGTACGCTTGACCCAGAATCGAGTGAGCGATGCAGTCCATTTATGGATGCAAGCGACACAAATCGACAAAGACCCACACATTCTCTATGAGCTGGCGAGAGCTCAGGAGGCCTCAGGACAGAGGCAGGATGCCCGCGCCACATATGCGCATTTCGAGAGTCTGGCGAGTGCGCCTGAAACGGCGACAGATACTTCAGCGCTCGACCTGATTCTGATGTATGCCGGCAACACTGCCAGCGCAGCCAGCGCTCTGAAGCTTGCGCAGCAGCAGATTGCGGCTCGCCAGGATGTATGGACGTTGGATGCATACGCGTGGGCTCTCTACGCCAACGCCAGGTACCAGGACGCGGACGCCGCGGTCCAGAAAGCTATCGCGGTTGGAATCCAAAGTGCGCAGATCTTCGATCACGCTGGCCACATCGCGCAGAAGCTCGGTCATGCCGCGGACGCGTCGAGATACTTTGGGCTAGCGATTCAGGCCGATCCTTCATCAGAATTTGCTCTAGATGCTCGCAAGTTTTTGGGCCCAAGGGACGTGGCCGGAATCGGAGAACCTCCAATTTCTCCCGTGTCGGCACCAGTTCCGGTGTCCACTGCCGATCTACTGCGCGATTCAACGCCTGAAACCAATACATCCAATCACAACACGGCGAACGCCAACGCATCGAGTAATGTTCCTGCTACCGTATTTGCTCCGGTTCCCGAGAGTCTGCTGACCCCACGCCCCACAGGTACCGAGCGCATGATCCACAGCGCGCAAACCATGGTAGCTCGGGCTCCCAAAGACGCAACAGCATACGCGGGATTGGGCGCGGCCTATTTTCAGCGTGCGAGGGAGACAGCCGACGTAGGCGACTATGAATTCGCCGAACAATCACTGACAAAATCTCTCGATCTGGCGTCAGAGGATTTTTCCTCGGAAGCGGCTTTGGAAACCCTGGCCGAGGTCTGCATGGGAGAGCATCGGTTCAGCAACGCGCTCGTCTACGCCCAGAAAGCGTTGTCGCTGGGAACCGGCGAGCTGTCTCCCTTCGCCATTATCGGCGATGCTGATGCAGATATGGGCCAGTACGACAAAGCCGCCTCAGCCTACGGCCGGCTGACACCGCGCGACATGACCCCGTCGCCGCGTGCTGCCTATGCGCGAGACAGTCGAGTCTCCTATCTGAGGTTCATCTCTGGCGATACACCCGGGGCAATCGCCCTCATGAAGACAGCCGTCGCGGAAGGCATTCAAGCGCAGCTTCCAGCCGAAAACCTGGCCTGGTTATACTACGAACTGGGAGAATACGACGCGCAAGCCGGTGACGCACCCTCTGCCGATGCGGCCTATCTGGCGGCCCTCAACATCCATCCTGGCGACTATCGCGCTTTGGCCGCTTTAGGAAAACTCAGGGCCAATGTGGGCCGATACGCCGAAGCCATCATGCTCTACCAAAAGGCGATCGCCATCGTTCCCATGCCCATCTTCGTCGCTGAGCTTGGCGACCTCTACGCCAAGTCTGGAAATCAGCCGGAGGCCCGGAAGCAATATGCGCTGGTCGAATACATTGGGTTGCTCGGGCGCATCAATCAGGTGCTGCACAATCGTGACCTGGCGATCTTCTACGCCGATCACGACATGAAGCTCTCTGAAGCCCTCGATCTGGCGCAAAAAGAGCTTGAAGTCCGGCGCGATGTATACACATGGGACGCGCTTGCATGGGCTCTCTACAAGAACGGAAGGCTGACTGAGGCCGCAGAGGCAAGCGAGAAAGCCCTGCACTTCGGAACGCAGGATTCTCTGCTGCTGTTCCACGCCGGAATGATCGCTGAAGGACTCGGGAAACATGAGCAGGCACACAGTGAACTGAAACAAGCACTCGAGATCAACCCGCATTTCCACCCCATCTACGCGGCTGCGGCGCAGCAAAGGCTCACTGCGCTGGAAAAGCAATCCAAATCAGAGGAAGGGTCGAATCAACATGGCCGCTAGAAAACTTTTTTGCTTCCTGACATTGTTTTTCCTGCTGGGGCATTGTCGACTGGCTGCGGCTCATCCCATGGGCAATTTCAGCGTGAACCACTACTCCAAGATTACGTTGGAGAGCGACCGTATCCGCATTCGATACTTCATCGACCTGGCGGAGATCCCTACCTATCAGGAGTTGCAGCAGGCGAAGATTACGACTACCGAGATCGATCCCGGTTCCTTGACGGTTATCGGCTACATATCTGCCCGAGGCGCTGAGCTGGGCCGCGGTCTCGCGCTCGATGTGGATGACAAACCAACTCCCCTTCGACTCATCTCCAGCGGAGTCATCTTTCCCATGGGCGCGGGTGGATTGCCGACCATGAAGATGGGCTTTGTCTACGAAGCGGCGTACCCATCGGCCCCTTCAAACCCTCGCCCAACGCCAATGAATCTCCACTACGCGGACAATAACTATCCAGGTCACAGCGGATGGAAGGAGATCGTTGCGCTTGCGGCCGCAGGATCATTGCTGCACAGCTCAGTTCACACCGCGGACCGAAGCGGTGAATTGAGCAACTATCCAACCGATCTGCTCACAAGTCCACCTCAGGATCTCGAGGCGTCACTGCAAGTCTCAGTGCCAGTCCACTTGTCTCAAGTCTCGGTCGAAAAGAAGCAGCCGGTGGGAGCATCGCAGCCGCGAGCAGTTTCCGCAGCTTCGGCGCTCAGAACCGCGCTGAAGAAGACCCCAAGCTCGACTCTCGTGCCGGGAATTGTGCCCTCCCTGGCAACCGGGCAACTTGCGAGCCCGATGCATCTCCAGGGCAATCGCCAACAGACGCCGCGCAGCAGCTTTACCGAACTGATTCAGGCCCAGCGCCTAAGCCCGTGGTTCTTGTTTACCGCGGCTATCATCGCTATCGGTCTCGGTGGCCTGCACGCGCTGGAGCCTGGCCACGGCAAGACCATCGTTGCCGCCTATCTTGTGGGTTCTAGGGGTACGGCACGTCACGCGTTTCTTCTCGGTATCATCGTGACTGCGTCGCATACGGTTGGCGTTTTTGCTTTGGGAGCCATCACCCTGTACGCCTCACGGTACATCGTTCCCGAGCAACTGTACCCTTGGCTCGGCGCCCTTTCCGGCGTCACGATAGCGGGCCTGGGGTGCTATATGTTGCTGCGCCGCCTGACCGGCACAGCTACGGACCACTCTCATGCTCCCGGCTCGGCTCATGCTCACTGGATGTTCTGGAAACGCCCGCCCGAAACGCAGACTGAGAGCAACCCCAATCCGGCGCAAAAGATAAGCCTGACGCAGTTGTTGACCCTCGGCATCACCGGCGGAATCATCCCCTGTCCGGCCGCGCTGATCGTGCTCTTGAGCGCCTTCGCGTTGCACCGAATCGGCCTGGGGTTTTTCCTGATTGTGGCCTTCAGCGTCGGTCTGGCCGCAGTCCTGATCGGGTTTGGAATGTTAATGGTCTACGCGCGCCGCTTCATCACCCACCTTCAAATCGACGGCCCGTTGACCAGGCGGTGGCTTCCAGTCGCGTCCTCCGCTTTCATCACAGTTCTCGGCTTGATACTTGCCATTCAAGCCCTGTCCCCCGTGCACCTCAACATGCACCTACTTTCCAAAGAGAGGCTTGGTTCCATCTTGTTCGTCACAGGTCTGGGCCTGATTCTCGGAATGCGGCATTCTACCGATGCCGATCACGTGGTTGCCATTTCAACGATAGTCGCCAACCAGCGGAGCATCCGCAATGCAGCCTTCATCGGCTCCGTCTGGGGAATAGGTCACACCATCACGATCTTCATAGTCGGCTCGCTGATCATTCTCTTCGGGGTCGAGATTCCACCTCGTTTAGGGTTGTCCATGGAGTTCAGCGTTGCAGTCATGCTTATTCTGCTGGGGATCATGAACCTTACCGGCGTAATGCAGAAGGTGACAGCCCGCTTCACTCCAGCAATTGCCTCCCCTAAGAACTCACCCGCCCCGGAGCGGAAGGAAACGAGCACGAAGAGAGTGAAGCGATTAATCGAGAGTTCAGTCGGCTGCTTCGGTATCTATCAATCCCTCCGCCCTCTGGCCATCGGTCTGGTTCATGGGCTTGCCGGGTCCGCGGCCGTGGCGCTGCTGGTTCTATCGACAATTCATAACCCTGTCTGGGCTACGGTATATCTGCTCATCTTCGGCGCTGGAACTATGGTGGGGATGATGTGCATGACCGCCGCAATCGCCATTCCACTTACATTTGCCGGAGATCGTTTCGCTAAACTGAGCCGCTATCTTGGAACAGCCTCAGGGATGGCGAGTCTTTGTTTCGGATCTTTCTTGGTTTATCAACTCGGCTTTCTCGGTGGGCTCTTTACCTCCCATCCGGAATGGACTCCTAGATAGCGTTGTCTTCAATTCGCATTTCTTTAGAAATCTTGATGTTTTACGAGGCTGTCTATGGGCAAGAGTTTTCTTCCTGACGATGTGAACGAGTCGTTGCTGTAGCGGTAAGTCGATCGAGTGCTGCACGCCACTTCACAATCTGCACACCTCCCGATTTTTCAAAATAGGCGTCTCCAACCCATGCAGAGCGTCTAGCTTAGACTCTTTTCGGTTTTCGGGGACCCTTCCGGTCGTGGAGGCCTCAGGCTGGCCGTGGCGAGGGCCTCGGAGCCATGGCCTCGACTTAAACAACTTGTGGCTGGCGAATCCAGGAACTCTTCTGACGTAGCCGGAGCCAACCTATAGGCGCTGAGCCCCCAATCAAATGACGCGGTTTTCGGCGATTTGATTTTCCGGTGATGCCATCAACAAGAATAAACACCCGTCGTCGGTGAAGGTTTCTCCATGGATCGACCCGCGATCAGCCCGGCAATAGTCGCCCGCATGCATGACCTGTCCTTCGAGGTGAAGATCGCCGGAAAGAAGAAACAGCTCCTCAATAGCAGCGTGATGGTGGCTGGGATAGTGAGCGCCCGCGTCCATGCGGACTAGCGAGGTGTTGTACTTGCGGTCCCTGTCTTCGAACAGCGGCTTCAGGTAAATCCCAGTGGCAAAAGGCTGCCATGCCAGTTCCGCCGAACGCGCAATCAGGAGCCCACTTTGTTCCATGACAATTCCCGGAACGCGGGGGCTGCCGCCGATCCTGGACAGCAGCCGTTTACGCAGTCTCTCAGGAGGAACGGCCGGGACGGATTCTCCGATGAGGTCGGCTACCTGGGAAAGAGAGAGCACGTCCCGTGCGCAATCTTCGCATTCGTGGAGGTGTTGTTCAAACAGCTCTCTTTCTCGAGCATCGAGAGAGCCCAGGGCGTGCATGGCTGCAAGCTCATGCAGATCATCGCTGGAAATGCGTTCGTTCTTTTTCACAGGCCCCCCGCATAAGGTTCCAGCAATCTACGAAGGTGCAACATCCCAAGACGTATACGCGTTTTGACTGTACCTAAAGGTAATCCGGTTTGAAGCGCCACCTCAGAGTGGCTGAGACCGGAAAAATACGCCAATTCGATAGCCTTTCGCTGATCGGGATCAAGGTCTGCCATGGCCCTCTGGACGACGCGCGAACGCCCAGCCTCCACGCTCGCAAGCTCCGGCCCGGGTCTGGAATCACGAAGGCCAGGAACATCGTCAACACTATCTTCGAAGTCCGCACGACGGGCCTTGCGACTGCGCAAACTGTCAATCGACCGGCTGCGCACCAAGGTTACCAGCCAGGACAATACGGAACCCCGCTGAGGATCGTAATGAGCAGCGTTACGCCAAACCTGCAGATATACCTCCATGGTTACGTCCTCAGCCGTCGAAGGATCCCCTAGAATCCTGAGGGCAAGGCCGTAAGCAATTCGGTTTGTTCGGTCGTAGAGCTCAGCCAGGGCATTCTCATCCCCGCCAGCCAACCGCGCGACCAACTTACCCCATGCGCATTCATTATCCGGTCGTTCAATTGCGAAGGGAGTAGCCACCGCTACTTTCTGAACAGTGCAATGGGCAAAGAATCCATTCGGACTGTTCCGGATTCCTTGAATCCTATCCGCCCCAGCGGTATGCAGGCTCGGGGAGCGCCTTAGAGTCGGCTCCAATTCTAACCCCGGCGTGTACGAGGGCTCCATGAAATTTCGCAAAGACCTCCTGTGATGGGGCGACCAGAGGCACCCATTTTCGAGAAGCTCGCTTCGAGAGAAGGCTTCTCTCTTGCAATACGGGCGATCAGGAAGAAACGGATTCATAGAGTAGCATTTATTCTTCGCACGCAGAGAGGTAATTCAGCCACACCCATCCAAAACCCAAGTCCAATTCTCCTTCTCGCTCAGATCTCAGAACGAATGCGGTAATGGATCATTAACCTGGTCGATTGCCCGGGCGCGGATGCCTCTGCGAAAACTTCGTTCGCGGTTGAACAAATAACGGATTGGAACTGTAGATTGCACTCCTGAACTGCCAATTCTTGCAGTGGCTTCCGTTTCCGCTACATCTCCGACGCGCAACTACGATCTATCATCCAGGGAGCCACAAACAAGAGCGAAGCCCTCAACCGCTTCCTCAAGTGGACCTTCTTCGTTTGAAAAAGCGTCATCTCGGAGAACAGCCGCAACGAGCAGAGGAAGACCATCAAATACAACCACTTGGTAGCCAACTGCCTCATCTTCCATAACCTGTGCTCACTGACCCAACTCGTCGAAGACCTGGAACAACGGGGAGAAACCATCTCTGAAGACTCCATCGCCGCCATCAGTCCGTACCTCACCGAACACATCAACCGCTTTGGCGACTACACCCTCAATCTCGGCAGAAAAACCCGACTACGGTTACACTCTCAGACGGTCTGTATC
>Ga0207156_10185_pt1 | contig 15166 bp, 12 predicted proteins | sample Alteio_BWMinHeat_24_FD_153514 | JGI IMG/M metagenome (GOLD analysis project Ga0207156, IMG submission 153514) | Enriched cells from forest soil in Barre Woods Harvard Forest LTER site, Petersham, Massachusetts, United States -... | ecosystem: Environmental > Terrestrial > Soil > Temperate forest >...
GGATCGAGGAAATAAGCACTCGAACCAAGGTACGGATAGCCCCAATAGGAATAGGGATACCAATAAGTCGGGAAATGCCAGCGATGGTGCACGGTAAAGGCAGGATGGGGAGAAAGCCGAACAAAGGAAGAAGAGCGCGCGACCCCGAATGGGCTGACGCCCACCGATTTGTTAACAAGAAACTGGGCGCGAACCTCGGTGGCTCCGAGCATTCCTAAACAAAGCGGCACGAACCAGGTTATCGGCTTCATGACTCCGTCCTTCCCGATTCCCTGTGGATCCTTTTGACATTATTCGCCGTCGATGGAACCAATTCAAGATGGAAGCTGAGGACTTAAGTCGCGAAAGACTTTTTTCCGAGCAAAGGTTGAATCCTTTTCGGTGACTGCTTTCTCTAATTTGCGTATCTCGGCATGGAAGGCATTAAGCGGGCATGAAGCCTAAAACCGGCATAAGACTTGCAAGTTTGACTTGTACTCCTTTCAAGTTAGAATGGCTCTTGCATTGAAAAAGCCGTATTTCATGAAGGACTGCCCATGAATTGGATCACCGCGATTCCCGTCTACAACGAGGAGCGGCACCTCAAAGGCGTCCTGCAGGAAGTCCAGCGCTACAGTCCTCATATCCTCGTGGTCAATGATGGCTCTACGGATGGGACTGCCGGCATCCTGAAGCGACTCACCCGCGGAAAGCCGATAGTCCATTTTGGCCAGGGGAAATTAGAGGTCATTACTCACCAGGTTAACCGGGGTTATGGCGCCGCCCTGATTTCGGCTTTTCAATATGCACTGACGCATGACATTGAAGTGCTGGTAACGATGGACTGCGACGGGCAACATGAGCCGCATCGCATCGGCGTCTTATTGGAAGCCCTAGACAAAGAAACGGACATCGTCTCCGGCAGTCGCTATTTGCGCGATTTCAGGCAAGACACGGCACCGCCCCAGGATCGGCAGCAGATCAACCGAGTCATCACCTCGGAACTAAACGAACGGTTTGGATTGCAATTGACGGATGCTTTCTGTGGCTTCAAAGCGTATCGCGTGGAGGCGCTGAGTCGGCTCCATATTACGGAGACCGTCTGGGGAATGCCTTTGCAATTGTGGGTGCAAGCCGCTCGACTGAATTTGCGCATTAAAGAAGTCGGCGTGCCGCGCGTCTACCTCGATCCTAACCGAGCGTTCGGCGGCGTCTTGGACAATCCGGAAGAGCGGCTGGCCTACTATCGCCGAGTGATCGCGGATACAGAATTGGCCGAACCTTCCAACACGCCCCACTTGTGTTCCGCGGGATCGACACGGGGGAACTGTCGGTGACCGAACTGCGCCGGCTGCAGGCGCCGCGCGAAAACGGCGCGATCCTGGCCGAGCCGCCTTTGGATCAGGCCGGCCGACTGATCGCGGACAACCGACAGCGATTCCAGCAGCCCGGTCCGGATTTCTTCGGCCGTTCTTGGGCCGATATTCGCCGTCAAGCTCGTGAAGAAGCTTTCGAAGCCGCCAAGTCCTATCTCACCGAGGCCGGCGAGCCGATTCCACCTCTTCGAGGCACAGCCCTTTTCTTGGCAGGTCATCAGCCCGACTTATTTCATCCTGGCGTTTGGATCAAGAACTTTGCTCTAAACGGTCTGGCCAAAGCTCACGGCGCCACTCCTCTCAATCTCATTGTGGACTCGGATGCTGCCAAGACGCTATTTATTCGCGTTCCCAAATTGAACTCTGTTAGCACTAAGGGTCGAATCGAGCCCGATCAAGTGACCATGACGACCATCCCTATCGGTCGGTGGAAGCCTGAGATTCCCTACGAAGAGCTGGCTGTGACGGATGAGTCGATGTTCGATGGCGTGGCAAGGGAAGTGGCGCCCATGTTGAAAGACGGGGGTCTTCAGTCCATTTTCGAGTCCTTTTGGCGAGAAGCCATTCAACAGGGACAACGAACCGACCTTTTAGGGGAGCGTCTGGCGGCCGCGAGGCGAACCTTCGAACGGCGCTGGAATTGCCACAATCTGGAAATTCCGCTCAGCCGAGTGTGTCAAACGAAAGGATTCGCTTGGTTCGCCTGCCATCTCCTGGCCCACCTGACCCGGTTTCATGAAGTCTATAACGGTAGTCTGCGCGCATATCGGAACCGCTATCATCTTCGAAGTCGCTCCCATCCGGTTCCAGAGCTGACAACCCAGAATGGATGGATGGAAGCCCCGTTTTGGGCCTGGCGAGCCAAACAGGCCATGCGCCGGCCGTTATTCGCGCGATTCCGAGAAACCGGAATCGAACTCCGCTTAGAAGGCGAAGCACTGGCGACACTGCCATGGAGCGATCAAGATTCCCAACAGCCGGCGCGAGCAATCAAAACCATCAACGCGTGGCGTGAGTTGGAACATAACGGGATCAAGATTCGAAGTCGGGCGCTCATGACCACGCTCTACGCCCGACTGTTCTTGGGTGAGATATTCATTCACGGCATTGGCGGCGGCAAGTACGACGAGTTGACGGACATGATCATTCGCGATTTCTATCGCCTCGAGCCACCGAAATATCTCGTCTTGTCGGGAACCTTGCAACTTCCTCTTCCTTCCTTTCCGAGCCATCCCATGGATTGTCGCCGCTTGGCTGGGGAACTTCGCGATCTCCGGTGGAACCCGCAGAGACATTTGACTGGTGGAGCAGACACCGAGCCAGTCACGTCAACGAATCACTCGGAGCTCAACCAACTGATCAATGAAAAGACAGCATGGATGGCACGCTGTCCTGAGACCCTAGCTGATCGCCGGCAGCGATTTCAAGAACTTCGGAAGCTCACAGGACTCTTACAGCCTTTGGTGAGCCCGGAAGAGAAGCAACTTCAAGCAAAACTAGAAGCTTGTAAACGAGAAGTGGAAGCCAACAGAATCTTGCAAAGTAGGGAATACCCTTTTTGCCTGTATCCCGAGGAGACGGTGCGCCCGTTCTTGACGCAATTTCTGTAAGAGACGGCCCTGGGAATATTCAGTTCGCGTTTTCCGCCGTCTCCGAGATTTCAGCGGCTACGTCATCGATGTCGATGCCCACGCTCGGACCCGAATTGGGCATACTCGGACCCGAATTGGCCACGCTCGCCGATATGGTAGTGGGCGGGCTACCGCCGCTCATTTGGGCCAAAAGATTTTGGGCTGCGGCCAGTTTGGGGTTGGCCTGAAGGGCCATCTGAATCTGAAGCCGACTTAAGTCGTCCTGTTTTTCGTAATGCAGCAGGCGAGCCAGATTATAGCGGGCCTGTCCTTCATCCATGATCCGCATGAAACAAGCAAGGCTGTCGTCGTAGCGTCCGTTCTTGGCGAAAGAAAAACCAAGATTCTTGACGTAAGTTCGATTGCTGGGTTCCAAATTCGAGGCTTGCTGGAGACTTTCCACGGCCGCCGGCCAGTTCGCATGACGGGCCTGGCAAACTCCCAGCTCATACCAGAGTGACGCCCCCTTGGGATTAATCGCCAATGCCTTGTGATAGTAGTCCAAGGCGCCTTCATAGTTCCCGCGCGTCTGTTCCAATTGAGCCAAGCCTTTATAGGCGTCTAAGCACTTCGGATCGCTCTTCAGCGCTTGATCATAAAGCTTACGCGCCTGACTCAAGGCTTCCTCGCGGCTTTCTCCTTGAGCCGAACCGTCCATGGCTGCATGAAGGCGAAGGTTGGCAAAGGCGACGCATGTGTCGGCGGGAGGAGTTATTTTGGGCTGGTCCTCCGCTTTCACGACTTTGGCATTGGGCGGCACGGCGCTTTGAGGAATTATCTTCTGGCTTTGGACGCAGCCCACGGACGAACTCAACAACGCTGCCGAAACGATGAGTGAATAATGTTGGATGAGAGATGAGTGACGAGGTGCGCGACGGACTACGAGTCCATTCTTCGCGTTCCATTTGTCAGCTCTCGATATCGAGCGGCATGCGCCCGATGGGGTAATTGGACACTCCATTGTCGCCCCCCGAAACCGCCGAAGAGACATGAAAAGTGTGAGAGAATTCCCCCGCCAATTTTCTCCGCACACTCGCTACTTAGCCAAAATGCCTAGAACTCGGAGATGAACGTCGTTGCCGCCTCGGCGATGAGGTCTCGAGTCAATTGGACAGGCTGTCTTCTATATCGGCAAATCGACTGCACAATCTCCAATAAATCGCGGCAGTCGCTGGCCCGCGGACTGCGACCGGAGTTGTAATATCGGTCATAGAGATAATCCACGGCCTCGGCGCAAAGATTCATGCCCAGGCGCTTGGCGTTCATCGTGAAGATGCGCTCATAGACGTCGCGCGCGGGCGCCAGGATTTCCACCTTGTGACGGATACGACGGAGGAAGGCGTCGTCCACCAGGTCCCGCGGATCGAGGTTGGTGGAAAAGATAATGAGCTGTTCGAAGGGAACCTCGAATTTTTTGCCGTCGGCCGTCGTGAGATAATCATGACGGCTTTCGAGAGGAAGAATCCAGCGATTGAGCAGCTCTTTGGGGCTGACCAGCTGCCGACCGAAGTCGTCAATCAGAAACACGCCGCCATTGGCCTTGATGTGCAAGGGCGCTTGATAAAAGTTCGCTTCCGAGACGAAGCGCAAGTCCAACATGGGTAAATTCAACTCACCACCAGTGATCACCACAGGCCGGCGAACGCGCACCCAGCGGGGGTCGACGGTGCCCGTGTTCAGTAGCCGCTTGATGGTTGCTTCATTATCTTCGACGCGGTCATGGCCCAACTCCTCGGTCGTGCGGTGAATGGCTTGGTCGTAGACCGTAACGATTGAGTTTTCCGCCAGAAAGGCGTAGGGGACGTACACTTCACCGCCGGCACTAGTCATGAACTCGCCGATGGCCGTGGCGATGGCAGTCTTTCCGTTGCCGGGCGGACCATAAATGAATACGGATTTTCCGCTGACGATAGCGGGCCCGATCGCGTTGAACAGCTCATCACGAAGGACGAGATGGGAGAAGTGTGATCGTAGTCCTTCGGGGGACACGCTAATGCCGGTGACCGCCTGGCGGTACGCTTGCTCGACGTAGTCCTCCAAAGGCACCGGCGCCGGACCGACATATCCGCACATCTGCATGGCGTCCTGAGACCGTTTGCGGCCCAGGTCGGTCAAATTAAAACGGTAGCTGACCCGGCCGATGAGATCGCCGCCGGTTACTTCCAGGCATTTCTCATCCTTGAGGAACTTGAGCGGTTCTTCGATAACCTTGAAAGGCAAACAAAGGAACCGGGCCATGTCCAGTCCGACCATGGCGCCGCGAGTATAGAGCACGCGCAGAATGAGATCATTCAAGAAACCCAGGGGCAGACCGGATTCTTGGAGCGTATCCGGCGCGCTGGGCGCCTCCGGCAACCCGGTGCCTTCCCATTCCAGTCCTGCTTGTTTGGAGGCGCGAATCATGGAAAAAACTCCTCTACGTCTTTCGCCACCAAATGATTATCAGCGCGATCACCATGCCGATGGCGCAAAACTGGATCATGTGGGTGCGATTGCTCAGCCAAGTTTCAAACTTGTTCATCGTCTCGGTCACCCAGTTCCCCAACTGCGCAGTGCAAATCATCCCCGGGGCGCTGAACGCGACCACGTTTTTCTTGGGACCCGACACTAGGGTGAGATGACCAGGACCCTTGAGGCCTTGCGTCGGGCACAATAAAGCAAATTGCATTGTCTCGAGCGCGGATGGAGAGCAAGAAAACCGATGGATCGAAATCGCGCGGTAGGCGGCGTTAGTTTTCGGGCACAAAGGGCCTAGAAAGGCTAATGCGCAAACTGCAAGCAGAGATTGAAAAGATGTTGACTTTACGACGCTCATTTGGTTGCAAGCCTTGTTGCTCACTTCGGCAAACGTTTCAAGACCAAGAAAACCGAGCCCCTAACAAACAGCTGATGCGCTGGAACTGAGAAAATCGGAAATCGCCGGGGACGCAGGTTTTGGCCGGCGTCCCCGGCGCATAACGCAAGGAGCTAAGAAGCACCCGAGGCGATCTTACCTTCCGCCGCCACCACCGCCGCCGACCGACTGGCGAGTCAATACGCCTTGGCTGGCCGACTGGGAAGCGACGATCGACCGTTGCAATGGTATCGCCGAAATACCGACCTCGCCCGGGTCATGCATGACGACGTTGAAGGTCAAGTTTCGGCCGCTGGTTTCAGCCGCCAGATAGCTCTGGATCGACTGAATCCGCTCGTTATCCAACTTGGCTCGGGCCTCCGCAAACTTATCCGGGGCCTTCGGATCGAAAATAACGTCCGGCGGCTGAGCGATCTGCAGGTAGATCGCGGTGTCCGGCGCCGGCCGGCGCCTCGCCAAATAAGCCAGGTGATCCATGCCACCGGGCGTGAGTCGGGCCGTGCCCGGCTCAAATTCATAGTTCCACACCGTCTGCTCGAGGATGTGGCCGTTGCGAACCTGCGGGGCCAGCGCCTGGTTGACTTCCATGCGGGCCGCGTACTCATAACGCTGGGGATAACAGGGATCGACGATATCCCGGTAATAGCAACCCAGCACCGCGCCGGACAGACCGACCGTGGTCACGGTCTTGGCGATGAATCCTTTCATGCCTCTTCTCCTTTTTTGACAGTCAGTAGTCAGTAGTTCGTAGTCAGTAGCCAGAAGCTGCTGCCCTACGATTCTTTGACCACGGACTATGCGATTACTACTTACGAACTACGGACTACCGGACTAACTATTTCTTCAACAGTCGCTGGTAAATCGCGACGGCGGCGGGTCCTACGAGGACCACGAAAATTCCCGGAAAGATAAAGAGCACCAGCGGGAAGATCATTTGCACGGCCGTCTTGGCGGCTTTTTCTTCCGCGATCTGGCGGCGCTTCACGCGCATCGAGTCCGACTGCACTCGCAAGGCTTGCGCGACGCTGGAGCCGAAGCGATCCGCTTGGATGAGAATCGCGGCCAGGCTTTTCACGTCGTCCACGCCGGTGCGAACTCCGAGGTCGTGGAGCACTTCGCGCTTGGGCCGGCCCATTTGCAATTGGAAGTTGGCCAAAGCGATTTCGTCGCACAAAACCCGGGCATGCGCCTTCATTTCATCGCACACTTTTCGCAAGGCCGCGTCCAATCCCAACCCACTTTCCACGCACACGACCAAGAGGTCCAACGCGTCGGGCAAGGTCAGGAAAATTTCTTGCTGCCGTTTCCTGCGGAGCCACCACAACGCCATGCTGGGCAAGTAGAAGCCCAGCACGGTGATGAGCAAGATGATCTTGATCTTGTCCATGGGCGTGCCGCTGTTGAGGGCGGCCAAGCCCAGGGCCATCGCCAAAAATACTCCCAACGAGGCCACGCGAATCCCCGAATATACGGCCGCCGCCGATTCGCTCCGGAAGCCGGCATTCGCCAACTTCACTTTGAGGGCCGATTGTTCTAATTCCGTTTGCGGCATCAAGGGTTGGGAGATGGACTTGGCCATATCCGTAATCCCTTGAAAGCGCTCCGACTTCTTGGCGGCTTTCGGATCCTCAATTTCCGCCAGCGAGGCCGGTCGGCTATGCCGCATGAGCCGTTCCGTCGAGCGGGAATTTCGTTCCGAAATCCACGACAAGACGGCCCAAATCGCCAGCAAGAAGCCGAAAAACACCGCCAACGGCACAATAGCTTCTTTGATCCCCGTGCTCTCATCCGCCAGTATCAGCAGCATCGTCATGGTGTCATCTCCACTAGTTCTTAGTTCTTAGACTTTAGTCCTTAGCTCATTTGTCCTGTGTGCTCCACTTCGGTTTCTTGCTAAGGACTAAGCACTAAGGACCAAGAACTCCAATTACACTTTAATGTCCACAATCTTCTTGATTACGAGGGCGCCGAGGACCTGCATGCCCAGGGCGAACAAACTCATCTTGATGCCGGTCGGCTCAGTCCACAGCATGGCCACATAGTCCGGCTTAATATGCAGCATCACGAGGAACAGGACAAACGGCAACGCGATCAGGACCACGCCGCTCAAACGACCTTCCGCCGTCAGGGCTTTCACCTGTCCCAAAATCCGGTATCGCTCCCGAATCACGTAGCCGATCTTGTCCAGAATCTCGGCCAAGTCGCCACCGGTCTGCCGTTGAATGGCCACCGAGGTCACAAAGAAACGTAAGTCGAGGTTGGGAACCCGGTCGCACATCCCCTTCATGGCATCTTCCAAAGCGATGCCCAGATTTTGCTCTTCATACACTCGGCCGAATTCGTCGGAGATCGGGGCGGGCATTTCCTCACTGACTACGTGCATGCCCGCGCCCAACGCGTGGCCGGCCCGCAAGGCCCGCGCCACCAACTCCAGAGCATCCGGTAACTGAGCCGCAAACGTTTTCAGCCGCACGCGCCGCTTGTTCCACACCCAGCCGAACGGAACCATGAACAGCACCAACCCTGGGATCCACGCCAGGAAGAGCGGCACTTTGGCCAGCCAGCTCGCCGTCACGCCCAAAATCCCCAGCACGATGCCGATCATCGCGAGGGAGCTTGGCTTTATGTGACAGTCGGCTTGCTCGAAGATCTTCGGGAGGTTGGGAATCAACCCCTGGAAGAGTTCCACGAGCTTGTTCTTATCAGCCTCAAAGGCCGACTTTTTGAGCAACAACTCAGGTGAGGAGTCGCTCCGCTTTTTGCCCACCAGCACATCTAAGCGGCTGGCCGCTTTCGATCCGCTGCCTCGAAATACAAAGAACAAGGCGGCGACAAGTCCGCCCAATGTCACGACCAGCAGCAGTAACATCTGTGGTGATAATCCTGGCATAATCATTCTCCCGGTGCTCGATCTAGATCCTATGAGTTAGGTGTATTCGCACTCGCGCGCGCCCTGATAAGCCTAAAAGAACATAGCATTTTCTCTAGTCACGAAGCAGGACTCGTTCCTGGAACAAGTTGGACGGAAGCTTAATGCCGGCCGCCTCCAGCCGAGGCACGAATCCCGGGCGAACTCCGGTCGCTTCAAATTGCCCCGTTGCCCGTCCATTTTGGTCGATGCCCATTTGTTTGAACCGGAAAATATCCTGCATGATGATCACGTCGCCTTCCATCCCCATGACTTCCGTGATGCTGGTCACCTTTCGCGGCCCGCCCTGAAGCCGGTTTCCCTGGATGACGAGGTCAATGGCCGAGGCGATCTGCTGTCGCATGGCCTTCATGGGCAACTCCAGGCCGCCCATCATAATCATCGTTTCCAATCGGGACTGGGCGTCCCGCGGGCTGTTGGCGTGCAGCGTCGTCAACGATCCCGCATGGCCGGTGTTCATGGCCTGGAGCATATCGAGGGCTTCGGCTCCACGGCACTCGCCGATCACGATTCGCTCGGGACGCATACGCAGCGAGTTGCGAACCAGATCGCGCGTATTCACCATGCCTTTGCCTTCAATATTGGGCGGCCGAGTCTCCAGCCGCACCACGTGATCCTGCTGCAATTGCAATTCAGCCGCGTCTTCAATCGTGATGACCCGGTCTTCCGCCGGAATAAAGCTTGACAGGGTGTTGAGCAAGGTGGTTTTTCCGCAGCCGGTACCGCCGCTGATGACGATGTTCAAGCGGGCCTTGATGGCCGCTTCCATCAGCATGGCCATTTCCGGTGTAAAAGCCTTGAAGTTCAACAAGTCTTCCAGCTTCAGCGGATTGGCCCCAAACCGGCGAATACTCATGGACGGCCCGTCCAAGGCCAACGGCGGAATAATCGCGTTGACACGGGACCCGTCCGGCAATCGCGCGTCCACCATGGGGGACGTCTCATCGACGCGCCGGCCCACTTTGGACACAATGCGATCGATAATCTGCAGCAAGTGATCGTTGTCGCGGAACTTGACGTCCGTCTTTTCCATCTTGCCGCGCCGCTCCACATACACCTTGTAAGGTCCGTTGACCAGAATGTCGCTGATCGTCGGATCCTTGAGCAGCATTTCCAGCGGCCCGAAGCCGAAGGTCTCATCCAACACTTCGTCGATGAGACGCTCCCGCTCCATCCGGTTGAGGAGCGGGTTCTCGGTGTCGCAAAGCCGTTCGACCACCAGTCGGATTTCCCGGCGAAGCGTATCGCCCTGGAGGTCGCTGACCCGGGACAAATCGAGCTTGTCGACCAACTTCCCGTGAATTAACCGCTTCAGGTCCTCGAAGCTCTTGTTCGTCGAGCGGTCGTTGGCGACGCTTTGGCTCTGACTGGCCCCATGGCGGCTATAGCTGCTGAGGCCGGTGATTCCTTTAGACAGGCGTGACATGGAAGCTCCCTCAAGTTGTCCTTAGAACTTAGTGCTTAGCTGTGCTCAGTACTTAGTTCTAAGATCTAAGCACTAAGCTCTAAGCACCAAACTTATTTTCGACTGAACCATCCGCCGCCTCCGCTGGGCGCCGGCGCGGCCGGCTTGTCGTTCTTGCCGCACAAGGCGGCCGCCAAGCCCGAAATCCCTTGCTGAGCCTTGGATCGCGGCGCGTGCTGAATGAGCGGCTTGCCTTCATTGCGGGACCCGATCATGGCTTTTGCATCGTTGGCAATTTGCCAATAGATCGGCTTGCCGATCGTTTCCTCCGCCTTCTTCAAACTGATGTCGCCCCAAAAATCAGACCCCACTCGATTCAGCACCACACGAACCTTCTCTCCTAACCCCTCTTCTGCTCCCAAGGTGTGAAGTATGCGAACCACGTTGCGAACGCTGGTCAGCTCGAGCTGCGTGATCAACAGGATCACATCGGCCATGCGCATCGCCGTCAAATCCGTGACCGTGAAACTCTTGCTCAAGTCCAAAACCAGATGCGTATAGCTGGCTCGCAAAAGCCCGATCAAGCGTTGCAGATGTTCTTCGTGAATCAGGCCAATCTCCTCAATACCCACGGGATGCGGCAAAACCTCTAATCCCGTAGCATGCTTGCACAAGGACTGCTTCAAAAAATGCATGTCCAGGCGCTCGATATTGTGCGCCACTTCCGCGAGTGTGTGATCGGGCACTAAATCGAGAGCCACGTCCGCGTCGCCCAAAGCCAAATCCAAATCGATCAAAGCGACCGCATTACTCTTGTCCTGGGCCAGGGTGCAGCCGAGGTTGATGGCCAAGCTTGTCGAGCCCACGCCTCCGCGGGAGCCAATCACCGCGATCACGGTCGACGGCTTGGTAGGCCCCCGGTCTTTGCTCCCCTCTCCGAGCCGATTCAGCACGGTCATCAATTCTTCCAAGACGACCGGCTGAGTGAGAAATTCTTTCGCGCCCGCCCGCAATGCCTGCAAGATCGATTGCCCGTCTCCTCGGCCGCTGACCGCCAGGATGGGCATTTCGGCATATTGGTTCTTCAGCTGCGAGATCAACTGCAAGGCCTTGGTCTGGTCGGCATCCAGGGCGACGATGACCACGTCGGGATTCGATTGACTGACCACATCGGGAAAAAATTCATAGCGGGCACACTCCGCCTCCATCCACACGGAATCCATGCCTAAGAGCAAGTTTCGCAGTGGCTCCCGCGTCATGTCCGATGGATCAACAATCGCAATCCTCTGCATAACATCCACCGATACTTGTGAATCCCTGATGCATAACCCAAGCCCACGGGGTCATTCCCGTGGGCTTGGATCCTGATCCTTATTTGTTGCCGTTGGTCGGGGCGAAGACCGAAGGCAAGGCGGCGGGTGCCCCGCTGGGCGGTGGCCCTGGCGGCGCTCCAGGCGTCTCGGCCACGTCGGTGGGCGGCAGTAAGTCGGCCCCATGTCCGGCTTGAGATGCCGTCGCTCCCTTCAACTCTCCTCCCGCCAAGCCCTCTGCATGGTAACCGATATTCTGGCAGTCAACCAGTCCCCTCCGGCCACATTGGCCTCCGGGTCCTGTGGCGCACCGAGGCGGGCTGTTCTCGGCACAGGGATAAACTTGGGCGGTCGGTCCATTTTTGAAGGCTGGTACGTAATGGCCGTTGGGGCAAACTTCCCGCGGGCCACGAGGCGCTTCGATAATCTGTTCCAAGAATAGCTCAAAATCGTCCGGGCTGCGCGTTTCTTGGCCAGGTAAAAGTTTAACGAGCTGATCGCAAGACTGCGGATCGACCAGGTGAGGCGTCACCAAGATGACCAGCTCTTTCTCCGTCTCGTTGTAGGTGTTGATGCTGAAAGCCGCTCCGATAAAAGGCAGTTCGCCCAGGACCGGCAGCTTGGTAGCCAAGGCTTGCACATCATTTTCAATCAAGCCACCGATCACCAAGGTTTGGCCGGATTCTATTTCAACCGTGGTATGAACGCGCTGCGTAAGCCGACCAGGGACAAACACGCCGTTGGAGTTAACACCCGAGGCATTATCCAGCTGACTGACTTCCGGCTCGACTTCCAGGTGAATCTTGCCATTGCCCATGACAATCGGAAGGATATTCAGCGTGGTGCCAAAATCCACGAATTGGACCGTGGTCGTGCCGAGGCCGCCGGATTGTGGAACCGCCTGCTGACCACCGGAGAGCAGGTTTGCCGATCGGCCGCTGAGCGTCGTGACCGAGGGCTGAGCCAGAATCTTCGTCAGGCCTTGGGTTTTCAGCGCCTTCATCGCTAATCCGAAAGTTTCCTCGTTATTCATAAGGCCTAAAGTAAGGTTGGGAGACCCCGAAGTCGAAAGTCCGTTCTGAGTAAAGTTAATGGGCAAGGTGCCGGGAACCAGGAAGCCGCTGATCGTTTGGGCGAAAGTGTGATGGCTGCCGTTTGAGAAGAAATCCACGCCCATTTGCCGCGCTAGGGAACGGTTGACGAAGGCGATCACGGCATCAAGCTGGACTTGCTGGACGCCGGCCAGGGTCAGCCGATTGATGACGCGATCACTGCCCCCGCCGGGAGCACCGCCGGCCCCGGCGCCCAGGACCGCGTTGGCCGTCGCCAAGATGGCCGCAATATCCTCGGCATGATTGACCGTGCCGCTGATGATGACAGTGTTGTTATGGATCGGAATCAGCGTAATGTTGGCCGTGGGAACCGCCCGCTGCAGGATGCTGCGGAGGTAATCCACGTCCAGTTGGACAATAATTTCGAACGTCTGAGTGCTTCGGTCCAGACCGGTGAGCGTCAGTCGGCTGGTGCCGGCGTCCTTGCCCAAAAGGAGGACGGTTTCGGGTGTATTCTGGACGGTGCGCACTTCGAGCACTCGTTCGTTGAGATTTTCCGCCTGGACGATGGGTTGAGGCGGCTTCATTTGCAAGGGGCGCGTGCCGCCGATCGGAACGATGATCGTGTTGGGGCGAGTTCCCGCCTCGCCCGGCGCCGGCGCGGGGGGTTGCACTCGCTCCTGCGCCATGGCGCTGCCCACGGTCATCAGGGCGCCTAGCCCCCAGCTCAGAATTTGCATCCAAAACGTGTTACGGGGCACGTGATTCGTGCGGTGCATCCTTTCACCTCTTTGACTAGTGTAGGGTAGGTGTGGCCCACCCACCTCAGGTTTACTGACCTTTCGTCCGGGTGCGGGGGTTCCTTCCCCCCACCCTACACAACGGTTATGGGATTGATCGGGAACGGGTCAGGATTCTAGCCAAGTCACCTGGCCGTTCCCTTTCCCCCTGGGCTTTTTCGGATCACTTGCCTTCGCTATCCCCGCTCGGGCTTTGATAATCCGGATTCCTTTCGTTGTCGTTTCGCCACTTCTTATCTTCCTTAATGAAAGGCGTCTGCTTCACAGCCGGGCCGTTGAAGATGTTCTGAATGAAACCTTGCTTGCGCTTCGGAGGATCATTCTTCACGATCGTCGTCTCCGGCAGCGTAATCGGCTCCTTACTCGCTTCAATCACGGAGCTGTCGCCGAACGGGCGAAGGAGCAGCGTCAAAGTACCTGTATCCTTGAAGGTGCACAGCTTCAGCGACTGCTCAGGACTCAGTTCCAAAGTCACCGTGGTCGGAATCATGCTGGCCCGATCTTCCGGTCGCACGGGTTGCTGATCGACCGCGCGAACCAACACGTTTTCGAGCACCATCTTGGTGTCGGCGCCGCCGCTGGAGCGCGTCGTGTGAACGATGTCGACCTTCGAGCCGGGTTGCACAAAGCCGCCGGCGGTCGAGGCCGCATTCACGACAATCGCCATGCCCCGCGACTTAGGCGTCAACATGCCTTCCAAGCCCACTTTGTTCTTGTCTTGCAACATGGTCGAGGCTACGGGCTTGTCGGCCTCGATGTCCTTGAGTACCACCCGATCTTTGAGCTCCTTCATGTCGGTGACGGCGCCTTGAGGAGCATCGGTTTCCTTCCATTTTCTCAGCTCGAAGAACTCCTCGGGATTCTTGATCGGGGTCCACTGCGGGATGGCTTTCTTGGCCACCACCAAATCCACTTCCTTGCTCCGTTGTGCAATCAGTTGGCTGGTGAGGTAGCTGGCCACCAGGCCGCACACCACCGCCACGACCATCAGGATCATCGTTTTCGACTTCATCGGTGCTCTCCACTAGAGGTTAAAGTGACTCGTCTGTCCCGGGCACGGTCACTCACCGTCCGGGTAAAGCGACAAAATCACGCCCAGCGCCTCTTACTGGGTGATACACAAAGGCGAACGGCCCGCATGGAACGTCATTGCCAAGGTCCGCCGGTTTCGCGAATCTCCCTAGACTACCGACTGAGCCTCTGGCGATTCAAGCCATTTGGCCGTGTTTTTTGCTCTTCGGCGCCTGCTCCGCTTCTCCCAAAACACCCCATCAGCTATTTCTTGACTCTTTTATGACCGGTTTTCCCGAAAGCTAATGCTCCCCGCCGGATTAACCGTCGTCTCTCGAACTTCTATTTCGGCCATTTCCTGTAGATAACTTCAAATCTTTTGGTTGTAGCGAAGGTGTCAGGTTTGCGTCTTGTGAGACTTAAGCAGGGCGTCGGCAACTTCCGGCCGAGTCTTATCCGGTTTCAACGCGATCTCTTGCTGCATCGCGCTCTGAGCCGTCGACGTTTCGGCAGTCACCGGCTTCTCCAATGGATGAGCCACCCAGAGGTAACCGACGAAGCCGATGCACAAAGGCACCCCATAAGGCAGTCGATGCCAGCGAGGACGACGCTCCTTCGCCTTGGCGGAAACCTTGCTGATGCTTCCCGCGGTGAATAAGTCCATAATGATCACTTGCATGTTCTGGGCGTTCTGCCGATATTGCCCTCGAAGCGCTATCATGATCAGGCCGATGATTCCTCCCGCGATCGCACCCACAAAAAACGCGATCATGATGTGCCACCAGCCCGCGGCGATTCCAAAAAACGCGCCCACCCAAG
>Ga0207156_10186_pt1 | contig 14953 bp, 17 predicted proteins | sample Alteio_BWMinHeat_24_FD_153514 | JGI IMG/M metagenome (GOLD analysis project Ga0207156, IMG submission 153514) | Enriched cells from forest soil in Barre Woods Harvard Forest LTER site, Petersham, Massachusetts, United States -... | ecosystem: Environmental > Terrestrial > Soil > Temperate forest >...
AAATAAATATAATAAAAATGAAATAATCTTACTATTCTGCCGCTTATGCGCAGGCATAATAATAATTAATACCATTGCGGGTACTAAAAATAAAAGTCCTGCAAGCCCTACTGCACAATAGCCAAGTAACGTCCTCAATAATTCGATAAAAAGTTCAAAGTTCTTCATAATACACATTAAATTGTTGGTGAATTTTCATACTATACACATTAATAAGAAGTGCCAAGTATAAGGGAATCATAAGTATAAGAAGAAAAAAAAGAAAAGCTATTTGTATGCTGAGTATTTCTAAAGACTGAATATACCAATACAGTACTGAAAATCCTATACTTACACATAACCACACACCTACAAAAGGTATATTATATCCTACCATTTCAAGAGAATTCCAGGGCGCAAGAAAAATTTTATGACCATCGCCTCCAGAATCTAAAATAAAAAAAAGAGTGATTACTTCCCATGTAAGAAAAATTATAAAGAGTGTATAAATAAAAAAAGCTCCAGAAATCTTCCATACAAACCAGCCCAGTAAAAGGCACACTATCCACCAGCTTCCGTAGCGTAAAAACATCTTAAAAAAATAAAAGCTTCTTTTTATATCGATCGAAGGGCGAAGAGCGCAGATAATAAAAAAAACAAAAAGAGCATATAATAGTGCTATAACTTCACCGGTGAGCGGAATTTTCCCTCTCAAAATTTCAACACCTATGCCTGCGCAAAGTAAGCAATACCACCATGCCCCCACAAAAAAGCTACGCCACATCTCTTTATAGGCATTCAAAGTAATAAGCATAAATACTTTTATTGCATGCGGAGAAAACATTGCAACTGATTCCCGCCATGATTGTACCATATCAGATACAGTAAAATTCATATGACCCCCAAGCCTTTTGCTTCTTTTCTTATTTTCTTCTATCCTCAAGTATACAAAAAGACACATGTTACTTGTTATATTATTAAACTATTTGACTTTTTGTAAATAAGTTTTTTAATATATAGGTGAAGCGGTCTTATTAGATTTAGTAAAAAAATAACTCTTATACCATATGAAAAAATTATTAATAGTAGAGTCTCCCGCGAAAATTAAAACGATTTCCAAGTTCTTGGGCAAAGAATTCAAGATCATGTCCACGGTAGGACATATTAAAGATCTGCCTCAAAAAGAGCTGGGGATTACTATAGATGAAAAAAACAAAAAAATTCTCATCGATTATGTTGTTATCGAAAAAAAAGATAAAGTTATTGCCGATATTGTTAAAGAAGCCCGCTCCTCCGATGAAATCTACCTAGCGCCAGATCCTGATCGCGAGGGGGAAATTATAGCATGGCATATAGCTCAAGATATTGAAAAAGTAGTAAAAGATCATAAAAAAATTCACCGAATAACGTTTAATGAAATTACTAAACCGGCAATTCAAAATGCACTTGAACATCCTTCTCATATCGATATTGATAAAGTAAATGCGCAACAGGCACGAAGAGTTTTAGACCGCTGGGTCGGCTATGAAGTTTCTCCTGTTTTATGGCAAAAAATTACTAAAGGGCTTTCGGCAGGAAGAGTGCAATCTGTTGCTCTCCGTCTTATCTGTATGAGAGAAGATGAGATTCGAATCTTTAAGCCAGAAGAATATTGGACTATTCATGGGTTATTTATTCATGATAAAAAAGATTCGATTACCGCTGATCTTACCCATATTAATAAAAAAAAGCCTGAACTGCCTAATAAAGAAACTGTTGATAAAATTTTAAAAAAAATAAGTGATATCGACTCATTTATAATAGAGTCGATTAAAGATACCCAACGAATAAAAAATCCTTATGCTCCTTTTATGACCAGTAGTCTTCAACAAGCTGCCTATAATCAGCTCGGCTTTTCTGTTCAAAAAACGATGCAGTTAGCACAAAAGTTGTATGAAGGTGTTCCGCTTGATGAAGATTCACCTGTCGCTTTAATAACATACATGCGTACCGATTCGTTACGAATTTCTGATACGGCATTAAAACAAGCACGAGAATTTATTACCGAACAGTTTGGGAAAGAATATCTTCCGGCCAAATCACAGGTATATTCTAAAGATAAAGCTCAAGATGCACACGAAGCAATACGGCCTATTAATGTTGGTCTTACTCCTGAATCAGTGAACAAGTTTCTCGATAAAGATCTTGCAAAACTCTATACCCTTATTTGGAAACGGTTTGTTGCATGCCAAATGAAGCCAGCTTTGTATGCACAACGCTCTGTTATTATTCAAGGCGGTATTTTTACTTTTAAAGTGACCGGTTCAACGCTTCTTTTTGATGGGTTTTTAAAAGTATATCGTGATGAAGAAGATGATGAAAAAGATACAAAAATTATTATCCCTGCTTCTCTCAAAGAAAAAAATAGTGTCATTCTTGAAAAAACGACGCCAAAACAACACTTTACCCAACCACCGGCTCGTTATTCTGAAGCAACGCTGGTAAAAGAGATGGAAAAAGAGGGAATAGGGCGTCCAAGTACCTATGCAACTATTTTAAAAACGATTCAAGCCCGTTCATACACAACATTAGATCAAAAGAAAAAATTTATTCCTACAGAACTTGGCATGGCCGTGGTTACGTTGTTAACCGAAAATCTTCCTAAGATTATGAATATTAAGTTCACCGCTCTTATGGAAGAAGATCTTGATAAAATTGCTCAAGGTTCTATACCACGCGATAAGCTCTTACTCGCTTTTTATGAGGCCTTCGAAAAAGATCTTGAAGCATTTCGTGGAACTTCAACCAAACGTTCTGCCCAGCCAACTGACATTACCTGTCCGCAATGTAAAAAAGGGACTTTGGTCATTCGATTTGGTAAATCAGGGCCATTTTTGGGATGTTCCCGCTTTCCAGAATGTTCATTTACCAGTAACTTTGAACGATTAGAAGATGGAACAATTAAGCTTGTCAAAGCTGCTGAACCTAAATTATTAGATGAAAAATGCCCTCTGTGCGGAAAACAATTACGTCAAATTGTGGGAAGATATGGCCCCTTTATCGCATGTTCTGGGTATCCAGAATGTAAATATATTCATCAAGAGAAAGCCTCTTTTAAATGTCTTGAATGTAAAACAGGGGATGTTATTAAACGTTCGTGGAAAGGGAAGATCTTCTGGGGCTGCAGCCGCTACCCTGCCTGCACCTTCTCAATTTCGGGGGATATTAAAGATAAGCCCTGCCCCAAGTGCACTAACCCCTATTTATTGAAAAAAGTCAGCTCTACAGGCGATATTTCTTATGTCTGTCCTACCAAAGATTGTGGATATACTGAAGAAGAATAAATTTATTTAATTTTTTTAATTACTCGGGTTTAGATGTCTGTTCAAATGATTTAACTTTTTCCCCTTTTCTAGCACATATATTTTTACACTCATTTTGAACATACGTCTCATCAAAAGTATGTCTGGTAAAAGACTTGTCATCAGTACATGTACATTTCCAATAGGGGGTTGTCTTAATATCCAAAGTAATTATAGTAAATAAAATATATGCAAATAAAAGTAACTTTTTCATAATTTCCCCAATTTAAAACTCTTATTATAGTTAATTATAATATATTTTAATTCAAATAGTAAAGAAATTGACATTTCAACAAGAGTTTTCTCGATCTTTTACTCTGTAATTTTATTATTTAATGAAAAAGCATTGATTTTAGGCCTCTTTTTATGATATTTTCAGAATAAAGGGGATAACGATGTTAAAGAAATTGGTTAGTTTATTAGTATTTTTTACGAGTTTTCAAGCTCTAGTTGCTGTATCACCCGATGATTCTTTTCATAGAAATATTGATGTCAGTGGCCTTGATACCAATCCTGCTATGCAACCACCCAGAGTAATGGTTATGAGTAAGAAAACCTATGAATCAATACCTGAAACTCGCTACCAACCAAAACTGTATATGTATGAATAGAAAGTTATTTTTTTTTCTCTGTATTCTGGCACTCATACACCAATGCCAAGGTGATGATCCTTATTCTAATACTATCTTAGACTTAGGCAGTACTCTCTATTGCCACTGCAAAGATAATATAACAATTCCAGAAAACAATGTGCGTTTAGGTGATGATTCTCATGCCGTAATTAAATGCAATCAACACTGTGCTACTCACCAAGGCTTAGATCGCTACGAATTCCGTTAATTTTTTATTTACTTTCTGAATTAAAATATATTATAATTAAATATAATAAGTATTTTAAATTGGAAAAATTATGAAAAAGTTATTTTTACTTGCATATATCTTGATAGTCGCATCGAGTTTCAATATATTTGCTAAGGGTTATCGCTGTACATGCCAGAAATATGAATCAAGTCTATATCCTTCCGGCCCTGGGCATTTGATGAGAAATCCAAAAAACAAAGATGACGCTATTGAAAAATGTAAAGCATATTGTGGTAAAGATAAAGGAATAGTCAGTTACGAGCGAGACTTTTCACTGTCTGATGATTAGATAATTATAAAAAGGTAAAACAATGAAAAAATTATTTTTATCACTATTTACAATAACTATCGCTTGGACTTTTAATACAAATTCTGCAACGCTTCACTGTTATTGCAAAGGTGCTGGTGGCCAATATACTACTAGTTGGGAATATGTAGGTGGACCATATAAGCAAGTCTGCGAATCAATATGTAGCACAAGCGGTGGCTCAGACAAAGCTACAGTCGATTAATTTTAAGAAAATTTTAATTATAACTACTAACGAAGTTGGTTTGACAAAAATCAACTTCGTTTTTTATTTTTGTATAAGTTTTCTGTATAACATCAGAATGGATCTTTAACATATTTTTAGATACTAAAAAATCAACATTTGTTCCACCTGGCAAATGATGTTCAAAAAAAACTTCAAGAGGTTCATAACTAGTTACGTTGGCGATTTTCTTACAGATTTCTTTTAAGCAACTTATATTAAATTCATCTGCAACATGTGCTTTTTTGATAAGCCTTTCTAAACCATCCCATACTAAATCATCATCTTTACCTGTAAGTAGTTTCACAAGGATTTTAATTTTATCATTATCATAACCAGTTAAATCGAGAGTATTGGTAGGAGATTCGGTATAAGCTGGTTCAAAATCAAGCATATTCTTAATAACATCAGATTTTTCTAGATCATTTTTATGAACATAATAAGAAACATCTTGTGCAAGAACTTTTATACGTTGTGATGTAACATTATTATTGGAAATACTTTCCATAGCACCTAATGGTACGAACAGCATAAAAATAAGCGCATATACATAATACATAATTACCTTCTCTTGTATGTTTTTTAAGTAAAAGAAGTATATCAGACAAATTATTAAAAAATAGATAGTATAATCACATAATTTTTATTTATACATACAGGTTTTTCTGCGCGCAAGTGGGTACATGGTAATTTTGTGCCATATTCCGGTGAATACCAGCCGGGATGAGTTGTAAATTGTATATCTTGTGATTCAATTGAAGCGAGGCATGTATCTTTATAATATAAGAGCCAGCAGTTATCTTTTTGTATTGGTATTATGTCTGGGCCGAGAGTAAAATTCCACATCGAAATTAAATTTTTATTTGATATATGCTTGCTGCATGGTTCGACAGGCTCACCATGAGCGGACATATCAAACCAAGAGTCAGTAAGAATAAGCTTGTTATTATTGAATTCTACTGAACGGCTCATGCGTAGGCCAAAACGTTTGTACAGAGTGTGATTTGTTTGCCAATATGTATCACGCATAACATACTCTGATGAATTACTTTCTGGTAATGCCAATGCAAAAAGTCGACCGTCAAATGGTGTTGGTTCATGATCTTTAATAAACATCGTGTTATGCACAGCCGCTGATCTAAAATAATTTCTCCAGGGAATAGAAGCAGTGTACACAAAACTACCGGGATCAATGATAACAGGTATTCCATCAAGAGCTAATGTGATACTTCCTGCATCGTTATGAAAATGGCCTGAGGGCTGATATTTTTTGAAAGAATGGTGGCGCATTGTGGCATGAATTTTTTTTGATTTATAGAGTGATACCCCAAAATCTGGGTAATGGCGTGTACCGTAATTATTTTTTTTAGATAATTTTTTTAATAGACCAGGTTTAATAATAATACCAGAATCATTATCACCAATTGCGATCAGTGAGCCTGCATAGGGCGTACACCAATCGAGAAAGTTTATAACAGTATCAAGACGTGTATACAACTGGTCACTCACAGGGAGGTGTAATTCTTGAGCAATAAAAATAAGATGATGCAAAAGTTCTGCCACTAACGAATTATAATAGGTCGAACCTTCATAAAAAGTTCCATCAGATAATAACTGATAATCAAATTGAGCAAGAGCTGTTGAATAACACCATTCTATTTTTGATTCAGCGCCAATAAAACTTTGGAATAACCAACACAAGTATAAATAGCCTACAAGATTTGCAAGATAATGGTTATTTGTGCGCCCATCATAGATTTCCCAATTTCCCTCAAGAAATCTCATATGATCATAGAGTGATGTGATAATTGTTTCCCATGCAGTTATTGAAATATCATGCACAGTTTTATAATAATTAAGTGCCCAAATCCAATTAATAGAACGAATAGCAACTTCCATGGGGCACATCCAATTAACGCCAAGCATGTAAGGATTATGTTCAATCCAATGAACCATAGATTGAATTGCAATGCATGGATATTTGAATGAACTGGTATATACAAATGCATTGCCCAATGCAACAAGATGCTGAAACCGAGAACGTTCCCACGCGGTTTTTACATCGCAAGAAAGCTCATATGTTGCACTGGGCTTTATTAGTATATCTTTATAAAATGTTTGAGATGGAAATTGTTCATGCCAGGGAGGATCGTCATCTGTCGCGCGGGATAAAAAATAGTGATAGTTTTGTATAAATTCTTCTGCAGAATATACCCACATATCACATTCAGCAGGAATTATTTTTAAAATATATGAAGCACATTGAAAAGATTTATTAAAACTCTGCCAATAGATTGCAAAATTCTGTGGCAATTTTTGTTGTTGTGCAATTATTGGCCAACTTGTATGAGCGGTATGAGAGAGAGCTCTTGATCTCCAGTAAAAAGCATTATAGGTATTTCTTATTTTTCTTACTACAATGCCACAACTTGTATATAAACCATATTCTTTTACTTTGTTGAAATAATGAATTATCCCAACCAAAAGATTCCCCTCACAATTTTATCAACGAATTCGCGCACCATTCACAACGGGCCCGGCCACCGTTACTATTTCAAGTTTATTTTTATCATTTTCTGCAACAAGAAGCATACCTTGAGATTCGATACCCATTATTTTACGAGGAGCTAAATTAGCAACAAAAACAGCCTGTTTACCACGTAAATCTTCAACAGTAAGATGTTGTTTTACACCAGAACATATCTGGCGCATTCCAAGCTCACCAAAATTTACCATCAGTTTATATAATTTTTCAGAACCGGGAATATCAGAAACTTCTTCTATGGTACCAACCCGCAGATCAACTTTTGTAAAATCTTCGAAAGAAATATAACTATTTTCCACACGAGGCTCCTCTGTAGTAAGTTCATACTGTTTAAATAATGGTTCACGCACAGTTAAGGTAAACGTTTTTTTCCATGGCTCTGTGATAAGTTTTTCAAGATGTATACCCTCGAGAGATACACCAAGTGCTGTACATAATTCTGTCATACTCTGCGGCATAACTGGCCAAATAAGTGCTGCACATGCATACAAGGTGTGCGCAGTAGCTGATAAAATTGTCACAAATTTTTCACGATCACGTCCTGCAACTTTCCATGGTTCCTGTGCATGAAAATATGCATTTATTGTATGAATAAATTTCCATACACGGGCATATGCGCGATGAAAATAATAGTCGCCCATCTCAAGTTTAAATTCTGTAACCATAGCAATAAGCTCTTCTTGTAATGCACGTTCTTCTGGCCCCCATGTGTGAGGTGCTGGTAAAGAGCTTGTAGAATATTTATGTGCCAATGCAAGTAATCGGTTTAAAAGATTACCAAGATCATGAGCAAGATCGGAATTAATACGTGTTTTAATATCCTCAATGCTCATAGGGGTGTCTTGATTGATTGCCATATGGCGTATCAGGTAAAAACGGATAGGATCTGCACCAAATTCTTTATGTAATTCAAGCGGATCTACAACATTGCCGAGTGATTTGGACATTTTCTGCTCACCAACTTTGATCCATCCATGCACCAAAAGTTTACGAGGAAGTTCTAATCCCGTAGCCATCAAAAATGCGGGCCAATATATCGCATGAAACCGTATAATATCTTTACCCATAACATGCAAATCGCATGGCCACCAAAAATTAAATTCTTTCTGCCGCTGCTTATCTCCATAGCCAACACCGGTAATATAATTATTAAGCGCATCCGCCCAGACATAGGTTACATGATGCTCATCCCCGGGAAAAGGTATTCCCCATGAGATTGTCGTTCTTGAAATACTTAAATCTTTTAATCCTGATTCGACAAATGCGATAACTTCATGAAGCCGTTCTGGTGGTGTTACAAAATCAGGGTTGTTTTTATAAAATTCGAGAAGTTTGTCTTGATATGCTGATAATTTAAAAAAATAACTTTCTTCTGAGACCCATTCAGTAGTGCGCCCACACGTGGGACATGCAGGAGCTTTCTCTGATACCTCTTTTTCAGAAACAAATGCTTCACATGAAACACAGTACCAACCAGAGTAAAATGACTTATAAATATCACCCTGCCCAATGAGCTGCGTCAACCAGTGTTGCACTGCTTCTGTGTGATGTTTATCCGTAGTTCTTATAAAATGGGAATAGTTTATATTAAAAGCTTTCCATGCTTCTTTAAAATTTTTTGAGATATCATTAACAAAATCTTGAGGGCTTTTTCCTGCAGCTTTGGCAGCTTGGGCAATTTTCTGGCCATGCTCATCGGTGCCGGTTAAAAAAAATACTCGGTCACCATGAAGCTGATGCCAACGCGCCGCAACATCTGCAAGTACGGTCGAATACAGTGAACCCACATGAGGTTTTGCATTAGGATAATATATAGGAGTTGTTACATAAAATTTTTGATGATCTGATTCCATATAAATCCCTCACAATTGAAAACCTAGCAAAAAAGTATATAGTGTTATAATACTTAAAAATTGAAAACCAAGCAAAAATATGAGGTTATTATGAAAAAAAATATAATTCTTATGGCAGCTTTAATCAGCAGCACGTTATTTATACATACCACATATAGTGGAAAGCTGTCAGAGGCATATGCTTACATGGCACATGGAGATAAAGCATATCAAGATGCACGACGTAACTTAAAGAATTGGAAAAGCTTTGTTAAACAGTTTACTGCAGCATTGGCCATCCACTATTGCGGGCAAACATTTACCAATACTCTTTATTCCCATAACCGAGATATTGATGATTCTCTCCTGAAAGTACTTATTTCAGTAGGACAGCTTATTACTGCTGCAAATATTACCGATTCTGTTGAAGAAGTAATTGCACATCATGATAATGCTCGTAAATCAGACTGGGCACATTTTTGGGGATGTTTACTTGCAATTTATTGTAAAAAACCTGTTTTAGGATTACCAATTCTCACAATGAGATAAACTTTTCTATGAAATATTTAAATATGTTTTTATCTGTTGTACTATTGTTTTCAATAGGAAACATTTTGGGAATGGAAGTTTCAAAGCAACAAGAAAAGAAGCAAGAAATTTCTGATTCTGACATCTCTGGTCTCGATAAAAAAGAAGTATTGAGAGCATTATATAAATGGGCGCAGCCTCAGAGCAAAATATTTCTTTTCTCAGACGATTATCTTACAGATACAGAGGTAGAACAAGCGCTGAGTAAACGCTCTATTGATTATATTAAAGATCGCGCTATGAAAATCAATCTTCATGAATCCCCGCTTGATACAAGACTCTATAATGAAAATAATGGCCATCGAACAGCTGAATGGGTTATTGCTAACTTAAAAGCTAAAAAAACAACAAACTCAACTAGAAAATAAATTTATCTACAAAAATAAAATTCCTTTCGAGCACAATTAAAGCCCAGAGGGATTTTTTTTATTTGTAGAAATATAAAAGAAATTCTAGCTAGCCTCTATTTATAGCACACAATATATGGAAAGCTCGCATGAAAAAAAATAAATGGGTTCAAAAAGTCAGAACAAGTTCGAATGCAATGGATTTACCTGATGGGCTTTTTAAACAATCTTCAAAAAAAATAGCTGCGGGGCTTAAGAAAGCTGCGCTTACAAGCAATCGCACCAAAGGGACTAAATTTCAATCGGCTATGTCGATGCTTAATTATTTTATTAACCGTGCGGGGAAAAAGTTATCAGCACCCGATCGTCAGCGACTTGAAGCTGCAAAAAATGAGTTGCGAAAAGTTTTTGGAAAGCCTATAAAATAACCACCATGACTTTTCTCGATAAAAATTTCTTGACAATATTAGCTAACCTTAGCTAATATTGATAGTAGTTATAATTTATTTTCGGGGAAAAACTTGAAAAAAGCAAATTTGCACGAGGCAAAAACAAATCTTTCTAAATTAGTAGACCTTGTTTCCAAAGGTGAAGAAGTTATTATTTGCAAAGCCGGGCATCCCGTTGCCAAATTAGTTGCATTTAGTCCAAAAAATGAATCACGAAAACCTGGAGCCTGGGCTGGTAAAGTTACTATTGAAAAAGATTTTGATAAATTACCATCTGATTTTATGGAATATTTCAAATGAATGCTTATTTAATTGATACTCACATCTTACTCTGGTGGCTGGCTGATGATAAAAAACTTGCCAAAAAAATCAGAAGCTTAATTGCAAAACCGGACAACCATATATTGGTAAGTTCAGTAAGTATTTGGGAAATTGTTATTAAGAAGTCATTAAATAAGCTTAAAGCCCCTGACAACATAAAAGAAATTTTAGATAAAAATGATTTTAAACTTTTATCTATGACTATAGATCATGCATTATATGTAGAACACTTACCAATTATTCACAATGACCCATTTGATCGTCTTTTAATTGCACAATGCGTAGTTGAAAATTTAATATTTGTTACCGCTGACAAGATTATTCCAAAATATAAAGTCAACTGCTTTTAATATTACGATTTTACATACACCCAGATATCATTTTTTTGTTGCTCGGTGACAAGTGGTTCAAAAAAGTGGTACGTCTTAAATGCTTCAGGAGATGAGCGAATAATAGCTTTCTGTTTTTCTGAAAATGAAAGATCCGCAATTATATCGGTGCGCGTTGGGCAAAATGCATATTTTTCAGCATGTTGGAGCACGATTTCTGGTCGTAAGATAAAATTAATAAATTTATACACAGCTATATCATTACGTGATTTTACAGGAAGAGCGCAGTTTTCGATAGTAATAAATGTCCCCGATGTAGGAATAACAAAATCGATCATAGGATATTGTTTGAACGCACGCCAGATATATGAGTTTGAAGCAACGACCACAGGACAATTTTCTGTTATTAAAAAATAATCGGCTCGAAAATCGGAATACGCTTTTACTAAACTTTTTTGTTCTTTTAACAATCGTGAGCAGGCAGTTCTTTGCTGGCCCGATAATGCATTCACTGGCCCATATAAATAAAAAGCTGCCATATTTATCGCTTCAATCGAGTCATTAACCATGCATAATGGATACCGAATTTTTTGTATATCAAAGATCGCATCCCAATCATGAGGACTTTGACCTAAAGCAAAGTAAGGTTTATAAATCCCAAGACCAAAAATTTCCCATGAAAATGGAATAGAGTAGGTATTATCAGGATCAAAAGGATGCCCTAATAATAATGGATTAAGATGAGGCCATACTTCTATTTTCTCTCTCTCAAGAGGCTTTAATAAATTTTCTTTACGCAAAAGAGAAATCGCATAATCTGAAGGAATAATAAGGTCATATTCACCCTGAGCTGCCGATTTTAATTTAACGAATAATTCTTCATTGGTAGAAAAATTACTGACCGAAACTGCAATACCCGTTTCTCGCTCAAATTGTGCAATTGCAACAGGATCGAGAATATCGCTCCATGCTAAAATAGTAAGGCGTCGAGACGAACGTTGGTATGATACCAGAAAAATAAAAATACCAAAGAACAGTATCCAAAATATAATAATAAGAAATTTGAGAGAAATTGTTTTAAAAAAATTCTTTTTCATTAAAAAATCCGAGATCGTGCATTAAGAGAACATAAAATAAGTACCAATGCGCTACTTAATACCAACAACACCGTCGATAATGCATTAACAACAGGCGAGATACCAGTTCTTGCCGTTGATAGAATATATAATGGTAAGGTTTGCATTGAACTTCCTGCACAAAAATAGGATAAAACAAAATCATCAAAAGAAATAATGAAAATAAGTAAACATGCTGCAACAAGTGAAGGTTTTAATAGCGGTAATGTTATTTTAAAAAAAGTTTGAAGCGGGCTTGCACCAAGATCAAGTGAAGCTTCAATCAAACGATAATCGAGTTCTCGAAAACGGGTATATAAGAGCGGCACTACATACCCCAACCCTAATACCGTATGGGCAATAACCAATGTTGCAATGCCAAGAGGAATTGAGCAGAGTGAAAAAAAAGTGAGAAGTCCCACTGCTACAACAATTTCAGGAATAATAAGATTGCCATAAAAAAGCAAAAGAAATTCTTCAACTTTACCACCTTGAATCGCATAAAAAACAAAAAAAACGCCCATAATAGTGCTTAATGCCATCGACAATAGTGCCACAGTGCATGATACGTAAAAAGCATGCCATAAATGGGGCGAATGATAGAGCTCATAATACCAATGCAAGGTAAAACCTTGCCACGGGGCAGGAAATGCCACGGTATTAAATGAAAAAAGAACTAAAACAATGGTAGGAATATATAGAAAAAGATATACCATAAGTGTATAGAATGTTATACCTGAAAAAAGAAAATTTCTATTCATCGCTTACCTCGAATCCATTCAGTTATTCCGTAGAGAGTACACATACTGATAATAAGAACAACAACACTTATCAAGGTAAAAGAAGCGCCTAAATGAGCCGTACGAGAACCAAGAATATAATAAGAAACTACGGTGCCCACAAACATCATCGTATCTCCACCCATCAACTCAGGAATCGCAAATTCACCAAAGGCTGGAACAAAAACAAGAAACATACCAGCTTGTATGCCCGGTATTGTTAAAGGAATAACAACACGCGCAAGAGTTTGGTACCATGTTGCTCCCAAATCGAGAGAGGCTTCAATAACTTTGTAATCAAATTTTTCAAGAACTGCATAAATAGGAAGAACCATAAAAGGCAAATAATAATAAACCATCATGAGTATCACTGCAAAGACATTATTGAGTAATTGTAGAGGGCTATTAATAATATGTAAGTTTAATAAAAAAGTATTAATCAGCCCATGCTGTTCTAATACAAAAAACCAGGCAATAACATGAAGAAGAAAATTAGTACAAAATGGCAGAATAATTAAAAACAATAAAAAAGTTTTTAATCGCTGTGCAAAAAAAGCTAAAAAATAAGCGGTCGGATATGCCATACATAAGGTAATACCGGTGGTTGCTCCTGCAAGCAATAGTGATCGCAGGATAACACGCGCATATAATGAGTTAAGAAATGGGTAAAAATATGAAAAAGACCCCGAACTCATAATAAAAATGCACACAAGCGGAAGATAAAAAAATAAAATCTGCCACAAAAGGCCAGGAGCTCCAAGAAAAAATGGAAGAACTGATTCAAATAATTTTCTCATTTTTCTAATACCACCACATTTTCTTTTTGCCAATGAAGATAGACCAGATTATCATAATCGATCACTTCATGAGGAAAATGTTCTTCATTTTGAGAAAATACTTGTACTCTCATATCGTTTTTTAATTTTACATTATATTGGGTCGATCGCCCATGATAAACAATCGATTCAACACTCCCTGGCAGAACATTTGAAAATCCTTCAAGCACCGATTTTGAAATAAAAATTTTTTCTGGTCGTATACTCATAACAACCTGAGCATTCTTATGCATCCATTCCCGTTTTTTTGGTATGTATACGTTAAATATGCCAATGTCATTGCAATGAATTTCCCAATCATTCTCATTAATCGGTACAAGAAAACCGCGAAAAATATTGGTAGTTCCAACAAATTGCGCAACAAATGCACTAATAGGAAATTCATAAATTTCCTTAGGAGTCCCTATTTGTTCTATTTCTCCATTATCATTCATAATCGCCATCTGATCTGCTACAGTAAGTGCCTCGAACTGATCATGAGTAACATAGATAAATGTCGTTTTAAGTTTATCTTGCAATTCGATCAGCTCGATTAATAATTTTTCCCGCAACTTAAAATCAAGTGCTGCTAATGGTTCATCAAGAAGAAGCACGTCCGGTTCATTAATAATTGCGCGGGCTAATGCAACTCGTTGTTGCTGCCCACCCGACAATTGCTTAATCGATTTATACATATGGGGTTCAAGATGGACCGCTTTTAAAATTCTTGTCACTTTTTCTTGAATAATTGAACGTTTTATTTTTTTGATAGTAAGGCTATACGAGACATTTTCAAAAACATTCAGATGCGGAAACAACGCATAATTTTGGAAAACCGTATTAACATGCCGCTGGTTAATCGGCTTATGGGTAATATCTTCATCTCCTAAAAAAATATGACCAGAATCGACCGTTTCAAAACCACCAATAAGGCGTAATAACGTAGTCTTTCCAGACCCGCTTGGCCCTAAGAGAGCAAAGAACTTACCAGCGGGGATGGTCAGATTGATGTTATCAAGAATCAGCTCACCACCAAATGATTTTGTTATTCCCTCAAGTCTAATGCTTCTCATCTTATTTCTTTCTTTTTCGAGCAAAATATAAAGGAACAACAATATCAGA
>Ga0207156_10187_pt1 | contig 14947 bp, 12 predicted proteins | sample Alteio_BWMinHeat_24_FD_153514 | JGI IMG/M metagenome (GOLD analysis project Ga0207156, IMG submission 153514) | Enriched cells from forest soil in Barre Woods Harvard Forest LTER site, Petersham, Massachusetts, United States -... | ecosystem: Environmental > Terrestrial > Soil > Temperate forest >...
GAGCGTCAGTCGATTGCATCCGGCCCAACATACCTTGCCCGCGGGCGGATCAACTGATTCGACCCGTACTGCTCGATCGCATGCGCTATCCAGCCGATCGACCTGCCCAGAGCAAAGATGGCGAGCGCGCTGCCAGGCGGCAAGCGCAGCACGTGGGCGAGCGCAGCGAGACCAAAATCGAGGTTGGGATGCTCGCGCATTATCTCGCGGCCCGCCTCGGTCAGCGCGTTAACCAGGGACGCTGCTTGTCCGCGGGCGGCGGATGTTGCTAGCGAGATCAGCAGCTTCGCGCGCGGATCTCCGCCGGGATAGAGCCTGTGGCCAAAACCAGGGAGGCGCTCGGCTTGGCGCATTTTGGCGGCGACAATATCGCGGGCGCGAGCCGGTTTGCCGATCTCGTTCAATAGAGCCTCTACCTGCGCCGTGTGGCCGCCGTGATGCTTTCCCTTTAGCGCCGCCAGGCCCGCCGCGACGACGTCATAGGGAGTCGATCCCGCCGAGGCGGCGCATCTGGCCGTAAACGCGGAGACGTTAAGCTCGTGGTCGGCGCAGAGGATAAGCGCGGCGCGCAGGCTAACCCGGGCGGCCGGCTTGTGCAGCGCCCAGGCCGTTTGCAGTATCGAATCAATTGGCGAATCGGCCGCCCGGACGCCGGAACCGGCGACGACCGCCAACAACCGCAAAATGCGCGCGCCGGTGAACGCCGCCGGTCCCGGGCGCAGGTCGTATGCCCGTTGGTCTCGAAGTCCCGCCAGCGGCAGGACCATCTGACAACGCTCGATGGCGCCCAGGCCGGCTATCCGTTCAACCGTCCGCGCCGACTGCGCCAGTACTGCCCCATCCGATGGCGCGAAGATCTCTGCCGACCGGTCGGTGGCTCCGGTCCAGAGCAGCGCCGCAACCTCTTCAACCGTTGCGCTCCGGGCGAGCTCTACGGCGTCATGGCCCCGATAATAAAGGCGACCGGCCTCGATCAAGGTGATCGCGGAATCCAGTACGGGATTGCCCCAATTCAAGCTGCGCGGACTTGCTTTCTCTGGACTCCGCCGCACCTCTTTTCGCTCCACCAGGCGGTCGACGTCTTCGCGAAAGTAGCGACGCGTTCGTGGCTGTCCTGGAACGCTTTCGGAGCGCAGCATTCCCCGGCTGGCATAGGCGTAGAGAGTCTGCGTTGCAACGCCCAGCGCCGCCGCGGCCTCTTGCGCCGTCATAAAGCGTTCGTCTTTCAATACATTGATTTTACAATCAATATTGACAATGTACAAGGGAGCCGCAATATTTGAATCAGATTGATGTTTCACATTGGAGGCAAGACATGGCTGCGAACTCGATCCTCAACGCAAAGGACGCTCTGCGCGACGGGCTGGTCGGCGTGACCGCGGCGGCGACCCGGCTTAGCTCGGTTGACGGCCAGGCAGGCCGCCTGGTTCTCGCGGGTTACGCGGTGGAGGATCTGGCCCCCCAGGCGACTTTCGAGGAAGTCGCCCATCTCTTCTTGCGCGGCCGCCTTCCAGACTCGGCGGAGCTCAGCCGGTTCGGCGCTGAACTCGCTGAGCGGCGGCTGCTGTCGCACGCAACCTATATGATCCTGGGCGAAGCGGCGCGGCGATCACTGCCTGTCATCGACGCGCTGATTATGGCGGTCCCCACCCTCCTTCTCAAGCATGGCGCGGACCCGGCGGACGACGCACTCGCTCTTGTCGCCGCGATTCCCGGTATTGTTGGGGCCTACTGGCGGGTTCGCAACGGAGAGCAGCCGGCGCCGGTGCGCCAGGACCTGCCGCACGCGGCACATTTCTTACATCAAGTATTTGGCGTCGAGCCAGCCGCGGAAAGCGTGCGCGCGCTCGAAACCTATCTGAACACCGTTTGCGATCACGGTTTGAATGCGTCGACATTCGCGGCGCGGGTGATCATCTCGACGCAATCGGATATGGTCTCGGCGGCAACCGGAGCAATCGGAGCGCTGAAGGGTCCGCTGCACGGTGGCGCGCCCGGACCCGCGCTCGACATGGTTCTCGAGATTGGGGAGCCCGCGCGCGCCGAATCCCTAATCCGGGCGCGGCTCGCGTGCGGCGAGCGCCTGATGGGATTCGGCCATCGCGTCTACAAAGTGCGGGACCCGCGCGCCGACGTGCTGGCGGCAGCCGTCGAGCGCTTCTTTGCTGTTGCGGGCGATCGCAACCTCTACGAACTGGCGCGCGAGGTCGAGGCCATCGCCTTGCGCGTAGTTGTCAGCGTGTTGTAGCCCCACACTTCGTTCAGTAGTTCGTCGCGTGAAACCGTGACCCCGAAATGCTCGATCAGGTAGCGCAGTAGTTTGAATTCACGGGCAGACAATTCCACCGGGTGATTGTCGCGGATGACCGCCGTGCGGCGAAAATCGACACAGATGGATCCGAACCTGTAGAGCTCAGGGGCTGACCTGGAGCCCGCGGACGAGGGAGTCGACGCGCCGGTGCGGCGCAGGAGGGCCTCGATGCGGGCGAGCAACTCGAGCATCGCAAACGGTTTAGTCAAATAGTCGTCGGCGCCAAGCTTGAGGCCGAGGACGCGATCCACCACCTGGCCCCGGGCGGTCAACATGATGATGGGCGTGTTGATTCCGCGCTGGCGGAGGTCGCGGCAGACGTCGAAGCCGCTCTTCAACGGCAGCATCAGGTCCAAGATGATTAGGTCGAAAGGCTCCGCGGCGCCGCGAGACAGCCCCTCCTCCCCGTCGCCGGCGGCCTCGACGGCGTAGCCTTCGCTCTTCAGGCGCTGCGTAAGCGCCATCACCAGTCCCGGCTCATCCTCGATGATCAGTACTCGATGCATGAAGAGAGTGAAGAGTGAAAAGTGAAGAGTGAAGAGTGACAAGTGATCAGTGGCGGTATTCCTTTGCGACACGTTCCATCGCTTCCCTGGGGGGCCCTTCACTCTTCACTTTTCACTCTTCACTTTTCACTGCCCACTGTTGGCAGGTCGAGGGTGAAGCAACTGCCCTGTCCGGGAACGCTTGCCACCCGGATAGTCCCGCCCTGCGCCTCGATTATGTTCTTGACCAGGCTCAGACCGAGTCCGTTGCCATGGATCTGAGCCCCGCGGACCTCGCCGCCCCGATAAAAAGGCTCGAAGATGTGCGGCAGGTCGGCTGCCGCGATTCCGATTCCTTTGTCCTCGATCGCTATTCTCACTTTGGGAGCCTGTCCGTTCGGCACGGTTCCCGCCTTGATGCCGATCCAATGCTCCCCGCCGCCGTATTTAACCGCGTTGTCGATTATGTTGCGCAACGCCGAGCCGAGCGCGCTGGGGTCGGCAAGCACCGCCGGCAAGTCCGGCGGAATCTCCTTTTCGATGCGCCACTCGGAGCCAGGATTCGATTTGGCGAGCGCCTGGTCAATCAGCCCGCTCAGATCTACCGGCCGCGGCTGGTAGAGCCCTTTGCCGCGATAGGCGCCGGCAAGCTCCAACACCTGCTCCACCATCCCAGCCAGGCGGCGAACGTCGTCACGGATCACCAACCCGCACTGCTCGATCTCCCGATGGTCGGTGATCAGACCATCGGCCAGGTTCTCGCTGATCGCGTGGATGACCGCCAGCGGCGTCCGGAATTCGTGCGAAACCCCGGCGACAAATTCAATCTGATTTTGCGCCAGAGCCTGAGCGCGTCTTGAGTTGACGATGATGATCACGACGCTTGCGGCGAGTAGGAACAGAATCCCGAAGCTCACGATCAGATTTCGCCTGCGGAGCTGGGCGACGGCTGCGTCCAGCGAGCCCGCTCGGTGGCTGATCAAGACTTGCCAGCGCGGCCCGCGTCTGGCTTCGTCCGTGTTCAAGCTCAGAGTAAACAGGCGAAAGGCCCTGTCGCTCCCCGGCGGCGCTTCCGCCGTTCTGAACTTCACGTTGATGAAGCCCTCGCCCTCTCTCTTGACGGCAGCGCCCTCGTCGGACCGCACCTCGCTTTTGGCGACCTTGACCTCATAATCGCCGACGCCGTTTTCAGCGAAATGGCGTTGAGCAAGGGACGGAATCACGGTTCCCGTGATGTAATCTAGATCGAGCGTCGTGATGATTAGAGCGACATTGCGAAATCCGCTCGAGAATTCAAAGCGCTCGCCGCCCGGGCCGCGGCCGGATCCTTTGTTTTGGGTGTTGAGTTCGATGATGAAGCGGACCGTTGCCGGTATGTCCTCGTCGATATAGCCGCGCTCGATGAAAGTGACCGGCCACTGGCCTGCCTCCCTTACACGCCCGGACTCGTCGCGCTTAGAACGTGCGATGGCCAACAGCGTCTGCGTTTTGAATTCGACTTGAGCGGCTCGTTCGGCATTACGTCTTTCTTCTACTTCGCCCGATTGCTCCCCCTGTTGACGTAAGTCGCGCACGGCCTTTTGTTCGGCTTCTTCCTTTCGTGCGCGCTCGGCCTTCACCTGCGCCGCTCGGCGAGCGCTTAGTTGGAGCGGTTCAAAGCGGTCGCGTAGCGTGGCGAGATCGGCAGGCCACTCGCGAACCGCAGCGTCCGCGCTGGTCGCGTCAAATTGCCGGAGGCTCAGACGCTTGTCCTCGTCAACCGGCGCGATGAACAGCGCTTTCATCAATCCCGGGTAAGCTGTCGACGAGCGCCAAAAGTTATAGCGCTCCGCCAGCATGCGCCAACGCTCGTTGCGCACCGCTCCCGGGCCAATCTCTGAGATCGCATAGACCCGCTGGACTTCCCTGGCGAAATCCTCTTGCAAATCGACCATGCGGTTTTGCAAAGTCGTTTCCATGGTCTGGCGCTCGGCGACGCTGATCTCGCCGAGCCACCCATATTGGAGGACTGCCAGCGTGACTAACAGGCCGGCTAACGCAGCAATCATCGGCAACGTATATGACCGCTTTTTTCCTTTGCGTCCCATCGCGGAGATCTAATGTAGCACAACTCCACTGCCTTGCATCCTGCTTGCTATCAGAATTTACAAACTTTACAAACACTTTACCTGAACTAAACCATTCGAATTCTAGCCTCGGTTACTATACGGGTGTGCGCGGAAAGCGAGAAAGTGACGAGTGGTAAGTGACGGGTTCGGATCCATCGGGAGTTCCTAGCCGGTCGCTGGCGCTGGCGCCGATCACTCGTCACTCTTCTCGCGTCAAATGTCCGCATCGCTAAACTAAACGAAAGGACGAAAATTATGAGAACACGAAAGACATTCACAGCGGCAATTGTTTTCCTCAGCGCCGTTCTGGTCCTCGGGATTTGCGCATTCGCCGGCGCCGGACATGCGGAGACCGGGGCCACGGCTTCATCTGCCGCCAGTCAGGAAGGCGCGGCGCAAGAGCGCAGGGTCAAGATCGAGACGGAATCGGCTGGTTGGGCGCTCGAAGAGAAAATGAGCGCCGCCGCGATAAAGGGTGCGCCCTTCTCCGCGCAGACCTCGGTCGAAACCACCCAGACGCTCGCCAACGGTTCTCACATTGCTCAGAAGCAGACCGGAGCGATCTACCGCGACAGCGAAGGCCGTGTCCGCCGCGAACTGCCGCGCGCGGGAGAGCCAGAGATCGCCCTCATCAATGATCCGACTGCCAGCGTCATTTACCGGCTCCATCTGTTCCAGCACACGGCAATGAAAGTTTCGCTTGGGGCAGGTGGCCGAACCGAGAACTCAGAGGTTCTCGCGAAACTGAAAGCCGAGCGTCGGGCCACAAACAGGGAGCCGACCCCTGGCCAACTTTCCGAAGACAAACAACTGGGACGCCTACGCAAGACCGAATCGCTTGGCAGCCAAATGATCGAAAGCGTCCAGGCCGAGGGAACGCGAGTTACGTTGACCATCGCCGCGGGCGCCCAGGGCAACGACCAACCTCTGGACATCGTCTCGGAAACCTGGTATTCGCCGGAACTTCAGATGGTTGTAATGACGCGCCGCAGCGATCCAAGAAGCGGAGACATGGTGTACAAACTGACCAACATTAATCGGAGCGAACCGCCCCATACTCTCTTCGAGCCTCCGGCGGGCTTCACTGTCACAGAGGCCATGAAGTAAGGAACTACTTTGGGCCGCGCTCCGCCGGTAGCCGGCGGCGGAGCGCGGTAACACCCCCCCCCGAACATAAGCACGCCGTCACACAGAATGCTGCGTCATCGGGCAGCCGGCTTGATTCACTCTACTGAACCGATGGCCTCAATAAATTGACTTCGGGGCGATGGCGTGCAACCTCCGGTGGTATAAAGCCGCACGTGAAACCTTATCGAGTTCCTCGCCACTAACCAACTGCGTCCGAGAAGAAGTTCGAAACAAACCAATAAGCTGGCGCATCGCGGGCCGTGCCCATTCAAAATCCTGCCCGTCGCGCTATGCACAACTTGATCAAATCGGAGGTTGCGTCATGAAAGCCTCGTCCAAACGTTTGATTGTCCCCTTCCTAGTGATAGCCGCCTCGGCAGCGGTCGCCCTCGCGCGAGATCACGGAGCGCCCGCGGGAACCAGCGCGGAACCGCGCACGATGCTCGAATCGGTCAGCATCGACGCCCAGATGATTGCCGAGTTCCGCAAGGCATGGATGATCGCGGGGTCAGGCAACGCGAATATAGAAGGATTGGTCCTCGTCTACCGGAGCCCGAATGGAAATGTGATTAGCCGTTCCCAGGGCTGCACGAACGAGCACCGCAAGTTCTCGTTCAAATGGGATCCCGACATCATCGCGATTGTCCACTCGCATCCAAACAAAGTAAATCCCGAGCCATACGGGGAAGACCTGACCCTCGCCGACAGATTTCACACACCTGTCTACACGATAACCAACCGCGGCATGTACGTCTACGACCCGACAATCCGGAAGGTCAAGAAATTGAGCGACGGATTTGACTGGTTGCTCCCCGCCAAATTGCGCAACACTGCTCTGCTGGCCCGCATCCTGCCGCCGGGAACGCCGAGCTTCGCCCAACGATGATTCGGCCCTCCGTAGCGCGAAATGGTTCGTGCGCGTTGGCCCAAAGCTTGCCGGCTGGCCCGGAAAGGACCTGTCGGCAAGCCAGATTTCTTGCCTCAGCTTAGAATGGAGGCCGTCCTTGTAGTTTGGACTGGCCGCGACGCTTTCCACTTGAGCAACCTTTGTCAAGACGTGGCGAAGGAGCGTCGCGGTCGCTTATGAACACAAAGGGCATCATAGCGTTGTAGCAGGATCTCAAGACAGATTTCCACGAGCCGCCCTGGAAGCCGCAATCGCTCAGCACGGCCGAGATCACACCGCTCCTTCTGCAAATCCTCCGGAGAACCAGTAGCCGCCAGAATCGCTTGCGGGCGAACACATGGGCCATATGTACGCGGAACCTACAAGAAGCGCTGCGGCGCGTAAACGTTGCCGTCATTGAAATCGAGTAACCGATCACTGGCGACCCAACCTGGGAAGGCGTCGCGCGTGAGTAGGATCGCCCGCTGAATCTGGCGGCGGCCCGCCCGCGACGAGATAATTGCTCGGCTTGCCAATCACCCTCCGCTCCGATATGTTTCCCTGCTACGATTGCCGTTAAAAATCGGTTCCGCGCCAGTGGACGCTCGAACAGGAGGCCGTAATGCTAAGATTACCATGCGCAGTGATCTGCTTAGCGCTCATCGGAGGCTCGCTTCCGGCATTCGCCGTGCGCGCTCAGGATGAACCAGCCGCCGATAGCCCGGCTAAGACCATGCGCCCAGTCATCAGAGGACGCCAGTACGCTGCTGCTTCGATGAAGGCGGAAGCTGTGCGCGCCGCCGAGCATATTCTCGAGGCGGGAGGCAACGCGTTCGACGCCATCGTCGCGGGGCAGGCTGCTCTAAGCGTTGCGGATGCCGCCCTCAACGGGGTAGGCAGCGACGCCGTCCTGCTGGTGTATGACGCCCACGCAAAGAAGGTCTTCTCGATCAACGCGGAAGGCACGGCGCCACAATTGGCGACGATCGATTGGTACAACAAGAATCTCGGCGGCAAGCTTCCCGAAAGCGACGGATTGTTGTCCGGGACGGTGCCGGGAGTCGTCGACGCCTGGTGCATCTTGCTCGACCGCTGGGGCACGATGAGCTTCGCGCAGGTGCTCGAGCAGGCCATCGACCTTGCGGAGAATGGCTTCCCGATCGGCAACGGTCTCGCGCGGACGATCGCCGCAACCCGCAAGATCCGCAAATATCCCTCGACGATGAGAGTCTATTTCCCGAACGGCAAGGCGCCGGAGCCGGGTGAGATCTTTCGCAACCCGGATCTTGCGCGAACAATGCGAAAGCTGGTCGAGGCCGAAAAGCAGAACGCGGGCCGGGGCCGGCACGAAGCGCTGAAGGCAGCGCGCGACCGCTTCTATAAAGGCGACATCGCGCAGGCGATGGCCAGGTTCTCCGAGGAGAACGGCGGCTTGTTTCGCTATGAAGACTTCGCGAAGTACACGGCCAAGGTAGAAGAGCCGGTCTCGATCGACTACCGCGGCTACCAGATCTTCAAGAATGCCTCCGCGAGCCAGGGCCCGGCCGAGCTCTTCACGCTTAATCTGCTCGAAGGTTTTGATCTCAAGGCAATGGGCCACAACAGCGCCGCCTATATCCATACGAGCTGTGAGGCGCTGAAGCTCGCTTTCGCCGACCGCGACAAATACCTGGGCGACATGGATTTCATTCACATTCCCTTTGAGGGATTGCTTTCGAAGGAGTACGCGGCCGAGCGCCGCAAGCTGATCGACCCCGATAAGGCGTCACTGGAGCTGCGGTCCGGAACTCCCGAGCAATTCATGAAGAATCCGCCGCCCGCCGCCCAGCCAGTCAAGGTCAACCTCTCGGGAGAGGCCGATCACGAAGGCGACACCAGCTACATCGCTGTCGTCGACAAGGATCGGAACATGATCAGCTTCACACCCAGTCTGCACAGCGCATTCGGCACCGGCGTCGTAATGGGCGATACCGGACTGATCTTTAACTGCCGCGGCGATTACTATTCGCTGATTCCGGGCGAAGCGAATGCCCTCGCACCGGGGAAGCGGCCGCGCAGCACGCTGCAATCAACTCTCGTCATGAAGAACGGCCAGCCGCATATGATCATGGGCAGCCCGGGCGCCGATTACCAGATCATGATGACCATGCAAACGCTGTTGAACGTGATCGACTTCGGAATGAATGTGCAACAGGCGATCGAGGCGCCGCATTGGACGACTCGCGCGTTTCCCGCCTCTCCGTTTCCGCACACGATGTATCCAGGCGATCTCGCGGTGGAAGGGCGCGTGCCTGAGGCCGTCCGTCAAACTTTGATCGCGAAGGGACACAAACTGCACGTCACCGGTCCGTGGTCGACGGGGGCGATGGCTGGGATCATCGTAGACCTCAAAAGCGGTGTGCTGAGCGCAGGAGCCGACCCGCGAACCGAGGCGTATGCGTGGTCGAAGTGAAAGAGTGCGTCGAGGCTCAACGTGAAAGAATGCATCGAGGCTCAACCGAACTTTTGAGTTGACGGGATCGAATCGCTGAAGTCACCGGACCACTTCGGCACAATAGATCTCTGGAAGGGGCAAGAATACGGATGAGCGATGAACGATGAGGGATGAGACAGGCCGACTTGGAGACATAAAGGGACCGTGTGAGCTTCCGCACATTAGAGGTCTGGAAGGGGGCTGACCCCGCGCTCCGGCCGCAGCCGACGATAAACCACTGGCTGTTCTCAAAATGTAGACTGTTCACCAGGGGGTTCGCGCCGCCGAACCACAGATACCAGCTTTTGATCCCGAATAGCGCACTTCGGCTCATTTCCGACATGCCCGACTCACGCTGCGAACGTTCCTCTCTCTAACGCCTCGCGTCTCTTGGTCGCTCGTCTTGAGCATTGGGCAAGAGCAGGAGATACTCTAAGAGGCTGGCATAAGAGACCGCTGACCGGACGAATAAACGGAGAACGTAGAAATGAAGCTGGACCGTATCGAAGTGCGGGGTTTCAAGTCAATCCGCGAACTCGACCTTGAGCTACGGCCGCTGAATGTTTTAATCGGCGCGAACGGCGCTGGAAAGAGCAATTTTCTCTCCGTCTTCAAGATGTTGAGCGAGATGATGCATGAACGCCTGCAGTTGTTTGTCAGTCAGGCAGGTGGCGCTAACGCCTTGCTTCATTTTGGGGAGAAGGTAACATCCGAGCTGGAGATAGCGCTGAGCTTCGGGCTAGATCAATACCGCTCCATTCTGGTTCCAACCGCCGCGGATGCGCTGACATTCGCAAAGGAAGAATGTGTTGTGTTAATGCACCCGAGCACGGAACCTACAGCGGTAGGAATGGGTTCAGGGCACTATGAAAGCCGACTGCTTAACGCGCCAGTCTTTCCAACATATCATGCAACCGCGGGCGTCTCATCTCGAATCCGGTCCTTCAAGATCTATCACTTGCACGACACTAGCGACTCGGCTCTGGTTAAAAAGAGCGGAGCGATTAATGACAATCTCTATCTAAGACCAGATGGGTCTAATCTCGCCGCCTATCTTTACAGGCTGCGCCACTCCGCGCTGCCCCAGTACGAAGCGATACGTGACACGGTACGCCTCGCCGCGCCCTTCTTTGACGATTTTTTGCTCCGGCCTCTACCCGACAACACCGATCGAATTCGCCTGGAGTGGCGCGAGCCGGGTTCAGACTTTCCCTTCCTCGCCCACCAGCTTTCGGACGGGTCCTTGCGCTTCATTTGCCTGGCCACCCTGCTTCTCCAACCTGCCCCCCCGGAAGTGATTCTAATCGACGAACCAGAGCTGGGGCTGCATCCGTACGCGATCAACCTGCTTGCTTCACTCATACGAAGCGCGGCAACTCGGACACATCTCATTGTCTCCACGCAGTCGTCCTCTCTTGTCAATGAATTCGAGCCTGAAGATCTGCTCATCGCGGAGCGCCACGATCGAGCGACAACCATAACCCGCGTAGAACCTGACAAGCTAAACGAGTGGCTCGAAGAGTACTCACTGGGCGAACTCTGGGAGAAAAATGTGCTCGGCGGGAGGCCGTCTCGGTGAACTTACCCGCGAGGCTCAACCTGATCGTCGAAGGACAAACCGAAGAGACATTCGTAAGGGACTTGCTGGCCAGCCACCTCGGCGTTCACGGCGTCTTCGTTTCGGTGCGTTGTATTGAGACCAGCCGCAGCCGCAAAAAAGGGAAAATTTATCGCGGCGGCGCGACTACATACGAGCGCGCACAGCGCGACATACAGAGATGGCTCCGTGAAGATGCTGGCGCGCATTTCAGTACGATGTTTGACCTTTACGCCCTCCCCGTCGACTTTCCCGGAATCGAAGCGGCGCGCAAAACGAATGATGTATACGAAAAGGTGCGGCGGATTGAGGAGGCTCTAGCCTCTGATATCGGCGACCGCCGCTTCATCCCCTACATCCAACTGCACGAGTTTGAGGGCCTCCTTTTCAGCAGCGTCGCGGCCATCGACGAGATCCTCTTGCCCTACGCGCCATCTCGCCTGCCGGAACTTGAAGCGATCCGTAATCGGTACAAGACCCCAGAAGAGATCGACGACGGCCAAGACACTGCTCCCTCGAAGCGGCTCGCCGACCTCTACTCTAACTACGACAAGGTCTCCTTTGGACTTCGAATAGCCGCACGTATCGGACTCGACGTGATCCGGCGAGAATGTCCGCATTTCAGCCAATGGCTTGGCAAACTTGAATCGCTAGGAGGGGCTCAACCCTAAGACCCCAAACATTCTCGCATAAGGTTGCAACAGCCGAACAAATGATGCGATCGCGGCGCTCAAGCGCTACATCGAACTTGATGAGGACGCGGATTTTGAAGGCGAAGAGGATCTGAAGCCGCTAGCTCGACTCCCGGCATTCAACAAGCTGCTCGCCGACCAAGCGGGCGAGGAGACGATCAAGAAATAGAAAGGTTGCTTGCTTCGATTAGACTGGCGCCTTGATGTCGCGCCAGATTCTCGCATCAGCGTACCTGGAGAGATGGCCAACATTCTCGGTCGCGATAATGCCGCCCACCGATAACGCCTGAGCCGCGAGAATGACGTCGCAGTCGAGCGCGTGGTCGTGGGCGGTAGGCATTCCGGAATTCCGAGCATCTGCCCACAGTTCGGCGGCCTTGAGCATCATCGCCGAGTTCAAAGGTAGAAGCCCGGGAGCTATTCTCAGCGTATCTAGACGCTTAAGGCCCTCGGCGCTCTTGCTCCTAACCAGCTCACGCCTCACCTCGTAGTCACAGATTTCTGGCACAAGCACGCTGACGTGCGCCGCGATCAGTGAAGCCAGCCAGCTATGGAGATCCCTGTTCTTGCCATGGTTCGGATTGGCTATCCTGCCGAGAGGCCCGCTATCGAGTAGAACTATCATCGAGGGGTAGAGTTAGTCACTAAATAGCCTGCGTTCTGAGAGTCTATCTTCTTCTAGGGCTTGCTTTAGGCGAGCGAAGGTTTCCGTCTGCTCTTCCTCGTCGCCTTCAAGTAGGGTATTCAGCACTTGAAGTGTTTCCCTGACGCGCCGCTCTTCCGCCTCGTCGCCCGGCTGCCCTGGCGCATAACGGGCAGCCATCACCTTTTGGAGTGCCGCCTGCACCTCCTGGTTCTCAGGGTCGAGTTGGACTGCGCGCAGTAAGTCGCGCTGCGCATTTTCCAAATCACCAAGTTCCGCACGCACAACTCCGAGCAAGTGGTGGCTGAGGGCATTTAACGAATCCAATGCGGTGAGCTGAACTAGGGCTGATTCCGCCGCTACCAGCAGCGCCGAGTCCTTCCTGCCAATCGCCTGCTGTTCATATAGATGATCCAGCGCCGCAGCCAATCCGAGATGTTGTCGCCAGGCGAGATCTCGGCCCCGAACCTCATTGGCTCCGCGATGCTTCGTTTGCTTTATGGCGGTTTCGAATGCCTCCTTGGCCTCGGAAAACCGCCTCGCGTCCAGGTACGCAGCACCGAGATTGGTGCGGGCCTCAGGGTCAGTCGGGTCAAGCTCAAGCACCCTCTCGTAGGCGGTGATGGCCGCTCCTGTATCCCCGAGCCAGAAGAGCAGAACGCCAATGTTGTTTTGGGCAGCCGCGCTGTCCGGCCACACCTCCAACAGTCTTCGATACGTCTCGATCGCCTTGGAGAAAAACTGATCCTGGCGAGTTTGACTGGATTTCCCGAGTTCCGTATAAAGCTTAGCGATGTAGAGGAAGGGCTCTGTAAGATTGCTGTTCAGTTCAAGGACCTTTTCGTAGGCATCGATGGCAAGTTGCCGGTGGCCTCGTAGGGCGTGCACGTCGCCGAGCAGGTAATAGGCGAGCGTGTCTTGTGGATTCGCCTTAACCAAAGTCCGGAATTCAGTTAGCGCCTCGTCTAGTGTCCCTAATAAAATCAAATCAATACCAAGCCCGCAGTGTGCAATAGCTTCAATCTCTCGGGGAACGGGGTGTCCGGCCCTCCTCGCTTTTTGTGCAGCCTTAATAGCTTTCCTGTAAGCCGCTGCGGATCCCTTCAGATCCCCAGCACTGTACGAAGCTCCACCAAGCAGGCAGTAGGACAACGTCCCGGGGCGCATCTCGGCGAGTCTCTCATATTCGCCGGCCGCCGCCTCAAAGTCCCCCTTCGCGAAAAAACTCCGCGCGCGTGAGGCTATTTCGGAGGCCGGGTCCGCGGCAGAAACCGGATAATTGGGCATTGATATCGTTTGCCCGACCCTCGGCGCCTGGAATGAACGGGGCGGAGGTTCAATCATCAGAGGTTCGATCAAAGGTTCCAATCGTTGGACTTCCAGGTTCATCAAACGACTCCGCGCAAACGTTCGCTGCTTCCAAATTGAACTATCGTTACTATACCACCATTATTAGATAACTCCTTCTCAAGAACGGCCGTTCGGTCGTTCCGGCTGCGGCCATGGTCCATCTCCTCTGCCACGACGGTGCGCCCTCCGAGCGACGATAACGATCACGGTTTCCCCGCAAGAAACTCCTCCAGCAACGTCACGAACTTCTCCGGCTCTTCGTAAAACGGCAAATGGCCGCTCCGTTCGAAAACCGCGAACCGCGAGCCCGGAATCGCTTGGTGGATCTTGTAGGCAGTCGAAGGCGCTACGTTGATGTCGTAGCGGCCAGTGATGACAAGCGCTGGAAAGCGAAACTTGGCAAGTTCCGGATTCAGGTCGAACCGGCGCAGATCAGTGTTGAGCAGCGCGTTGATCTCCTTCGTGTATTTGTATGAAGCAGCGTTCGCCAGGAATGCATCGCGCTTCTCTTCCGAATAGAAGAGCATCGAGAGATAGATTCGCATGTAGGAGTTGAGCGCCGCGTCGTCGCCCATCTCCTGAGCAAACGCGGTTTTGTCCTGCTCGGCTGTCTTTTCCGGAAAGATGTACTTGAACAGAAAGGCCGTGTCTTCCCATTTAGGCGCCGCGGAATCACAGATGATCAGGTGATTGATCCTCTGAGGATGGGCGGCGGCGTAGGCCATCGCCAAATACCCGCCCCAGGAATGACCGAGCAACTCGATACGGTCGTACCCGAGATGAGTCCTCAGCGCTTCCAGGTCCGCAATCTGGTCCGCCAACGTGCACGTCTGGCCCTTCTTGAGAGCGCCGGAGCGCCCGTTCCCCCGCTGATCATAAAAGACCACCGGCCGGCGCTTTGCCAATTCATCCCACGCCGCCGAACAATGAAGGTAACTATGGTCAAAGCCTGGCCCCCCGTTGGCGACGATCAGAGGCGTGGCGGGCCCCGAGCCTCGCACTTCGTAGTAGATGGCGACGCCCGCGGCATCAAACATCTTGCCCGATTCCGGCTGTTGACCCGAGGCCGAGAGAACGCTGACCGAAAGCAGCCCAGCAAGGAAAACCATTCGGAGCCCAGCTCTATTCATTGTCCACCTCCAGAGAGCGCAACGTTGCGGGATAACACCGGCCGCCATCGCCTGCGAAAACGGTCCCAACCAAAACAAACGTTCGCAAAGGATACCATCGAGAGCGGCCTTCGCGCTAGACGCTAGCCCTTGCGCGGTTTCAAA
>Ga0207156_10188_pt1 | contig 14860 bp, 10 predicted proteins | sample Alteio_BWMinHeat_24_FD_153514 | JGI IMG/M metagenome (GOLD analysis project Ga0207156, IMG submission 153514) | Enriched cells from forest soil in Barre Woods Harvard Forest LTER site, Petersham, Massachusetts, United States -... | ecosystem: Environmental > Terrestrial > Soil > Temperate forest >...
GTACATACGGAACAAAAAGAACAAGTAGAAACTCACAATAATCAAGCACAAACGACTATAACGACTATTAGGACAAAAAAAGACTGGAACTTGATCATGTACATGGTCAATAATAATAATTTGCACAAATATGGTGTGAGAAATTTTAAACAGATGACAAAAATGGGGTCAAATAAGAATATTAATCTCATGATACAAATTGACGAACTCGGGTCGACAGAGTCTAAACGTTATTATATCGAAAAAAATAATCCCATAGAGATCGACCAAGATACATTTGTTGGGTCGACAACAAGCGGCACTGCAGATAATTTTTTTGAATTTGTTAAATGGGCAATAAAAAATTACCCTGCTCAAAAACAGGCGATTATCTTATGGAATCATGGAACCGGCATTAAAGACCCAAGTATGTGGGGTCGTGTTATCATGAAATGTCGCGATGATTTTTATTTTCACAATAAAGAAACAGGATTGCTCGAACTTAATCGTCATGCGCTTGATCGTGTTCGAGACCGTGGGATTGGTTTTAATGACGAAACGCAACAATATATTAATAATCAAGAGCTTAAAAACGCGCTTGAAAAAATATGTAAGACGTTACTTAAAAATGCAAAAATAGATCTTCTGTGTATGGACGCGTGTCATATGGGAATGATTGAAATTGGTTCTCAAGTTGCGACAACAGCTGATTACATGGTCGCATCTGAAGAAGTTGAACCAGGGTCAGGCTATAATTATGAAATGGTTCTTGCGCCATTTGCAAACAGTTCTCTGTCTCCTGATGACTTTGCGCGTCATATTGTAAGTTGTTATGAAAAAGAGTACAAGAGCTCTCTTTCAGATTATACCCAATCAGCTGTTAATTTAGCAAAAATCAACAGACTTGAAGAGTCAGTAAACGAAATTGCTATAACGATGATAAGCTTGTTAAAAACATTACCAAGTTTTGTCAGAACTGTACGCGATATACGACGCAGCACAACAACATTTTTTGATACTGATTATATCGATTTGCACCATTTTTATACAAAATTATTAGATTTTTGTAATCATCAGTTAGAACGATCGCAAGACCTAAAAGCTTATGCGCAACCAGAAGTAATAAGTTCTCGCGCAACAGAGTTAGTCGAAATGTTAACAGAACAACTTCGAGAAGGTATTAATGGGCTTGAAGTTGCAATTATCGAAAACGTTTGTGGTAGAAGTTTACCCAATGCACGCGGACTTTCTATCTATTTCCCTCAAAGAACAGTACATGGGTCGTATCAAAAAACTGTTTTTGCAAAAATCACCAAATGGCCTGCTTTTATAAAAGAATACCTAAAACAAGCATAATTTTTACATAAAATACACAAACGTTTATTTTCGGGTACCATAATTAAATAGAGAAGAATTAAAAACATACTTTGTCATCCTGAACTTGTTTCAGGATCCAAGTCCTTAAAAAAGATTATTATGAAAGAAACAAAATCCCCCGTACTTGCCTATCTCAATCATCTCAAAAAACAGCCCAAAGGTTTTGTGTATCGTGACCAAAACACAAAAAAACCTGTAGTAACTGCAAGCGCAGCTGCAAGTATGCAAACAAAAATATCAAAAATATCAGTTGATACTACCCAAAATACCCAAGAAAAATCACAGAACGCAACCAAACTGACGACGCTTAATAATAAGTACATAAACTGTCAGGAGTGCCCACTTGCCCAGTGCGGTCGCAAACAGGTTGTTTTTGGCGTCGGGAATCCTGAAGCAAAACTTATGTTCGTTGGTGAAGGTCCGGGGCGTGATGAAGATGCACAAGGGGTACCATTTGTTGGACGCGCGGGACAGTTACTCACAAAAATTATCGAAGCAATGGGTTTGACACGCGAACAAGTATATATTTCAAATGTCGTCAAATGTCGTCCCCCTGAAAACAGAACGCCGTTACCTATAGAAAGCGAAACGTGCAAAGAGATTCTGTTATTTAAAGAAATCGATATTATAAAGCCAACAATTATTTGTGCCCTTGGTGCGACTGCAGTAAAAGCACTCTTAGGCGATCATGTATTAATCTCAAAAACCCGGGGAATCTTTCAAAAATTTAAAGATATCCCGGTCATGCCAACCTATCACCCTGCTTATCTTTTACGTAACCCGGCAGAAAAGAAAACGGTCTGGGAAGATATGAAAAAGATCATGGAAGAGCTTAAAAAACTCTAAAAATCAGACCCCAGAAAAGACGCACCCTTCGAGACGGCCTTCGGCCTCCTCAGGGCGAGCGCCTTTAAAAACGCTTAAATACTCTCATAAATCTTTTGCTTTTATAAACACCTGAATAATCTATTTGTAAAATAAAAAACAAGCTTATTTCGCATTGAAATTGTGGATAACTATGTGGATAACTTGTTGATAACTTGTTGATAAGTGTTGATAACTTTTAAAATTTTCTGAAAAACTCTATCCCGAGATCGCTTAAAAATGGGGGGTCATGAAAAAAACGTCTTAATCTGTTATATCAAAGACGGTTAAAAAGTTATCCACAAGTTATCCACAGTTATCCACAAGTTATCAACATAAATTTGGGGAGACCTATCGAATTATCAGGTCGCATGATCGAACGAAAAAAAAGGGAGTTATCCACAAAAAACAGGGACACCTATTATTATTAGATATATATATTTATATATAAGATAAGAAATAATAAAGAATAGGGGAAAGATCAAAAAAGAGACATATCTAAATCTATAGACAAATAGCTAATTAATAAAAGCCAGAGAATTAACGATATACGTGAACAAGACTTCACTTTTTATTGTTTTTACTCTAGACTTACTTACTCAGAGATATATGCGTAGATTGCTTTCTGCAATTGTTCAAATAAAGTAATAATCACAACCCTGTTTATTAAAGGAAAAAATAACGGTGAATCTTTCAGATGTCATAGAAGGCCTTGTCGAAGAACGTGGTCTTGATAAAGAAAAAGTTGTGGCGATTGTCAGCGAAGGCATTCAGGCTGCCTACGGTAAAAAATACCCAGGCATTGAATTTCATACGACCTTTAATAAAAAGACGGGTAACTTAGAAGTTTATACAGAAAAAACTGTTGTCACTTCTGTAGAAGATGACGACTTTGAAATCACGCTTCGTCGTGCCAAGTTAGTTGAGCCTAAAGCTCAACTTGGTGACGTTATCAATGTTCCTTTTGAAGAACCCATTGGAAGAATTGAGATTCTTCTTGCAAAACAGTTAATTGCAAATAAAATTCGCGAGCTTGAAAATCTTGTAATATTTAATGAATTTCAGGACAAAAAAGATACCATTATTAACGGCGTTGTTCATAAGCGTGAGCGTGATGGCTATGTTGTTAAAATTGGTGAAGTTATGGCGTTGCTTCCAAAAGAAAATTCTATTCCAGGCGAAGCATTACGTATTGGACATCCTATAAAAGCATTGCTTCAAGATGTTTTACCTGTTGCTCGTGGTGATTATCAATTGATTCTTGATCGCGCATCGTCAGACTTTGTAAAAAAATTACTTGAACTTGAAATTCCAGAAGTCTATGAAGGGCTTGTGGAAATTAAAAAAATTGTTCGTATTCCTGGCTATAAATCAAAAGCACTTGTTGCTTCATCAAGCAGAGATATTGACCCCGTTGGTACCTGTGTTGGTGTTGGTGGTTCTCGGATTAAACCTATTTTGAGAGAACTTGGCCAAGAAAAAATTGATCTCATAGAAGAAACAGATTCTCTTGAAACTTTGGTTCGCAATAGTCTTAAGCCCGCAGAAATTGATAAAGTCGAGATTATTGGCGAAGATAAAGCTATTGTTTGGTTGGCACAAGACCAACGTTCATATGCCATTGGAAAAATGGGGCAAAATATTCTTCTTGCATCAAAGCTTGCAAGAATTGAAATTCAGCTGCAAGATCTTGCTCCACAAGAAACAGGATTATTTGCAGATTCTGAAGAAAAAGCTCATGATGATCAAGATCGTCATGATGAAGAAGAAGCTTAGTAGTAACATTTTTTCGTGCAGGTGAAAGATATGCGTGTTTATGAAATCGCAAAAGACTTAGGTATTTCAAGCAAAGAAATTCTTTCTATGTTGAAAGAAAATAAGATTGATTTACCAAGTCATATGTCCATTCTTTCTGATCAGGCTCTTGATCTTGTCAAAAAAAAGTTTACCAAGACTTCTATAAAAATTTCTGAAAAACCTGCTGAATCTAAACCAGTAGAACATAAAATAGAACCTAAAATAGAACCTAAAAAACCTGCAATAAAAAACGAGGATTCTTTGTCTCAAGTATCTAAAAAACCGACTCATAATGACGCGTTCAAGCACGCAAAACCTGTGTACCAACAATCCCAATCGCAATCCCACCCTCAATCTCAAACTCAACCCGAATCTCGCCATCGCGTTTCTGAGTCTTCAGCTCCGTCTCATATGAATCGTAGTTTTCCCGATCGTGATCGCGATATTATTGAAGAGCAGGAAGTGCAGGGAGAAATTCAAGGCCAAGAAAAGTTTTCAAAAATTCTTATATCAAAAGGATTGCTTCCAAATGCTCCGGGTAAAAAACCTTTTGGAAGAAGAAAAAGAAGAGTTTTTAAAGCAAAGCCTGTTATTGTTGAGCGTGCTCCGGTAACTGACGTAACGGTAACTAAAAGTCATCCGTTATTTGAAGTAGCCGATCTTTTTGGTAAGCCCACCGGTGAGTTAATTATCGCGTTACTGAAAAAAGGGATGGCGTGCAATCGAAATAATATTCTCGCGGTTGACGTTATTCAGCAACTTGGTGAACAATTTGGTATTAAAGTTACTGTTCAGCTTGAAAAGCAGCGACAAGAGACCACGCTTGCAAAGCCCACTGTTACAACCGGAACAACGCGCGCACCAATTGTTGTTGTAATGGGTCACGTAGATCATGGCAAGACAACATTTCTTGATTATATTAGAAAAATGAATGTCGCTGGCGGCGAAAAGGGTGGAATAACGCAACATCTTGGTGCATACGAAGTTGATGGCGCTCATGGTAAAACAGTGTTTCTTGATACACCTGGTCACGAAGCGTTTTCATATATTCGTGAACGTGGTTCAAAAATTACCGATATCGCTGTTTTAATGGTTGCTGTTGATGATGGTATCAAACCACAAACTATCGAAGCAATTAACCAAGCTAAAGCAGCAAACGTGCCTATTATTGTTGCAGTAAATAAAATTGATAAAATGCAGTCACCTGCAGCGCTTGAAACTATTAAGCGCCAACTTGCTCAACATGAGCTTATGCCTGAAGACTGGGGTGGTCAGACTATTGTCGTACCAATTTCAGCAAAAACCGGGCAGGGTGTTGATAAGTTGCTTGATATGATTACCCTCCAAGCAGAAATGATGGATTTAAAAGCTGACGCAAAAGCTCCAGCCAAAGCATTTATTCTTGAATCACGACTTGAAAAAGGTTTTGGACCGGTTGCGACGATTATTTGTACCGAAGGGACAATCAAACAAGGCGATTATTTCACCTGTGGTGTTGCAACAGGAAAAGTTCGGTTGTTAAAAAATAGTCGCGGCGAAAAACTTGCAGAAGCTGGTCCATCAATACCAGTGCAAGTAATTGGTTTTGATAATTTTGCTTCAATTGGTGATTGGTTAACCGTTGTCCCTATGCAACAATATTTACAAGCAAAATCTGCTCGTCCAACGGTATCCCAAAAAGCTACTACTGCGCCAGATGTTACCCAATCACTTGCAACTATGGCAGGAGCACAAGAAAAAACTGGAAAAACAATTAACTTAATTCTCAAGACTGACACGCGTGGCTCAAAAGAAGCAGTTGCAGACTCGATTGAAAAACTTGTTAAAGCAAACAAAGATATTAAATATTCTATTAATATTATACAGTCTGGCATTGGCGATATTTCAGAAAGCGACGTTGAACTTGCAGCAAATACCAATGCAACGATTTTGACGTTACACGTTAAAGTTGAAAAAAATGCACAAAATCTTGCGCGACAAAAAGATGTTGATATACAATCGTTTGATATAATCTATCACATGATTGATTATCTTGATGGCGTCTTGAAGTCTAAAAAAGAAGTTGTCATAACATGGAAAAAAGTTGGCGAAGCTGTTGTTAAAAAAGTATTTGATATTAAAGGTATCGGTGTTATTGCTGGTTGTTACATGCGCGACGGTATTCTTGCTCGTAATCACAAGGTCGCCTGTGTGCGCAATGGCAAAGTAATCGCTGAAAGTAAAATTACCAGCTTGCAACGTGATAAAAAACCGGTAAAAGAAGTACATGCTGGTTTTGAATGCGGCTTTACGACTGACAAGTTTCAAGACTGGATGGAAGGCGATACGGTTTATAGTTACGAAGAAGTAAGAGAGAAAGCGTAAAGCTGTTACGTGTGATTTGTGTATAAATATTTAGAGAACATCTGGAATAAGACGACTGCCCGTACACGTTTAACACGTACAGAAAAACTCTTTTTCTGGATACTTTGTTTTTCTGAACTTTTTTATCGCAGTATATTTTATCTAATTAATAATTTTAAACGAGCGCTTGCATGCAAGCGCTCGTCTTTTTTTTATGTAATTTCTGTTGGCAATCTCTCAGTTGGTGGAACCGGTAAATCTGTTTTTGTACAGTTTTTGGTGCATGTGCTTGATAATAAAACGGGAAATAAAAACTGTGCTGTAATATTACGTGGGTACAAAAGTAAGCTCGAAAAAACGGGCAATAGTTTTTTGGTGAGTGATGGGAATACGATTTTTTATGACGTTACTCAAGCGGGCGACGAAGCTCTTATGCTTGCGCATAATGTACACGTGCCTATTGTTATTGGACCCAATCGTGCCAAATCGTGCGAAATTTTAGAAGCTTGGTATGAGAGTAATGGCGCTCAGCTATCACCAAAACGGACAGGTCGTGTTGCCGTTCGTCCCGATGGAGGACCGGAGGTCCGAGTAGAGGGAGCAGAACGGCACTATCTTATTCTTGATGACGCGTACCAACATCATACACTCAAAAAAAATCTAGAAATTTTATTACTTGATGCTCGTCATCCATTCGAAAATAACCATTGTTTACCCGCAGGGCGTTTGCGCGAAAAAGATTATTCACGAGCTGATATTATTATTCTCACGCATGCTGATACGATTGATTCCCAAGCTCTTGAGCGTATAAAAAAAGAAAAATTTACATTATTTGATCAAACAAAAATATTTTCTGGTAAACATGTTGTTCAGGGGATTTATTATCATAACGATGAAAAAAGTAGCGCATGGTTCGAGACGTCGCGTTGCTCCTCCTCACCACGAGCGCTACTAAAAAGCTCGCTCGCCCTGAGGAGCGTCCTGAGTGAATCAAAGGACGCGTCTCGAATGGGTGCGAGCTCAACAAAAGCTCTTGTTTTTGCAGGTATTGGTTCGTTCAGTAATTTTGTTTACACAGTAGAAGAATCTGGATTTATTATTTCTCAAACAATCGAATACCAAGATCATTATAGTTATACCAAACAAGATCTTGAAAAAATTATAGATATTTTACAAGAACATAAACTTACTATCGCCATTACGACGAGTAAAGATTGGTGCAAGCTTGAGCCAATATTAAAACAATACGATCTACAGATTCCTATATATGTTTTACGCGTGGGGTTTGAATTTTTATCCCCGCGTGAGTATGATGATTTTATGAAAGTTTTCATACAATAAAAAAATAAAAAAAAGAGTAGTATGCAAGCAGTTATCTTTAGGCATGTATTTGCCTTTATATTCTCATGTTTATTATCGTTATATCTTATCCCCATGATTATTCATGCTACCATGCGCTTAGGGCTTCTTGATGTTCCCGATGGCAATTTAAAAACACATAAAGCGCCGATACCTCATTTTGGTGGCATCGCCGTTTTTTTCGGTTTTATTTCGACGCTTGCACTCGTCTACCCATTTGAAAATAGAGTCTTATGGTTATTACTCGGGACGACGTTATTACTTTGTGTTGGACTGATTGACGATCTTAAAGTTCTTCGGCCGGGTCAAAAATTTTTCGGCCAAATTCTTGCGGTATTATGTTTTCTTAAAGGGGGCTTTTCGCTCAAGACCAATTTTTTTTCTTCACCAATTAATCTGGGATTCTCTGCTTTTTGGATGCTTTCTGTTATTAACGCATTTAATCTGGTCGACGTTATGGACGGGCTTTCGTCAACGATAGCAATTATTGCGACAACGGCGCTTTTAATTATTGCGTTAGTTTTTAAGCAATATACCGTAAGTCTTTTATTGGTTAGTTTTCTTGGGCCATTATGTGCATTTTTTTGGTACAACAAACCGCCAGCCCGGATATATCTTGGCGATACCGGCTCGATGTTTGTTGGTGGTTTTTTATCTGCTGTTCCCATGTTATTTGCGTGGAGTACGCAGTCGTTTGATGCGTACTACGCACCCGTTATTATTTTGGGGATCCCGTTACTTGAAGTTTTTTTCTTGGTCGTCATTCGTACCTATTTGGGTATCCCATTTTATCGCGGCAGTCCGCATCACTTTTCAATTTATTTGCAAAAAAAAGGGTGGAGTAAATGGGCAGTTCTTGGATTTACTGCACTTATGGGAGTAATTTTGGCGACACTGGCTTTTCTCTTTTTGTTTCAGCTAATGTCATTAACAATACTTGCAGCGTGCGTGGGATTATTTTTCTTACTATGGTGTGGAGTGATATTTAGATAATCAAAAACTTTGCGCGTCAAATTTTGTTAAAAACGAAAGAAGAGTATGAAGATCAAACGCTTATGTATGTGTTTAATGGCTGCGTTGATGCTTGGTGGGATGACAACAAATGTTTTTTCTATGGAGAATCAAACAACAGAAGAAAAAGCAGCAAAAAAAGAAGGGGCTGTTGCTGGTGCAGAAGAAGATGCTGTTAATCCTACAGAGGAGGGATTGCAAAGCATAAGAATTACTCTGCAAACTAGTGGAAAATCAAAAGACTATATTAAAACTTATATCGAAGCATACAAAGCAGCATATGAAGCAGCAAACAAAGAGCGTGAAGAGAAAGAAGAGAAAGCCGCAGCAGCAGAAGAAGCCTTACCAGGTGCAGCAGAATTAAAACAACAAGAAGATGCTGCAAAAGGGCGCAAAGAGGGTACGGTAGCAGGAAATAAAGATGTTGAAGCAGGAGTTCGAAATAAACCCATAACAACAGGGAATACAGCTTATGATAAGGCATACAATAAAGCATATAGTCTTATTATGCAAAAAACTTTACCAGAAGGACCAAAAGTAGCGATGGCTGGTAGGGTGCAGGCTCGAGAACATTTCAAAAAAGGTACTTATGAACCGAATCTAGAAAATATAAAAGAAGATTATAAAGATGTTTTTTTAGAGGCCTATAAAAAAACATATGCAGAAGAAAAAGAAAAAAAAGATCAAAAAGAAGCACCTAAAACTCCTGAGCAAACAATAGCAGAAGAAGAAGGATTTCAAGCTGGATGGTTTACATCAAAAAAGAAAAAAAAGGCTAAAAGGGTACGATTTGCAGAAGAAAAACCAGATGTAAAGAAATTGACAGAGGCGCTTGATAGGCTCAAAACATTATTAGGTAATCTCAAAGCTGAATTAGCTCCAAAATAACTTAGAATGCGAAATGGTTTTAGATTAAGAAAGTGATTATGAATTGTTGTAAAACATTGAGCTTATTTTTGTTTGTGTTATTACAAAATTTTGTTGCTCAACCGGCGGTTACTCTCGAAGATATTAAAAAGGCAGCTGCCGATGTTAAAACAGGAAAAAACTATGATCAAGCAATCGCTATGGCTCAAGAGGGGCTAAAGAGTGATGAGCCGCATATTGTTAGTGCTGCCGTACAAGTGTGGGAGCTTTTGTTTAAAAAAGGAAAAGAACAAGAAACAATACAAACTGGTCAAAAGGGTGCACAAAGTAGTGATAATTTTTTTCGTTCAGGAGCAGTTACGCTTTTTCTCTCTTTAGTTGAAAAAAAATTGATTAAAAAAAATAGTGAATATTATTTAGTTGCATTGAACGTGGCTAAAAATAATGAAAACCATTGGGATGGTTTTGTTCGTGGACCCGCGCAGGAGCTTCTTAAAGCTTTAGAGGAACTACCCGAAGAAGTTGGATCGAAAAAAACTAACATTACCGAGCTCCAACAAGCGCTTGATAGGCTCAAATTAACATTAACAAAATTACATGATGTTTTGGGAACGCTTGGCAGGTCTGGTTCTGGTATGAAAACTGAAGTCACCAATGAAGATATAAAAAAATTATTTGGGTTGTTCAACACGGGAGACAACAACTATGATGGCGTAGTAAAATTACTTGATAGTTTCGATCCTGATGCTCAAAAAAAACTTATGAACAGTTCTTATAGTCATGGTGGGAATCAAAAATCCTCGATGCTGTATGAAGCATTTCGCGAGCCGCATAGATATTTTAATATTGCCGAGCTTCTCATTAAAAGAGGTGTGGATGTTAATAGTCCGTCCAGTATTACGCCGTTGTATGAAGCCTGTGATGGTTTGGGTGGTGATTTAAGGGTAAGAGATGTGCTTCTATTGTTACTTGGGCATGGTGCAAACCCTAATATTCCAAATGATAATGGTGCTCTGCCGTTGCATGCAGCTCTTAAAAAATATAAATATATGCTTGGTAAGCAAGCTATTGACTTGTTACTTAAAAATGAAAATGGTCTTAAATTATTAAAAGATAAAAAATATCCCGAATTAAAAGCAAACCCAGATATTGAAAATCAAAAAACTTCTGACCCACTCCCTCTTGTTACAGCCGCTCGTTTGGGAGAGTTAGATTTAGTTAAGGTATTACTTAATGCGGGTGCTGATCCTGGAAAAATTTCAACAGTAGGTTCAAGCAAAGGTAAAACAGCAATACAGATTGCCGAAGCACATCAAACTTCTGCAAACGAAAAAGTATATGACGAAATTATTACGCTTATGCAAGCAGCTCTTTCAAAAAAAAGCTGAGAAAAAAAGAAATTAAAAATACGGATTACCTATTCTTTTAAATTATTTTTGGAGAAAAAAATGAAAATTTCTTGTACAAAAATTTTTAGTATTTATTTGTTTGTTATAAGTTTTTCGGTATGTAATCTTTCAGCTATGTCGGTATGTAATCTTTCAGCTATGGTTGAAGCAAAAGTGCCTGCTGGAAACAATACGGGAAAATATGAAGCTCTCGAGGCTTTTAAAGACGTATCTAATGCAATAAAAAAAGGTTATCTCAAACCGGTACAAGAATATTTTAATGCTATACCTAAGCCCGATGTTAATTTTCAAGATGCTGATGGATGGACGCTATTGATGGTTGCTGCCAGTGCTGGCAAGGGAGAGATAGTTGATGAACTTTTACTCATACAGAAAGCAGCTGTGGATAAACAAAATAGTTGGGGTGGAACAGCGTTGATGCTGGCAGTAAAAAGAGCAGATTCTCCTATTGTTTTAAAATTATTGGACCAAAATGCTAAGAAAGATATTCGTGACCGGCAGGGTAGAACGGCTCAAGATATTGCCGCAGATATTACTAACAAAGATGATCAGGCATTAATTATAACACTTTTAGCAGGAATTATACTGTTCTGAGTGTCAGGATTTACCCGATGAAATATATAAAATTTTTTTTATTACTGGTGATGATACATATCGTGCATATTAAGAGTAGTTCTCTATGGGCGATGGAACCTGATACAGGAGAATGGGGTGGTGAATGGGAAGGCGATGTGCCTGAAGCTAGAGAAGAAGAACCCGAAGAGCCAGAAGAAGAACCAGAAGAAGTCGAAGAAAAAGTAGATATTACTCGTGCCCGAGAAAAGTCGTGGGCTCCATTATTTAAATCAACATTTTTAGAAGCCAAAGATCCACAAGTAAAAAAGTTGCAAGATGTTTTAAAGCAAAATAACAAACGAACAATGATCCAAGTTCGTTCATTAGATCAATCTCAAAATGATATGAGAATAAAATATGGTGTTAAATGTGGTTTTTTTACGCTCTATAATCTCATACAAATTGCAGAATTAATCAGGCCAGACAAACCTATTTTTGATGCTTACGATATCTCTCAAGGGGGCACTAAAATTTTGGGAGATAAAAAGAATTTTGCTGGATGGTTTACTGACAAAGAAAAACTTTTGATGGATAAGATTGCAAAAAAAGATGATAAAAATCTTGGGTCCTATACAAGAATTTCAGGAAGACTTGAGGATGAGTTATCAGTCGATCAGATGCGCTATTTACTTTCTTTAAATGATGTTGCTGGGATATTTGGAAAAAAGAATATTATTATCCCCAACGTTGATACAAAAGATATTGGTTTGGAAAAAAAAGCAGAAGACTTTTTTGATGATGCGTATTACTGGGATGAGCTTGATACACCTGTAGTAAAAATTAAGCGGTTTCGAGAAACTGGACAACCAGTTTTTATGGTTATTTTGAAAAGGGGACATTGGATACCCGTTGTGATGACAAAATTTGGATTTTTAACGGCAAATTCTTATGAAGATGCTTCTGTTATAGATGATTTTAATCTTCAAAAGTTATACGACTTTTTTTTGATTGGGGATATTGGAGAAGAAGTTATACAAGATACAAGTAGTGAAAAATTGACGCAGGCTCTTGGTGGACTCAAAAAAGTATTGGGAAATCTTAGTACTGTATTAGCAGGAGTAAAAAATGTTTAGAGTAATGAAACTTTTTTTGATTTTTGGGATGATCTGGATGACTGCTCATGCAGTACTGACAATAAAGCCTGATGAATGGAAAGCATTAAACACAGAGATGAATCCTGGATTTGGACCAAAAGTTAAAGTAGATGTCGGTGCATTTACAACATTATTTGCAAAAATTTCGGCTGAAATTCCCAGTCAGTTAACAGATTTTGTGAATCAAGCTAATACCTCAGGGGAGACGTTATTGATAAAATCTGCTTTCAAAGGTATTCCTGCTATTTATGATATATTACTCGATGTTAAAGGGATTAATATTGATGCCCAAGATAATCAAGGGTCAACAGCTTTGATGCATGCTTCGTTTTGGGGTCGTGATAACATGGTTAGAAAACTTTGTGAAAAAAAAGCGAATCTGAATTTGCAGAATAAGGATGGATATACAGCATTGATGCAAGCTGTTAGTGGAGGGCAGAGTTTGAATACCGTTAAAATACTTTGTGAAAATAATGCTGATGTAAATATAAAAGATAAGACAGGATATACGGTGTTAAGGCTTGCGGTAAATGCAGGTAAAATCCCTTTTATTCAAGAACTTCTCAAAGTAAAGGGTATTAAAGTTGATGAGTTATCAGGAATTGGGAATGACACAGCTTTGGAATCTGCTGTTAGCGCTAGAAGAGCTGACATTGTTAAATTACTTCTTGAAAACAATGCCAATCTCGATTTGGAACATCAAAGGTTAGCTGGAAATCCAATTGCGGGGACTACAACCCCTTATAAGACAGCAGAAAATTTGGTGAAAGCGCTTCGAGCAATAAACATGAAAGAAGAAGAAAAACAGGCGCAAGAAGTACTCGATGTTCTTAATGAATTCAAAAAAGCAAAAACAAAAGCGAGTGGGAGTGCAGGCGCAAGTGCAAGCGCAGGAGTAGAAGCAGACGAAGACAAGAAGCGGGCTGAAGCTGAAGCGGAGAAGAAAGCTCAAGAAGAAGCAGAGCGTCTAAAGGCCGAAGCAGAGAAGGCTGATGAAGACGCTAGAAAAGCTCGAGAAGAAGAAGAGCGAAAAGCTGCTGAAGCTAAGAAGCGTGCAGACGAAGAAGCAAAACGAAAAGCAGAAGAAGACAAGAAGCGGGCTGAAGCAGAGAAGAAAGCTCAAGAAGAAGCAGAGCGAAAAGCTGCTGAAGCTAAGCGTGCAGAAGAAGAAGCAGCAGCAAGTGCAAGTGCAAGCGCAGGAGCAAAAGATACAGGAATTGAAAAATTGGTAGAAAAGCTTGGTAAGCTTAAAAAATTGTTGGGTGATCTTAAAGGTGCGTTGGGTAAAATAAAATAAGCTTATAACCCTCGTAATAACTTAATCTCTTTGGCGTATAATTTCATGTCTTGGTCAGTTGGCGTTTCAAGAATTTTGGGGACGTCAGCAAGTCGTTTATCATTCATGATTTTTTTAAAAACTTCTAACGGTATATGCCCTTCACCGATAGGTGCATGGCGGTCGACGCGTGAATTACATGGTGTTTTAGAGTCGTTCAAATGTATCGCGTGTAAAAGATTTAAGCCCAAGATATCATCGAACTGTTGTATAACTTTTTCGTATGCTTTTTCAGAGCTCAAATCATAACCAGCTGCAAAAATATGACACGTATCAAGACAAACACCGACCCGTTTTTTTTCATCACATAAAGAGCGAATTTTTTTGAGTTGCTCAAACGTTGTGCCAAGTGTCGTGCCTTGGCCGGCCATAGTTTCTAAAAGAACTTTAGTGTTACCATCAGATTGTGAAATTGCTTGATCAAGATGTTTGGCGATTTGTGCTATACCAACGTCTTCGCCTTCACCAAGATGTGCGCCAGGGTGTAATACGATATAATCGATTCCCAACTGGTGACAGCGGTTTAATTCGTCAGTCAGCGCATGTATCGATTTTTTTGCGATGTCTGTTTTGCTTGAGCCGAGATTAATTAAATACGAAGCGTGCGTAATAACTGATTTTATAGGCGAATTTTTAAGACGCTCTTTAAATGTATTGCTTTCTTCGTCAGTGATTTTTTTACTTGCCCACGAGCGGCCGCTTTTTGTAAAAATTTGAATAGCTGTGCAATCGATTGATTCACCACGTTCGATGGCTTTGTAAAAATGGCCGGCGATGGACATGTGCGCGCCGAGAAGAATTTGTTTTGT
>Ga0207156_10189_pt1 | contig 14824 bp, 8 predicted proteins | sample Alteio_BWMinHeat_24_FD_153514 | JGI IMG/M metagenome (GOLD analysis project Ga0207156, IMG submission 153514) | Enriched cells from forest soil in Barre Woods Harvard Forest LTER site, Petersham, Massachusetts, United States -... | ecosystem: Environmental > Terrestrial > Soil > Temperate forest >...
GGTTCCATTCTTTGGCAGGTTAGCCACGGATACACTGGTTGCGTTGATCGGCAAGAGGCTGTCCAGGTTGGAGGATCCCACACCGGTGGTCCCGATGTAAAGAGCCCACTGGTTCAAGCCCTGCCCGGTTGTCCAACTGAAGGTGGCTGCGCCTCCGGTGATGGTGCTGCCCGGCGTTGGAGTGAGCATTGCCGACTTGATCAGCAGTCCGGTGTAGGTGTAATTGAGAACCGACCACGTACCCTTTGTGGACCGCGTAGCCAGTTGCACGTAGATCGTGCTTCCGGTCATTGGCAGGTTCGGCACGGTTACCGAGGTTCCAGTCATTATGGGAGAGCTGTATATGTTTGGATTTCCCGGAATCGTCCCAACCCGAAGGTAGTATTGGATTGAACCCGGAAAGCTGGTCCACGTGAAGGTCTGCGTCGGTGTGGGTAGTACGCTCCCCTGTACCGGTGAGATCATCGTGGCCGTCGTCGGAACCACGGTCAGCTTTCCGGTCAAATACGTGTAGCTGTATGCGGGGTCGTTCGCTCCCGAGCAGGACGTCGGATACGTGCCCGGAAGTGCACCAGCCGTGAACGTTGTTGTGCAGGTGATGGGACCCAGGCTGGCCAGGGTGTCCGGAGGCACCATGCCGACGGCAATAGGCGTAATCATTGGTATGGCTGCTCCCCAGTTCATGGTGGGGCTGCTCGCCGTAATGGTGACCGGCACAGTCACCACGCCCGTGAGCGCAACACTCTGCGTCCCGTTGCCTGGAGCGTTGGATACGACTGTGAACGATGCAGACTGAGAGCCCGGCACCGTGGGACCCATGACGATCGTGACGGTGCAAGTGGCACCAGACGCCAGGGTTGTCGTGCAGGTATTCCCAGTCACAGAGAAACCGTTGGGGTTCGCGCCCGCAACGATCTTCATGCTGGTGATGCTCAGGGTGCCCAGGCCAATATTCTGCACCGTGATTTGCTGAGGTGCACTCGTCTGCGGAGGCGTGATCGGTCCAAAAGTCAGCGCCATGGGAGTCACTTGCAGGACAGGCGAAATGGTCAGCGTCGCCGCATTGGACCAGCCAGATACCAGGTTAGGAAGCGGGATCGGGGTGCCAGTCGTGCCGATGAGCGGGCTCCAGTAGTCCGCATCCGGCTTGAACGACTGCATACGGTAGTAGTAGCTGGTGCCTTTCGTGGCATTCGTGTCCAGATAGGACACGGTGTTATTCCAACCTTGGTTCGCATTCGCGGTGAGGTTTGTGACGCCTGCCGTGAACGCGGCGTCGGTCGCCCGCTGGACCGTAAAGCCCGTCTCGCTCAGAGACATGTCGGTAAACGTGATCAGGTTTCCATTGACGTGAGCCACTGCCGAGACATTAAGCGGAGTCTGCGGCGGAACCTGGAAAACCTGTTCGCGCATCATGTCGTTCTCTTCGTGACCGAGGAGGTGACAATGCCAGACATATTCCCATCCCATCGGCTGAACCTGATTGAGCTGAGGAGCAGCGTTGTTTAATGGGTCGAATGCGGTCATGGCCAGATCGGTTCCTGCCGGCTTGGTTACGTCGAAGAGGCGTGAACTGTCCGGAACGGGGAACGGTAGGGTCTGGGATACCGGCCTCAACGCAACGAAGTCAATTTCAAGGGGATTCATGCGCACGGTATCTTTCCATCCCAGTTCATCCGGGAAGGGGACGCGGTTGGTTCCGTCCCAGCCGTAGCGATTAATCAGCTGAACATTGTAAAGGTGGAAGTGAATGGCATGGCTGTCCACGCCGTTGTGAACGATGATCCAGAGCTGGGTTCCGTCGCCGGCAACGCCCACGGGCTGCATGCCTACGTTCGCAGAGTCGTAGATGTCTTCAGTGAACGGATCGATATAGCCCAGCGGAATCGTGGTCTGGTTGTTGTAGGTGGTGAGTTGCAGCTCGGTGCCGAGAGTGGCATTCATTCTGCCGTAATCCAGGTCGAACAGCTCCTGGATGGTCTTGAATCCGAGATTGATCCTGGCCGCCGTGGTACCAGTGATCGGATTGATCACGGTCGACAGTTTCTTGGTGCTTGGGTCAATTGGCGTGAAGGTCAGGTTGTAGCTCTGCAGGGCCGGGTAAACAGCCTTGAAGGTTTGTCCGTAAACCTTGTTGTAGGCCGGTTCAGGCACAACGGGAACCGGTTGCGAAATGTTGAAAGCTGCCGGGATCAGTGCGTTCAGAGCGGTCATGTTGACCGCTGGCTGCGCCGAACCTGCAACCGTCCCGTTGACCACAACCTGCATAATGGTGCGCGTGTTGGGACCAAATCCCGCCAGCGTCGTCGGTGCGCCGCCCATGCCCGTCTGATCAGGATCCCCGGTGTAGTAGTCATTCCGCGTGTCGTAGGCAGGCATTGGTGCGGGAGAATCGTTGTACAGGATCAGCGTCTTGCCGGCATACGGCGTAAAGTCCACGATGGCATCAGCCCGCTCTGCGGACATCAGCAACAAACCGTGGTTCTGAACGTTGGTGACAGTTACGCTGCGCAAGTTCTGCTCATATGTGACTGGCGAGGGCGGAATCACCGCGGGGGCCGGCAGAACGCCGCCTTCCGTGCCGATCTGGATCCAGCTGGGACCCATCGCCTTGGGGTCGGGAACTCCGCCTGCCCGAGCGTCGTTGGGCCACCAGGCCGGGAACCCGGCCGTGGTTATGGAAGGAACCATGCCGACTTCGGTGAGGCCCGGAATTCCGGCCACTTTTGGGGCCGGGCAAACCGCGCCGGTCGTAGGTGCATATTGCGTACCGGTCTGATCGCAGGCCAGGAACCACGAAAGATTGAAGCTGCGCTCGTTGGCAACGCTGAGAATGCGGAAACGATACGGTTTCGGATCCACAGTCAAGGTTGGATAGGGAACGCCATTCACGATCGGCGTATCCATGAACCCTTCTGGAGTTAACGACACCGTACTGCCTACGCCCTGATGCACTGACCCATCAATCTCCTTGACAGGAGCAGGAGCCAGCGCCGAAGGAACGCCAGGGCAAGTCATGGTCGAATCGTACGCAGTTGGGCAAGGAAGTTCGCCGCGAACGGTGTACTGCCCCGGGTTGCCATTGAATGCCGGCCAGAACCAGCTGGCATAGTCCCAGCGGCCCATCGGGTTCACGCTCGAACCATCAGGATTGCCGGGCCATTGATTGGTCATATACACGTGCGGGTACCAAAGGTTGCCGTAGCTGCCCCAGAGAGCTGAATCCCAGGTCGGGTCCTGCTGCGACAACGTCGCAACGGAAGCAAACGCCACCGCTCCGGTACCGTCGCCGGTGATGGTGACGGCAGGATCGGCAGTGCACCCCGAGCCGGCGGTGAGCAGATTGATTCCCGTAACCGCGCCGGTGATCATCTGTCCAAACGGGTCCATCAGGACGCCGACGGTGGCACTCGCGGTTGGCTCTACTGAGCAACCACCGGTGAATGCCACTGTAGCCGCTGTGTACCCTGAACCGTTCTCCAGCAATGGAACGCTGTAGACACTCGTCGATGCGGGGTTCTGCGGAACGAATGTCTTGTCCTGGATAACGAGTGGAATCTCCGCGGATCCCGAAGGAATGGCGGGAGCCGACGCCAGGCCTGCCTGAGTAAAGACACCCGTAGTGTTCGTGCCGTTGATAAGGTCTGTTTCTACATTGTCCCGGATCACCATTGCAGAAGCTTCGCCCCCATATACGTTCAGGCGGGTGATGCCGTACGCGTGATCGTGGTAGAAGAGGAGCCTCGCGCTCTGCTGGTTGGTGTAGTAGAAGGTCAGGACGCCGTGTCCGGGATCATTGGTTGCGCCTGCGGGAAGCGTCGTCGCGTTGTTTGTGCCCGTGGGATCGGAACAGTTGGTGGTCACGGTTGCACTGCACTGCGGAACCACAGCGCCACTCACAAAGAACATATCGGGAACGAACGCAACGCTGTCGCCACGCTGATACACCGTGTTGCCCCAGTCTCCCGCGGGAATGGTCCACTGATGCGGAGTGCCGTCGCTGATCCATGGCGTATTGCCGCCGTGCATGTGGACAGTCGCGCGGTTCTGGAGATAGGGAGAACTGCCATTGGCCAGCCCAAGGCCGGCGCCCAGAGACGTCAGGTCGGTGGGGAGGAACAGATTGCCTGCAGTACCGGTCGGAAGGGCGTTGGTGAACTTTATCCGCACCGGCCGGTTGCTCTGAGCCACGATGATGGGACCCAGATAGCTGGGGATCCGATTCGGGCCATTCGGGCCGTTGGTCTGTACATATCCGCGCAGCAGCGTGCCGCCGGTCTGGTTTGGCCAGGTCCCTTGTACGGCTGGCAGGTCCTTGTGCAACTGCTGTCTGTATTGCACGAGAGATATCTCGTAATAGTCGGATCCCGGAAATGTCGTCGTGTCCGCTACGGCCACGGGGAGAATGTTCCCCAGATCATTCGCCTGGTTCGGCAGCGGAAGCGTATCGACAAATTTGCGGATGCCGCAATAATTAGGCGCTGCACAGTTTACCGTATCGGCAACATTGGGAAGAGGGCTGTTGGCATAATTGGGATACTCACCGCTGAAATATAGCTGGTCGAGCGTGGCCGGGCCATTTGGATTTCCGGGTGTGCCGACGATCAAGTTGGCATGAACCCTGGGCAACGCGTGGGCGGTTGCGGCGCGGCGCACCGCGGTACTCGCCGCCGCTGCCTGGCGCTGAGCGTTGGTCGTGCCACGCATCCTTTGTGGCGCGGGGGTGGTACTCGTAGTGGTCGTGGCGGCGACGGGTTGGCTACTAACCCGAATGGAAGACTTCGAAGGTTGACTGGCCGAAGTCTGCGCTACGGCCCGCGTGACGCCGCCGTTGGCTAAAACGGCCAGCGACAAAACGATCAGACCTCTCACCAGACTTGAACCCGCAGGGAACCGGCAACTTGAAACCATACAAATCCTCTTTCGCAGACCAGGCGATCTCCGCGAGCACCGCTTGGTTGATGGGGATACAGCATTTCTTGATACAAGGTGGAAGCTAGGCGATTCAATTCACACTTCAATGTGACTGTGATCACGTCCGGGCGTGACAGCAAATGACGGTTCATTCATCTGGGTTTCCGGCCATTCAGATCACACTCGTACACTGGTCCGATCAATACACCAGTCAATTGTTCCGGGGCGTAACGGATCGTCCCTCGCGTAACATTCCATTGAAACGGAACTTAGCGGTGAACCCACAGGCATTGGCTGCCGGCCACCTGATCACATTTGCGACGTGCGGGGACGCGAAGTTTGGGGCATAACGGACCGCCGATTGGTTACGATCGGGTCACGGATGGGTACCACAATATAGCCACGCTAACGACAGGCCGATCGCTCACTCCCAACATCCCAGTGACCTGTGTCCAAGGAAAATCTCGGCCGATCACCGTGCTCTTTAAAGGAAGGAGCCCCGCGGGGAAGCTTCGACCCAGCCATTCGCACCAGCCGCTTCAGGGCCGGACTTTTTCAGATCAATCCAATGAAAAAGCGGCGGCCAGTTCCTTGATGACCTGTTCAGACATAGGCGCGACTCGTCCCAGAGGGCGGCTATTAATGAGGGCCTCCGCGGTTGACTCCAGGACCTCGAGACGATCAAACGCGTCGAGGATGCTGGTGCCAAGGACCAGTACGCCATCGTTCTCAAGAAGAGCGATGGGTTGTCGAGCAGAAACACGCCGCGCCAGGTCTTCGCCATTGCCGAACTGCATCCCAAAAGGAATCTTCTGCACTTCGCGCAGGAAAAGATAGCTTTCGGGAATGGTTCGCGAATCACAAGGGCTGTCAGTCACACTGAATGCCGTTCCATTAATCGGCGAGGCATTCACGATTGCCGTGATCTGCGGATAACGACGGTAAATAGCCTGGTGGTTTTGGGCCGCGCGGCTCGGTAACTTTCCTCGCTCCCGCATACCTTTGGAGATGAGAACGAAATCGTCGAGTTCGACGGCGCCACGATCCAGGCGGCGGGGCGTGATGAGAAACGAATCCTCATCGAGTCGAGCGGAAAAACTGCCCGCCTCGCTGATCAAGAGGCGTTGCTGGTATCCGCGCCGGATGAAGTCAGCCAGTTGGCGCCGGGCCTCTTTTTCGCAGCTGTCTGCCGAGCCTCGATCAAATTCCTCAAACGTCGGAAGCCATTCCTGCGATCGCTTCAGTTGCTCGTCGCCCAGATAATGCACGTCTCCGAGCTGGCTCGCCTTGATGATGGTCTTGGCTGTGAATTCGAACATCTCAAAACGGTGGAAAGCCTCTTGCATATCTGCGCCGCCCACGGCGACGCCGTGGTTTTCAAGAATGACGCAATTGAAATTCTGCTTGAATACAGTGGCAATCTCCTCGCCCAGGGCGGCGCTTCCCGGCAACCCATAGGGAGCAAAGCCCCCCTGGCCGCAGACGTGGCGGGCCTGGTGAAAGAGGCGCGTATTCGGAACCTGTCCGACGATGCTGAAGGCAACCAGGGCGACCGGATGCGCGTGCACGATGGCTCCAAGGTCCGGTCGAACGGCATAGACCGCCTGGTGGAAAGGCAACTCGGAAGAGGGCGGATGAAGGCCTTCGCTGGTGCCATTGCTCCGAACGCAGACGATGTCCTCCCGGCGCAGGCTGCCCTTGTCGACCCGCGAGGGCGTGATCCACACGTCTCCATTTGCGTCTCGAATCGATAGGTTACCGCCCGAAGTGGTTGTCATCCGATAGCGATAGATGCGACTCATCATCTCCATCAGTTCATCGCGCGGATGGACAAGCTTGGCTCTTGAATTCATACGTCCCTCAGACTCTGTTCCCCAGGTTCACGAAGACTCGGGTGATGGTCACGATCAACGTCGTCCACGATTCTTCAGGATTCGGCATTCGCACCCACGAATGCAACTTGAGCCCTCTCAGAACCGGCGTACCTGAGTGGGACAATAGTAGTCCCAAAATTCCGGGTCATCTGTTTTTTCGTCGAAGTTTCCATCGTTGGAATGGGGCGCGTTGATTTCCAGTCCGATCGGCGATCGCGGTGCCCTCGATGTTCCGAAGCCACTCTTCGCGCGGCACGACCAGCGGATCGACGGACAAGGCCCGGCGCGCTTGAATCCAGGGTGCAGCCGGGCGCCGAAACAGAATAGTCACACTCACGCGGGCCAGCACCAGCACACGAAAACAAAGGGGGAGCAAACGCTCCCCCTGTCATGCTGCTCGGTCGCTGTTCAGTCTTGCGAATTTACGATCTCGCCCGTGCTGGGGTTGAGAATGAGCCGGGCACCAGGCTTCTTCTTGCTGAAATCGAACATCGGTTGAATGTCGCCTGCGAGGCCATCGAAGGAGTAGTCTCCGATCCGCCCGGTTTGCCAATTATCTTCGATGAATCGGATGATCGACGTCTGGTCGGTTACGTGGTGATCGACGTAATTCTGCTTTGTCCACGGTGAGACGATGAGGAACGGCAGGCGCGTCCCATACCCGCAGCGGGCCTGGTAGCCGCCCGCCACCTTGGCTGCATTGGACCCGCACAGGCCGGCGCCGGTCAGTGCGTCGCGGGCGGTTTGCGATTGGTTCATGATGGGCGACATGACATGGTCATACCATCCGCCCGAATCGTCCCAGGCGATGACCACGGCCGTATCAGGCCAGTCGCGAAGAGACTGGAGCCGATTGATGAAATCCGCAACGAATTGCTGCTCAAGAAGCGGATCCGAATACCCGGCATTTCCATCCTGGTAGGCCGGCGCCTTGATGAAGCTTACTGCCGGAAGATTGCCTGCATTGGCTGCAGCCCAGAAGTCGGGAATATCGTACTCGTGATTGGCCTGGTCTCCCTGGTGGCCGATGAGGGCCGTCGACGTGGGACGCAGGTGATGGGGGTTAGCCGTCGAAGCGTAGTACATGAACGGCTGGTGATGCGGAATGTAGTCCTTGCGCACGCCCCCATTCGAGGTGGTGTGGGTCGCGTTGCAGTCGCTGAAGCCGCCCTCGAACCAGCCCCACGTGACCCCCTTGGCGTTCAACAGATCGCCGATGTTCTTGCCGCCCAACCCAACCTGGTCGGGGCTTCCGCAATCATCGTACAGAGGATCGGCATCCCCAATGAGGGTGCCCTGCACAACGTCTCCCGAAATGTTCCCCAAAGATGCCACGACGCCGTGGGTCTGGCCGGAGATCAGGTTCACCGCTCCGGGCGCCGAGGGGCCGAACGTGGTGTTGAACGAGTTGTCGCTCATCGCGAAGTGTTGTGCATAGTTCCACAACGCGGTGACCGTGTTTCCGTCGAAATAGTCCACCACCTGTCCCAGCGGGCAACTGGAATCGGCAGTATGTTCGGGAAACATGTCCATCAGGCCATGGTCGAATGCATTCTGCTCATCGGTATAGTCGTGCGAGTCGCTGCAAACGATGGCTTCAGCCGGGCTCAACCGTTGGGGATTGGAAGAGTTCGGATTGTTGTTCAGCAGTCCGGCCGTGAGAAGCCCATTCACAGTCGGAGTCTGCGGCACGGCCTGAAAGGGGTTTTCACCGGGGAGATTGGCCGCGTAGGGATACGTCGCGAAGTACTGATCGAAGGAGCGATTCTCCTGAAAGATTACGACGATGTGTTTGATCGGCGTGGTGGTCTTCGCGCCATTGTTGGAGCCGGCGTTCAGCGGCATCGACGAGAGGGTGCAGCAGAGCGCAAGGGTGAGGGTCTGTTTTGCAAAACCGGCCGGGGGGTGCAGGTTACGCATCGAGGTCTCCAATCTAATTACAGAGTTGATCGCAGCGAGAAAAGGGGGATTCGCTGCGCCTGCTCACAATTACGCCTCCCGTTTCCGAGGGAGATGAATTGCAGATCAATGTGTTGTAAATACCGGTGCCGGAGCTTCGCCATCCAAAAACACCCGCCTTATCACAGCGCTTTCTCCGCGCTGGCGCTATACTGCGCCGCAAGAACTCATGCCATCGCAAGACGCCGGCTGGCGCCCGTTCGAAAGGTTTCTTGCGTACTGACAGATCCGCCGGCTGAAGGAGCCGTAGTTCCCGGGCCTGCGGAGCACAGAACGGAGGTTCAGACGATGGTCCACAACGGCAAGAAGATCGTCATCATCGGCGGCGGCATCGCTGGCCTCTGCACTGCGGTATACGCACTCAAGTGCGGCTACCTGGTAGAAGTTCTGGAAATGCACGACATGGCCGGCGGCCTGGCCATGTCGTGGCGCCGCGGCCCCTACACTTTTGAAACGTGCCTCCATTGGCTGGTTGGCTCCCGTCCGAACGGCGAGTTCCATGATCAATGGCAGGAGGTCGCCGACATCGAAAAGCTGACCTTCGTGAATCCGGAAGAGTTTGTCCGGATCGAAGCCCAGGACGGCGACAGTCTGACTATCTACACCCATGTCGATCGCCTTGAGGCGGAACTCCTCCGTCGCGCGCCCCAGGATGCGGCCGCGATCCGCGATTTCACGCACTCGGTACGCACCCTCGGCAAATTCAGAATGCTCGACCCTTCCGGTGGCCTGGCCGACAACTGGCTGAACATGCTGAGAGACTTACCCATCTTTCCACTTCTTCGCAAGCTCTCGAAGATGAGCGGCGAGGAGTATGGCAGCCGCTTTTCCGATCCGCTGCTGAAGAGCTTCTTCTCCACCGGCGATATCGGAAAGATGTCTGCCATCGCCATGATTCTTTCCCTGGCGTGGATGAACTCCGGCAATGCCGGATACTGCATCGGCGGTTCGCAGGCGCTCATCGGCCTCATCGAAGAAAAGATCGCCAGCCTGGGTGGAAAAATCCGCTTCAAATCCAAAGTCGACCGCATCCTGGTGGGATACGACACCGCGGTTGGCGTTCGATTGGCCGGCGGCGAGAACATCATGGCCGATTGGGTGATTTCCGCGGCCGATGGTCACGCGACGATCTTCGATCTCCTGGGCGGCCGATACCTCGACGCGGCGATCCAAAAAACCTACGACGAACGGGAACTCTTCGCCTCGTACCTTCAGGTTTCCCTCGGTGTAGCGCTCGATCTCCGCCAACAGCCGGCCATGCTCTCTCGTTTTCTCGAATCGCCGTTGGTTGTCGATCCGGGGACGGAACTACGAAATCTCTCGCTTCGTATCTTCCACTTCGATCCCACCTTCGCTCCGGCCGGCAAGACGGCGGTCACCAGCATTCTTCCCACGCGCAACTTCGAGTACTGGCGCGATCTGCGCCATAACGACCCCGCCGCCTACCATGCGCAGAAGCACCGAGTCGCCGACGCGGTCATCGCGGTCCTCGAAAAGCGCGTGCCCGGACTTCGTGGGGCGATCGAGGTCGTGGATGTATCGACCCCCGCCACTGTCTTTCGCTATACCGCCAATTGGAAGGGGACCATGGAAGGGTGGCTGGTTGAACCGGGCGCAAGTTTCAAGCCCCTGCCGAATACTCTTCCCGGGTTGAAGCAATTCATGATGTTGGCCAATGGGTCATGCCGGGAGGCGGTCTTCCTTCGGGCCCCATGACAGCCCGGCCCGCCTTGAAAGCCATCTGCAGGCACGATCATGTGCCTTTTGAACTTCGGGCAAAGCATCAGCCCGAGGCTGTTGAAGTGTAAGGGCGCACCATGCGTGCTTTCTCGAACTTGTCCGCAAGTAAGACCTTGGTCCTTCAACCGCAGTATGGCCCCATGCGCCTCGGTTTCTGGAGCGCCATTCTGCTTGCGCTCCTGGCCGTCACAGCCTTCGCGCTGGGAATCACGACGCCTCCGCGCTCCGGCCCCTATTGCACCGGAAATTGCATCGTCTATCCCTTTACTGACGCTGCCCAATTCGTGCCTCGGGACTATAACTGGGTCATCCCGGCAATTCTTCTCGTTCCCGTCTTTGTCGTTGTCGTGGCGTGCATCCATCCGTGTGTCCAACCCGGTAAACGACATCTCAGCCTGGTCGGCCTTTGCTTTGCGTCGATCGCGGCTTCGATCATTGCGACTGACTATTTCATCCAGTTCCAGGTGGCGGAACCAAGCCTGCTGCGTGGAGAAACCGCGGGGCTCGCCCTGTTTACTCAATACAACCCGCACGGACTATTTATCGCACTGGAAGATCTCGGCTACCTGGCGCTATGCATCGCGTTTGTCTTCGTGGGCACAGCGTTTCCCGGCGCAAAGGTCCTGGCACGCGCAATTCGATGGACCTTCGTGGCGGCCGCCTTTCTCGGATTTAGCTGTTTTGCTGCGATGACTTGGCGTTTTGGATTGGACCTCGAGTACCGGTTCGAGGTCGCGATCATCACCGTCGCATGGACCGCCCTGGTTGTGCTTGGGGTGATGCTTGCTCTTTTCTTCCGCCTGCCACCATCCGAAGACAATGCGCCGGGTAAAGCGGGAAAGAGTACCGCCAGCCTTTGACTGAAAAGTGGTGATCGGGCTCACCCGCAGTAAGCCAAACCTGGTCACATACAAGGGAATACCGCCAACGATACAATAAAGCAATGATCGAGACCCTTTACAAGACAGGTAAGCCGGAAAGGGATAAATCCGAGTGTTACGTTCTGGTTCTCGCCCGGCGCACTGGAGATGGGAAAGGCCTCTATGCTTTCATGGAGGAACATGGGCAATGGGATGATCGCGCGCAGCGATTCCTTCACCAGGTCATGTCCATCGAAATCGAAGACGAATTGACGCATCAGCATGCCCTCGCCATATACGGCGATGCCAAGCACAGGCTCGCCCAGCGAGGATTCGTGCATTCCTTTGTGATGGATTATCGGCCCAGGGGCCCGCAGTCCGATCCACTTCCAGTGGCGCAGCAGGCCACCGCCTGATTCAAATCCGTGAAATGGATGGCAGGTCGGTGACACCGCTGAGCGGGTACGCTTCTAGCAGTTTTCCTAGTTGTGATCCATCTTCGATCTTCCTATGCTTTAGCGGGACCCGTGTGCTGCGGTCGTCATTGAGCGCCAGGCTGCAAGCCTGATCCTCCGATCAAAAAGGGGACAGCCTGTTTGAGAGCGGTTTGAGAGCGGTTTGAAAGTGGGAGGAAGTATGGCATTCATCCGAAGGAGGGGAGCCGCCACCGCATGGTTCGCCTTGATCATTATCCTTTGCTTCGCGGTTAGCAAATCGATGGGTGAAGACAAAAAGGTGTATCAGGCCGGGACGATTGTCGACATTAAACTGCATCAACCGGCCCCAGGAGCCGACACCGGGAAAAAAGAGTTCGACGTATCTATAAAGGTTGGCAACAAGATCTATGTTGTCCTGTACTCGCCCCCGGGAGGCCAGGATTTCGCGGAATACGGTGTCGGAATGGATCGCACCGTTTTCGTCGAAGGCGACACGATGAAGCTCAACGATCTTCTGGGGCGCACGCGAATCTTGCCGGTCCTGAGCGTCAAAGATGCACCCGTCAAGACGGCGCAATAGTCCGCTGCCGGGACCTGTTCAAACCGGCGGGGCCGGGAAATAAGCCGCTCGCTCTCGATCAATGGCAGGAGTAGTCGTCCTGGTATGTGCCGTTCGGGAGCATCTTGTTGAGAAACTTGGTGCAGGCGGTGATCTTTTTGTAGGTGTCATCGTTTTTCAGGGCATCGGCTGAGACGGAATATTTGCCGGTATCCATGTTCTTCCTTTCTCCGACCAATTTGTCGCTCCACGCGCTAACGGTGTTGAATTGGTTCGTCAGCAGCTGCAGCGCATCCTGGTCTGAGCTGGAGGAGGCGTCCACTGTGGCCAGATGCAAGGCCTCGCTCGCGCGATTATGAAAGACCACCAGCCGGCTTCCGTCGCCGGGTACCCCTCGCTGAACGCCATACGCGAGGGCATTTGTCCAGTCTTTGAGGACGGCCAGTGTTTTGACCGAGGCTGTCATGAACTGGGTGGAGAGATTGCCATCCGCCGTCCCTTTTCCATCGGACGCCGCTGAATCCCCGTCGGCCGCCGGGAAACTGAGCGTTATCTGATCTCCCTTGAACGACATTGACCCGTTCGCGGTGCGGACAAGGCTCTCCAGATCAACATACGTGCGCCCGTCTATTTGATACACCGTCACATTCCCGGTGTGCCCGTTGATCGAAAGAGACCGGTTCGAATGGCTCGACTGGGATGCAGCTACGCCCAGCAGGATCAGCAGGGCACACGGAAATGTCCACCACAATCGATTCCTGCGCATCGCGCGGCCCTCCTTGCTTTCCCTGGTACGTGTTCCATCGAATATACGGTGATAGGAATGGCCAAATGAACTGGCAAAACTGACAGTCTGAACCGCTTGAATGGATTCCTGCCGAATGAGGGATGATCGACCGCCAAGGCCCGGTTGTCAGTTGGGTCTGCCCAGCCACGAATACTGCCATCCCACGGAGCTGTTCTGGAAATCCCCGCCATACTTGATATACGCGCCGTTGTTGTAGCTGAACTTCAACGCTTGATGCTTGGTAATGGGCACGGATGCGGTTCCCCCCAGCCGCGAATTGTTTTGTTGAGTAGCCGGGTTCTGCACGCCATTCAGGCTGGTTTTGCCTCCAAACCAGAAGTTTCCGTCCAGCGACACCCATAAGCGAGGTTTGAAGTCATAGCTCAGGTGTCCTTCGAACGCCCCGATGGGCGCCTGCTTCTGTGTCGTGATCCCCGGATTGTACTGGTTCTGGGAGAAGAACTTCGGGTTGGTGGTATAGAACCAGGTTCCAAAATAAGCGTCGACCACCCAGTGTCCCCAGCGACGGGATAACCCCACTTCCGGTTTGAATCCCCAGCGGTTGTTGCCTATGTTGATCAGCTTGGTTGAATCGTATTGGCCGGTTGGCGCAATGACCCGTATGCTGGCTCCGATCAGCGTCTTCTGGTGCCACTTCATAAATTCCCTGGGGTCCATTGCCGGTCCGCCCAGCAGATTGATTGAAAAGCGGTAAACAGAATCGGCCAACCCCGAGCGGTAGACATTGGTTTGGTTGCCGAGCACTTTACCGCTGAAATTCGCCTCTGCGTAGGGCAAGGCGAGGTTGAAGTTCGCACTCCGCCCAAAGATGCGCATCGAATGAAAGTAGCTGAGATTTCCCAGGTTGGCGGTTGCCGTAGCGTCCGTTATGGGTAGTCCCCCCCCGAAGTCAACGTTGCCGGTGTAGACCGAATAGCTGGTTACCACCGCGTTGGAATGGATAGGCGAAATGATGTAGGCGCGCGGAGCGAGATCCTGGGCGGCGGCGGTTCGGCACAGAGACAGTGCGACCACGCCGACCAAAACGCGGAGATGAGGCGTCTTCGCGGCGCGAAGAATGCTTCGACTCGTTTCGAACACTAAGTGGGACCTCTTGTCGCGCTTCTATTTATTACCCTCCTTTCGCAGCGTTGGGCACTGGCAAATCTGGTAGTGATGTCGTATGTTTATGCCGCAATTAGCCAAACGGCAATGATTTGGCGGGTTTATTACCGGCGGTTCAGAGGGCCCTTTGCGGTGCCGCCGGCGCCTTGCGGCAGGGATTGGCCAGTGATCCGGCTCCGGGGGACATCGTCAATGTTTCGACCGGCGCGAAACCGGATGTAGATACACTCCCGGGTGTCCTTTCGCCGCTCCAACCCCAAAGCAGCGGGACGGGTTCTAGCAAAACTGCCAGTTCCTCGTCCCCGACTTCCGCTGCTATGTTCCATCTCGAATTAGAATGAAGCAGGTTTCGAGGAGAAGCTCTATGCGCAGGTTGACGACCGCTCTCTGTTTGCTGGCATTTGCCGGGGCTTTGACGGCTTGTAAGAGCAAACCGAACGATGAAGCCATCGCCAAGGAAATCCAGACGAGTGTGTCGGCAGATCCGGTGACCCAGGACTCCCAGATTGCGGTGGAATCGAATGAGGGAAAGGTCACGCTGAAGGGCAAGGCAAAAACGCCGGCGGCAC
>Ga0207156_10191_pt1 | contig 14795 bp, 11 predicted proteins | sample Alteio_BWMinHeat_24_FD_153514 | JGI IMG/M metagenome (GOLD analysis project Ga0207156, IMG submission 153514) | Enriched cells from forest soil in Barre Woods Harvard Forest LTER site, Petersham, Massachusetts, United States -... | ecosystem: Environmental > Terrestrial > Soil > Temperate forest >...
CCGACTGCACGCAGGCTCAAGCCCACCTTCTTCTCTTCCACGTTGATTTTGATGATCTTGAAGTCGTGCTCCTGGCCTTGTTCAAGTTTGGCCGGGCCGCCGTCTTCGCCAACCGCTTCAGAGATGTGGCAGAGACCCTCCACACCCTCGGCAATTTCGACGAAGGCGCCGAACTGGGCGGTGCGCAGCACCTTGCCGTGCACCACGTCGCCGACGCGATGGTTGGCAAAGAAGCTCTCCCAGACATCGGGCTGCAGCTGCTTGATTCCGAGCGAGAGCCGGCGGTTCTGCGGTTCGACCCCGAGAACGACCGCCTTGACCTTTTCGCCCTTCTTGACGACTTCCGAGGGGTGCTTGACGCGCTTGGTCCAGCTCAGGTTCGAGACGTGTACCAGACCGTCGATGCCGTCCTCGATTTCAATGAAGGCGCCAAAGTCGGTGAGATTGCGAACCCGGCCTTCGACCACCGTACCGGCCGGATAGCGCTCGGTGAGGTGCTCCCACGGGTTCTCCATGAGCTGCTTCATGCCCAGCGAAATGCGGCGATCGGCAGGATTGACGCTGAGAACGACCGTCTCCACTTCGTCGCGACGGGAAATCCGCCAAACCGCGCGATAGAGCGGATAAACAGAAGGCGTGCGCCAATGAATGCCGCGCCGAAGGCGGTCAGGCAAAGCGCCGCGCCGTTCCAGTGACGGCTGGCATAAAAGAGGGTGACAAAGGTGGCCAACACGCTGTAGCCCACGCCGCCCAGCGCCAGCACCATCCCATGTGGTGCCACCCGCCCCAGCACGTGGCGGAACGGCAGGTGCATCCCCGGTTCGACGGGAACGGGGGCTTTGCGGGCGGCGATGGCAAAACTCAGGCCGCACAAAACGATGGTCAGCACGCCAATCGACGAAAGGCCCCAGGCGTTTTCCATCAGCACTCCGAGGGGGGCTCCGAGTGCCAGCCCGCCATAGGTGCTGACACCGTTGAATGAGATCACTTTGGCGGTGTTTTCCGGACCGGCAGTGCTGATGCCCCAGAGCGTCGCGCCGGTTGATCCCAGACTTTCACCCACGCCCAGGAGGAGGCGGCTGGCGATCAGGCTCAGGAAACTGAGCCAGGGGCTGAATTGGAGTGCGACCGCGATCAGAAGCAGAAAACCGCTTGCGGTACAGGCGCCCATTCCCCACAAGACCGAAACCTTGGCGCCCTGACGATCGGAAATCCGCCCTGCCCAGGGCCGGCTGAGGAACGTGGCAATGTACTGAATGCCGATGACCAGCCCTGCCAGTACCGCGCTGAACCCCATGCGCAAGTGAACATAGGCGGGCAGAATGGCCAGGGGTAGGCCGATGGAGAGATAGCAGATCAGCGTGAAATAGGTAAAAGTCAGGATCTGACGTGTATCGGCGGCCGGCGTTGCGAGGGAGGTGGCCGGAAGGTCCCAGGCCGGCGCCCCGTCAGTCGAGGCTTCCTCCAGGCGAAGAGGATTGAATTTAGGGAGTATCGGGGCCAAGTTCCAGTATACCGGAGGCTGATTTTGGGGTTCCCAACTTGAGACGGCTTTGCGGCTGTCCTGGCCGTAGACTTGAAGTATGGCTTCCGCCTTTCACATCGAGAACTTCGGCTGTCGGGCCGCCCGTGCCGATGGCGAAGCGGTCGGCGACAGGCTGCGTGCCGCGGGGCATTCAATCGGGCCGGCCACGGAAGCGGAAGTGGTCATTGTGAATACGTGCAGCGTGACCGCTGAAGCCGACCGGTCCGCGCGCGCCTTCATTCGCCGCGTTCATCGAGTCAATCCGGAAGCACAAATCCTGGTGACTGGGTGCTATGCCCAGCGCGCGCCGGAGGAGCTTGCCAGCCTCCCCGGGGTTGCGGCGGTGGTCGGTAACAGCCACAAGGCGCTGGCTCCCGCGATCGCCATGGACCTGGCGCGAGGAACAAGCCCGGGGTCGGGCGTCGATACACCGGCCGAACTCGTTCCCATTCGATCTTTGCTGGCAGGGAATGGCCTTGCCTCCATCTGGGCCGACGACCACTTCGCGCATTCCTTTCTCGAAGAAGCTCAATTGGTTCCGGGCACCCAGACACGGCCTAATCTCAAGATTCAGGAAGGTTGCAGCAACCGATGTACCTTCTGCGTGATCCCGCAGACACGCGGATCTTCGAGAAGCCTGGCCGCCACAGCCGTACTTCGCCAGGTCGCAGGATTCGTGGCCGCCGGCGGCAAGGAACTGGTGTTATCGGGAATCAACCTCGGGCGCTGGGGACGCGACCTGTCACCCGCGGCCTCCTTACCCAGGTTGCTCCGGCGCATCTTTCGCGAGACCGACCTTCCGCTGCTCCGTTTGAGTTCCATCGAGCCCATGGACTGGGACGCCGAGCTCATCGGCGTGATGCGCGAATTCGGCGGTACACGGCTGGCCCGCCATGCCCATCTTCCGCTGCAATCCGGCAGCGATGCAGTTTTGCGCCGCATGCACAGGCGCTACCGTCCCTGGCATTACGCCGAAAAGGCGGCGGCCCTGGTGGATGCAGCCGGACCGGAGCTGACCCTTGGCGCAGATGTGATGGTCGGCTTTCCCGGCGAATCGGAACAGGAATTCGATGAGACATGCGGATTCATCCGCACCTTGCCCTTCGGCTACCTGCACCTGTTCCCGTTTTCCCCCCGGCCGGGCACGCGCGGCTGGAGCCTGCATGCCGAATCGCCGGTGCCGGCCAAGGCGGTCGAAGAACGAATGGCAGTGTTGCGAGCGTTGAGTATTGAAAAGAGTGAAACCCACCGAAGGTGGTTTATCGGGAAAGAGGTCGATGCGATCACGCTGCACACGCCGCCCGGAGTCCAGGCGCTGGGACGGACCACCGCCCTGACCGAGAACTTCCTGCCCCTGCAGATCGATTCGCATCTCGGTCCAAACCGGCTTGTGCGCGTGCAGGTGAGGACCGTGGACAGCGACCTGACTCTTCGGGCCACCGTTCCATACACACTGCCCGATCTGTCCCTCGCAATCGAAATGTCGGTATGAACAGAGCGGAAGTCGGCTCTTCCGGTGACCGGAAGTCATAACCAGACCAGTGCTATACTCAGTGGTGCGCTGACCCGGCGGCTGTATCCGCAGAGACGGGGACGAGCCGGCGGGAACCGCAATGGAGGAGTACCATCGCTTTCGATAAACGAGCAGCCAAGTCCTTTATTCGCATCAACGATCGGATTCGCGCCCGCGAAATCCGCGTAATCGACGAAAACGGCGAACAATTGGGTATTCTGCCGCCCTTTGAGGCGTTGAAGATTGCCCGTGAGCGGGGACTGGATCTTGTGGAAGTCTCCCCCACTGCCGTTCCTCCTGTCTGCCGCATCCAGGACTACGGCCGGTTCCTCTACGAGAAGGAAAAGAGCGAGCGCGCCGCCCGCAAAAAGCAGAAGGTCATCACTATCAAGGAAGTCAAGTTTTCAGTCACGGTAGATGAACACGACTACCAGACCAAGAAGAACCAGGCCGTCCGGTTCCTTACCGAAGGCGACAAGGTGAAGGCCAGCCTCCGCTTCCGCGGCCGCCAGATGGCGCATCGCGAGCTGGGTTACGCCATCATCAATCGCCTCATCCAGGACATTGGCGACGCCGGCACCGTCGAGTTCATGCCGCGCATGGAAGGCACGATTCTGCACGCGATCCTGGCGCCATCAAAGAAACAGGAACAGCCCAAGCCCAAGCCCGCTGCGCCGGCGCAGCCGCAGGCCGCTCCCGTCGCGCGTTAGTTCCATTGCCTCGAACACGGGTCTCCTCAACTGAGAGGAGGCCCGTTGTATTTTGATCCTCGCCTCCCACCTGCGCTCCAGATTTTGAAGAACGAAATGTATGCTTCTCTCATGCGTTTCAGCCGGAAACTTGATGTGTGCAAGCTTGTGTTTGTGCTGATAACAGCGGCGTCCATGCTTTGTGCCGCCGAAGAACCGCATTTCCCCACCACCGACGACCTGCGCCATCTGAAGGCGATCGGCGGGCCGCAGCTTTCACCCGACGGCAAGCTGGTTCTGGTAACCATCACCGATGCGACGGCCGACGGCGGCAAAAGCCATCTCTGGCTGCTCTCTACGGCCGCTGGTGAAAAGCCGCGCCAGATTACATTCTCGCCGCCATCCGAGAAGCGCGGGGAACGGAATCCGCAGTGGGCTCCCGATGGCTCGGCGATCTACTTTCTGGGCAAGAGGGGCGAGCAGATGCAGCTTTTCCGTCTCGATCTGCGCGGCGGTGAGGCTGCTCCTTATGAGTTGAAGGTCGTTCCCGTTGTCGATCAGTCCAAAGACAAAAATGCGATCCCTCCGCCTGGCGCCGAGAAGAAGGATGACAACAAGACCGGGTCGGCAGAGAAAGAGACCGACAAGACGGCGAAGCCAGGCACCCCGGAATTGCTCCCCATCGATGTGGCCGGCTACTCCCCTTCGCCGGACCGCAAATGGCTGGCAGTCTGGGCACGCGACCCCGAAACTCCGGGCGAGAAAAAGCAGAAGGACGCCAAGGCCGACGCCGTCTCGGTCAACCGCGGAGTTCACCTGACACGGCTCTATCTGGCGGCGCTCAAGACTGACGGATCGCTGGACGGTGCCTTGAAGCCCGTTGCAGTGGAACCAGATGTGCAGCGAGCGATCTGGTCCGAAGCTTCGGATCGCCTCCTGGTCATCACCGAGAAACCCAATGAGGCTTCGGACCTCGGGCCGGCGGGAGCTGGATGGCTGGTCGAAGTTGCCAAACCGGAGAAGCCCCTCAAGCTCGATGCGATTCCGGCGACGGTTCGTGGGGCTGCCTGGTCGCCGGACGACAACACCATTGTTTTTTCAGCTGCCACCGCCGAAGACGCGCCTCCGGGATACGACGAACTGTTCGCTCTTCCCCGAGAGAGCTCCGGCCCCAAGGTCCTGCCGTTATCGAGCGGGTTTGGCGGCCAGCTGAATGCGTCGGCTCTCTTCTTCACGCTCGATCGTGGAGTGGTAGCACAGGCTGGCATCGGCACGCGGTCGACTGTGGTTCGCCTCAGCCTTGATGGCAAAACTCCGCCCGCCCCGATCGATCTCGGCGCGCCCGTGGTGACTGGGCTTCACACCAACCACAACCAGACAGGCTGGGTGTGGCTGGCCGAGAGTGGCAGCCAGCCCGTCAAGCTCTGTTTTGCCGAGCGCCTGGGGGACGCGTGCACTGCTCTTGCCATTCCCGAGCTGGCGCCTGCGAATCTCCGCTCCGTCGAGCCGGAATTGATCCACTGGACGAGCGGCCCTTTCACCGTCGAGGGCCTGCTCTATCTCCCTCCTGCAGCCGGCTCTTCCAAAGTCCCTCTCATCGTGGATGTGCATGGCGGCCCGTTCGGCACATGGGAGAACCGCCACGATCCCTTTGCTGATTTCCTTGTGGGTCAGGGCTGGGCAGTGCTGCGTCCCAATCCGCGCGGTTCATCCAACTACGGTGTGAAATTCGCGGCCGCGAACAAGAACGATCTCGGCGGCGGCGACTATCAGGACGTCATGGCTGGGGTCGATGCGGTTTTGGCCAAATATCCCCTGGACCCCGCGCGCATGGCGCTCATCGGCTATAGCTACGGCGGCGAGATGGCCGGCTTTGTCGAGGGCAAGACGGATCGCTTCAAGGCCATCGTGAGCGGCGCGCCGGTGATCGACCAGTTCAGCGAATACGGCACTGAGGGCGGCTCGTGGTACGACCGCTGGTACTTCGGCAAACCGTGGGAGCACATTGAAGACGCGTGGCGTCAAAGCCCGCTGGCGGGGGCGGCCAAGGCGAAGACGCCGTTTCTTCTCATTCAAGGTGAAAGCGACTCAACCGATCCGCTCGGCCAGGCCCAGGAGATGTACCGCGCGCTACGCCAGGAAGGCGTGCCAGTCGAACTGGTGACCTATCCGCGCGAGGATCATGGCCCGCTCGCCGGGGGTGCGTACGGCCGTCCTTCGCCCGAACCATGGCATGGGTATGACGTGCGGCAGCGCATGATCGAGTTCATCGACAAGGCGTTTGGCATCGCGCAAGACCAAAGCGATTCGAAGAAGCCCTGAGGAGCGCCGGCGCGGTGGTATACTCCCTGCCGCCATGCAAAACCAATTTTTCGCGTTGCCATTTCTTTGTCTATCCGTGTGTCTCGGAACCACCGCACTCTCCGCGCAGCAGCCGGTCCCGCAATTGCCACACCTCGAAAGGCGCGGCGCCGCCACGCAGCTCATCGTCGATGGCAAGCCCTTCCTGATGCTTTCCGGCGAACTTCACAACTCTTCCTCGTCGAGCCTCGAATACATGAAGCCCATCTGGCCGCAATTGGCCGCCATGGGCCTCAACACCGTGGTGACTCCACTGAGCTGGGAGCTGGTTGAGCCGGAAGAAGGCAAATTCGATTTCGCCCTCGTGGACGGCCTGCTCGACCAGGCGCGGCGCGAGCACCAGCGGATCGTCTTTCTGTGGCTGGCGACGTGGAAGAACGGCATGTCGAGCTATGCGCCGGTGTGGGTCAAGCGCGACACGAAGCGCTTTCCGCGCGTAGTCGCGGACGGAAGGGCGATCGAACTCCTGACTCCCCTCGCCAACGCGACCATGGAAGCGGATGCGCGCGCCTACACCGCGCTGATGCGCCACCTGAAGGAAGCCGACAGCCGCGACCATACCGTGGTGATGATGCAGGTGGAGAATGAGGTCGGCGTGCTGGGCGATTCACGGGACCACTCCGAGGCGGCCAACCAGGCCTTCACCGGCCCCGTGCCCGCAGAACTGACGAAGTACTTATCAGCCCATCGCGATTCGCTCTATCCGGACTTGCGCGCACGCTGGGCTGCGAACGGCGACAAGATCTCCGGAAGCTGGGCGGAGGTGTTTGGAGACACCGTACGGGCCGACGAAATCTTCATGGCGTGGCACTACGCGCGGTTTATCCAGTCGGTGGCTGCGCAAGGCAAGGCCGCCTACAACGTTCCCATGTACGTGAACACGTGGCTGGCGGGGGATGATACTTCGCCGGGCGATTATCCGAGCGGCGGACCGGAACCGTGGGTGGTGGATGTGTGGAAGGCTGCCGGCACCGCGCTCGACATCTTTGCGCCCGATCTCTACGACCCGAATTTCATCAGCTGGAGCCGGCGGTATCATCGCAACGGGAACCCGCTGTATATGCCCGAGACGCGCGGCGGCGAGGCGGGGGCGGCGAACGTGTTTTACGCCCTCGGTGAAGAAGCCGGCCTGGGGTTTTCGCCCTTCGGCATCGATGACGAGATGGATCCCAAGGGCGCCCTGGCGGCGAGCTATCACGAGATCGAGACCCTGGCTCCGATGGTGCTGGAGCACCAGGGTGCCGGCGACCTGCACGGATTCGTGCTGGACCGAAGTCATCCCTCCGCCGATTTCACGGTCGCAGGATATACGGTGCACGCAACCCTGGACGAGATCTTCGGCAATCATGCCCAGAGCGGCTTCGGGCTGATCATGCCCACCGGACCGGACGAGTTTCTCGGCGCCGGCAAAGGATTCCGCGTGACGTTTACCCCCCGTTCTTCATTCGGCCACGTCGGCATCGCCGCGGTGGATGAAAGGGCCTTTGTCGAGGGCAAGTGGACGCCGGACCGCCGGCTGAACGGCGATGAGAACGACCAGGGCAAGGCCTGGCGGTTCGATTCAAAGCAGGTAAGGACCGAAAAAGTGTCGCTCTATCGCTTCAACTAAATACCCATCCGGGCAATTGAGGCGAACAGCCCTTTCATCGGACCCTACCGCCGTCCTGCGATCGTGGGCGGTTTGCCGCCACCAAGTTTCTTGGCGGCGCGCTTGGCGGCAATTGCGTGCATCTCCTTGCCAATGCTCGACTGGTTGATGGCCAACTGCATGGCGAGATTGATCAGGTTGCCTGTACCCCAGTAGAGCGCCAGGCCCGACGCGTAGTGCCATAACGTAAACCCGAAGATTACGGGCATCATGATGGCCATCATGCGGCGCTGGTTGGGGTCCATGCCCGGCGATGGGGTGATGAACTGGGTCACGAACATGGTGACGATAATGACGATGGGCAGAATGTGCAGGGGATCCGGCGCGGAGAGGTCGCTTAGCCACCCCCAGTGCGCCTGGCGCAGCTCAACGGTATTCTGGAGCACCCGGAAGTATGCGAAGAACAGCGGCATCTGCAGCAGCATGGGCAGGCAGCCGCCGTACATGTTGACGCCCTCGGTCTTGTAAAGCGCCATCATCTCCGTGTTCATTTCGGCCCGCTTGGGGTCGTTCATCTTCAGATGGGCATAACGCTTCTTCAGCGCCTCGACCTTGGGCTGAATGCGCATCATTTTGAGTGACGACCTCATCATCATGATGCGCGTGGGCAACAGAAGAAGGTTGAAGATGACGGTCAGAACGATGATGCCCCAGCCCCAGTTTGGAATGCCGTGGCTGTAAAGGAAACGCAGGGCCAGGAAGAGGGGTTTCGCGATGACCGTAAGCCATCCGAACTGGATCAGCGACTCGAGAGAGGGGCCGTTTTGCTTGCCGTCCGGGCCGATGGCGCGAATCCCGGAGACGATATCCATCTGCTTCGGGCCCGCATAGAGGCGAAGGCGCGTGTAACCGCTGGTATCGCCCACGGCAATGCCGATCAGATCTGCGGGCTTCTTTTCGCTGCCGGGATTGGATGGATCACTGGGCAAATCGATGGTGTGATGCAGCGTGACCACCGTGGTGCGCGCGGGAACGTCAGGCAGAAAAGCTGCGGCAAAGTAGAGATCGGCGGACGCGACGTACTCGTAATTGCCGTCGAGCGTGGCGCCATTGCTCACCTTGCCGGCTGACAGGGTGTCTTGTTTTCCGTCGATGGACCACGCCAGTTGCGTGGGCGTGCGGGTCAGGCCCGGAACTCCGCCGCTGCGCCCCTGAAATTCCTCCATGTCGCCGAGGCCGGCGGGCCATTCCAACAGTGCGCGCACTGGCTCTCCGTTGCGCATGACCTGGACTTCCGCGGTGAGGACGTAGCTGGTGTCGAAGTGAAACGTCTTGACTACGTCGACGCCATTCTGGGCGAGATGGAACGTGAGAGTGTTGGGTGCTGTCAACGTTCCGGTCGCGGAAGCCTGATAGAGCGAGTCATTCAGCTGGGTCGTGAGCGCCTGTTCGTAGGTGAAGAGCGAGAGCGGCAATCCGAACCGCTGCGAAGCCTGAACCTGGACCATGTCCAGAGGTTTGCCGGCGGTGTCGAAATAATGCTTCAGGACCCAGTGCAGCACCTGGCCGCCGCGATTGGTAAACACGATCCGATAGTTGGCGTTCTCGATCGTGGTTTCAGTTTCAGCTGCGGCGATGATCGCGGGACCGGCGGATTGTCCCTGCGGCGTTGCAGGAGACGCCTGTCCCGAGGGTGCCTGGGATTCCGGAGAAGTAGCCTGTGCCTGGGTCTGAGTCGGAGGCGCCGGTGCAGTGGGCTTGGGCTTGACAAAATATTGAAATCCGAAAAAGACGACGATGGCCAGAAGGCCGAATGTCAGCAGCGAGCGCATGTCGCCGCCGCCACCGCCGCTGGGGCCGCCCCCCTGGGATTGAAGATTGGGATTCTGGTATTCGGGCAAAGGAAACTTCCTGTCGTTTCGCGAGCGGTCCGCTTGGGAGCGGTCCCGGTTCTATGGTAACGGTTCGTGAGAAGCGTGGCGCGGAATCGCAGGCGGAGGCACTTGATCCAGGCCTCCGCGGCTGAATGGATGGCAGCGCAACAGCCGCCAGAGCGCCAGGGCAGATCCGCGCCAGGGTCCGTGTATGGAGATGGCTACCGCGGCATATTCAGAGCATGTGGGTTGAAACCGGCATCCTCCGGCGCTCAGCGAGTGCACAGCTGGCGACAGCCAGCGGCGATAAAAGACGAGCACGGCGAGCAGTATGCGAGTCATCATGCGGGCCCGACCATCGCAGAGCGCAAAACTGTTCGCTCTGCCTCGGCCTTAGCCTGTGTAAGGATACGCACGATCTCCGCTTCAAGTTTCGTGAATTCGATGGTGAGCACACTGCGCCGTGGATGAAGGATCAGGTCCGACTCCTGGGGCAGCAGATCGATATGGCGGCGCAGCACTTCCCGCAGGCGGCGCTTGATGCGATTGCGTTCGTGAGCCTTGCCGAGTACCTTGCCCGCAGTCAGCCCGACCCGCGAGCCGATACGGGCCTGCGGTGAGAAAAGCGGCGCATTCTCCGATGGACCCTGCACATCGGTGCGCGGAGCAAGGAACCAGCTCATGGATGCGGATTGACGCTTGCGGGCCGCGGCATACGCCCGTTGAAAATCGGCGTGCTTGCGCAGACGTGTCCCCGCCAGGGATTGGCTCTGGGGACGGACAAGTTTGCTTGGGGCGCTCATGGCATTGCCGGGATGGGTTCGGCCGGAATTCTGGAGGCGTGCAACATCTTCCGGCCTGAAACAATGCGGCGAGAGCTTAGTCGCGGTGACCCGCGCTCACAGAGACACGCTTGCGGCCAGCGGCGCGGCGACGGCTCAATACCGCTGCTCCGCTCTTTGTTTTCATGCGGGCGCGGAAGCCGTGCGTCTTCACGCGGCGATGGCGGTTGGGTTGGAATGTGCGCTTGGGCATTGGAAATGCGCTCCTGTGTCCTAGTAGATTTCCTAGTAGAAATTTCGCCTTGACGGCAAGTATTAAGTTTACAGGAAGCAGCGTCAGGAATCCAGTGCCATCCCAGGCGCTGTCTAGTGGCGCCGACTTTGTTCTAAAAGAGGGCATTTGTCCGGAGCGGTCCCCAGAATGAAAAGACGTGCGGCAACCCAACGCCAACTCCGCGTTTCAAAGACAGAGATTGACATTAATTTGCACGCAGCACGAGTGACTCCGGCACCTCTCGTAATCAGTTTCACCACCATTGGTGCAACCCTCTTCGCATCGGCTAAAGTTATGTGAAAGAGACGTTGCAAGAATCTCTAAATGTGCTACCATCGGGACCGTTCAACAAAAGTTTTCCAGCGTCCCACAGACCGAAATTCATCCACGCCCCGAGGTTTAAATCCAGCAGGGCAGATCAACGGCAGCAGGCGATTTCGAGTAAAAGCATAGACGGGAAAATCATGTATCCCGCCTAAGGAAAGCCATTGCCAAAATCAAGCAGATGAACAGGCCGGTGGTAGCAGGCAAGGATTAGTTCGATGGCATTCGCAATGACGCCGGCAACGGCCCTAAATCCCTGGCTTCAGATACTCGCTGCCCTAGAAAAAAAGGTCATACGCCAGTCCTTCGAGACGTGGTTTAAACCCACCCGGTATAGTCACGCCGCTGGCCGCACCCTCTATGTACGCGTCCCGTCGGCTGAATTCCAGCACATCGGCGACAAGTACGGAGATCTGATTCAGGAAGCGATAGACCTCCAGTCACTCGAATTTGATGATGTGTGTTTTGTGACCGTGGAAGATGATCCATCGGTTCCGCCCACTCGGAGGGACGGAGGCTTCGGTCCGGTTGCGGCACATGCTCCGACGGCTCCCTCTGCGCCGCCCATGCGGACGCCGCAGCAGGAGAAATTCGACTTTTCCACCGCGGCGCAGCTGAATTCGCGCTATACGTTCGACAACTTCGTGATCGGCAACGGCAACCAGTTTGCGCGCGCCGCGGCTCTGGCGGTTGCCGAGCGCCCCTCCCGCGCCTACAATCCGCTCTTCCTCTATGGCGGCGTGGGCATGGGCAAGACCCACCTCATGCACGCCATCGGTCATGATGTGAAGCGGCGCCAGCCTTCTTCGAGCATCTGCTACGTTTCCGCGGAGAAGTTTACAAACGAGATGATCACCTCGTTGCGCAACGATCGCATGACCAGTTTCCGCGACCGTTTTCGCACCGTCGACGTCCTGCTCATCGACGACATTCAGTTCATCGCGCAGAAGGAACGCACCCAGGAAGAGTTCTTTCACACCTTCAACGCACTGCATGAGAGCATGAAGCAGATTGTGATCGCCTCCGATCGTCCGCCCAAAGAACTGGCGGAGATCGAAGATCGCCTCCGCTCCCGTTTCGAGTGGGGATTGATCGCCGACATCCAGCCCCCGGATCTCGAAACCAAGGTGGCCATCCTGCAAAAGAAGGCCGAGACCGACTCGGTCATCTTGCCCACCGACGTCGCCCTCTTTATCGCATCCAACGTGCGCACCAATATCCGCGAGCTCGAAGGCGCACTGTGCCGGTTGACGGCGTGGTGCCAGATGAATCATGTAGACATCACGCTGGCTGCCGCGCAGCAGTGCCTGAAGCAGTTCATCGACATGCAGGTGCGCAAGGTTACCATCGAGGCCATCCAGCGCGCCGTTGCCGAGCAGTTCGGCATGCGCGTCGCTGACCTCAAGCAGAAGAACAATTCGCGCAACGTCGTCGTGCCCCGCCAGATCGCGATGTACCTGGCCAAGCAGATGACCGAAGCCAGCCTGCCCGAGATTGGCCGCCAGTTCGGAAACAAGCACCACACCACGGTGATGCACTCCATCGGCAAGATCGACGAGCTTCGCCGCGCCGACAAGGATCTTCATCGCACGCTCAACAAACTCCAGGAGCAACTGAACGGCTGAGCATTCCCGTGCGAAATCAAGAAGGCCGCGCGAGAGGGCGCGGCCTTCTTGCTCTTCCCCGACCCGGCCCCATATGCCGGATTCATCGGGACATCAGTTCCACAAACATCTTCTGAAATCGCGGCAGATCAAGATCGAGTTGCGCGTGGACCATGCGCACGCCCGTGGCCGGTTTCAGTTTGTCAGTCCACGTGAGCGTGTCGCCATAAAATGGCCCATGGCTCAGATCGACGTCCATGTAGATCTGCTTTTCCTGGGTGATTAGAGTCGGATCCAGCCACGCGCACGCCGTCAGTTCGTCCCAGAGGTAGTAGCGGTCCTGGCTCCATGCCGCGACGTAGCGTGCCGTCGGGCTTTTCGAGCGGGCAATCTCATTCAGCATGGCTTGTGTGAATGGCGCCTTGATCGAAACGTCCACCGTGGTCACATCGACCCGCGGCCATGCCGCGCGCAGCACGATGTGGGCGGCCTCGGGATCGAACCAGAAATTGAATTCATGACGGGGAGCTGTGGCGAACTCGGGATCGTCGGTCTGCGGGTTCAGGCTGCCGCCCATCAGCACAATGCCCTGGCTGAGCCCGGCAAATTCCGGATCGATCGAAACGGCCAGGGCTATATTGGTCAGCGGCCCCGCGGCATAGATCGTCACCTGGTGCGGATGCGTGCGCACTTGCGAAATGAGAAAGTGCACCGCATCTTCCGCAATCGGTTTGAGCGCGGGCTCCCCCTCCGGCAAGGGCGGAATGTCATATGGCCCGTGGACCTGCAGGTGCGCCGGAGTGATCGGCGTAACTCCGCCGCCATGCTCCTCCAGGGTGGTCGGGCCCTGGCCCCAGGCGCCCAGCCAGGTCACGTTCCCGACCAGCGCCGCCGTCAGTCGTGTCTCTTCCTGCGTGCGAACCAGCGGGAACACCGCGCCGCGAGCCACCGGAACATTGCTGTGCCCGGTTAACTCCAGCATGCGCAAAGTGTGGAGTGTCTCTTCGTCGCGCCACGCATTTCCCGTAACCATCGTGATGCCCAGAACCTCGACCTGTGGTGCCTGCAGCAGGGCAAGCATGGCCATCTGGTTCGAGCCGCCGGGGCCGGAGCCGTCCTGATCAATGAGCACCATCCGCTTCTGGGCCGGCCACATGGCCGCGGACAGCGCCAGCAAAAGGCAAGAAATTGCAACTCTCATTGCTGGGTATTGTGGCACACCCGAACGGTCTCGCCCGCACCGTGGCGCGGGCCTTCGTTATCGCCGGCCGTAGGGTCGGGGGCGAACCGGGGCCGCCACCGGCAGATGCGTTTTGCCCGCCGGATACACGGCCAGGAAGCGGTCCTGTCCTTCTCCCGAACTGGCCGTCTCCACCCCTTCGAGGGAGCGGAAGGCCAGGTGCAGCAGGCGGCGCTCCCGGCTGTTCATGGGTGGAAATGCATACGGAACACCGGACTTGCGCACCTTTTCGGCCGCGGTCTCAGCCGCCATGCGCAGTTCTTCGGCGCGCAAGGCTTTGAAGTTTGCGGCGTCGAAGCTGACAAGGTCATGTTCGCGCTGATCCAGTCGCAGCATCTGGGCGGCAACCGTTTCCAGGGCGCGCAGCAATTCGCCATTGTGCTGTGTGACCAGGGGAACATCGGGGCCGCCCAGTTCCACATAAATCACCCGGTCTTCCAGGCCCTGGGGGTCGCGCGCCCCGTCACCGGCCGTGATCCGGTATTTCAGGCGGAACCCGCCCAATTTGTTCAGATTGGCAACTAAACCGGCGAGCTTTTGTGCAGCCTCTTGGAGATTGGCGATCGGCATGACAAATAAGTATCGCAGAGCCGGGCGAGGAGGGGTACGGTCTCCCTCTACTCCGGCTCGTTTTCCAATTAGAACGCAGCCCGGCAGCGCGGGATTCCTGAAGCGTAGATGAACTTGTACTCCTTGGGATCTCCCTGGGCTCAACCTTAAAGAGACTTTCAGCTTCGGCATCGTATCCTGAATGAGATTATGCAGCGCACTTGCGGATCGGGTCGCAGAAGTCGTCTCGTTTTCCTGTTGACCTGCACGAACATTTTCCTCGTCCTGGCGCCGGCCGTCGTTCCTGCCCGCGCGCAATCCGCAGCCACAGCCGCTGGTCCCGCCCAGCCGGCCACGGCTCAACCGGTTTCGATCACGCTCGAAGAAGCTCTCCATCGCGCCCAGGCCAATGAGCCGTCTTACGCAGCGGCCGCAGCCGACAGCCGGTCTGCAGCCCTCGACCGGTCGATCG
>Ga0207156_10192_pt1 | contig 14792 bp, 14 predicted proteins | sample Alteio_BWMinHeat_24_FD_153514 | JGI IMG/M metagenome (GOLD analysis project Ga0207156, IMG submission 153514) | Enriched cells from forest soil in Barre Woods Harvard Forest LTER site, Petersham, Massachusetts, United States -... | ecosystem: Environmental > Terrestrial > Soil > Temperate forest >...
CGAGCGGTGGATGGCGCTATTTCCGGATGTTTTCAGTTTAGCCTCTGCTCCATTGGAGAAAGTCATCAAGGCTTGGGAAGGATTAGGCTACTATAGTAGAGCTCGCAACCTTCATAAAGGAGCTCAGCAAATTGTAGAAAAATGGGGAGGAGAAATTCCCTCAGATCGAAAAAGCTTAGAGTCAATTCAAGGACTTGGAGCTTACACGGTTGGCGCGATTTTGAGTTTTGGATTTCGTCAAAGAGCAATTGCTGTCGATGGGAATGTCACAAGAGTGCTCAGCCGCTATCTTTTGATTGAAGAAAATGTCTGTAAGCTACGGGTTAAACAAAAGATTTCTCAAAGTGGAGAGGCTCTTTTAGATGCGTTAGAGCCCTGGGTGACAGTAGAAGCGTTGATCGAGCTTGGTGCTACCATCTGTACGCCAAAACCGCGATGCAGTGGCTGTCCTCTTCAGGAAGGATGTATGGCTTTTAAAGAGAACAAGGCCGAGTTGCTACCGATCAAAAATGAAGAAAAAGAAACGATAGAACTTTGGCGCACCGTAGCTTTGATTGAATGCGAAGGGAAGATTTTAGTCAAAAAAGGGGAACTGGGTCAGGTGATGGCTGATCTATATGAATTTCCTTATTTTGAGAGTAAAAAGAGTCAAGTCAAACAGATGGTGAAGAAAGAATTTGGAATTCTTGTTGAAATGGTCGAATCTCTATCTACTGTTAAACACACCTTTACTCGATATAAGGCGCACCTTTATCCTGTACGGTTAAAAACGAGCTCTCTTCAAATAGTAGAAGGGTATGAATGGGTGGATAAAGAAAAACTGATAGAGCTCCCCTTTTCATCTGGACATAGAAGGATTATAAATCAGTTATGAACATTTTGCATTTAGAAGCGTCTCCAGGTTGGGGCGGACAAGAAATTCGGATTTTGCGCGAGGCTGAAGGGATGCGAAAACGGGGTCATGAAGTAATCCTAGGAGTGATGCGTGGTGGGGCTCTTATTGTTCGTGCAAGAGAGGCTGGATTTGTTGTATATGAGCTTAATTTTCGACACTCTGGCTGGTTTATTTGCTTATTGCAGCTTTTTTTTATTTTATTTCGTCATCGTATCGAGTTGATCAATACCCATTCTTCTTTAGATAGCTGGATTGGAGGAATAGCTGCTCGTCTAACAGGTCGTTCCATTGTGCGGACACGTCATTTATCAACGGCGATTAAACAAGGGTTAAATAGCAGGCTTGTATATGGAAAATTAGCTGATTTTGTCGTCACGACTTGTTCATCAATCATTCCTATGATTTGCAAACAATCGGGTAAATCTGAGGAAAAGTGCAGGTCAATTGCAACTGGGGTAGATTCTGAAAAGATTGTTGTAAAAACGGGAGAGGCTGAAGCCTTTCGAAAAACCTTGGGACTAAGTCCAGATGATTTTTTGATTGGCACTGCTTGTTTTATGAGGTCTTGGAAAGGAATTGATGACTTTTTAAAGGCAGCAGATCTTCTTCGAGCTCATTCAAAAATTAAATGGGTCATTATTGGTGGTGGACATGCAGAAACTTACATCAAGCGGGCTCAAGAGATGAAGTTGGAAAATATCGTTTATTTTACAGGTCATCTCGATAATCCATTTCCAGCTTTAAAGGCGTTGGATATTTTCACTCTTTTGAGCACAGCGAATGAAGGAGTCTCTCAAGCCATTCTTCAAGCAGCTTTTTTAAGAAAACCGCTTGTTGCAACGCCTATTGGTGGCTTATGTGAAGTCTGTATTGATGGCATCACGGGTCTTCAAGTAGCTCCTTTTTCTCCTGATCAAGTAGCAAAAGCGATCTTGCACTTAAAAGATCAACGATTGTTTTGCGAACAGTTAGGGAATAATGGGTATAAGCTAGTTGAGGAAAAGTTTACTCTTTCTTCAATGCTTGATCAAATGGAAGAAGTTTATCGGCTCGTTAGTTTAGCTTGAAGAGCTGCTTTTCCTATGTCTCCCAGCCAATGGCAGATGATTGCACTTGAGTTTTCCCCAAATCCCACATTCCAATTATAGATTGAAGGTAGCTCACAAAGAGAGAGATTTTGATCGGCAATGATCTTAGAAAGAAGATCTTGATCACCACGAAAAGCGTCGTTTTTTTCAAAGGATTGATCAGCCCAGTCTTTGATTAGTTTTAAATTTCTTTGAAACACGATGACCCCAGAATTATATACCGCTCGTGATTTAAGAATCGGTTCTGGCTGCGTCGGACGGCCACTCAATTTGAGACCCGCCTGTATCGCCCAACCTTTCAGGTTGAGCTGCTTCGGCATCGGCTGCGCCTGACTCAAATTTAGGGCGCCTCCTTGCCATCTCCCGATTCTTGAATCACTCTCGGTATAACTTTGTGCAATTTGGTCTTTTGCAAGAGCGATTCCTGAAGGATTTTGACAAGTATCGAATAGACCCCGCAAAGATCCTAACACTTCGCAATCGAGATCTATCCAAATCGTTCTTTTAAAGGGAGATCTGAGACAGGCTAGGGGTTTTTTGAACCAGGCTCTTCGTGAGATCCAAAACTGCTCTCCATAGTAGGCTTCCCAATCGTAGGCTATCGAGGAATCTATTTCTTCCCTTTCTTTTACAAAAATATCGGCAACAGGAAGGCGCACGAGCTCTCCCTTTTTCTTGCACCAAGCTTTTTTTTTCATCAGAAAGTCCGAAATCGACAAATGCAACAGGATAGGAGTTATGACGCGAAAAATTTTCCCACCACCAAGGCAAAAGCCACTCTTGGGTTTGATCTGAACCTACGATGATTCCATCATCATTTTTCAACCCTTCAGTTCTCCAAGATCTATATTCTTCATAGAGAGTCATGAGATGAGAATGAATAATTTCTTCCTAAATGTAAAGCGGCTTTACATTTAGAATGTAGAAGAGAAGAGCCAGGCGCATAGATTATCTTTTTATTGAGGTCCAGGGGCTTCCCCCTGAATCTTGTAGGTTTGCCTTGCGAACCGTATCTTGTTCCTTTAAATACTTTACTCTATTCTTTGCATTTTTCTTGAACCTGAATATGGGGTGATCATATGGCCAAGCTTTATTTCCGCTACGGAACAGTAGGAAGTGCGAAAACGTTAAACTTACTTGCAGTAGCGCATAATTATCGCCAACAAGGCAAAAAAATTTTTCTCATGAAGCCAGATTTAGATACTCGTTTTGGCAGAAATCAAATTAAATCAAGAGCGGGTTTGGAAATGCAGGCCGATGTCCTCATTGTCGATGAAAACTCATTGAAGAGACTCGATTATTCAGGAGTTCATTGCATCCTCGTTGATGAAGCTCAATTTCTCTCAGCTAAAGTGATTGAAGAGTTGAGACGTATCGCTTTGGAATTTGATGTCCCCATTCTTTGTTATGGACTTCGAACCGATTTTAAGTCCTATCTTTTTGAAGGGTCTGCTCGGTTAATTGAACTTGCCGATTCTATCGAAGAAGTAAAAGCCACCTGCCATTTCTGCAACCGAAAATCGATCATGAATCTCAAGCATGTAAATGGCCTTGCTACAGACGTTGGACCATCGGTTGAATTAGGAGCAGAAGAAAAATACTTTCCTGCTTGCTACAAATGCTATTGCCGCGAGATCGATAAAGGTCGGTTGACCAGATTACAGAACTCAATTTGTAATAAATAATTAAATCCCCAGGATTAACTGGGGATGAAGCTATGGATTAATGGCGGCTTTTGTCGAGACTTAATGGTCCTGACCCGAAATAAGTAATCATCAAAGATGCGCCTATCAACGATATATTCTTCAAAAAGCAAAGCTGCTCCATAGTTGAAGAATAATTTGCCGTAACATTCCAAAACTTATGCATGGCAAGGGTTGTTGGCACTAAAAAGATAATCAATAACCAGGCTCCCCATCGAGCTTTATATCCCAAAAGAATGCTTAGCCCTCCTATAAGAAGCAAAATACCCCCTAGTGGAACCAACACAGAGGCCATCGGTAGGCCTGCATTTGTCGCATGAGACATAGCCTTTTCTGAAAAATGGGCAAATGCTCGTAGAATGAAGATGGAGGAGAATAAAATTCTTCCTAAAAGAACAACATATTTCATAATTTAGCCTCAAAAAAGTTAACCTTGTATTCAACTCGGCTCTAAAAAATTGCAAAGCCGAGTTCAAATCCCTTGTATCTGGACTCTTCATTTTTGAAAAGCTTTCTATCTTGAGCTTATTTACCTATAAGCGATAGAATTCGCTTTCAACCCAGGATATTGTATGGAAACCACCAAACTTGATGCCTTTATCCAGAAAATGACGGAGCAAAAAAAACAAATCGCCGTCGGTTCTTCAGCCGTCATCGCGGGTATTGCTATTTTGATCGCCTATTTTCAATCCGGGCCTAATGCCGTATCTTATGCAAAGGCTCAAACAGCTTTCTCCGAATGGGAAGCCTCTCCATTGGATGATCAACTATACAAAAATATGAAAGAAGCGATTCGGACGGTTCCTGCCTTAGAAAAAAGATTTGAAGCATCCATTGCTCAAACACTTTTAAGCACGGAAAAAGTCAATGAAGCACTTGCAATGGCTAACCGTTCTTTAAACCGCGTGAAAGAAGAAGCTCCCTTCCATGTTGCCTATGCACAAACCACCCTTCTCATCGAACAAGGGAACTTTCAAAAAGCTTTAGAAAACACGGTCGCTCTTAAAGAACAAATGGGACCATCCTATCTTTCAGAAGAAAAAGGAGGCGCTCTCCTCTATTTCCACAATCTGCTCCGTATTGCTTGCTTGCAGCAGGAACTCAAAAATCGGCCTGGAGAAAAAGCAGCTTGGGAAGAACTAGAGCATCTTCTACAAACCCACAAGCCACTTTCGGATGTGATTTTATCTAACTTCTCTGAAAATAAGGTCGGACTTTTGCAATACATTAACGATCGCAAAAAGTCCTTATTATAAACACCTTTCTAATGGTGCTCGTCGCCGCTATTGCCGCCACGATTATGCTTGTTTGGTCTGTTTTCATCCATTACTTGCGCATGGCGAGTATAGTAATGATAAGACGTGCCTCCAAGAAGCCCAATACAGCCAAATATGATAAAAGGAAGAAACAGGCTTACAACAATCTGCACACCGCTTAAAACGTATTGATTGATTTTCTCTTGTCTGTAGTAGAAATTGTAGTATTGTTTCAGCTTTTTTTCCACAGGAACTGGGAAAAATACTCCGAGAATCAAACCAATAGCCAAAAAGAGAATCGCTAGTTTAGGTCCAATAAAGAAGTCATACATACTTGAAATCGATGCGATTACAATTGCTAACACTAAAAAACTTTCAGTCGTGTACTTCCGAGCAAAATCTTCGACTTCTTGCACAGAAACACCTTCTTTAAATTTATCCATGAACTTTTTTGCCATAATCTTCTCCTAATTTGCCCACCTTGAGACAGATTTAAAATCAAAACCCTTCTAGGCTTATTTAAAACATTAATTTAATTATTTGCAATCACTTTTTTTAAACTATAAGGAGTAGTTGATTGATTTTTAAGATCAACCGATTCATAATTCAACTTTTTTTAGGTTAGGGCCATGAATAAAACAAGTCTCTTGCATTTTTACCCTGTGAGAATTGCTTGGATTGGCGTAAGCGTTTTGGGTGCAGGTTTACTCGTTGTTCTTGCTTTTCTCTTTATGCTCAATCAAACCGATTCTTCTTTCATCTCTTTAAGCGGGAAGAAAGAAAAAGAGATTGTAGCGCTACCTCTTTCATTTTCATTGGGTTTAGACGTGACTGCGCCCATCGTGCCGATTCCTGATTTACAGAGCGAAATGACTTTTTCCTTCGATCCTCCTCGGCCCATTGAAAACTTGGCTTCAGACAATCGACTCTTGGTGAGGATGAAAAGAAGTTCTGAATCAAAAAGGGTCCTTTTACCTTGTAGGTTAGATCTTGAGTTTCAGAGGGGTCTGCTTCAGTTTGCAAAAGGAAAATCCCCTTTTTGGATCGAGATGTCGGTAGTTCCGAGCGGACAAATTGAAGGGAAATGGTTCATTGCCTCAAGTGATGGACAAATCCTCAACACAGATACCCTTTTATTAATAGGTCAGGAAAGCCCTATCCAGTCAGCTCAAGAATTCGCAGAGAATTCCCCATTCCGCCTCCTCGCTGATGCACGTTGGTGGGGACGTGATCAATTCCGAGAGCGCTTTGCAAGTTCTGGCGAACGGTTAGAAGTTGGAACTGGGGAATTTTTGGAACTCAAGGGAGAGGATTGGCTCATTTGGAAAGATCAAAAATGGCAAAAATGTCTCGCACCTGAAAAAGAGCTGCCGATAGCCCATATCCAATCTCATTCGGGAAAGGGTTTAGTCTTAGAAGGGTGGGATTCTGATGGGCATGTTCGTATCTCCTTAAATACGGCAACGCCTCCCCCTTTTAAAATGAGAGGAGAAGATCTCTTCAGTTCAATTCGTGTACGCTCAGAAAAACAGATAAGTTGTATACTCGAAAAGCAATGTATGGTTTTGAAAGTCGGCGATTGGGTTTTAAAGACTTCGGGCCGTTGGAAAATTCTTCGAAAAGAACAGGAACGGGAAGCTTTTTTGAACGGAAAACTGCTTGGCGATCTCTTTGTTTTTGAACAAATACTCCAAAAACAAGGCCAAAAAGCAATTCAAGGACGACTTTTTAATCCAGGCCGAACACAAATGGTATCCATCGAAATGATCGCTCAGTCTACACGCAAAACTGGGGAAAGAGGACTAAGGAAAGGAAAAGTGCCATAATGCTGAATTCCTTTTGGAAAAAAACGTTTTTTTCTTTTAGCCTAGGTGCTATTTGTCTTTTCGGAGAGGAACTTTTAAGTTCTGATGTAGAAGGGGCTCAAGCCTTTAACGAATCGCTGAGCAGTCTCAAAGCAGAGCTTAGCAATACATTCACCCAAGTCGGAAGGCTTGCTACTGCAGAGACTGAAAGCACAGAATATCAAGAGCTCCTTTCACAAGTTCGATCCACAAGGGACAAAATTCGAAATCTAGAAGAAAAGTGGAGAAAGACTTCTGCTGAAGACACAAACCGTAACGATGAACCCTATGCAATGTGGGATGTGGGAGAAACCACCTTATCCCAGCTCATCATGGAATATGGGGCTAGCGACTTTCTCTATGTGATTCCACAAGAATTAAGCGGAATGAAAATCAGTCTCTTTTCAGGGATACCGCTTCCTCATGAGTCGTGGAGTGAGATGATCGAAATGATTCTGGCTCAAAATGGAGTCGGAGTTAAAAAGCTAAATCCATTTGTAAAGCAGCTTTACATTCTCAAGCTCGATCCTTCCGCCATTGAAGCCGTTGTTTCAAAAGAAGAACAATTGCAGCTTTTTTCGAGTCACGTTCGTCTTTTCTATGTTTTTTCTCCACCTCCCGAGCAGCTCAAATCAATTCAGTGTTTCTTAGAGCGCTTTTCTGATCCGAAACAGACACTCATTCAAGCTATTGGCTCCAAAGTCGCTATCGTGTCGTCAAGAGAAGTGGTTGAAAAACTCTTAGGCCTCTACCACGCTGTCTGGGAGCAAAATCAAGGGAAAGTTGTCAAAATTGTCACTTTGACCAAAATTCTTCCTCAAGAAGCAGAAAAGATTCTAAAGACGGTTTTTACCGATAGTGCCACCAAAAATAGACCCACCTATTATCCATCGAATGCAGATGAGCTCTCAACCCTTGTTCTACCACAAGGACTTGTCTTAATCGGAGAGACCGATACCGTAGAAAGAGCGCAAAAAATTTTAGCCGATTTGGAAAACCAGCTAGAGGATCCAAGTGAAAAGATCATCTATTGGTACACTTGCAAACACTCTAATCCAGAAGATATTGCGGAAGTTCTCAAACAAGTATACGACTCTCTTGCGAGCTCAGGATTTGAAAAAAAGGGAGATCATTCTGCTCCGCCAGTCGCAACGGTTCCTCCTCCAACTCCGACTGTCCCTCCTGTTCCGCAAATCCAAGTCCCACCCTCTACCCCTGAAAATCCATGCCCTCTACCTTATCTTTGCCCTGGACCTGGTTATAATCCTGTAATGCCTGCGACAGCTCCGTTCATTCAACCTGGAACTTATGACAATGTTCAAAAAATTGCTTTTGGCAATTTCATTGTCGATAGTAAAACGACTTCTATTCTGATGGTTGTAAAAAGAGAAGAGCTCCCCAAAATCAAGACTCTTTTGAAAAAGCTCGACGTTCCCAAACGAATGGTACAACTAGACGTTCTTCTGGTAGAGAAAAAATTCAAAGATAATCGAGAAATTGGATTTAGCCTTCTTCAACTCGGAACCAACTCAAGCGGCAAAAAAGAGACTGCAGTCACGTATAACGTTTCAGAACATAAAGAACATAGCTTTGCCAATGGTCTTTTTAGTTTTATATTTAGTAGACCGAGCGGCAAGTTCCCTGCAGCCGATATGAAGTTCAATTTTCTCTTAGCGCAAGAAGATGTTAGAATTAAGGCTAACCCTTCCATTTTGGCCATCAATCAAACTGAAGCGCAAATTTCTATCGTGGAAGAAATTTCAATCAATAATGGAGCTTTTCCATTCAATTCACCAACCGGTACCATTATTCAGGATTCTTTTACAAGAGCTCAGTATGGAATCACCATCAACCTAACACCCACGATCCATTTATCTGATGATGAAGCTGATGGGCCAGGGTTTGTTTCCCTTCAAACGGATCTTGAATTCGACACCCCTAAAATCATCTCCGCAGATGGCCGGCCTCCAGTGACACGTCGCAATATCCAAAATGAAGTACGGGTTGCTGATGGAGAAACAGTTATTCTTGGAGGGTTAAGACAACGCATTGAAGAAGATACGCGGGAAAAAATCCCTTTCTTAGGCGATCTTCCTGGGCTTGGTAAGTTATTTGGGACAGCAAGATCTAGAGAAATCAGCACAGAAATGTTTATTTTCATCACTCCACGAATCATTCGGGATCCAATTGATGATTTGCGCTGCATCCGTCAAGAAGAGTATCGAAAACGGGCTGGCGACATTCCTGAATTTTTGGAATGCATCGATGAAGCAAAAGAGTATGAGCGGAAAAAACTCTTTGGTCAAAGTCTAAAACTACTCTTTGATATGTACTAAAAATGGAAGAGAATAGAGAAGCACTTGCCAAACAATTTGGACTCCCAATCGTCAACGAAATCAACTCGTTTTCACTTGTCCGTGATAAAATTTCAATCATTCCTTATCTCTTTGCCAAGCAAAAACGGCTTTTACCCATCGAACAGGATGAAGCCCAAGTCACTGTTGCTGTGACAGATCCTCTCGATATAGAATCCCTTGACGAGCTGCGCTTACTACTTAAGAAAAACATCAATCCAATCTATTGTCCACCTGCTTTGATCGAATCTGCAATTGAACTGTGCTATCATCAAAAAGAAGGTGAGACAGAGCGTCTTTTTACTGATTTAGACACCCATCAAGTTGCAGAAGAAAGAGCTGGTTACGAAGGATATGATCTTCTTGAACAGGCAGATCAAAATCCTGTCATTCGGATGGTCAACATGATCTTGATTGAAGCGATTCAACAAGGAGCATCAGATGTCCATTTTGAACCGAGTGAAGAAGGGCTTTGCGTTCGTTACCGGATCGATGGCTGTCTACAAAAACGGCATGCCCCTCCACGCGAATATCAAGTCCAAATCCTCACCCGTATCAAAGTGATGTCCAAAATGGATATTGCTGAACATCGTCTTCCTCAAGATGGACGAATCAAATTGAGTCATGGAGGAAGAGAAATCGATTTTCGAGTCAGCACATTGCCGATTGTACATGGAGAGAGGATTGTACTCAGGATTTTGGATAAGGGGAACGTGCTTCTTGGATTAGATCGAATCGGAATGGAAGATTCCATGCTCCAAGCCTTTCGCAAATTAATCCAAATGCCAGAAGGAATCGTTCTTGTCACAGGACCCACTGGTAGTGGGAAGACGACAACCCTTTATAGTGCCATCGCAGAAATGAATGACACCGAAACCAATATCATTACAGTAGAGGATCCTGTTGAGTATAAAATCCTTGGCATTTCACAGATGAATGTCAATTCCCGCATTGAGCTCGATTTTGCAAAAGGATTACGACATATTTTAAGACAAGACCCTGATGTCATTATGATTGGGGAAATACGGGATCGAGAAACTGCTGAAATTGCCATTCAGGCCTCTCTCACTGGGCACTTAGTTTTAAGTACCCTCCACACCAATGATGCTCCTTCCGCTTTGACTCGTCTTGCTGATATGGGGATTGAACCTTATCTTCTTGCCTCTTCCATTTTGGGAGTCATTGCTCAACGATTAGTCAGGCAAATCTGCCCATCATGTAAAGAAGCTTATCATCCAACAGAGAAAGAACTTTTTGAATTAGGGATGAAGGGATCGAAGGGACCTTTTTATAAAGGGTCAGGTTGTACTCAATGTTTCGGGACAGGTTATAAAGGGCGCCACGCTATCTATGAACTCATGCAAGTGAGTACAAAAATTAAAAACCAAGTTTTGAAAAGTCAAGATGCTCAGGAGCTCAGAAAAGTCGCACTGACAGAAGAAATGAAGACTTTGTTTGAACAAGGGGTCTCTCTTGTTGTGGCCGGCATCACGACGAGTGCAGAACTTTTAAGAGTGACTCGGATTGAACAAGGGGAATTTTAATGCCTTTGTATCAATACACAGCGATTTCGGAGCGAGGAAAAAAGTTTAGCTCTACAATTGATGCAGATAGCCTTCAAGATGCTAAAGTTAAATTGATTCGACGTCAAATTGCAGTGATTCAAGTTCAGTCCGTAAATAAAAAGCGGATGAAAGATCAGCTTTCAAAGACAGATCTTCTCAATCTCACTAGAGAAATTGCGAGGCTATTAGGAGCAGGTCTTCCTCTTTTTGAAACGCTTGCAGCGCTTGAAGAAAAATATCGGAATCAAAAAGCGCACCATCTTCTGATAGATCTTTGCGATCAAGTGAAAAGCGGTCTTTCTTTTTCTCAAGGATTGGCAAAACATCCTCAAGTTTTTGATTTGCTCTACGTATCGATGATTGCAAACGCTGAAAAAACAGGGAGATTGGGTTTTGCTCTCAATGAACTCGCAGATCTTTTATCGCGTCAGCAACAAGTGCGTAGAACTCTTTTATCAGCTCTTCTCTATCCAGCTCTTTTAACCGGTTTTTGTCTGGTGGTTCTCTCTTCTCTTCTTTTTTATGTCATTCCCTCTTTAAAAGAACTCTTTGATGGAAGGGATTTACACCCGTTTACGAAAATCGTATTTGCTGCGAGCCAATTTGCTTGCAATGCCAAAGTCCCTCTTGCGGCTCTTTTTCTCTGTGTGGTTTCCTTGATTGGAGCTACTTTTTTTTCGCCTCGTTGGAAAGAGAAAATGTTTTCGATCAGTTATCAACTTCCTCTTTTCAAAGATCTTTTAGCTAAAGTAGCCTTCATCCGCTTTTGTAGAGCTGTAGCCACTCTTTTGGATGGAGGACTTCCTCTCATTCAAGCTTTTTCTCAAGCACGGCTTGTGATGAGACATCCGATTTTGCAAGCGGTCGTTGCAAGAGCAGAAGAACAAATCTCTCAAGGGCAATCGATTCATGTCCCTTTTCAAAATCATCCGCTGATCCCTCCACTCATTCCGCGCATGATTGGAATTGCTGAAGAAGGGGGAAAGCTTCCCTTTATGATGCAACAAATCGCTCAAATTTACGAAGAAGAATTAGAAAAAACACTCACCCACTTTGCAACAGTGGCTCAGCCCCTTTTACTACTTGTTCTAGGTGCTATCATTGGCTTTGTCCTTCTCTCTGTGCTATTGCCAATGACCGATGTGAGTTCTTTTGCAACAGGTTAAAATAGGAGAATTTTATGAAAAAAAGAGCTTTGTCTCTTCTCGAGATCATGATTGTGATTTTTCTCATCACTTTGATCACAGGTACAATTGGCTACAGTATGAGAGGCACTTTAGATAAAGGAAGAGCTTTTCGCACTCAACAGGCACAAGAACAACTCCACGATTTATTGCTGATCTGTCTTGCAGAAAAAGGAGATGCAGAGGCAATTACAAAAGACCCTCTTCATTATTTAAACACCTTAGGATTGGCTAAAGATCCAGACAATTTAATTGTAGATGGATGGAAAGTTAAATTTGATATTACTACAAATCAAAGTAAGAACGACTTTAATATCAAATCAGCTGCTTTGGAAAAGTACAAAGCCAAACTCAATAAACAGAAAAAAAGTGTAACTGATGCTCCCGAACCTGAAGAAGACGACTAAGAAATTATTTACTCTTCTTGAAGTGATGGTGGCGATCGCATTACTTGTTATTGCAAGTGGTGTTATTGGTGTGAAGATGCATCAAGCAGTTGAAAAAAAACATTTTCAATCTTCTCTTGAGCGGTTGCGTGCAAGACTCGTTGTGACTCAAAAGATAGCAGTTGCAACACAAGCGGATTGGCAAGGTACTCTCACAAAAAAAGACGCAGAGTGGATTTTCAAAACGGATTGTGAAGAAAGTAAACTGAAGAAGTTGGCTCCCTTACGCCTTTCTTTTACAGAAGTTTATTTTAATGGTAAAAAAATCGATGAGTTGACCATTGACTTTTTTGCCAGCGGACAAGTTTTACCTGTTGGGGATTTCGTTTTTGTAAACAAAACGATGGACGCCAAATGGATGACAACAGATCTTTTTCAAAGAAAAGAGGGAAAAAAGCTAGGTCCTATGCACCCGAGCGGGGAATAATAGGCACCATGATAGGGTGATCTTCTACATGAGGAGATATTCCAGTGACTCCTTGCTGCTCATTGTCTCTTCTATAGACCATCCATTTTACCAGATGCCACAGTGAGCGAATACTAAAGCCTTCTAAAGGAGAGTGTTCTAATTGAAAACGAGTATTTCCATCTAGCGCCTTCCAAAACAGCAGATGATCAATGGCTCTGCATTTTCCTTCTTGATACACATGTGAAGACATCCGTTGATAAGAGATCGAAATTTGGCTCCATTTGTCATAAAAATAGCCTCCATCATTCATCAGCTGAACATTGGCTCCCTCTAGGATTTTAGGAAGATGTGGATGAACCTCTTCTAGATTTAAAAACTCCTTAAAAATGATTCCAATAGAACCAGGCTTGTCCTTATGCTTGTTTAGAAATTTTTTTATTTTTTCTGGTCCTTTTTGAATGGCTTTGCTCAGCTTATGGTAAAGAGCTTTTTCATTGTCCCCACCATAAAAGACAGCTTCAAAAATCCAATGGAGTAAAAAAAAAGGGCTAGCCAATAGGTAGACGAGTACAAGACCAATCGATATGAGAGTTCTTTTGATAAAATGAGGTTTTTCTCCTTTTTGAGGAGGGGGGCTAATCGAATCAGGAATTCCAGCCAATCCCTTGGGACTCTCACCTGCTTGCGGAATACTTGTGGGGCTTGATGGTGGCGAAACCGAGGAAATACTACTACTATAATCTATTTTTGAAGGCATTATTTACCATTTAATAGATGGTATCTTACTCATTCTTAATACTTATTTTCAATACTTGAGGGAGATCGCAATTTGTCTGCCTCTACCAGTTTGTTCAAAACTTATCATTTTTATTTATTGTTATTATTGTTATTGTTAACAAAATAAAATAATATTTGTTGGTGATATGTCTATTAATAGTTGTGTAAATAAAAATTTAGTGCCATTTGAAAATGAATCGATTCGATCTCCCTGTTGCTGTTATGGGAGAAATCGCATCGAGAATGAAAATACAGTCACTTGGGATGTCATAGAGACAATGGTGAAAACCAGTGGGTGTTCTTTAGCGCAAATTGCACTCGCTATGGACAGAACAGTTCCTTGTACAAAAACGACTAGACCTACAATAGCGACTCTTGACGCGATTAAAAAATATTTGTTGTGGTTTGACATCTATAAAGTACTACCTAAAAAGGAAAAAGAATCTCGAGCTGAACAAAAAAAAGACTCTATCCCTGATAGTGTACGTGCAGTGACCCCGCAATTCGCACTGGATCCTCCTGCTCATATAATTCAAGACGCAAGTGAGAGACAAGATTCTTCTGAGGATGAGCGCCTCCCGAATCAAGTAGAAAGCCACAGTCCTTTCCCTTCTAGTAGATCAGATTTTCACAATTGAGAGCTTGAGAAAATAATATTTTTGTCCTAGTCTGAATTCTTACATAATATTCAAGAGAGAGCCCCGTTATGAAAAAATTTATTTTTGCTTTTGCCTTCACTTTAGCTGTGATGAGCCCTTTAGTGGGAGATCAGCCAAAACAGGCATCACTATCTCTTTCTCAACGCCAGCCGAACTGGAGAGTAGAAATAGTCAAAGCATTTCCTCAAGGAAATCCTCAAATGATCCTTTTTTATGAGCCTAAATTAGAAGGAGAAAGGCCTGTAAAACAAATCGTTTTTGATGAAAATAACCGCATTCAAATAGAAGTGGATGTCGCTCTTGTCGATGCCGAATCAGCAGCAGCTAAAGAATGGAACTCTCCTATTGTTCCGCATGGAACGCGGGCTGAATTTTCCGCTGATGGACAGCTACTTAAAGTGGCTCATTTCAAGTTCGGAGTACTTGAAGGAGAGTCTCAAACCTATTATCCAAATGGCCAAATGAAATGGGCTGTCACCTATCAAGCAGGCAATCCCGTTGGAGTTGTAAAAACTTTTTTTGAAGATGGAAAAATCAAAGAAGAGGCTCGCTACGAAAATGGAGTATTGGAAGGAGATGTGGTTCAATACTACCCCAATGGAAATAAAGCCT
>Ga0207156_10193_pt1 | contig 14717 bp, 12 predicted proteins | sample Alteio_BWMinHeat_24_FD_153514 | JGI IMG/M metagenome (GOLD analysis project Ga0207156, IMG submission 153514) | Enriched cells from forest soil in Barre Woods Harvard Forest LTER site, Petersham, Massachusetts, United States -... | ecosystem: Environmental > Terrestrial > Soil > Temperate forest >...
TCGTTGGAACCGTGGGTTCAGGCAAATCCACGCTCATAAATCTGGTCCCCAGACTGCTGGATGCCCAGGCCGATCAGGTCCTGATTGACGGGGCGCCGATCAGGGACATCCCACTTGAGACGTTGCGAGCGGCGATCGCGTATGTGCCCCAAGAGAGCTTTCTCTTCAACGACACCATCGCGGCCAATATTGCCTTTGGAGCGGGGGAGGCATCGCAACAGGAGATTGAACGCGCCGCGAGCGAGGCTGGAATCGCGCAAGATATCGCTGGATTCCGGGATGGCTACAATACCAGGGTCGGCGAGCGCGGTATGACGCTCTCTGGTGGACAGCGGCAGCGCATCGCTATCGCGCGCGCTATTATTCGGCGCCCGAGAATCTTGTTGCTGGATGACGCCCTCTCCGCCGTCGACACTGAAACGGAAGAAAGGATACTAAGGGATCTGCGCAGGCTCGTGCGGGGCCGGACCTGCATAATATCGTCCCACCGGGTCTCGACAGTGAAGAGCGCCGGGATCATCCTCGTTCTTCGCGCCGGCGAGATCGCGGAGCAGGGAACTCACGACGAGTTGCTCGCCCACGGCGGGCTGTATGCCGAATTGCACCGAAGGCAATTGCTCGAGGAAGCATTGACCGCCGCTTGACGGGGCGATGGCGGCGCGCCCCACCGCGTTCAAGTTAGGTCCTTACGACTATGACGGATTCGTTGGAAGACGCGGACGTTCCAAGCCGGCCTTATGATTGGCGCCTGGCGCTCAGGGCGCTGGGCTACCTGCGTCAGCATAAACTGGAAGCGGTCGCCTCGCTCGCGCTTACCATGCTGAGCGCGCCGATTTATCTGGCGGGCGCGCTGTTAACCGGGGCGGCCGTGGATCTTTTCCTGGCGCCTGATCCGTCAAAGCCGCCAACGGGGTTCGTGCTCTTCGTGAAGCAGGCCGTCGATTTCGCGGGATTTGGCGGGTCGAGGCAATTGGGAATTGTCTTCATGGCAGTCTTGTTCCTGGCAGCCAACCTAGTTGAGGCGGCGGTAGAGTTCGCCCGAATGGTCGTGATGGAGAACATGGGCCAGCGCATAATGTTCGATCTCCGAGAGGAGCTATTCGCCCACTTGCAGCGCGTCTCGATCAAGTTTTACGACCAGACCCGTGTGGGCCAGCTAATGACTCGGATATCCTCCGACGTGGGCGGCCTGAACGAAATGCTCACCTCGGGGGTAATAGGCCTGTTGAGCAATCTCGCGATCGTCTTCTATGTTTTGATTTGGATGTTCAAGACCAACTGGCGATTGGCCCTGGTCTCTTTTGCAATCCTGCCGCTGCTCATCACACTCGCGACCTGGTTCCGGATTGGAGTCAGATCGGCATACAGAGCGATTGGGGTCCAGATGTCGGCGATGAATGGCTTCCTGCAGGAACATTTGAGCGGCATGCTGCTGGTCCAGCTATTCAATCGGGAAGCGAGGCAGATGAAGGCGTTCGATCGCATCAACAAGGCTTATCAGAAGGCGGATGTGGATACGAACTTCTACGCCGCTGTGTTCTATCCCGGCGTCGAAATCCTCACCACCGCTGGAATCGCGCTCATCATCTGGTATGGGGCCGGACAGGTGATCCGCGGCGCCGCTACTCTGGGAACTCTGATTGCGTTCATCGAGCTTGCCGGAAACCTCTACAACCCGATATCTGAAATAGGTGAGAAGTACAACGTCCTGCAATCGGCGATGGCTTCTTGCGAGCGGGTTTTCAAAATCCTCGACGAGCCGGTAATGCAAGCTCATCCCGAGCCTAAACGACTTACCCGGGTGCGGGGCCGCATCGAGTTTCGCGATGTCTGGTTCGCCTATAGGGACGAGGACTGGGTGCTCAAGGACATTTCCTTCGTAGCCGAGCCTGGCGAGAAAGTCGCCCTGGTCGGCCATACCGGAGCGGGCAAGACGACCGTCACCAACCTGCTGTTGCGCTTTTACGAGATTCAGCGCGGCCAGATCCTGCTCGACGACGTGGATATTCGCGAGCTTGACCTGCACGAGCTGCGCTCGAACTTCGGCGTCGTCCTTCAGGATGTCTTTCTATTCTCGCGCGACATCGCCGCCAATATCAGGCTCGGGAATCAGGCGATCACCGAAGCGATGGCGGCAGCGGCCGCTGGCAAGGTCGGCGCTGATGACTTCATCAGCGCGTTGAAGCAGGGCTATCGATCCGAGGTTCGAGAACGTGGAGCGGGATTGTCGGTAGGGGAGAAACAACTGATCGGCTTCGCCCGCGCCCTTGCCTTCGATCGGCGCGTCCTGATTTTGGATGAGGCGACCAGCTCGATCGACACGAAGACCGAGATGCTGATACGGGACGCGGTCGAACGGCTGATGCTGGGGCGAACCGCGCTCGTGATTGCTCATCGTCTGTCGACCATCCAATCGGTTGACAAGATTATCGTGATGCATAAAGGCGAGGTCCGCGAGGTCGGCAATCACCAGGCGCTTCTCGACAAGCGCGGACTTTACTGGAATCTGTATCAGTTGCAGTTTAGCCGCGATTCCGCCCCGGTCGTGGAACCTGTGGCGGAGCCGCGCTCTTTTCAACACGCATCCAGCCACGGAGGCGCGACATGAGTTTCATAAGCAGAAACATGGGGCAGTTCGCTTATTTCAACGCTCTCCTTAATCATCCGACATGGGAGGGCAAGACGGTCTTGGACTTTGGCGGAAATGCCGGGAACATGCTCCTCGATCCGGATTCGACAATCGAGCATGACAGGTATTGGTGCATCGACGTGTCGAAAGACGCCATCGAGTTGGGACTGCAGAGATATCCGCAAGCGAACTTCGTATTCCACGACTGCTACAACTTCGAGTTTAATCCTTTTGGCGTGAGAAACTTGCCCTTGCCGGAGCTAGAGACCGAATTCGACTTTATACTGGCGGTGTCCGTCTTTGGGACCAACACGCCCAGAGCAGAGATGCTCACAACCGCCGCTGAACTAAGCGGCTGGCTCAGTGATGACGGCGTCCTGGCCTTCACTTTCATCGATCCGCATCACATCCCGGTCGATGCGGAATTGAGCAACCTGCAGCACTTTCTCGAGGATGGCTTCGACCGGCTGGACGAGAACCAGAAGCGCGCAAGCTGGTATACCATAAAAGACGACGATATTTGGGTGGAGAGTGACGCACGGGGGCAGTATGAAGATTCCGAAGGACACTGGTTCTTGGCGCTATACACCGCTGATTACATGAGATTCCTTTTCCCTGACGCAGAAATCTTGCCGCCCGTCCGCCCCCTTGCCAAGCACCATTGCTGCGTCATAAGGGGAAAGAAGACGACCTCTTACGTTAGCAAAGTCACAGGCCACTTCGCGTACTTTGATGCGCAGCTTGCGCGACCCGCATGGAAAGGGAAGAGGGTGCTCGACTTTGGCGGGAATATAGGGAATACCCTTTTGGATCCTGAGTCAACGATAGAACATGACAAGTACTGGTGCATTGATGTGTCACGAGATGCCCTTGAGACCGGCCGGAAGATGTTTCCCGACGCGAAGTTTATCTTCTATGACGGTTATGACTTCGAGTTCAACCCGACCGGAAAGAGGGATCTGCCTTTGCCCGAGTTAGGCGTGCAATTTGATTACATTCTTTCGGTCGCGGTGTTCGGCACGAACACGCCCAAAGGGCAGATGCTTGATCTCGTTGACCGCCTCAAGCGCTGGCTCAGCCCCGATGGCGTGCTGGCCTTTACGTTTCTAGATCCTCATCATGTGCCCGTGGGTTCGACGGCAACCAACCTGCAGTTTTATCTTGAGGACGGTTTCGGACGACTGGACGAGAGGCAGACGCATGGGAGTTGGTACACCATAAAAAACGACGATGTCTATGTGGAAAGCGACGCCTTGAATACTTACGAGGATTGCGAAGGGAGTGGTTTCTTGGCCTTGTATAGCGTGGACTATATGAAATCCCTACTTCCGGAGGCACAGATCATGACGCCGGTTCATCCCTTTCCCAAGAGCCATTGTTGCATCATAAGAGGAAAGAATTCGGTGTAGCGGTTTGAGAATCGATGTGAACTCTCTCCCCGCCGTTCTCTCTTAGGTTCAGATCGTCGGACACGGCGCGTCACCTCCGCGGATCACGGAATTCACCAGCGTTCCAATGCCGGTGATGGTAATCCGAATCGCGTCTCCAGGTTGCAGCGTGAATTCATCATCCGGGATGATGCCCGTGCCCGTCAGTAGAAAACAGCCGCGGGGGAAGCTGCGTTCACGAAAGAGGTAGTCCGCCAGAACCTGGGGGCTGCGCTTTAGCTCAGTCAGGCTAGTCTTTCCGGCAAAGGCCGTGGCATTCCCGCGGCGCACCTCCAGGTGAATCTCGGTCGATGGGTCAAGCGCATGGGTCTGCAGCAAGATGCACGGCCCGAGCGCGCAAGACTGATCATATACCTTCGCTTGCGGCAGGTAGAGAGGATTCTCTCCCTCAATATCGCGCGAACTCACGTCGTTGCCCACGGTGTAGCCGATGATGTCGCCCCTTGGATTGAGGACGAGCGTCAATTCGGGCTCGGGAACATTCCAACGTGAATCCGCCAGAATGCGGACCGGCTGGCCGGGACCCACGACCCGATGCGGAGTCGCCTTGAAAAAGAGCTCGGGCCGCTCGGCCGCATAAACGCGATCGTAGAATGACCCACCGCCTGCCGCTTTGGATTCGTCCATTCGCGCTGTCCGGCTGCGGTAGTAGGTAACGCCCGCCGCCCAAACCTCCTGTTGCCCAATGGGGGCGAGGAGTTCTTTGGGCGGAGCGACTGGATCGAGGCCGTCTACCTGCGACTCCAGGTAGGCCATCAGATCCGGACGCGTCAGCAAGGCATCCCAGTCGGTGTCGGCGAGAGCGAAGAACTGTCCGCCCGCCCCGTCGTCTATCTCGATGAACATGCTGTCTCGGGTCTTATATAGCTTCATATTATGTTGAACTAGTCTCGCCTCAAGCGCGGGATATGGCCGGCACGGGCCGCACGGCCGTGAGCGGGGTCAGGCCCCCTTGCGGACCTCCATTGTGCTGAATGCCGTCCGCTGCGGTCACGTCTCGACCTCGATGTTCATTCTTCATCTTCTCTCATCGCTCTCAGGCGCTGGCGAGAGCCTTTGCCTATGCTATCAGCTCGCGGAACTGCTCGAATGAAACGTCCAGCAACGGAAACTCGGGGCCAAAGATGACGTGCAGGTTGCACATCGTAACCACATACCCCTGATACATTAACCGAGCGGACACGTCAATTCCCATCTTGTTGAGCGACGTTGCCACTTTGGCATTGTCCCGCGCGATCTGAGCCCACTTGTCGCGGTTCGCCCTGCCAAGTAGGGCGATCACGGCTTGCGCACGCTCGGCGACAGGGCCCGCGCCTGAAGCAAATGCATCGGCGACTCCGAATGGGCTTTGGCTTATCTGAACCAACGCGCCGGGAAGCGCGGAGGCTTTCTCCGGGTGATTGGGATCGTAGCTGCTGACGATGTCCTGCCGGCGCACGTTGGTCGTGTTGATGTACATTACGCTGTTTACCCGGAGGAGTGACACCACCTCGCCGATTAAAGGGATCAGCCCGCGTCGAAACGGAGTCCACGGAACGCGGGCGGATGCGTTGACTACCACGAGGCGATTGGGCGCTTGACGCCCCTTGCCGAGGTCGTGCCAGCGCTTGACCCGGCCGTCGAACCCACGCGCCCACTGGTCCCCCATGTTGTCATATACCCCTCCGTCCACCATGACCATTTGGGCAGGTGGTTCCGGGGGCCCGTCCGGCTGAGTCGGGACGCCAGCGAAATTGTGTTGTTTTGTGGCCAGGCGGGTCGGCGGGAAGCCGCCCGGAAAACAGGCCGATGCCTGGACCGCGCGGGCTAGCCCTAAATTGGCCGGGACCCCGTGCCCGAGCCAATAGCTGTAAATAAAATCGCCCGCGAAGTACACCTGCTCGGCCGCGCGCATCTCGGTCGAGCAAATCACGTGGTCGAGGCCACTGCGCTTCACGGCGCTCAAAGGAGTAGCGCGACCACCAGGTGAGAATAGCGTGGTTTCGAAAGCCCGGGCGCACACCAGACCGCGCTGGCCAACCAGCCAACCCCATGCCAGGAGCCCGACAAGGAACGCCAGCACCCGGACAAACGACGGGCCTGGCGTGACAAAAAGCGCGGCCACAACGACCGCCGCGCCAACGAAGAGAAGCGTCAGATAGATTTTGGTGAGAAGCGGCGCGAATAGCGTTCCTGACTTTGCAAGCTGGCTACCCAAGGGACCCGCTGCCTGCTGACGGAATGCGGCGGCGTCCGCGGTTCTAAAATCAAGCGTCTGACCCACGAACCCGTTGGTCAGAGACCCGCCAGACACCGACGCGATGGATGTCACTTTCGCGTTTGCGCCAGCATCGACGAGATACGTGAGCGCCCCGAGCCCGAAAAGGGTCGCTCGGTGTCCGCCCCCCGACATGCAGACCGCCAGCCTTACGTCTGTCTCTTGATCCGCGGGTTGTGATGCTTCATTAGCGCTCATAAGGAGACCTCATCATGTAGAGCAATGACCTGATTCCGAGCCTTCTCCTGTTCCCAAAGATCAGGGAGCGAGATGACTCTCGGACTACACAACCTTAATCCGTAGGCGCGTAAAACCTGAGCCATTCGGCGGGCAATCTATATCACAACGACCCTTTCATTTCAATCCGAGTCATACCTGGAAGCAGCGGGCCAGCGAACATGCTGGTCGGCGAAACATTCGAGGAGGCGTCCGTTTTGCTGTGGGTTGGAGGCCGCGCGATGGCCGCGCGCATTGATGAAAACAAAGAACACTCGTGATGTAACCTTCACGGAAGCTATCCACACATAGTTCATCCAGGGCAATTCCTGGAGGGGGCCGCGGAGCGCAGGACTTGCAGCGCTTGCCCAGCCTATTCAATCATGTAGTCCTCCGGCGACGACTTTTTCGGCTTCAAGGAGGAACATGCAGACAATCTTTGGCAGCCCGCCCAGAGATACCGACTTTGACTTCCGCGAGCACCACGCCCTCGACCCCGAGGGACACCCCTGGACGTTCACAACGTATCTCCCCGACGCAACGCGGGTTTAGCGCCTTGGGGTTTGGAGGTGAGAGTTCGCGTTTCGAGCCAAGCGTTTTTCTCCGAGTTAACCGCGGAGTGCGCGCCAAAAGGGAAGAGCCAAAATGCACAAGCCAGGTGTTCACAATCCTTCGGTTTTCTCTTTGCTGCTTATTACAGGGTTGCTGGCGATATGCGCCGGACGAGCGCCGGCCCATCGCGACATGAATTGCATTGACTTTTCGCGTCTCCCAGCTCAGCAGCCCAGGCCGGAGACGAAAGACAGACTACACCGGGCGTTAGACGGCAGATGGGAAGGCGTGTTGAGCGCTCCGGGAGTCAAGGTCAGGCTGATACTCAACGTGGCAAAGAGCGACGGAGAGATGACGGCAACCTTGGACAGTCCGGATCAGGGCGCCGCGGCCCTGCCGATTGATTCTATCGGCGTCGACCAGGGCGCCGTCCGCTTTGAGATGAAAGCGCTAGGAGCGTCTTACGCGGGTCGTTTAGGCACAGATGGCTCCGAAATCGACGGCGTGTGGACGCAGCAAGGCGCCGCCTTCCCGCTAACGTTCAAGCGCAGTGTGCAAGCCGAAAAATCGCAAGACCTGCTGAGCTTGCGCCGGGCGGACGCAGGCGGGCACAGCCTGAATCTGCTTATCGGCGGCGCGGGCGCTCCAACCGTAGTTTTCGAAGCGGGATTTGGCGGGGGCATCGCGTCGTGGTCTACCCTACAAGCAGAGATCGCGAAATTCGCTCGGACAGTCTCCTATGATCGCGCTGGCCTCGGGCGATCCGAGATGGGGCCAAAACCCCGTTCCGCAAGACAGATCGCGCTCGAATTGCACGCTGCTCTAGAAAAGGCGGAAATCAAACCGCCTTACGTCCTGGTGGGCCATTCACTGGGCGGCGTGTACGTGCGCATCTTTACCGACATGTACCCAAAGGAGGTCGCCGGGATGGTTTTAGTTGATCCATCTCAGGAAGCCTTTGAGGAGTGGGCCAGGGTTCATTTGGCTGCTGAGGAGAAGGAAGAGGCCGCTGCGATTGCCAGAGCGCCTGAAGGCGTGCGTGCGGAGTTGGCGGCCCTTGATGCCACGTACGCCGAGGCGCGCGCGGCGAGGGCGCCGAGCGGCATTCCCGTCACCTTGCTGAGTGCAACGCGGGACGAATCCATTTCCGCGGAAGCCAGACGCGTTTGGATCGAGAAGCAGCGCGACTGGATTGCGCGGGTTCCGGGAGGCAAGCACATTATCGCCGAGACAAACCATTTCATTCAGGCGCAGCAGCCGGCGCTGGTGATCGAGGCGATCCGGCAGATCGTAGATCAGGCGCGACGCGGCCAAAGGCCTTCGCGCAAGCATCGCATCATCACGTGATTCATGTATCGATCATCATCCTACAGTCGAATTCGACCAAATACCGCAACCGCGCAATTCACGACTCACTCGCGGTCACGGGAGGTTAGTGAATGCGCGATTGACTGCGCCCACCAGCGCCCGGATGTCATCTGGGCTGGTTTCGTGGTGCGTTACGCAAGCGCGCAGCCACCTGTCGCCGCTTGGAAGGCGAACCTCGGAGATCCAAGCCGACCCTTCGTCGGCCACGGCCTGGGCGATCTGCCCGGGCGTCTCCGCGGGCATCCCGTTCCGTGTGAAACAGACCAGCGGCAGCGGCGAGTGGTTGGTCACACGCCAGCCGCTCGCCACCAGTTCCTCACGGAGCAACGCGGCCATGGCGGCCTGGTGATCCACCAGCGCGCCAACACCCGCGGCCCCCAATTCGGCGAGCGTCAGGAAAACTTTCAGCCCAATGAATCGGCGTGACCACTGGAGGGTTCGCTGGTATGCGGCAGGGTTGCCAGGGTCTGAGGGGGGCACATAGCCGGGTTGCACCGAAAACACGCTCTCAGCGCAGCTTCCCGAACGGCAGAAAAACATGCCGGCGCCCATCGGGACGGGCAATACCTTGTGTGCATCCCAGGTGACGGAGTCTGCAAGCTCTATGCCCGCCACGTGTTTTCGCAGGTTGTCTGAGAGCAGCGCCAGTCCGCCCCAGGCGGCATCGGCGTGCAACCAGAGTCCTTCTTCGCGGCACAGGGCCGCAAGTTCGGTCAAGGGGTCTATCGCCCCGGTGGCGGTAGTGCCGATCGTTGCGATGACGAGGAATGGCGAAAACCCGGCAGCGCGATCGCGGTCAATCGCCTGGCGGAGTTCGGCCGTCTTGAGCCGTTGGAGATCGTCGCTGGGCGATCGGCGCAACGCCGCTCCGCCCAGGCCGGCGGCCCGCGCGATCTTTAGGAAGGAGTCATGGGCCTGATCCGAGGCGTAAAAGACCGGCCGGTCCTCCAGGGCGCCGAGTCCCTCCTCGGCGTAGTGCGGAAAGGCGCGCACGAGCGCCGCCAGGACTGCGGTCAGATTAGCCTCAGTGCCTCCGGTCGTAAACGTGGCGCTGGCCTCGGCCGATTCGAACCCGATCCGGCGCAGGAAATAGTCAAGCGTGTGGCGCTCGATCTCGCAGGCTGCGGGAGCGTGCCACGAGGCGGCGAGCTGCGGGTTGTACAGTGCGGCGAGCGCATCGGCGATGACGCCGGCGCGCCGGACGCCGGGAACGAAGAGTCCGAAGTAGCGTGGGTGGGTCGCGTGCAGGGCGCCGGCCTCGAGCAAGTCAGCGACGTCCCCGGCCACGTCGCGCAGGTCCTGAGGGGGGCCGAAGTTATAGACAGCAACGCGCCTCTTGATCTCGCTGTCCGGCAAGCGCGGCAACGGTGAAGCGTTGCCGACGCGCACCGGCCAATCGCCTATTCGCTCGGTGAGCAGTTTCAGCGCCTTATCCACTTTTTTTCCTCCACAAGCATGAAGTCAGAACCTAAGACTAAGACGCGACCCATCATACATACTTGACCGCGCGTTTGCTATCGAATAGAATTCGCTAAATTCCGATAATATGACTCTTGACCGTACAGATTTCGAAATACTGAGCGCGCTTCAGAATAATGCTCGGCTGTCGAACAAAGAGCTGGCTGCAAAGATCGGCCTGGCGCAATCGAGCTGCATAGAACGCGTTCGCGCCTTGACTCGCGCGGGAGTGCTCAAGGGGCATCACTCCGAGGTGGCGATGCGGGCGGTTGGCATCGGGATCGAGGCGTTGGTGGCCGTGCGGTTGGTCAAGCACTCCCGGAAGGTGTTTCGGGCCCTGTACAGCCACATGCTCTCGCTGTCCGAGGTCTTGTCGATCTTCCACGTCAGCGGCCGCAATGACCTTCAGGTCCACGTAGCCGTTCGCGACATCCAACACCTGCGCGACCTGATCGTCGAGCAGATCGCCAGCCGCGCCGAGGTCGATCATTGCGAGACTTCGGTCATCTTCGATTCGCATCGAAAACACGAGTTGCCCTGCTATGTTGCCCTGGACGACGCGGCGAGCCGAAGTCGAAGGCAGAAGCCAAAATCCTAACGAACTTACCAGTGGCTTAAAGAGTAGGTTCGTAACCACGACCAGCACAAAGACAGAAAACAGCATCAAGCGGATTAATCTTTGTTAGAATTCGATTTGTCGCTACGTCTTTGTCGTGGACTATTCAGCCATTGAGGTGAAAGATGCTAACAGAGCTTGACCCCCAATCCATTCGCCGCAGCCGATTAATGCCGGGCCACGTTCGCGGTAGAGTAAGGACGCCGCTTCCGCTCGGCCGTTCCTAGCGGACCGGCAAAAGGGTCTTAATAAGCGCATCCATGCGATTGAAATCAAAAGGCTTGGTCAGGTAACCATCAAAGCCGGCATCATGTGCGGCTTGCAGAAACCCGGAAGTGCTGAAAGCGGAAATGGCGATAATCGGAATATAGGCGGGAGCGCACTGTTCGCGCAGCCTTCTGATTGCGCCGAGGCCGTCAAGCACGGGCATCGAAATGTCCATCAAGATCAGATCCGGTCCGGTGAGGGCGGTCACCTTGAGCGCCTCCTCGCCATCAATGGCGGTCACAACCTCATATCCGCATTGTTGCAGATACAAGCTGATCGGGACGACACACTCCGCCGAATCCTCTGCCACCAGAATTCGATACTTCTTCCCGACGTTCGCGTCAGACTCCAATTGCTCGATCTCGGGGAGGCCCTTCGTTTCTAACGGATTCTCCACCGCGCTGTACCTCAAGTGGTGATCAAAGATGTCGCATTCGATTCTATCATATAGGCGGCAGGATTTCAGATGCGCTGAGGAGGGCCTCGCACGCCATACATGCGATTCCTGGAGCCGAGCCAGATAGGACCGCCCCCCCCAGCCCTCATGTCCGTATAACGTAGAGAGTCAGGGCGGCCGCAAGTAAGACTATGGCGACGGTCACGAGGATGATCAAGCCGCGGCCAGGTCTGACCTCGCCTCGATCGATGCTGCGGTTGACGAGGTGGTAGTGCCATGCCGCGAGCGCGACGAGCAGGGGCCCGAACGCGATGAGTCCGATTCCGACCGGCAACATCGAAACGGACCCACTATATTGCGGATGTGCCTCGTTTGCAGGCAGAACCGAGCCGAACCTTGCAACGACAGACCCAAGGGTTGTGAGCGCGATGCCCGTTCTGGCCCAAGCCAAGAAAGTACGCTCGTTCGCCAGGTACTCGGTTGCCCGCTTGTCCTCCGGTATCTCAGCTCGTCGTCCTTTTGTCTTCAGCATAATCTCGTCTCAAAGAAGATAGTGTCTTACCGCCAAGTGCCGATTATACGCGGATGACGCGTCCAGCCCCAGCAATCTGGCGCGCGGGTTCACCGCCGAAGCGCCCGGGCGCTATTGCCAAAAGCGAGAGTTTACAGAGAATTCAAACCCGACCGCCACAAGATTTGATATGCTTCGCGATTCGTCAGCCGGCGCAGATTCGCGGTTGACGCGCTGCGCCGGCCGCGAGTATTTTACGACTCGCAGACGGCGGCTCCAATCTACGTTTCTGCGTGAAAAAGGGCTCTGATGAAAAGACTGGCTCTGAGGTGGATGCTTGGTGTTTCGTTGCTGCTGCCGGCGCTCGGCGCGGCGTGCAATCCCGTGAAGGCGCCGCTAGCGCGTCCGCGACTGGTGGTGGTGATCGTCGTCGATCAGTTCCGTTACGATTTTGTCGAACGCTTCAGCGGTCTTTTCGGGCCCGGCGGGTTTCGCCGGCTGGTGGATGAGGGAGCGTTTTTCACTAACGCGAATTACGTTCACACGCCCACCTACACCGCGCCCGGCCATGCCGCGATCTTTACCGGATCGATTCCGGCCCAAAACGGCATTGTCGGGAACAACTGGTATGACCGTGATGCCGGCCAAGAAAAGGTGATGGTTTCTGACGATTCGGCCAAGATCGTGACCAGCTACGGCACTCAGTCCTATACGCATGCGACCAAACCTGCAAGCCCCCGAATACTCCTTGGCACGACGATCGGCGACCAAATGCGCTTATCCAACGGCTTTCGCTCGAAGGTAATCGCGTTGTCTTTCAAGGACCGCGCCGCGGTCTTGCCGGGCGGGCGCGAAGCCAACGGCGCATACTGGTTCGATGCGTCCTCGGGCGGTTTCGTCACGAGCGACTATTATCTCAAGGAGTTGCCGGAGTGGGTGAACAGGTTCAACGCCGAACGTGAACCCGATAAGGCGTTCGGTCGCGTCTGGGATCGCGCCCTTGCGCCGTCCGCGTATCAGCTTACCCAGGGCGTGACCACGGAGGTCAAGGGCTCGCCGCTCGGCAGACATTTTCCTTACACCATTACCGCAGGCGCAAGCAGTCCCAATGAAGACTATTATAAGGCCTTCCAGTACACCCCTTTTGCCTCTGAGTACCTCGAGGACTTCGCCAAGGCCGCGGTGGAGGGAGAAGCGCTGGGCGCGGACGAATACCCTGATCTATTGGCAATCAGCTTCTCAACTCCCGATCTCGTGGGCCATTCCTATGGTCCTGATAGCGAAGAGATTGAAGACACATATGTTCGGTTGGACCGCGTCATCGCCGACTGGTTGCAATACCTTGACCGTAAGATTGGGCTTGCGAATATCGTCATCGCGGTGACGGGCGACCACGGAGTGTGTCCGGTTCCGCGCCTCCTAAGCCTCAATAAGCTGGATGCAGAGGTGATTGACCCAAACCGCTGCAAGAACGCCGCGGAAGAAGCTTTGAAGGCGCGCTTTGGCGGCGACAAATGGGTCCTGGCGCTCGTCAACGATCAGTTGTATCTGGACGTGAAGTTGATGACGCAGCAAAAGGCGGATCCCGCCGAAGCTGAACGGGTCGCCGCCCAGGCCCTGCTTGGCGTTCCGGGGGTGGCCGCCTGTTTTACGCGCACCCAGATTCTCAGCGGGCAGATGGCTCCCGGCTGGATCACTCAGCGCGTTTCAAACGGATTTAATGCAAAGCGATCGGGTGATGTCTGGCTGATCACGAAACCGTTCCACTTCGTCGGCGAGGGCGAAATCGCCACCACGCACGGATCTCCGTACGACTATGACACGCATGTTCCTCTCATTCTCTTCGGCGCCGGGATTCACGCAAACCGCTATTTCAGCGAGTGTTCTCCTTCGGACATCGCGCCGACTCTGTGTGCGCTGCTGGGCGTTGAGCCGCCCTCGAATCGCTCCGGTCGCGTCCTCGTCGAGGCTCTGGCTGGGCGGTAATGGGCGCTGCGGCGAAACGGCAACCGAACCGGGAGCGGCAGGTTTCAGATTGCTCTGTCTGAGTTTGTCTGGCGCGAGGCGGTTACAGACCTTCCCGGGAACGTCGGGAGAGCTAACGTGATTGAACTTTTGTTGCGGCCCAAGGCTTTCGGCACTCAGGTTGCCCTGGCCGACGCTGATGCCAACGCGCCTCTGCAAATTGACCTGTTGAGTCAGTCAATCTGACCGAGGCAGTCTCTGGTTCCGGCTGCAAGTCCCCACTTCTCACGCAAACCTGCGAATTCATTCGCCTGGAGCAATGGCATACGCTTTGCCACTGCGTAGTCGGCCAAGGTTACCACGCTGTAGTTTCAATTAGTAGTACATAATTTACCCGTGCTTTCCAGAGACCGGAATGACTAGACATGACAACTCGCAGACCCCTTGGGCGTTCGCCACACCGCCGCTGCAGGCGCCCGAGGGAATGTTGTTTGGTGATGTATCCGCGCCGCCAGCCGCAGGTTGGTTGTTGGGGGACGAGGCGGTCGCGGCCCGGACGCTGAGGCGCTGCCGCAGGCGCTTCTTGTAAGACGTCGACCGGCTGCGCGTGCGAGGTCTGCCCATTCTCTAGAGCAACCCGCTCCGCCCCAGGAGGCTGACCGGGAACCATGTCGACACGGCGGCAACCAGCATCAGAACCCTGTTTCTTTGGAAATCCAACACTCCGGCGACGATTTGGAGGCCCTCTTGAATTCGAGGATTGCACCTATGAAAAAAGGATTCACTCTCCTGCGACCGATCACCGCCCTATCTCTGCTGTTCTTGTTGGTCACAGGCCTTTCACCCTGGCGTGGACGCGATGCGCGCGCCCTGGCTTCTTCTCCCCGCCCCCGTCTGAAATTCTCAGAAGATTTGAAGGAGACGGCGGCCCGCAAATCCGGCGGGCGGTTGCGCGTGATCCTGCAGACTCCATCGGGCCTTACGCCGGAACTCGCCCTCGCCATCGCGGGATCAAAGGGCAAACTGCGGAAAC